>LNFM01000160.1_pt1 | contig 164972 bp, 178 predicted proteins | sample 596031 | NCBI WGS metagenome assembly LNFM01 (sample SAMN04254537, study PRJNA301005) | activated carbon metagenome | isolation source: dual media filters at the Ann Arbor, Michigan drinking water treatment plant | place: USA: Ann Arbor | reverse complement strand
GCCTGCGTCATCCCCTTCTTCAGCCGCTGCTGGGCCAGAAGTTCAGCGAGTTTCGTGCGGCGGGGTGAGGTTTCCATGGGCTCGGGCGCGTGTGATGCGCCAAAGCAGCTATCCCCAGTTGGCGATTATCCAAAAATTGGATATCCGATTATCGGATGTTTCCGCTCGACTTCCAGCCGCAAGGAAGCGAATGGACCGTTCGTCTGTTAGGGAGAATTCCATGACCACCAGGACCGCTTTGATTGCTCTTGTTGCCGCCGCGGCGCTGACCGCGCCTGCCCACGCCAAATCCCTGTCAAAAGAAGAACAGCAATTGGTCGAGCTGACCAAGGCTCTTCACAAACGCCTCGGCGCCGTCGAGCAGATGGTGGTAAAAGGCGTTCGCTCCAAAGACATTGGCCTTCTCAGGCAAGCCGATGAGATCGCCCAGGACGCTCACCTCCAGTTCTCGGACAAAACCCAGCCCTTGCTTGCCAAGACGTCATCGGACTTCAACAAGACCTCGTATGTCTTCGAGTGTGGCAAGACCCCCTACCGCCTCGCCGGCGTGGCAAGTCTGCTGACCGAACCCGAGACCCCGACGAACCTCGAAGACCGCCGGGCATTGCTCGCGGAATACCGGCAGCTGATGGGCGAGTGCGAGACCTGGCTTGGCGTCAAGCCACCTGCGAACGGTGTCGGGCGCGGAAAAAGCCTCGAAGATTTTTGATCCCCGCTAGCGGGCCGGCCGGTTGCGCCGGCGGGCGGGTGATCGGCGGCGAGGCCCACGACGGGGCTCGTCGCCCGCAATCGCCCGCCGCAGCCGCTGAAGATCCATCCGGCTCCAGATGTAGCGCAGCGCCTGTGCCGTCGCATCGACCTGGTCGTCATGACGCCCGGTCGGGAAGCTGAGCAGTTCCGCGGTGTAAGGCTCAAGCCAGGTGGCGTGGCGCGGCAAAAGCACCTGTCGTGCTTCAAAGCGCGGCGTCACCGCAAGAAAGCGCGCTGTCTTGTCAAACTTCGGCTGCGTCAGGAACGGGCGCAGATCGCCGGCGTGACGCAGATCCTGCGTCAGCGCGCGTCCGAGTTCGGTGTCCTCGATCAAGGTGGTGTCCGCACGATACTCGGCCGCGATGCGGATCAGGGCACGCCGCAGATCCGGATATTCGAGCCGCCCGCGCTCGACATGAAGGAGATAATACTGGTCGCCCGCAACACCCCAGACGGTGCCGACCGAGTAGTCGCTCGTCTCCGCGAGGGTCGAGGCCGTGTCCCAGGACGCAATGACACGCTCGAACGCCACCGGGGCGACCTCGTAATAGGTCAGCCATTCGCGCTTGAGGACGTGGCCGTCCATCGGTGTCGGGTTCTGCTGGTACTGCGCCTCGAACACCATCGAGCCCAGAGTGCGACGCAGGACATCGAGTTCACGCAGACCCTCCCGGCTTGGCTGCAGCAGCTCGCCCTGCCGGCGGTGATGGACATCCTGCGAACGCGGGCCGATCCGGTAGGTGCGGTCCTCCGTGGCGATGGAGGGGATGTCGAGCACCGTCCAATCCTCTTGACCAAGGACGTGACCGACGAGATCATCCTCGTGCAGGCGCTGCATCACAATGATGATGGCGCCGGTCCGCTTGTTGTTAAGGCGGGTAGAAAGGGTGCCGTCATAGGTGTCCTTGACCCGTCGCCGCTCAGCCTCGGACAAAACATCGGAAGCCTTGATCGGATCGTCGATGATCAGAAGATCGGCGCCGCGGCCAAGCACGCTGCCACCCATCGAACAGGCAAGACGACCACCGCCACGCTCCGTCTCGACCTCAAGATCGCGGATCCGTGCGAACACACACTCTGGAAAAACCTCGCGGAACCAGGGGCTCTCGAACACCTTGCGGCAGTCGCTCGCGTGCTTGCGGGCGAGGGTCTCCGAATAGGTGACGGTCATGACCTTTTTCGTGGGATCGCGACCGACATACCAGGCTGCGAATGCCACCATGACCGAAATCGACTTCATCATGCGCGGCGGCACATTGATGATCAGCCGCCGCTCATGGCCAAGGAGAACCTCGGTCAGCGCATGCGCCATCGCCAGCACATGCCAGTTCTCCTCGTAGCGCGTCCCCGGCTCAAGGGTCGCAAACACCTTGGCGATGAAGTCCGGCAGGCTGTGACGCAGGCCGGCATACAACAGCGCGCGGCGGTCCGTCATGACGTTTCTCCGTCCGACGGATCGCTCGTCTGTTCTTGGCCTTCGACCGCATCCCCAACCTCGTTTTCGTTCGCATAACGCTTCGCCATGCGCGCGAGGATTTCCTCATCCTCACGTGACATCTCTTCCTTGTCCTTACCGTGGACGATTTCGGTGCCATGCAGATTTAGGACTTCGAACGCAGTTTTTGAACTCTGATAGGTATCACTCCAGATCTTGAGTAGAGCGACGGTGCGACGCGGCAACATCTGTGTGCGGCCTGTGTTCTTTTCCGTGAACTCGATTTCCTCCTTGCCGAGCCGGATAAACTCCTCAAGCATGCTTTCACCGCGCTCCGGCAGAAGTTTGCGCGGGCGGCCTTTGGGATTGCCGCTCTGTTTGGGCTTGAACTGGCTGTGCTTGGGAGGCCGGCCGTAGCCGCCCTTCCCTTTGTTGTCCTTATCGTCAGCCATGGCGCACCCCCTGGTCCACCGACGCCGCGGCCGCCGCGCGACGGGTCTTGACCTCCTCGAACGTCTCTCCGGTCTCCACCAGAACCGCCGTCAATCCGGTACGCGCCTCAATACGCCGGAGTGCGGCATCAACGTAAGCCGGCGACAACTCGATGCCATAGCCTTTGCGGCCCGCGCGGTGCGCCGCAAGGATCGTCGTGCCCGAGCCGCTGAACGGGTCAAGCACCGCATCGCCGCGATGGGTGACGTCGAGGATCAGATCGTGGACCAAGGCCACGGGTTTTACGGTCGGATGTGCGGACAGCGCCTCTTTGCGCTCGCGCGAAAACTGCGACATGCCGGGATAATCCAGTACGTTGGTGCGGTATCGACCGTTCTTACCGAGCTCGACATTGTTGATAACGGAGCCCGTTCCTGCCTTCCAGGCGAAGATCAGCTCGTGCGCGGAGCGCCACATACTCCCCATGCCGCCTGTGCCCTTGTTCCAGACCAAAAGATTGAGCAACTGGCTGTAATGGGCATGGCCGGCCGCCAGCATCTCGCGCATGTGGCGGTGATCCATCGACTGGAAATGGACCGAGCCGGCGGCGGAATGCGCAGCCAGATTGGCGTTCACATTTGCAAGAAACGCGGTGAACTCCTCGGACGACATCTCGCCACACGCCATCGCAAAGTCGCCGTGCGCGGTTTTGCCGAGACCGCTCACAAAACCGGCAATCGGAACATTGTAGGGTGCGTCCGAAAAAACCATGCGCGCAACAACGCCGTCCATCAGACGCGCGTAGACCGAAGCCTCGCGTGCATCGCCGCAGCACAGGCGATGAGCGTCGCCGATCAGCCAGCAATCTCCGGACCGGGTCACGGGCGGTCCCTGCGTAAGCGCGACCGGTGCATCATCGGCCTCGCTCTGATCATTGGCGCTCTCGACCTGTGCAACGACCCAGTCGATCTTCGGCGTGTCGAACCCGGTAAGCGACAGGTCAAAATCGACTTCTGTGCTTTCGAGCATCTGGAACTCGGCGGCGACCGCCGCCCAGTCCCACTCGCCTTTGAGCGAAAACGCATTCAGCGACAGCTTGGCGGCGCTCACCTCGGCCTCGTTGAGATGCTCGTGCTGCACCACCGGCACCTCGGTCAGTCCGGCCTCTCGGCAGGCAAGCCACACCGCATGACCGTCAATGATGCGTCCATCGCGGTCGACAATGATCGGGACGAGACAACCGAGACGACGGATGGCTGCCGACATCTGGCCGATCTTCTTTTCGCTGTGGCGGCGCACCTGCCGCGCAGCAGGCTGCAAGCTCTCGATCGCGCGGTATTCGAGCTTCATCCGCACTTCGCTCAGCGAGGTGTTGTGGTCGTTTGCAAGCTGCGCCTTATCCGCCGGGCGCTCGCGATGACGGGGTTTGGTCATAAGACCTCCTTCAAACCGGCGCGCGGAATGCGCATCGGAATGAAGCGAGGATCAGACGCTCAGAAGGACAGCATAAGAGGAACGAATGCGAATGTGGATAACTTGGAAGACGCAATTTCCGTAGCAGCCGATGAAACCGGTTTCACCACAGAATACCTAGCAACGTATGCCTGCCACTTGACCGATCTTCTGTCGATTTTTTGCCCGTGCATCGACCGTCGGTCATGAACCTCTAAGACTTTAGCCCCTCGCACGCGCGATTGAAAGCTAGCGTTGGTGGGCAGACGGACGACCTCCTCATGAGCGCTACGATTGATGTCGATGTGAACGACTGACAGGCAAAATATCTCGCTGAACGTCGGTCGCCTCAGCCTCCACGAGCGCGAGCAGATAAGCCAGAACACCCATGCCCTCGGCTTCGGCCATCCGACGGAGGATCGCGGTTTCATGAGCGATCTTCCGCGCCAGAGCATGAGTGTCGACGTCAGAACCATTGCAGCCTGCCATCCCGGAGGTCCTTCCGTTCCAAACGCGCAGTAGCGCCAAGCCCTGAGGCTAACGCAAGACGAACTGGCAATGTAGCCCGCCGTCACGCCAGTTCATCGGTCATCGGATGCTATGACCGGTGTGCCATCAAACTTTCGCCATCGCTTAATCGATTTTCTTGGCCTGATACCGAGAGCGCGGTCCTTCTGCCGCCTGCCTTTCGCAATGCGCGGCGCATCCGTCTGCGATGTTTTTGCGCGATGGCAGGTGAGGCAGAGCACCTGGCAGTTCCCAAGAACCGCTTCGCCTCCCAGGGCATCGGGTATGATATGATCGTAATGATAAAGCCCGTAGCCCAGACGCGCCGTACAAAGCTCACATTGTCCCCGCGCCCGCTCCGCCGCCTGTCGTTTCACCTCCTTCGAAAACTCCCGGCGGCGCGTCATGACCGCGCCTCCCCTCGCCCCGCCGCTCTCGCGACCGCATACACGTCATCAATCCTGACCTGAAGCTCGCCTAGGAAAATCTGAACCTCGTGTTCGAGATCAGCGATGGCCGCCTCATCGCGCTTTACGCGGATGACCACCAGACGCAGCTCCTCGGGCAGCCGAGGATCATAGGAGACGAAGTCACACCAGGCTCTGCCCGTACATGCCATCTGCCAGAGCATCTGCGGCAGATATTTCCCGGGCACGTCTCGTGAGACCAGAACATCAAGATGCGTTGCCGTATTGGGGGCTTTGATCTCAAGAAGACCATCCTCTCCCACACATCCGTCCGGCGATGACCCGCTCAGGGCAATGCGCGGATGCGGCACAAACCCGATCGTCCGGACCGAGCGATCATAGCGGAAGCTGTAGGCCCGACGGGCCTGGTCCTCATGCGCCCGTCCCCATTGCATGGCGGCGCTTTCATACGCTCCCGCCGGCTGACCCGTGAGCCGTTCGGCCAGAAGCTCGGCCATATAATGGCCGCGCGATGCGCTCCACCCGGTCTTGGTGCGCGCCACAAGATCATTGATGCGCGAGGCGGTGACCTTCCCGCAGCGCATCGCCAGCCATTCCGGTGTCCCCTGCACGAGAGTGGTGGGGTTTTCATCCGCTCCCGGCATCGCCGCTTTGGTGGATACAGACGCAATAGAGGGGATATCGCAGATCAGGTTCATTGTGCGGCCTCCCGCACAAGAAGCGCCGCTTTGGCGGCCTCAAACCGCGCCGCCGGCAGGCAATCCAGCGACTGGATCTCCAGATAAGCTAGCAACCGCTCCCGATCGGCGGACGTTCGATCGATAATCTCCTCAAGCTCGGCGAGTTGATCATCGGCCAAAGGCGTTTCGCTTACAGCCTTTGTCCCATCATCATCCTCACCGCGGCTCACCAGATTAAGCAGCGCCTGCGCCACATAACGTTTGCCATAGGAGACCGAGGAGCCAACCGCTTGTACCGCATTTTTTTGCCCGCTCAGATCGGCGGGCAGATGCAAGCAGCTCTCTTCGCTGTGACCGTCCCGATGCCCTAGGTTACCGGTGACCGATACGCCTTCTTTGTCCCGCTGCACTCGGAACATCAGCACAAAACCATGCCGCGCCAGGATCGGCGTGATGATCTCGCCGATATCTTCCCAAAGGGCATAGGTGTAAGTGCGCCCGTCTTTCAGCTCGATCATCCCGCGCTCCGCAAGAACGGGCAATTCCGTTTGGAGCGTCGCCAGAGCCTCAACAAAGCTTGCCCGTGCGCGGGATCGGACGAGATGACCATGCATCTCAAGAAGCTCTTTCAGCTTCGGCGCATCCACATGGCGGTTCAGAACCGTCTTCTCGATAACCCGCAGAAGCCCGGCCTCTCCGCTTAAGATCGCGGGTCGGTTTCTGCGAGTTGGTCGCTTGGACAGGCTTTGCTTGGTGGTCCCGGGGGACGACAATCGAACATGGGATGAGGTCATCGATGCTGCTCCTTCGCGTTGTGGCAGCAGGGGATGCTTGGGGGCACGGGGGATGGACCATCCGCAAAAAGCCAATTGCCTGTTCTGCGATTGAAATTCCCTGTAACCGCGCCTTCAAATTCCCTGTTACCGGACGTCCGGATTGGCTCTCAAGCTATTGTTATTGAAGGGGAATATTCGATAATTGAGCAGATAAATCGGTTCCATTTCATTCAATTCCCTGTATTGCTGCCCCGAACAGGGAATTGAATGTGAATCCGCCAAAGGTTCGCTTGAACCCTCCTCCCCACCTATTACATTGGTGCAGACCTCGGGCCGAAGTTCGGCCCTTTTTGCATGGCTTGAAACATGTCCACTGAACACGCCCGCCTCATCATCCTGGGCTCCGGCCCGGCCGGCTACACGGCCGCCGTCTATGCGGCGCGCGCCATGCTGACGCCGGTGCTCATTTCGGGCATCCAGCCGGGCGGCCAGCTCACCATCACCACGGATGTGGAGAACTATCCCGGCTTTGCGGATCCCATTCAGGGCCCATGGCTGATGGACCAGATGCGCGAGCAAGCCGAACGCTTCGGCACGCGTGTCGAAAGCGACCACATCGCCTCGGTCGATCTGTCCCATCGCCCGTTCACGCTCAAGGCCGAATCCGGCAAGGTCTGGACCTGCGATGCGCTGGTCATCGCCACGGGCGCGCAGGCGAGCTGGCTCGGTATCGAGAGCGAGCAGCGCCTCAAGGGCGCGGGCGTTTCGGCCTGTGCCACCTGCGACGGTTTCTTCTTCCGCGGCAAACCGGTTGCGGTGATCGGCGGCGGCAACACGGCGGTCGAGGAGGCCCTGTTCCTCACCAATTTCGCCTCCAAGGTCTATGTCATCCACCGGCGCGACAGCTTCCGCGCCGAGCGCATCCTGCAGGACCGGCTTTTCGCCAACCCGAAGGTCGAGGTTCTCTGGGATGCGGTGCTTGACGAGGTTCTGGCCTCGGGCACACCGCAGGTCGTCTCCGGTGCGCGCATCAAGAACATCAAGACCGGCGCCGAAACGCAGCTCGATGTCGAGGGCGTGTTCGTCGCGATCGGCCACAAGCCCGCGACCGAGCTCTTCCAGGGACAGCTCGATCTCGACGAGAGCGGGTATCTGCTCGTCAAGCCGGGCTCGACGTCCACGAAAGTGCCCGGCGTGTTCGCAGCCGGCGATGTCGCCGACCACATCTACCGTCAGGCGGTGACCGCCGCGGGCATGGGCTGCATGGCCGCGCTCGATGCGGAGCGCTTCCTTGCACTCGAAGACAGCCGGCAGCTCGCCGCAGAATAGTACCGCAAAGGATTGAAATGGCCGCGCCGCTCGATTGGGACAAACTGAGGATCTTTCACGCGGCAGCCGAAGCCAAGAGCTTCACACATGGCGGCGACAAGCTCGGCCTTTCGCAATCAGCGGTCAGCCGTCAGGTCTCGGCACTGGAGCAGGAACTCAAGGTTCCCCTTTTCCACCGCCATGCGCGCGGGCTGCTTCTCACCGAACAGGGCGAGCTTCTGTTCCGCACCACGCAGGAACTGTTCGCCAAGCTCGAATCCACCAAGCTTCTGCTGACCGACAGCCGCGAGCGCCCGCACGGCGAGCTGAAGATCACGACCTCGGTCGGCCTCGGGGGCGGCTGGCTCGCGCCTCTCCTCGGCGAATTCCTCGACACCTATCCGGACATTCAGGTCACTTTGCTGCTGACCGACGATGAGCTCGATCTTGCGATGCGCGAGGCCGATGTCGGCATCCGCCTGCGCCAGCCGACGCAATCCGAACTCATCCAGCGCAAGCTGTTTCCGGTCCACTATTACGTATACGCATCGCCGGACTACATCGCCCGGTTCGGCCGCCCACGCGAGGTGACCGATCTCGAAGACCACCGCATCGTCAGCTTCGGCGGTCTTGTGCCGAGCTTCCTGCAGCCGCTGAACTGGCTGGCACATGCCGGACGCGAGCACCGCGAAGGGCGCAAGCCGAACCTGTCGGTCAACAACATGCTGGCCATGAAGAAGGCCGTCGAGGGCGGTGTCGGCATCGGAATCCTGCCGCAATATCTCGTCGAGGATAACGGAACATTGGTGCGCCTTCTGCCGGAAGCCGCGACGCCGGTTCTGGAAGCCTACCTCGCTTACGCCGAGGAATTGCGAAACGTCCGCCGCATCCAGGTCTTCCGCGATTTCCTGCTGAACAAGGTCCAGGGCTGGAACTGAACGCACGAAGACGGCGGCCGCTCCCGGCCGCCGTTCCCGCATCCGTCATTCCGCCGCGTGGCGGCTGGCGATGACATGGTCTGCCGGACGCCCGACAAGCTCCGCCATATATTCGAATCGCGCCGTGAAGTGGCCGACGCCGGCGCTTGCCGAGCGTATTTCGACGATCATGTCGCCGATTTCCGCCTCCGGCATCACGGCTTGCACGAGGTCCCAGCCGGACCAGTTCTCGCGCGCCTCGAACCCGAGGATCTGGCCACGCCGCGCGGACAAGATGGCGTTGACGCGCGCCGTCGCCTCGTTGGGCACGACCACATCGACGCGCATCATCGGTTCAAGCAGAACCGGCGCGCATTGCGGCAGACCTTCCGCGATCGCGATGCGCCCGGCTGCCTGAAACGCAGCATCGGACGAATCGACCGTGTGGAAGGAGCCATCGACTAGCCGCACCAGAACATCCGTCACCGGAAAGCCGAGCGGCCCCTCCTTCAGCGCATCGCGCACGCCCTTTTCGACGGACGGGATGTACTGGCGGGGCACGACGCCCCCGGTGATCTTGTCCTCGAAGCGGATGCCCTCGCCGCGCGGCAAGGGTTCGATTTCCAGCACCACATCGCCGAACTGGCCATGCCCGCCGCTCTGCTTTCTGTGGCGCCCGCGCGCGCTCGTCTTGCTGCGGACCGTCTCCTGATACCCGACACGCGGCGCGCGCGTATGGACCGCGACGCCGAACCGGCTCTCAAGCCGCTCGACGGCCACGCGCAGATGCATTTCGCCCTGCCCGTCGAGCCGGATTTCGCCGCTGTCGCCGGTCTGCACGACGCGATAGGACGGATCTTCCTCGACGAGCTTCGCAAGACCCGCCGAGAGCTTCACATCGTCCTTGCGCTCCCGGGTCGACAGGGTGACGCCGAACACGGGCTCCGGGGTGTCGACCAATACCTCCGGGGGTGCTTCCCCGCCCGTCGTCAGGATCTGGCCGGTCCGTGCGATGTCGAGACGGCCGAAGGCCACCGTATCGCCGCGCGCGGCCGAAGCGAGTTTCACGGACGCCGCTCCCGTCAGCCGCTGCACGGCGGCAAGCCGGGCCTTCGCACCATCTTGTGTCAATACGGTCGCGCCATCCTCGATGGCACCCTTCACGATGCGGACGATCGACTGCTTTCCGCCATGCGCCGTGTGCACGGTCTTGAGCACATAGGCCGCGGCATCGCCGTCGTCCTCCACGCCGTTGCGCACCTGCATCGCGCTGATGCACGGCGCCTCGTGCCGCAGGGCCTTCAGCAAACGCAGGACGCCGTTGCCGCGCACGGCCGAGCCCAGCAGGACGGGCACGATCAGGCCCTGCTTCAGCTCCTTCGACAGATCGTCGAACACCCGATCCTTGGGAGGTTCGAGATCCTCCAGAAGCGTTTCGAGCAAATCGTCGTCATGGTCTGCCAGACGTTCCAGCATCGCATAGCGCGCCTCGCGCTGGCGGATGCGTTCGCCTTCCGAAATGTCGACCACGTTCGATTCCGCATGTTCGCGGTAGACGAAGGCGCGTTCGAGCGCGAGATCGATGTAGCCCGTGACGATCTCGTTCTCCCAGACGGGGATTTGCCGCACCAGAAGCGGCGTGCGCGAGGCCGGCTGCAGCATTTCGAGCGCATCGCGGATGCGCGCTTCGGCCTTGTCGATCTTGTTGAGAAACAGAAAGCGCGGAATGTTCTGGTCTTCGAGCAGCCTCAGGATCTGCTGGAGCGCGGGCACTTTCCTCTCATCGGGCTCACAGACGATAACCGCCGCGTCGACCGCCGGAAGCGCGCGCCGCATGTCCTCGAGGAATTCCACGGAACCGGGGCAATCGACGAATGTGTACGCATCGCCGAAGAAATCGACGGTGGCGACGTTCATTTCGGTGCTCATCCGGTGCGCGCGCGCTTCGGCGCTGCTGTCGCCGATCGCGGTTCCGTCCTCGACCTTGCCCGCGCGGGGAATGGCGCCGGAATAAGCGAGCACGGCTTCGAGAAGGCTTGTCTTGCCGCTTTGGAACGGGCCCACGAGTGCGATGCACCGGGGGCCCGAAACTGGTCTGCCGTCTTGGCCCATGGCAATTCTCCCTTGCCGGGCGTGTGGTGGCAGGCCGTTGTGCGACGGGCTCCCCAGCTCCGCTCAAACCCGAGGCGCACGGCCAGCGCCCGGTTCCTTCATCGAACTCCCGTATGACCGCAGGCGCAAGACATAAAAATCAGGTGCCCGCATCGGCGCGATACGAGCGACGAACGGCGGCCGAGAGGCCGCCGTCTGAATCCTGCCACGGTGTGCGGAGAATACGGTTACCTCACCGGGGCGCGGCGCGCAGCGCGATCGAGCTGATGCCCGCTGCCACGTTGAGGCCCGCCTGCGCGCCCACCGAAATCGGCTGCAGGGAGACGGTCTTGTCGGAACCGCCGAGAAGCGCGTTCACCTTCGGCCCGGCGCCCACCGTGGCTTCCGCGCCGACGCCTGTATAGGTGCCTTCCAGCGCGCCAGGGCGCAGGCTCGATGTCGGCGCCACGACCTGCCAGACGATGATGCTTTCGCCCGTCACCCCGATGTCGACGCCGAGTTTGGTGACGCGCCCTTCATACTGCTCGACGAGTTTCCCGTCGGCTGACGTGTAGGTGCACTCGAGCCCTTTTGACGAGCCGATAACCAATCCGATGCCGGGATCGATCGTGCATTCCAGGGTTCCATGTTCAGTGGCGGCTTGCGCCGTTGCGGCCATGAGCATGAGACTGGCAACAGACGTGGCGGCAACGAACCTGAGCATGAAAGACCCTCCTGAATCCAAAGACAAATAAACGTCCCGGCCCCAGGAGGGTTCCTTAGTTCTCAGCCGCCCGAGCGGCCTTCTCAGATCAGCGCAAGGAGGCGCAGAACTTCTGAATGCGCTGGCAGGCTTCTTCCAGCAGCTCCGTCGAGGTCGCGTAGGAGATGCGGAAATTGGGGCCGAGGCCGAAGGCCGAGCCCTGCACCACCGCGACGCCTTCGGCTTCCAGAAGCTCGGAGACGAAATCGACGTCGGATTCGATCTTCTTGCCCGACGGCGTGGTCTTGCCGATCGTGTCCGCACAGGACGGATAGACGTAGAACGCGCCTTCCGGAACCGGGCATTTCAGGCCCGGCGCCTGGTTCAGCATGGACACGACGAGATCGCGGCGCTGTTCGAATATCTTGCGGCGCTCGGCGATGAAGTCCTGCGGACCGTTCAGCGCTTCCACCGCCGCCCATTGGGCGATCGAGCAGGCGCCCGAGGTCTGCTGGCCCTGGATCATGTCCATCGCCTTGATGAGCGGCAGCGGACCGGCCGCATATCCGATGCGCCAGCCGGTCATCGCATAGGCCTTGGACACGCCGTTCATCGTCAGCGTGCGGTCCTTCAGCTTCGGCTCGACTTCGACCGGCGTCGCGAACTTGAAGTCGCCGTAGCACAGATGCTCGTACATATCGTCGGTCAGCACCCACACATGCTCGTGCTTCAGAAGCACGTCGGTCAGCGCCTTGATCTCGTCGAACGTGTATGCCGCGCCGGAGGGGTTCGAGGGCGAGTTGAGCAGCAGCCATTTCGTCTTCGGCGTGATGGCCGCTTCCAGTTCGGCGGCCGTCAGCTTGAATCCGTTTTCCTGCTTCGTCTCGACCGTCACCGGCTCGCCGCCGTTTATCGCGACCATTTCCGGGTACGACACCCAATACGGCGCCGGGATGATGACCTCGTCGCCTGGGTTCATCGTTGCCGCGAAGGCGTTGTAGAGGATCTGCTTGCCGCCGGTGCCGACGATGACCTGCGCGGCCGTGTAGTCGAGATTGTTCTCGCGCTTGAACTTCTTCACGATCGCCTCGCGCAGCGGCACGATGCCGGGCACGGGGGTGTATTTCGTCTCGCCGCGGTTGATGGCGTCGATGGCCGCCTTCTTGATGTTCTCCGGCGTGTCGAAATCCGGCTCTCCGGCGCCGAGCGAGATCACGCTGCGGCCGGCCGCCGTGAGGTCACGGGCTTTCTGGACCACGGCCATGGTGGCGGACGGCTTAACGCGATTGAGGCTCTCGGCCAGGAAGGCCATGGCATGTCTCCGAACGGTGAGGATTTAAAATGCGGGCGGAACCTAGAGGCGTGTCCTGCCGGACGCAACCCTCTTCGTGAAACACTTTTGCAACAGCCCTTGGCTAATTTCGCGGCACGGCATCAGCTTGACGAAACGGCGGAATAACCGCAAGAGAAACGTATGTTAAAATTATATTCCATGAAATTATCGGCAAATAGTTACAAGGCACGGCTGATCCTGTCTTTGCTCGGCCATCAGTTCCAGCTGGAAGAGGTCGACCTGCTCTCGGGCGACAACCGCACCCCCGCTTATCTCGCCCTCAACCCGGCCGGTCAGGTGCCGCTTCTTGTTCTGTCGGACGGACGCATTCTGCCGGAATCCGGCGCCATCCTGCACTATCTCGCGGAGGGCACGGCCTTGCTGCCGGATGAGCGTTTCGCGCGTGCGGAAGTTCTGCGTTGGATGTTCTTCGAGCAGCATTCGCATGACCCCTTCATCGGCCAGGCACGCTTCTGGCTGCATCTGGTGCGCGGCGGGCGCGAGCTGAAGCAGAACCTTCTCGAAGAATGGGAAGACCGCGGCTATGAGGCCCTGCGCGTCATGAACAGCCATCTTGCCGCGCATGCCTTCTTTGCCGGAGAGGCACCGAGCGTCGCCGACATCGCGCTCTATGCGAACACCCATCTGGCGGATGAGGGCGGGTTCGACCTCGCGCCGTTCCCGGCCGTGCGCGGCTGGATCGAACGCTTCGGGCGCCAGCCGGGCTTCGTGCCGATCGACTGGGCGCCGGAGACCGCGCCCTAGACACGGGATGACGTTTCATCCCGGATCGCCTACATTAGCCACATCATGTCCTATATCGACGCCGACATCGCCACGAACCGCAAAAACGGTCAGATCCGCCTCCACAAGCCCGAGGATTTCGCAGGCATGCGCCGCGCGGGCCGTCTTGTCGCGGAGACGCTGGACCATATCGCGCCGTTCGTCGAACCCGGTGTGTCGACCGGATCGCTCGACGCGCGCATCTTCGAATTCGTCAAGGATCACGGCGCGCTGTCCGCGACGCTCATGTATCGCGGCTACACGCATTCGAGCTGCATCTCGATCAATCACGTTGTCTGCCACGGCATCCCCTCGGACAAGCCGCTGCGCGAGGGAGACATTCTCAATGTGGACGTGACGCTGATCCTCGACGGCTGGCATGGCGATTCATCGCGCATGTACGCGGCGGGCGAGATTCCGCGCCGCGCCGAGCGCCTCATCGAAGTGACGCACGAAAGCATGATGCGCGGCATCGCCGCGATCAAGCCCGGCAACACGACCGGCGATATCGGCGCGGCCATCCAGGCTTACGCCGAAGGCGAGGAGCGCATGAGCGTCGTGCGCGATTTCTGCGGCCACGGCATCGGCCGGCTGTTCCACGACGAGCCGAACATTCTGCATTACGGCCGCCCCGGCGAAGGCGCAGTGCTGAAGCCGGGCATGTTCTTCACCGTCGAGCCGATGATCAATCTCGGCCGCCCGCATGTGAAGGTTCTGGCCGACGGCTGGACGGCGGTCACGCGCGACCGCTCGCTGTCCGCACAGTTCGAGCACATGGTCGGCGTGACGGAGACCGGCGTCGAGGTCTTCACCCATTCACCCGCCGGTCTCGACAATCCTGTCGCCGCAAAGGCCGCATGAGCCGATCGGACGAGACTTCCGGCGACGGTTTTTCCGAAGCGCCGCCCCACTTTCACGGCCACCGCGAAAGGCTGCGGGAGCGATTCCGCGAAGGTGGCGCAAACGCCCTGCCCGATTACGAGCTTCTCGAACTCGTTCTGTTTCGCGCCATTCCCCGCCGCGACGTGAAGGGCCTCGCCAAGACGCTCATCGCCCGGTTCGGCTCGTTTGCTCAGGTCTGCGCCGCGCCGCCCGCGCGCCTCATGGAAATGCCGGGCGTGAAGGACGCTGTCGTCGCCGAGCTGAAGCTCATCGAAGCCGCCGCCCACCGCTTCGCCAAGGGCGAGATCACGCAAAAGCCGGTTCTCGGCTCATGGGCGAAAGTGCTCGACTACTGCCGCACGACGATGGCCTTCGCCGACCGCGAACAGTTTCGCATCATCTTTCTCGACACGAAAAACGCCGTCATCGCCGACGAGGTCCAGCAGACCGGCACCGTCGATCACACGCCGGTCTATCCGCGCGAAGTCATCCGCCGCGCGCTCGAACTGTCCGCGACCGCCATCATCCTGGTGCACAACCATCCCTCGGGCGATCCCGAACCTTCGCGTGCCGACATCGCCATGACGCTGAACATCATCGAGGTCGCAAAGCCGCTCGGCATCCGCGTCCACGATCATGTCATCGTCGGCAGAAGCGGCCATGCGAGCCTGAAGGCTCTCGGCTATATGTGAAACGGCCCGTGCCGTTCAGACATCCAGAATGGCCAGAGCGGGGCGCAGCATCCCTTCCAGAAGAGCGCGTTCCGGCCGCGTGCGGGCAACGACGCGCATGCCCAGCAGAACGCCGAGAAGATGGCGGCCGATGTCCTCCGCCGTCTGGGAGCGGCCGATCGTTCCGTCCGCCTGCCCCTCCTCCGCGCGGCGGCGGAAGAAGTCTTCCGCCCGGTGCAGGAAATCGCTCACCGCGATCTTCAGATCACGGTCGTGCGGCGCGACTTCCAGCGCCGAATTGACGAGCATGCAGCCGCGGCGGTTCCGGTCTTTCAGCGAGCGGTCGATGATCTCGCGGAAAAAGCCCTCGATCGCCGCGCGCGGCGGCAGGCCTTCGAAGCGCCGGACACGATCGGAAAAGCTGATTGCGGCGTAGCGGTCCAGCGCCTGCCGATACAGCGATTTCTTGTCTCCGAAGGCGTTGTACAGACTGGCATTGGTGAGGCCCATCCGTCCGGCAAGATCGCGCGTAGATGTGGCCTCGTAGCCATGCTCCCAGAAGCATTCCACGGCGGCCCAGAGCACCTTTTCCTCGTCGAATTCCCTCGGTCTTGCCATCTGCACGTCCCATCGTTCTGTATCACTCAGTCTAAAATATAAGCCCGCACGCGAAAACCCCTCTTTCCTTGCGGCCGCCAGTTTTGTACCGTTTGCTCTAAATCACGCACGGAGAACACAGATGGACCTCAACGGAAAACGCGTTCTGATCACGGGTGGCTCAAGCGGGATCGGGCTTGCCACCGCCGAACGCCTCGGACAGCGCGGCGCGCGGGTGGTGATCACCGGGCGGCGCAAGGAGGCTCTGGCGAAAGCGCTGAGCCACCTGCAGGCGAGCGGCGGCGAATTCCACAGCGTTCAGGCCGATGTCGCCGAAACTTCCGGCCGCGAAGCCACCCTCGCACAGGCTCTTGCGCATCTCGGCGGCCTCGACGTGCTCATCAACAATGCGGGGGGCGTGCGCGCCGGGCGCCTCGAAACCATGAGCGAGAGCGACATCCGCGCGATGATCGACACCGACCTCACCGCGCCGATCCTTCTCACGCGGGCGGCCCTGCCCGCGCTGCGGCAATCGGGCGACGGGCTCATCGTCAATCGCGTCCGCGATCGCGCTGCTCGGCGTTCCGTTTTACGGCGCCTATGCCGCCTCGAAAGCGGGCCTCGCCCGGTTCGGTGAGGCGCTGCGCCGGGAGCTTCACGGTGAAGGCGTCGGCGTGCTGACGGTCTATCCCGGCGCGACAGACACCCCGATGATGGCAAGCTCGAAAGCCGGGCCCGATCTCGGTTTCTCCCGTGAGCCGGTTGAGGCTGTCGCCGAGGCGATTGTCGCGGGAATTGAACAGGGCGCCATCGAGATCGTGCGCGGCGGCGAGACGCGGGCGCAGATGATCGCCCTCAACCGGGAGAACCCGCTGGCTCTGGACGAGCGTTTCGGAGGGCTGAAGCCCGCGCTGGAAGAGGCCGTCCGCAACCACTCGGCTCTGTAGATTTAAAGGCCGGACGAGGTCTTGCGAGCGGAGGCTGCGCCGGCAAGCTGCGGCAGCGAGGCGACGAGATCGGCGAAGCGGTCGCCCTGAACGAGCACGTGCCGGCGCAGCAGCCGGGCCGCCTCCTCCCCATCATGCGCCAGAATGGCCGCGACGATGGCTTCGTGTTCGGCGAACGAGGCGGGAACGCGGTTGTGCGTACGTAATTGCAGGCGCCGATAGGGCTTGAGCCGGCGGCGCAGCTGCGCGCACTGTTCCTGCAGAAAACCGCTGTGCCCCGCCGCGACAATCGCCTCGTGGAAAAGCTCGTTCTCGTAATAATAGGCGTCCGCATCGCCCTCATTGGCTCTGGCGCGGCACGCGTCGTGCGCGGCAAGAAGCTGGTCCTTGTCCGCCGGGGTCCAGCGGCGCGCGGCGAAGCGTCCGGCCATGGCCTCGATTTCGGCGGCAACCTCGAACATCTCCATGAGGCGCTGCGCGTCGGGAACGGCGGCAATCGCGCCGCGCCTTGGCCGGATCTCCACCAAACCCGCCGCCGAAAGCTGCATCAGAGCCTCGCGGATCGGGGTGCGCGAGGTGCCGTAGCGTCGCGCGAGTTCCTGCTCGTCGAGGCGTACGCCCGCGCCAAAGACGCCGTTCACGATCTCCTCTTCGAGGGCGTCGCGCAGTTCCTGAGACCGCTGGGCCATCACTTCCTCCGGGAACTCTTGTATACAAGAAAGGCCTTCTTGCGTACAGTTTCGGCAAGAACAGGGAGGAAATGGCGTGAACAAGCAGTTTTTCCTGGCAGATCTGCTGCAGAGCATCTCGGAGCGCGGGCGGCAGTTCATCGGCTTCGTCCGCCCGGCCCCCTCCTCGGGCCAGAACGACTTTGCCGCGATGTGCGAGGCGCTGCTGCGGGGACAGGGAGAAGCCTCCGGCCTCGCCCTCGCGCAGGACATACTGGCCCAATGGGGCAAAGCCGATGAAAAGACGCGGCTCGATCATCTCCTCGTTCTCGCCCGTCGCTTCGGCCCCGATCTCGCGCGCCTTGAGGCTGCCGTCGCGGACTGGCAGCGCGACAAGACCCCGGAAAGCGCGATCCGCCTTCACGAAGCCGCCGAGCCCAGACGCCAGGAGCTTGTGCGCCGCCTCAACATGGCCCCGGGAGCGACCGCGACGCTTCTCGACATCCGCACCGAAACACTCGCGCGGATGGCCGAGCACACGGAGCTGAAGGCGGTCGATGCCGACCTCCTCCACCTCATTTCCTCGTGGTTCAACCGCGGCTTTCTCGTCATGCGGCCCATCGATTGGTCGACGCCGGCCAGCGTGCTCGAAAAAATCATCCGCTATGAGGCCGTCCACGCCATCACGAGCTGGGACGATCTTCGCCGCCGCCTCGCGCCCGCCGACCGGCGCTGCTTCGCCTTCTTCCATCCCCGGCTGCCCGACGAGCCGCTGATTTTCGTCGAGGTCGCGCTGATGGATCATGCCCCCGCCACCATCGCCGAAGTGCTCACCGAAGACCGCGCGGAAACGGACCCGGCGAAATTCACGACGGCGGTGTTCTATTCCATCTCCAACTGCCAGACCGGCCTGCGTGGCGTGTCCTTCGGCAATTTCCTGCTGAAGCAGGTGGTGGAGGAATTGCAGCGCGAATATCCCGCGCTGAGCGATTTCGTCACCCTTTCGCCCGTGCCGGGCTTTGCCGCCTGGCTCAAGGAACAGGACACGACACAGATTGTCGGTACGGGCGGCAAAACGCTCGGCGCCCTTCTGGCCACGCCGGACTGGCACGCCGATCCGCAGCAAGCGACCGCCGTGGGAGATGCGCTGAAACCGCTCGTCGCGACCTATCTCCTCGCCGCGCGCGGCAAGGGCGGACAGCCGCTCGATCCGGTGGCCCGCTTTCATCTCGGCAACGGCGCCTCGCTCGACCGGCTGAACATGCTGGGCGATCTGTCACCGCGCGGGCTGCGCAACGCGCACGGCGCCATGGTCAATTACCGCTACAATCTCAAGGAGCTCGAAAAGAACCACGAGCTCTACGCCACGGCGCAGGAATTCGTGGCGGCTGCCTCCATCCGCAAGCTCGTGCAGACACCAAAAGCGGCTCCGCGCCCTGCCCCGCAGCCTGCCGGCGGCAATCATTTCTTCGATCTCATCCGCGCAAGAATGCCCGGGGACTCCCGACCCTTCATCGAAACCTCGGACGGCCGCGTCATCACCTATGGCGACATGATGCGCCGCTCCTCCGAGCTTGCCCACGCGCTCGTTGCGCTCGGCGTCACACCCGGCGACCGAGTGGCCGTGCAGACGGAGAAATGCACCGACGCGCTGATCCTCTACATCGCCTGCGTTCGCGCGGGCGCCGTGCTGCTGCCGCTCAACACCGCCTACACTCTGTCCGAGCTTCAATATTTCTTCGAGGATGCCAGACCCGCGCTGATCGTCTGCGGGCCGGACGCGAAAGAAGGGATCGAGGGCATCGCGCCGTTCGCGCGCGTCGCCACCCTCACGGCAACGGGCGGCACGCTTTGCGATGCGGTGCCGCACGCAGCGCCCGACTTTCCCCCCGTTCCGCGCGGCCCCGAGAATCTGGCCGCGATCCTCTACACATCCGGCACGACGGGACGCTCCAAGGGCGCGATGCTGACCCATGAAAACCTCGCCTCGAACGCCCGCGTGCTCGCCGAAACCTGGCGGTTCGACCCGAACGATGTGCTCATTCACGCTCTGCCGATCTTCCACATCCACGGCCTGTTCGTCGCGACGAACGTCATCCTCGTTTCCGGCGCGAGCATGCTGTTCTTCGAGCGGTTCGACCCCCGTCAGGTGCTCAAGGAGATGGAGCGCGCGACGACGCTCATGGGCGTGCCGACTTTCTATGTCCGCCTGCTCGCCGAGCCCGGCCTCGGCCAGGCGGCAACGGAGAACATGCGGCTGTTCGTGTCCGGCTCCGCGCCCCTCCTGCCGGAAACCTTCCACGCCTGGAAGGAGCGCACCGGCCACGCCATCCTCGAACGCTACGGCATGACCGAGACCGGCATGAACACCTCGAACCCCTATGGCGGCGAGCGCATCGCCGAAACGGTGGGCCTGCCGCTGAAGGGAACCGAAGTGCGGATCACCGATGCGGACACCGGCAAACCCCTGCCGGCGGGCGAGATCGGGATGATCGAGGTGCGCGGACCGAACGTCTTCAAGGGATATTGGAACATGCCCGAAAAGACCGCCGCCGAATTCCGGCCCGACGGCTTTTTCATCACCGGCGATCTCGGTTCGCTCGACGAACACGGCTATGTGCGCATCCTCGGACGCGGCAAGGACCTCGTCATTACAGGCGGATTCAACGTCTATCCGAAGGAAATCGAAGGCGAGATCGACCGTCTCGAAGGGGTCGCCGAAAGCGCGATCATCGGCGTCCCCCATCCCGATTTCGGAGAGGGGGTGACGGCGGTCATCGTGCGCAAGCCGCGCGCGTCGCTCGACGAAGGTCTGGTCATGGCGCAGCTTTCGCCACGCCTTGCCAAATTCAAGCTTCCGAAGAAGATCGTGTTCGTCGACGAATTGCCGCGCAACACGATGGGAAAGGTGCAGAAAGCGATACTGCGCGAACAGTATCGCGATCTGTACAGCGTCCGGGAAAAGGCCTGACGCCGTCAGGCGGCGCTGGATTGGCGCTCCTTGTGGTCCCGACGCTCGCCCGCGAGATCGTCAAGGATCGGACAGGTCTGACGGTTGTCGCCGTGACAGCTTTCCGCCAAGCTGGACAAGGCTTCGCGGATGGATACCAGATCGGAGATGCGCTGCTCGATTTCGCGCACCCGCTTTTCCGCAAGCCCTTTTACTTCCGCATTGGAGCGGTCGGTGTCGTAATAGAGCGTCAGGAGTGAACGGCACTCCTCGACCGAAAAACCCAGATCGCGCGCACGCTTCAGAAATTGCAGCGTGTGTACATCCGTTTCATTAAAGGCTCGATAACCGTTGGCCGAGCGCGACGGCCGCAGAAGACCTTGCGCTTCATAGAAGCGGATGGCCTTCGGTGTGAGATCTGCTCGCCGCGCGGCTTCTGCGATGTTCATTGCGCGTCCCTTCCTCCATCAGGTGGAGCGCATGACGCAGCGAAAGCCCTGTCATGGCTAGAAGAGGAGGAGGAAGAGCCCAAGGATCGGAATCGGCACCCCGATGGTCCATAAAACGACGCTCTTCATCACTCCCCCCACCGTCCGGAAGAAAACCCGCTGATGCCTATCTTGGTTCCAATCTTGGGAAAGGATCAAGTGACGGGCGTGTGACCGCTCTCGATCTGCAGAAACAGCGCCGCGTGATCGAGGTCGCCGCCGCCCATCCGGTCGCGCAGGTCAAGGTAACGGCGGTAAACCTCTCGGGACAAAGGAAGTTCGAGGCCGACTTCGGCACCGGCCGCGAGAATCGTTTCCATGTCCTTGATCTGCGTCGTGACCTTGCCGCCGGGAATGAACTCTCGGTCGACCATGCGTTTTCCGTGAACGTCCAGGATGCGGCTCTCGGCAAAACCGCCGCGGATGGCCTGGCGGACGGCGCCCGGGTCAGCCCCGCCCTTCTCGGCCAGCAGCAGGGCCTCGGCGACCGCACCGATGGTGATGCCCACAATCGCCTGGTTGGCGAGCTTGGAAAGCTGCCCCGCACCGGAAGGTCCGACACGCACCGGGCGGCCCATTGCCGCAAACACCGGGGCGATGCGCTGGAATATCTCCTCCTCGCCGCCGGCCATGATCGCGAGCGTTCCCTCGGCCGCGCCGACGGTGCCGCCGGACACCGGCGCGTCGAGATGGTGGTGGCCCGTCTGTTTCAGGCGTGTCGCATGGTCGCGGGCAACGGAAGGCGGGATCGAACTCATATCGACCAGAACGGCGCCCTCGGGCATCGCCTCCGCAACGCCCTGCCCGAACACCACCTCCGTCACCACCGCGCCGTTGTCGAGCATGGTGATGACGACGTCCGCCTCCTGCACGGCCCCGGCGGCACTGGCCGCGACTTTGGCTCCATCGGCAGCGAGCGCCTCGGCCTTGGCGGAGCTGCGATTCCAGACGGTGACGGCAAATCCGGCTCTCAGCAGGCGCCGCGCCATCGGCGCGCCCATGAGCCCGGTTCCGAGCACGGCGATGTTCTTGATGTCGGACATGCGAGTCCCTCCCTCGGAGAAGGGAGCTAGCCCCTTGGGAAAGGCGCCGCAAGCATCAGAAAAGGAAGAAGGTCGCGCCCTTCCAGAGCAGCCAGGTCGTCACGAAGGTGATGCCGACAGCCACGAGGGACGAAATATGCCCGAGCAGAACGAGCATGCCATCGCGTTCCACCAGACCGAGGCCGAGAACGCAGGCGGCCGCACCAGGCGGAATATTGCCGAGAAACGGAAACGGAATCAGCAGGACAAGCCCAAGAATGAAGACAACGGCGCCCACCGCCCGGGCAGCACCCGCCGTGGTGAAATTGTCGAGCCGGGGTTTGCTGAACTTCTCGAACTTCTGAATCCAGGGGATCGACCGCTGGGCGATCTTGCGCAGGGTCTCGCGGCTGATCTCACGCTTGGCGAGCTTTTTCGGGAGCCAGATCGAATTGTAGCCGAGCGCCAGCTGACCGCCGAGAAGCATCAGAACCGCGCCCATGGTCGCGGGAATGCCGGGCGGCATCGGAAAAATATTGGGAATGGCAAAAAGCAGGATGCCGATGCCGAAGACACGGTTTCTCAAGGCACTGACGAGTTCGCCGATCGTCAGCGTTTCCCCCACGAAACTTTCCGGCAGCGCCGCAATCAGCTCAGAAGTGCGCGGCGCGCGATGGTCCAAAACTCGAACTCCCCGGAATAGGCTCGCCAAAGCCCGTCAGACCTTCATATCAGCCGAAGATTACGACCGTATTGCGCCTTGCCGCTAAACAATGCGTTTCGAAAATTCAACACACCGCCCGCGAAGACTTTCCATCTTGCGTCATGCGCGTGTCATGGAGTGAGCATTTAAGGCCTCACACACAGATGGGGAGGCTTTTTCATGCGCGCAACTTTTCTTCTTGCCACGGCACTTCTGGGCGCCACGGCCCTGACCCCGGCATCCGCTGCCGAAGTGTTCAACCGCATCGCCACCTATTCCGTCGTGCACAATCTGCCGCAGGACGCCGATCCGGCGAAGGAAACCCTCGCCGAGATCATCAGCGCCTCCGAGGACGGCAACACCCTGATCTACACGAACAGCCCGCGCGAGGCGCTTGGGGTCATCGACATCACCGATCCGAAAGCCGCGAAGCCGGCCGGTTTCATCCAGCTTGAGGGCGAGCCCACCTCAGTCAAGATCGTCGGCGGCATGGCCTTCGCCGCCGTCAATACGTCCGAGAGCTACGAGAAGCCGGGCGGACATCTCGCGGTCATCGACATGGCATCGCAAAAGATCGTCGCCAAGTGCGATCTGGGCGGCCAGCCCGATTCCATCGCCTCCAGCGCCGACAAGAATTTCCTCGCCATCGCCATCGAGAACGAGCGCGACGAGGACAAGAACGACGCCGCGATCCCGCAGCTTCCCTCGGGCAATCTGACGATCGTTCCGCTGAAGAACGGCGAGGCCGATTGCGCGAGCCTGAAGGTCGTCGACCTGACGGGCCTCGCCGCCATCGCGCCGGAAGATGCCGAAGTGGAATTCGTCGACATCAACGCCGACAACCAAGTCGCCGTCACGCTGCAGGAAAACAACCACATCGTGGTGGTCGATCTGCCGAGCGGAAAAGTGGTCTCCAATTTCTCGGCGGGCGAAGTGTCGCTTGAGAACGTCGACACCAAGAAAGACAAGATCATCTCGCTGACCGGCAAGGTCGAGAACGCGCCGCGTGAACCCGATTCCGTGAAATGGATCGACGGCGATCGCTTCGTCACCGCCAATGAAGGCGACTGGAAAGGCGGCTCGCGCAGCTTCACCGTGTTCACGAAGGACGGCAAGGTCGACTTCGAAAGCGGCGCGAGCTTCGAACACGAGATCGTCCGCCTGGGCCATTACCCCGAGGGCCGCAACAAGAAGGGCGTCGAGCCGGAAGGCATCGAAGTTGCGACGTTCGGCAGCGACCGGCTGATCTTCGTCGGCTCCGAGCGCGCCTCGGTGGTCGGCATCTACAAGGACAACGGCGCGGGCAACGCCCCAAGCCTCCTGCAGATCATTCCCGGCGGCGGCGTCGGGCCGGAAGGCCTTCTCGCCATTCCCTCGCGCAACCTCTTCGTGACGGCCAGCGAAACGGATCTGCGCGAAGACGGCGGCATCGGCTCGCAGGTCACGATCTTCGAACGCGCCGAGGGCACGCCCGCCTACCCGATGCTCGTCTCGGCCGACAAGGACGGCAAGCCGCAGCCCTGGGGCGCCATGTCCGGCACGGTCGCGGACGCCAATGTTCCCGGCAAGCTGTATGCGGTGTCGGACAGCGCCTACGCGCAGGCGCAGATCTTCACGATCGACGCCACGAAGACCCCTGCCGTCATTACGGACGCGATCACCGTGACCCGCGACGGCGAACCGGCCAAGGGCCTCGACCTCGAAGGCATCGCGCTCTCCTCCGATGGCGGCTTCTGGCTCGCCTCCGAAGGCAATCCCGAAAACAAGGACGAGGCCAAGCGCACGAACTCGCAGCTCGTGCGTGTCTCGGCCCAGGGCGATGTGCAGGAAATCGTCGAGCTTCCCGAAAGCCTGAAGTCCAACGCCACGCGCTTCGGCTTCGAGGGCGTCACCGTCACGGGTTCGGGTGCGGACGAAACCGTCTGGATCGCCGTCCAGCGCGAATGGAAGGACGATCCGAAGGGCTTTGCGAAAATCCTCGCCTACAAGCCCGCGTCCAAGAGCTGGGGCGCGGTGCGCTATCCGCTCGACAAGGGCGCGACGGGCTGGGTCGGCCTTTCGGAAGTCACCGCCGTCGGCGATGACCTCATCTTTATCGAGCGCGACAACCTGATCGGCGAAGCGGCCAAGCTCAAAAAGCTCACGCGCGTCTCCCTCAAGGGCGTCACGCCGGCCGCGCTCGATGCCAAGGAACTGCCCGTTCTGAAGAAGACCGACCTGCGCGATCTTCTGCCCGAGCTGAAATCCCAGAACGGCTATGTGCTCGACAAGGTCGAGAGCTATGCGGTCGATGCCGAAGGCAACAGCTTCGTCATCACCGACAATGATGGCGTTGACGACGCCTCTGGGGAAACCCAGTTCTTCCGTCTCGGAAAGCTCTGAGATCGATTACCTCCCAGGACTCTGTCACACCTCGCCCCGGCCTCGTGCCGGGGCTTTTTCTTGTGAGGCCCGCGGCTTGACTCTGTCCGGCGCTGCAATCTTTATGCAGGCAGGGGTTGCGACGAAGCTGGGGGGCATTTCGCGTGAATTGGCCGACGGCTTTCCTGTCGTTCTGCATGGCGCTGACCGCGTTCGCGGTTCCGGCATCGGCCGCCGATTCTGAATCCGAGCCCGAATCCGAACGCCAGCGCCGCTTCGTCTTCTTTTCCGGCGTCGACATATCTTCCATCTCGGTCTTCAGCTGGGGCGGCGTGGACGCGCCCCTGTTCTCCCCGAACCGGGACGTCTCCGGCGCCATCGTCCGCGTCATGGGCGGCGCGGGCTATTACGACTACGAGCGGATCGGCGCGCCCGACAACCGCGTCATGGGCACGGTCTCGCTCGGCGAGGTGATGGCGGGCTGGCGCCATATCGGCACCGCCGCCTGCATCACCGTGCTCGGCGGCTTCGCCATCGAAGACCACACGCTCGATGTGGAAGACCCGACCAATCCCGTCCAGGGCACGAAATCCGGCGCCAAGGTGCAGGCCGAACTTTTTTGGCGCCCGACCGAAAAGACGCAGGTCGATGCCTCGGTGTCCTACTTCACCGTCCATGACAGCTGGCGCGTGCGCCTCGCCGGCGGCCGCACGATCTGGCGCGGCTGGGTCGCCGGCGCCGAGGCCGAGGCGTTCGGCAATTCGGAATCCGATCAGGGCCGCCTCGGCCTGTTCGTGTCGGACATCGGATGGAAGAGGTGGAGCTTCAAGGCCTCCGCAGGCGTTCTGCACGACCGCGAAGAATTCGGCGCCTATGGCCGCCTCGGCACGGACATGAGGTTCTGACCGCGTTCCCGGACGGCGGGCGCGCAGCGCGGCATGTACCGAAACCTCATCCTGAGCCGGACCGCAGGTCCGTGTCGAAGGATGCGCGCGAATTCAGCGTGCGCGTCCATCCTTCGACACGGCTCGCTTTCAGCGAGTCCGGCTCAGGATGAGGCCCGACCCTATTTCAGCTTCCCCGTTGCCCGCAGCACGAAGCCGAGCACTTCGGCCACCGCGCGGTAAAGCTGCTCGGGAATTTCGGTGTCGACCTCGACCCTCGACAGCGCCTCGGCCAGCGCCGGATTTTCCTCGATCGGGATGTTGTGCGCCTGCGCCGCGGCAAGGATCGTCGCGGCAAGCTCGCCTTTTCCCGTCGCGGTGACGCGCGGCACGCCCGGCGCGTCGTATTGCAGGGCAATTGCGATCTGGCGCCTCGTCTCCTCCGTCATGAGCGCAGATCCATGAAATGTCCGGGCGGCCCCGCTTCCGCAACGGCCCGGCCGATGCGTACCGACAGGGTTTCCACCTCGAAACCGGCCGCCGTCAGGCCGTCGCGCAGCATAGGCAGCGCCGCTTCCAGCAGGGCCGCCGTCTCCGCGCGCTCCGCGAGAAGCCCAGCCGCAACCACCTCGCCGGACAGCCGCACATCGGCCTCCACCGCGCCCGTTTCCTGCAGATCGAGCGCGGCCCGCACGCGCCAGTTCTTCTTTTTGTGCTCGGGCGCCGCCCTGTGCCCGTCGCGCTCGATGACGAAGCCGAACATGGCCGTGCGCCCGTCGACATTGACCGGCACCTCACACGACCAGCGCAGATCCGGCTGATCGCCGCGCATCGAAGCCGCCTTGTCGTCGGGCAGGCTCGCAATCTGGTGAAGGTTGATGCGCGAAAGGCCCGCCTCCGTCTCGGCGGCCACACGCGGCAGGATCTGCTCGGGCGGCAAGGGCATCCCCTGCCCGGCCTTTGCTGCCGGGGCCTGCGCCGCGGGCGGGGAGCCGGCCTGCGGCGGCGGCAGATGCGCTTCCGGGCGCGCCTGAGCATCCGTACGTATGCCGGACGATCCGAGCGCCGCGCGCAGCACGAACAGCGCCAGCTTCAGATCGGGCGGCGCGTCCTTCTGTCCCGCCAGCATGGACAGGCTGCGCTCGGCGAAAAGTCCCGACGCAGCGATGGCTTTTGCAAGCTGCTCGGGACGCGCGGCGAGATCGAGCGGCAGGCGCCGGTCGAGCACGTTCTGCGCCGCCTGGCGCACATCGCGCGGCACGTCGCTGCGTCCGGGAAGTTCCTCTACTTCGGCGAACAGATGCGCCATACCGTCCTGCCGCGCGGCGGCCACGCGCATATTCTGCTGCACCGCCTGCGCGGGCGTCATTGCCGCGGTCGGGCGGGCGGCGATGTCCGGCGCCTCCGGCGTCAGCATCAGGGCGCCGTTCGGCTGCACCGCGATCCGCACTTGGGCGCCGGGCACCAGCGACTGGCCGACAGGCAGTTGGAAGCTCCCAAGCGGCGTCGTCAGCCGCACGGCCCCCGGCTCGGTCGCGGCGGCGACATGCGCGGTGAGCGTCGTGCCCGGCGCGAACACCGGCACCTGCGGCCCGGACGGAACGAGGATCGGCGGCGGCGCGGGCGCGCGCGCGCCGGCGGCAGCATCCGTCCGAACTGTCATGAGGAGGCTTCCGCCCGGCTGCGCGGCAATCCTTACCTCGGTGCCGGGCGGCAGTGTTTTTCCAATGGGGAGGTCGAACACGCCCTCGCGCGCCGCAACGCGCACCACCCCCTCGGGCGTCGAGGAGACGACGCGCGCCTCGACCATTTTTCCCGGCGCGATGTCGGGTGCTTCCCCCACAGGACGCGCCGTAAAGACACTCAGCGAAGGCAGCGACGCCGTCGGTGCGGGGGCGGATGACGTCGCAGGTGATTGGGGCACGACGTTTTCATGCGCGGGCACATGCACCTGCGCCGCCCCGCCCCTTTGCGCCGTCAGCCGGATCATTGTGCCTTCCGGCACCGCGCGCGCCAGCGGAAGATCGACCTCTCCTCCCGGTGCCTGAACCCGCACCACACCCGGTGCGGGATTGCCTATCACCGTCGCCGCCACATTGCGGCCCAGCGGCGGCAGGCCCGCATCGCCGTTTGTGGGCGTGACAACGACATTCAAAGCCGGGAGCGTCATCGGCTGGCCCGGACGCGCGACGCCCGTGGGCGGCGTCTCGCCTCCCAGCACGGCGACCTGAAACCCGCCGCCCGGCTGCGCCGAAATGGCAACGCGCGTTCCGGCTGGCAGAGCCTGCGGCAGCGGCAGATCGATCTCGCCGCCCGGGCTCGTGAAACGGAAAAGCCCGTCCGCGAGCGCAAGGCTGAGGCGCGCCTCCACCACCCGCCCGGCCTTCAGGGCGGACAGGGGGTCGCTCGTCCCGGCACTCGGGGAAACGGGCAAAACACGATTGGGTCCGGTCACCACGGGCGGACGCTCCTTCCTCCCCAAGAGAAGCCGATACGCCTTTCAAATGTCTTGCAAAGCCCGTTTGCCTTGTCGATTGTTGCCGCTTGGCGGCAGGTGCAACGCGCCCGCGCCCAAAAAAGGCAACGGGGCCCAGGTTTCAGGCCCGAAGCGGAGAGTGACAGGCGCATGGAGTATTTCCTCCAGCAATTGATCAATGGCCTTGCCCTCGGCTCCATCTACGGCCTCATCGCCATCGGCTACACAATGGTCTACGGCATCATCGGCATGATCAATTTCGCCCACGGCGATATTTTCATGATCTCGACGATGATCTCGCTGGTGATCCTCGTCGCCCTGTTCAGCATCGGCATCACCTCGGTTCCGGTGGTCCTTCTCATCATCCTCATCGCCGCCGTGGCGCTCACCGCGCTTTACGGCTGGACCGTCGAGCGCATGGCCTACCGGCCCCTGCGCGGCTCGTTCCGCCTCGCGCCGCTGATCTCGGCCATCGGCATGTCGATCGTGCTTCAGAACTACGCGCAGAACGCGCAGGGCGCGGACAAGAAGGCCTTCACCTCGCTCATTCCGGGCGGCATCGAATTCTTCAAGGAAGCCAAGTTCTCGGTCTGGCTCCAGTATTCGCAGATCGCGCTGTTCGTCATGACCGCGCTCGTCCTCATCGTCTTCACCTTCGTCGTCACGAAGACCCCGCTTGGCCGGGCGCAGCGCGCCTGCGAGCAGGACATCAAGATGGCATCCTTGCTCGGCATCAATGTCGACCGCACCATCTCGCTGACCTTCGTCATGGGTGCGTCGCTCGCTGCCGTCGCCGGGCTGATGCACCTTCTTTATTACGGCTCGACGGATTTCTACGCAGGCTTCGTCGTCGGCATCAAAGCCTTCACGGCGGCGGTGCTCGGCGGCATCGGCTCGCTGCCGGGCGCTGTGCTCGGCGGCCTCACCATCGGTCTCATTGAAGTGTTCTTCGCCGGCTATGTCTCGGTCGATTACAAGGACGTCGCCGCTTTTTCGATCCTGGCGATCGTGCTGATCTTCCTGCCGACCGGCCTGCTCGGACGGCCCGAAGTCGAGAAGGTGTGAGCGCATGACGGACACCGTCCAGCCTGCACCGGCAGCCGAGGCGCCGGTCGAAACGCCTCCCGCAAAGGCGCCCCATCCTGCCCGGGCGCTGCTGAAGGATGCGGGCCTGTGGGCGCTTCTCACCTTTGCGCTGATGACGCCCGTCGTCGGCTTCAAGACGGTGGCGCGCGGCAACCGCTACGAGTTCGACAACAATATGGACGTGGTGCTCGGCTTCACCGTCCTCGTTTTCCTCGGCCGCATCCTTCTCAACCTGACGATCTGGAGCAAGCCGAAGACAGCGACCGCGCGCGCCGCCTCGGGAAGCGTGTTCGACAGCCCGACGGCCGTGCGGCTCAAACAATTCATCCGCCCGCTGCTGATCCTGATCGCGCTGTCCTATCCGTTCCTTGCGATCTGGACCTCGGGCGGCATGGTCACGGGCCGCTACTGGGTCGATCTCGGCATCCTCGTCATGACCTATGTGCTGCTCGGCTGGGGCCTCAACATCGTGGTCGGACTCGCGGGCCTGCTCGATCTCGGCTATGTCGCCTTCTATGCGGTCGGCGCGTACAGCTTTGCGCTGCTGACGATGAATTTCGGCATGTCGTTCTGGATGTGCCTGCCGCTGGCGGGCATTTTCGCGGCGTTTTTCGGCGTCGTTCTCGGTTTTCCGGTCTTGCGGCTGAGGGGCGATTATCTCGCCATCGTCACGCTTGCCTTCGGCGAGATCATCCGCCTCGTTCTCATCAACTGGCGTGAATTCACCGGCGGCGCCTCGGGCATCAACCAGATCCCGCGCCCCAGCTTTTTCGGCCTCGAATTCGTCAACGGTCCGGGCGGCTTTGCCGATTTCTTCGGCCTCGCCTTCTCCCCGGTCCACCGGCTGATCTTCTTCTATTACGTCATCCTCGCCCTCGCCTTCATCGTGCTGATCGTCACGATCCGCCTGCGCCGCCTGCCCATCGGCCGCGCCTGGGAAGCGATGCGCGAGGACGAGATCGCCTGCCGCTCGCTCGGCATTTCCATCGTCAATACGAAGCTGACCGCATTCGCGCTGGGCGCGATGTTCGGCGGTTTCGCGGGCACCGTCTTCGCCGCGCGGCAGGGCTATATCTCGCCGTCAGACTTCACCTTCATCCAGTCCGCGCTCATCGTCGCGATCGTGGTTCTCGGCGGTCTCGGCTCCAATCTCGGCGTCGTGTTCTCCGCGCTTGTCCTGATCGGCGGCGTGGAGATGCTGCGCAACCTCACCTTCATCAAGGAACTTTTCGGCGACGGCTTCGATCCGGTTCAATACCGCATGCTGATTTTCGGCCTTGTCATGGTCGTCATCATGGTCTGGAAGCCGCGCGGCCTTATTTCCTCCCGAACGCCGACCATCTTCCTCAAGGAGAAGAAGACGGTCACATCCGACATGATCTCGGAGGGTCACGGCTGATGCCCGAAAGCAGCATCATCCTGCGCGTCGAGCATCTTTCCATGCGCTTCGGGGGCCTGGTTGCCGTGGACGATCTGTCCTTCGACGCGAAGAAGGGCGACATCACGGCCATCATCGGCCCGAACGGCGCCGGCAAGACGACCGTCTTCAACTGCATCACCGGCTTCTACAAACCGACATCCGGCCGCATGTCGCTGGTTCACGGCGACGATGCGGTGCTGGCGCAGGTCGATCAGATCACGGCGTCCGGGCAGCAATGGGTCAAGACGAAAGACGGCGCGCTCTATCTGCTCGAGCGCCTTCAGAACCACAAGGTCGCCGAACTCGCGCATGTCGCCCGCACGTTCCAGAACATCCGCCTGTTCGGCGGCATGACGCTGCTCGAAAATCTCCTCGTCGCGCAGCACAACACGCTAATGCGCGCGTCGGGTTATTCGGTGTTCGGTCTTCTGGGCATCGGCGGCTATGGCCGCGCCGAGCAGGAAGCGGTCGACAAGGCAAGCTATTGGCTTGAACAGACCGGCCTCCTCGACCGTGCCGACGATCCCGCCGCCAGCCTGCCCTATGGTGCCCAAAGGCGTCTCGAAATCGCGCGCGCGATGTGCTCGGACCCGGTGCTTCTGTGTCTGGACGAGCCCGCCGCCGGCCTCAACGCCCGCGAGGGCGATGAGCTGAACGAGCTGCTCCTCGCCATCCGCAAGAACCACGGCACCTCGATCCTCCTGATCGAGCACGATATGGGCGTCGTGATGCAGATTTCCGACCGCATCGTCGTCCTCGATTACGGCAAGAAGATCGCCGACGGCACACCGATCGAGGTGCGGAACGATCCCAAGGTCATCGCCGCCTATCTCGGCGTCGAGGAGGACGAGACCGAACTCGTCGCCGAGGAGATCTCGGTATGACGACGCCGCTCCTCTCGGTCCAGAACGTCCATACCTATTACGGCAACATCCGTGCGCTTGAGGGTGTCGATCTCGACGTGCACCGCGGCGAGATCGTCACCTTGATCGGCTCGAACGGCGCGGGCAAATCCACGCTGATGATGACGATCTGCGGCAATCCCCGCGCCCGCCAGGGCAGGATCGTCTTCGACGGGCAGGACATCACCCAGATGTCGACGCACGAAATCGCGCGTCTCAGGATCGCGCAGTCCCCGGAAGGCCGCCGCATCTTCCCGCGTATGAGCGTCTACGAGAACCTGCAGATGGGCTCGGTCGTCGCGGGCGAGCAATATTTCGAAGAGGATCTGGAAAAAGTATTTACGCTTTTTCCGCGCCTCAAGGAGCGCCTGCACCAGCGCGGCGGTACCTTGTCGGGCGGCGAGCAGCAGATGCTGGCGATCGCCCGCGCGCTGATGGCGCGGCCACGCCTTCTTCTTCTGGACGAGCCCTCGCTCGGCCTCGCTCCGCTCATCGTCAAGCAGATCTTCGACGCCATCCGCGCGCTCAACGCGCAGGAAGGGCTCACCGTTTTCCTTGTCGAGCAGAACGCCTATCACGCGCTCAAGCTCGCCCATCGCGGTTATGTGCTCGTCAACGGTGTTGTTACCTTGTCCGGCCCGAGCAAGGAACTCCTGACGCGCGAAGAAGTCCGCGCCGCTTATCTGGAAGGAGCCTGACCTATGGGCATGATCTGGGAAGTCGGCATCGCGGATTTTATCATCGTCACACTCCTCCTCGGCGGCGGTGCCGCCTACATGACGGGCCGCGCGACAGCCAATGCCTGGGAACCGGCGAGCCGCGCGCTTGCCTGGATGATCCCGCTGACGGCTGCCGTGCGCTTCATCCATTTTGCGATGTTCGACGGCACGTTGCTGTCGCCGCATTTCTATCTCGTGGATTTCGTCATTCTGGCCGCCGCCGCTCTGTTCGGCCACCGCCTGACGCGGGCGCGCCAGATGACCCGCCGCTATGACTGGGCGATCGAGTCATCGGGAATGCTCGGCTGGCGGCTGCGGTCCTGAAGAAGCGTGCTTTTCCCTTGGAAAAAGCCATGCACTATAGTCGTATGTAGGTTAAACCCGCTCAGCGCCCGAAGGCGCTGACTAAAGACATCCGTTGAAGGAGATGGCGTCGATGAAAAAGGCTCTTCTTGCAAGTGTGTTCCTGCTCGGAACGCTTGCTCTTGCCGGCTGCGGCGAAGAACAGAGCGCGGAAAAGGCCGCGCCCGCAGGAAACGAAACGGCATCCTCGACCCCGGCTCCGGCGTCCACGCCCGCCCCGGCCGAAACGCCCGCGGCTGCCGGTGGCAGCGGCCCCATCAAGATCGTCATGCAGGGCCCGATCACGGGTTCGGAAGCAACGTTCGGCGCGCAGATGAAGGTCGGCGCGGAAGCGGCCGTCCGTGACATCAACGCCGCTGGCGGCGTGCTCGGACGCCAGCTCGAACTCGTCACCGAAGACGACAAGTGCGACGGCACCGAATCGACTTCGGTCGCCAACCGCGTCGCCGGTTCCGGCGCCTCGTTCGTCGTCGGCTCGTTCTGCTCGGGCGCATCGATCCCGGCGTCCGCCGTCTATGCGGAATCGAACATCGTCATGATCTCGCCCGCCTCGACCAATCCGAAATTCACCGACCAGCGTCCGGGTCCGGGCGTGTTCCGCACCTGCGGCCGCGACGACCAGCAGGGGCCGACGGCGGCGGAATACATCATCAAGAACTTCGCCGGAAAGAACGTCGCGGTGCTGCACGACAAGTCGCCCTATGGCGAAGGCCTCGCGCTTGAAACCGAAAAGGCCCTCAAGGCGGGCGGCCTCGAGCCGGTTCTCTCCGACAGCTTCAACAAGGGCGACACCGATTTCTCGGCGCTCGTCTCCAAGCTGAAGCAGGCCAATGTCGATCTGGTCTACACCGGCACCTACCACACCGAAGCCGGCAACCTCGTGAAGCAGCTGCGCCAGCAGGGCGTCCAGGCCCCGGTCATGGCCGGAGACGCGCTCGTGGCCGCCGAGTTCTGGACCATTGCCGGAAACGACGGCGAAGGCACGCTGATGACCTTCTCGCCCGACCCGGCAAAGGACCCCGCCAACGCCGAAATCGTGAAGAAGTTCGCCGATGCGGGCACGAAGGCCGAGGGCTACGTCCTCTACACCTATGCTTCTATCCAGGCCTGGGCCGACGCGGTGAAGACCGCCAACTCGACCGATTTCGAACCGGTCGTGAAGGCGCTCGATGCCGGCACGTTCAAGACCGTGATCGGAGACATCGACTTCAACGACAAGGGCGACGTCACGCTGCCCGGCTATGTCGTCTACAAATGGTCGAACGGTGCGTACGACTACGCCACCAACTGATCGCTGTCTGACGTAAAGACGAAGCCCGCCGCGAGAGATCGCGGCGGGCTTTTTCATGCCGTCCTGGGTTCGGCGCGAACGCCTATCCCAACTTCCCAAGCGCCGGAAACGTTTCCAGCAGGAAGAAACTGAACCGCGTGATCCAGCCCGTCAGGAAGGCGATGCCGACCAGAACGAGCAGCGCGCCGATTGCTTTCTCGACCCGCCCGAGATGACGGCGGAAACGCGCAAGAAACCGCGTGAACGGCCCCATGGCGAAGGCCGCCAGAAGAAACGGCAGGCCGAGACCTGCGGCATACACCGCCAAAAGCCCCGCGCCGCGCGTCACCGTGGCTTCCGCCGCCGCAACTGTCAGCACCGCCGCAAGCACCGGGCCGATGCAGGGCGTCCAGCCGAAGCCGAAGGCCAGGCCCATCACATAGCCGCCCCACATCCCGACCGGCTTGGCCGGATTGAAGCGTGCCTCGCGGTAGAGGAAGGCGATCTTGAACAGACCGAGGAAATGCAGCCCCATCACGATGATCGCGACGCCCGCGAGGATAGTCAGCCAATCGAGATGCTGCCGGATCAATGCTCCGAACACCGAGGCCGTGGCGCCCAGCAGCACGAAGACGGTGCTGAAGCCGAGCACGAACAGGCTTGCGGTGCCCAGCGCTCGCCCGATCACGACAGCGCCCGGCTGCCGCTCCTGCAATTCGTCGAGGCTCGTTCCTGCGAGAAAGCTAAGATAGGCGGGAACCAGCGGCAAGACGCAGGGCGTCAGAAAGCTGATTGTTCCGGCAAGGAAAACGGCAGGCAGCGTGATATCGGCCATGATGCTGTTCGCAGCTGAGGGTGGGCCCTTCTAGCGGCCCCGCCGCACGAACACCAATCCGGCACGATCACATTCCGGCGCGGAGCGCCCTCGTACCCTCCGGGAAACTACGCAGGGAATGAATGCAGTTTCCCGCGTGGAAACCTTCGGCTCAGGCCTTCCCGGCGCTCAAGGATATCGGCGATATCGGCCGCATCATCTCCGCCATTGCCTGGCGTGCGGGAAGCCGCGGAGGCAACGGGATCGGTCTCATCGACCGTGCAGACCCTTGCATCGGGTCTCGAACAGCAGGGCGCGCGCATTGCGCCTCAGCGCCGCCTGAGCGGCACCGGCCGGGCCATTCATCCCTGTCTCAAGTCCTCGACGGGGACGGCAAGCCGACAAATCACGCCTTCGGTTGCAAATTCCAGAGCGGCGCGGCCGTCCGGATAACTTCGGAGCGATTGCTGGATCAGGCGAGAGCCGAATCCCGCCTGCGCCGGCGTCACGACCGCCGGCCCGCCCCGCTCCGTCCAGACAAGTTCGAACAGGCCGGTCTTTTCATCAACGGTCCAGCCGATGCGGACCGTGCCCTCACCTGTGCTCAGGGAACCATATTTGGTCGCGTTGGTGCAGAGTTCGTTGATCACGAGGGCCAGAGCGAGCGCACTCCGCGGGCTGATCGCGAGGTCTGCACCGTTTATCGAAAAGCGCGACGGTTCCCCGTCGAACGGCTTCACCGTTTCGCGGACGAGCGCCTTGATGCGTGCCGCGCCTCGGCTCTCGTCCATCAGCAGATGATGCGTACGCCCGAGCGCTTCGATGCGCTGCGAGATGGAAATACGTGCGCTCTCCAGATCCTTGGCGGATCGCAGGCTCTGCGTGGCGATGGCGGATACCATCGCAAGCGTGTTCATCACGCGGTGCTGCATTTCCCGCATCAGAAGATCGCGGGTGCGATCCGCCTCGACCTGTCGCGTGATGTCGCGCGAGATGGAGAGTATCTTTCGCGGCTTCCCGTCGGTTCCCAGAATCGGACTGACCGTCACGTCCCACCAGCGCGGCGTTCCCCTGGCGGTCGGCGCCGGTCCACGGAAATGGTAGGCTTGTCCGGAAGCGGCCGCCGCGATGGCCTTGGCCGCGTCCGTGTCGCCTTCTCCCGGCCAGAAGCTTGGCCAGGGGCAACCAACAAGCTTCGTGATGTCGTCGACTTCCATAACCCGTTGACCGCCCGAACTCATAAATTCGAGCGTACCGTCCAGCTCAAGAACCTTGATGCAGTCCGAACTTGCCTGAAGAATTCCGGAGACGATTTCGGTCTCCGCGACAAGAGTCCGGATGTCGTCCGGAAGATCGCTCACGTTTATGATGATGTACCCTCAAAAGGCCGCGTCCCGGACCGGTATATAGGGCGGCCATACTCCAACGCACAGTGACCCCATGTTGCTCCCCGGCAAAACCTCGGCACAAAGGTTGCCCCTGCTCGCCCCTCCCATTAGATAAGCGGCGAGTTTCCCGTCACTTCCGCAAATTTTCCCGAGGTGTGCCCGCATGGCCCGTCAGTTCATCTATCACATGAGCGGTCTGTCGAAGACCTATCCGGGCGGCAAGAAGGTTCTCGATAACGTCCACCTCTCCTTTTATCCGGACGCGAAGATCGGCGTGCTCGGCATCAACGGCTCGGGCAAGTCCTCGCTGCTGCGCATCATGGCCGGCATGGACAAGGAGTTTAACGGCGAAGCCTGGGCCGCCGACGGCGCCAAGGTCGGCTATCTGCCTCAGGAGCCGCAGCTCGATGCGACCAAGACCGTCCGCGAGAACGTCATGCTGGGCGTTGCGGAAAAACAGGCGATCCTCGATCGCTACAACGAACTGGCGGTCAATTATTCGGACGAGACCGCCGACGAGATGACCAAGCTGCAGGACGAGATCGAGGCGCAGGGCCTGTGGGATCTCGACGCGCGCGTCGATCAGGCGATGGAAGCTCTGCGCTGCCCGCCGGACGATGCCGACACGACGACCCTGTCGGGCGGTGAAAAGCGCCGCGTCGCGCTGTGCCGCCTCCTCCTCGAACAGCCCGATCTGCTGCTGCTCGACGAGCCGACCAACCATCTCGATGCCGAAACCACGAACTGGCTCGAAAATCACCTGCGTAACTACCCCGGCGCGATCCTCATCGTGACCCATGACCGCTACTTCCTCGACAATGTGACGAGCTGGATTCTCGAGCTCGACCGAGGTCGCGGCATTCCTTACGAAGGTAACTACACGTCCTGGCTCGGCCAGAAGCAGAAGCGTCTGTCGCAGGAAGCGTCCGAGGACAAATCCCGCCAGCGCGCCATTGCTGCCGAATCCGAATGGATTTCAGCCTCGCCGAAAGCCCGTCAGGCCAAGAACAAGGCCCGCATCCAGCGCTATGACGATCTCGTCAAGAAGGCGTCCGACAAGGCGCCCGGCTCCGCGCAGATCGTCATTCCCGTCGCCGAGCGGCTTGGCCAGAACGTCGTGGATTTCGAAGGCCTCTCGAAAGGCTTCGGCGACCGCCTGCTCATCGACGGCCTCAGCTTCAAGCTGCCGCCCGGCGGCATTGTCGGCGTCATCGGGCCGAACGGCGCGGGCAAGACCACGCTCTTTCGCATGATCACCGGGCAGGAACAGCCCGATGGCGGCTCGATCACGGTCGGGGAGAGCGTACAGCTCGGCTATGTCGACCAGTCACGCGATGCGCTCGATCCGAACAAGAATGTCTGGGAAGAGATTTCCGGCGGCAACGACATCATCTATCTCGGCAAAAAGGAAGTGAACTCGCGCGGTTACACCTCGGCCTTCAACTTCAAGGGCGGCGATCAGCAGAAGAAGGTCGGCCAGCTTTCCGGCGGTGAGCGCAACCGCGTGCATCTTGCGAAGATGCTCAAATCGGGCGCCAACGTATTGCTGCTCGACGAACCGACCAACGATCTCGACATCGAAACCCTGCGCGCGCTCGAAGAGGCGCTCGAGGATTTCGCGGGCTGCGCCGTTATCATCTCGCATGATCGCATGTTCCTCGACCGCATCGCCACGCACATGCTCGCCTTCGAAGGCGACAGCCATGTCGAATGGTTCGAAGGCAATTTCCAGGACTACGAGGAAGACAAGAAGCGTCGCCTCGGACCTGATTCGGTCGAGCCGAAACGGCTCAAATACAAGAAGTTCTCCCGCTGATCGTTGAGGATTTGCGCGGATAACCCGCGCAAATCCGTCAATTTCATCGCGAAACCTCTGGCTCGTCATCGCATTGTCTTGGAAGTCATGCGTACCCGATGTAGCGTGCGCACGCGGGCGACCGCATTGAAGGCGAGGCAATGATGGCAAAGACTCCCAAATCATTCTGGGATCGTTTCAAGGAATCGATCCTGACCACGGCGGATGAAGTGCCCGCCGAATCCGGCCAGGCCCCGGCGATCGCCAAGGCGGACAAGCCGAAGGCTGCGAAGAAGGCTGCTGCCAAAAAGGCAAAGGCGCCCGCGAAGGCCGCAGCCAAGGCAAAGCCGAAGGGCAAGGCCAAGGCCGATGCCCCTACGCGCGGCAAGGCGCGGACGTCGTCCAAGGCGCGCACCGGCGCGGCGAAGTCCCCGGCCCGCGGCGCGGTAAAGACGGCGGCGAAAAAGCCTGCCGCCAAAAAACCCGCGGCGAAGAAATCCGTGGCGAAAGCACCCGCCAAGAAGGCCGTTGCGAAAAAGGCCCCCGCGAAAAAGCCGGTAGTGAAAGCCGCAAAGGCGAAGGTCGCAAAGCCCGTAAAGGCAAAAGCGGTGAAGGCTGCAGCGAAGCCCAAGGCCACCGCCAAAGCGGCCAAGCCCAAAGCTGCGGCAAAACCGAAGGCGGCGGCGAAAGCAAAGCCCGCGGCCAAAAAATCCGCCAAATAAGTGCCTGCTTTCAAAAGCTCCGGGATGTGACCTCATCCCGGAGCTTTTGTCTTGCGCGCCAGGCAAAGACCGCATAAAGAATTCTTTATGTCAGGTCGCAATCCGAAGAGCGGCGCCAGCGCGCCTCTGTCCACGGTGCTCGGGGCGCTTCGCGCTGCGGGAGAGCCGACGCGCTTGCGTCTTCTCGCGCTCCTCGCCCATGCCGAGCTGAATGTCACCGATCTGCAGGAAATTCTCGGCCAGTCGCAGCCGCGCATATCCCGCCATTTGAAGCTCATGTCGGGCGCCGGGCTCATCGAGCGCCACCGCGAAGGCTCCTGGGCCTTCTTCCGCCTTGCACAGGATGGCCACGGCGCACATCTCGCCCGTGGCATCATCGACAAGCTCTCACCCGAAGAGCCGGTGCTTGCGCGCGACCGCGAACGCCTCGCGGAAGTGCGCGCGTCGAATGCGGACAAAGCCGCGGACTATTTCCGCGATCACGCCAAGGACTGGGCGAAGATCCGCGCCCTTCATGTCGAGGAAGAAGCGGTCGAGGCCGCCATTCGCGAGCTTGTCGGCTCACGCCCCGTCCGCGCACTGCTCGACATCGGCACGGGCACGGGCCGCATTCTCGAAGTGCTGGCGCCGCAGGCCGACCGTGCGGTGGGCGTCGATCTGTCGGTCGACATGCTGTCGGTCGCCCGCGCGAACATCGCAAAGCTTGGGCTGACCAACGTACAGTTCCGTCAGGGCGACACCTATTCCCTCCCCGTTCCGCAGAACAGTTTCGACCTTGTCGTCATCCATCAGGTCCTGCACTTCCTGGACGATCCCCAGCGCGCGATCCGTGAAGCCGCACGCGCGCTGGCGCCCGGCGGCCGCCTGCTCGTCGTCGATTTCGCGCCGCATGAACTGGAATTCCTGCGCGAGGCCCACGCCCACCGCCGCCTCGGATTCACGATCGATGCCGTGACGCAATGGATGAAACTGGCCGGGTTGAAGCCCGAAGTGCATGACGAACTGAAGCCGCCGGGAAATATCCGCGACAAGCTCACCGTCTCGCTGTGGCTGGCACGCGATCCGCGCGTCGTTACCGATCTTCCCGCCTCCGATCCCAACCGGTCCGTCGCATGAACCCTGCCCCGAAAGAACGCCTCAGCCGCACCGCAGCGGACAAGGACATTAAGGTGTCCTTCGAATTCTTTCCGCCGAAATCGGATGAATCCGAAAAATCGCTTTGGCAGAGCATCGGGCGCCTTCTGCCGCTGGCGCCGAGTTTCGTCTCGGTCACCTACGGCGCAGGCGGCACGACACGCGAGCGTACGCACCAGACGGTGACGCGCCTCGTCCGTGAAACCAGAACGCCCCCCGCGGCGCATCTCACCTGCGTCGGCGCAACAAAAGACGAGATCGGCGACATCGCCCGCGCCTATTGGGACGCCGGTGTCCGCCACATCGTCGCGCTTCGCGGCGATCCGCCGGAAGGTGTCGGCACGCGCTACGAGCCACACGCCAACGGATACGCCTATTCCGCGGATCTCACCGCCGGTCTCAAACAGATCGCCGATTTCGAGATTTCGGTGGCGTGCTATCCGGAGATGCATCCGGAAAGCCGCAGCCTGGATGCTGACATCGACGTTCTCAAAGCGAAGGCCGATGCGGGGGCCGACCGCGCCATCACGCAGTTCTTCTTCGACAACGATATGTATGAGCGTTACGTCGAGCGCGTCCGCCGCGCCGGGATCACACTGCCCATCGTTCCCGGCATCGTGCCCGTCCATTCCTTCAAGGCGGTGTCGAATTTCGCGCAGAAGACAGGCGCGAGTGTGCCGTCATGGCTCACCCAAAGGTTCGAAGGACTGGACGACGACCCGGCCACGCGCCAGCTGGTTGCGGCCGCTGTCGCAGCCGAGCAGGTGCTCGATCTGGTCGATCGCGGCGTCACCGATTTTCATTTCTACACGATGAACCGGGCGGACCTCGTCTACGCGATCTGTCATCTTCTCGGGCTTCGCCCAGGCGTTTCGCACGGGGTCTAAACGCGGGTTCGTGGCGCCAGTCTGTACAGAACATGAGCGAGCCCCGCCCGCTCGATGGGGCGCACGAACGCGAAACCGCAGCGCACCATCACGCCTTCCGAACGCGTGTTCTCGGGCAGCACGAAACCGAGAATTTCGGTGAGGCCGAGATTTTCGAAGCCGAGTTGCGTCGCCAGCCGCCCGATTTCGGTGGCCGATCCCTTGCCCCATTGCTCCGGCGTCAGGGAATAAGCGAGCTCGACAACCTCGTCCCCCTCCAGCTCGGCCCGGCGGATGCCGCCCCAGCCGGCAAACGCGCCAGTCTCCAGATCGCGGAAGAACCACATGCCGAAACTGTGCTCGCGCCAATGGGCCCGTTCACGGCCGATGAACGCCTTGGCCGCCTCGGGAGGCCGCACGCCGCCCAGTGTCTTCATCATGTCCGGGTCTGAGAACGCCTTCTCCACACCCGCCAGATGACCTTCATGCGGGACGTCGCCGAACAGACCGTTGATCTCGACCATCGTGGGAAACAGAAGACTGAGCATCGTTCCCTCAACGCTCGGTCACAGACAGAAAATCCGTCCCGTAAATGCCCCTGCCGGCCAATGCTGCCTGGAGTGCAGGAGACACCGGCTCGTGGCCGGTGAAGAACGCGCGACGCGGCGGTGGCGCCTTCTCGGGAAGCTCGCCCGTCAGACTGAGCACCCGGCGGGCAATCGCCGGGCCGCTGTCGATCCACTGCACGGACCAAGGCGCCAGATCCGCAAGCCGGTCGAGGATCAGCGGATAATGCGTACACGCAAGAACCACGACATCCGTACGCGCGCCGTCCTCCTCGACGAAAGCCGGCCGGATCTCTTCCAGAATGGCCGCATCCTCGACCGGCAGACCGTTGAGAATTGCCTCGGCAAGACTCGCGAGCCGCGGACTTCCCACGAGACGGACACGGCAGTCCTGCGCATGGACCGCAACGAGTTCGCGCGTGTAATCGCGCGCCACGGTGCCGGGCGTCGCAAGCACGCTGATCCGGCGCGACGTCGAAAGGGAAGCCGCTGGTTTGATGGCCGGAACGGTTCCAACGAAAGGGATCGGGAATTTGGCGCGCAGCACCGGCAGCGCGAGGGTGGACGCGGTGTTGCAGGCGATGACGGCAAGCCCGGGATCGTGGGTCGCGATCGCCTCCCCGATCACCGCGACCACCCGGTCCACGAGTTCGGTCTCGGACAGGCGGCCATAAGGAAAGACGGCGGTATCCCCGAGATAGATCAAATCGGCCGAGGGCAGCGATTTGGCGATCTCGCCGTGGACTGTCAGGCCGCCAAGCCCCGAGTCGAAGACGAGGATGCGTGCACGGCGCGCGGCAGCACCGCCGTCGCCGGCGCCCGGATTTGCAGTTCCCGCGAGAAGATCAACCTTCACCGATTGTGCCAGCCGCGCTCGTCAGAACGTTCCGAATCTAACCAATTCGTCTTGCGCCGGAAACCTTGTCACGCCGTTAACCGTTCTCTTCAACGCGACGGGTCCTCCGCAATTCAGGCCCCATTTGCACTGTTCATTTCCGCAAATGGAGGAAAAATCATGAAAAATCTCGTTCTTATGGCATCTGTCATGGCCCTCGGATGTTCGGCAGCTTTGGCTTCCGAGGAAGATTACCTGAATCGTTTCGAAGGCGCCTTTAGCGGCAACGGCAAGGTTCGGACCTCTGCGGATGGCTCCCCCTATAACGTGAAATGTTCGGTTTCGGGCAATGCCACGGCCACGACTCTCAGTCTGGATGGCACCTGCCGCGCTATGGCAGTCGTGTCACGGAAGATCGGCGCCGATCTGGCAGTGTCACCCGATGGGACCTATTCCGGCACCTATACCGGTTCCAAGATCGGACCTGCCGCGATCAAGGGTCGCAGATCCGGCGACAAGGTCGTTCTGACAGTCAACTGGCCGAAGCCGGTCAACGGCGATCAGACGGCAACCATGACTATCTCCCACACTGGAAACGGTTTTTCCTTTTCGGTCGACGATGAGAAGGAGCCCGGCGGCCCGGTTGTGAGGATGACGCAGGTCGATCTTCAGAAGTAACCTTCACGTACCCTAGGCACCTTAAGTCGCGTCAGGGAGACGGACGGCCCCTATTTGTGCCCCAATTCCCGGGTTTCTGGCGGCAACCCAGAACTCAGGAGTTGAGGAATGATCTTTTCTGCGCGCTACGCGCTTGCGGCGACCTGTGCTTTTGCCGCTTTCTCGGGGGGCGCGCAGGCGTCCGAGGCCGATTTCCTGAAGCGATTTCACGGCTCGTTTTCGGGCAATGGCTCGGTGAAGATGGATGCGAAATCCGACGCGCGCGCCATCTCCTGCAAGGTTTCCGGCACATCGACCGCGACCTCGCTGAATATGGGCGGCACCTGCAGCGCCGGCATGATGAGCAAGAACATTTCCGCCTCGCTCCGCGCGACCGGCAACGGCTCCTATTCGGGCACCTATAACGGCATCGATGGTTCGGCTCCCGTGACCGGCCGCCGCTCGGGGAACACGCTGGTTCTCAGCATTCGAGGCCAAAAGCCCGCGACCATGCGGATTTCCAACACCGGCAAGGGTTTTGCTCTGTCGGTCGTTGCGGACAAGGTTCAGGTGACGCAGGTCAGCCTCGCGCGGACCGGCGGCGCGCAGATCGCGTCAATCGCCGAGTAACAGCGCGCTTCCAAGCCCGCCTGCCGCGGCGATCGCCGCGAGCCCCAGAAAGCCGCCCGCCGAAAAACCACCGGGAGGGGCGGCTTTTGCTTGGGCGAACAGATGCACACACAAAATCGCGCCCGACGCCCCGATCGGATGGCCGCGCGCCAAGGCCCCGCCCCGCATGTTCACCTTTGATGGATCAAGCCCAATCCCCTGGATGCCGGCGATCGCCTGAACGGCAAACGCCTCCATGATCTCGGCGGACACCTCGCCCGCTCGCCTCCCCGCCCGCGCGAGCACCGCCTTTGCCGCGTCGACGGGAACAAGGCTGGGCTGCTCCGTCGCTCCGCCCCGGCGGGCCCCGCCGAGAACGCGCACGGCCAAACTCACGCGGCTCGCCATTTTCTCGGAAGCAACGAGCACAATCGCAGCCGCATCCGCTTCGACCGCAACAGTCGCCGCCGTCACGCCGTGTTCCGGATCGCCCTCGAGCACCGGCAGCCGCGCGCAAAGGCGTGGATCGAGCGCGCGGGTAAAGGCGTCGCGGGCGAGACCGGCCAATTCGACGATCGCATGCGGATTGTTGTCTTCCAGCGCCTTCCGATGGCTTTCGATGGCGAATGCTTCCTGCTGCTGGCGAGAAATTCCGAGCTCCCCGGCAAGCTGCGCCGCCGCTGCAATGAGGTCCGGGTCCCGATCCGAAAACGGCGAGAACGACGGGCGGGCATATTCGCGCGGCGTCTCGTCCGGGCCGCGAGGCCGCACGAAGCGCAGCGGCGCGCGGCTGAAGCTTTCGAGCCCTCCAGCGATGACGAGATCCGCCTCGCCCGCATTGATCCGCGCGGCGGCCAGCAGAATGGCGTCGAGCCCTGCGCTGCATTGGGTGTCGACCGTCAGCGCAGGCACGTGATCCGGCAGGCCCGCCGCGAGCGCCGCCATGCGCGCGGGGTTGCCTCCCGCATAGAGCGCGTTGCCGAGGATGACATCGTCAACCTCCTCCGGCGCCACCGCCGCATCGGCAAGAACCGCACGAATGAGCGGCACGGCAAGATCATATGGCTCCACGCCCCGGAACGCGCCCTCGCGCGGGGCAACCGCCGTCCGCCGGGCTGCGATGATGTACGCGCTCACGCGAGAATCCCGGCCTGTGCCCAGGCTGCTTCAAGTCGGCGATAATCGGTCTTGCCGCTCGCCGTCAGGGGCCAGTCCTTCGCCACGGCAAAACGGCTCGGCGTCTTGTAGGACGGAAGCACCTTTCGCAGATGCGCGATGAGATCGGCCGCCTTGGCCGATTTCCCGGGCTTGAACTGGATGAGGGCGACAAGACGCTGCGCACGTTTTTCATCGTCGAGGCCGAACACGGCGCACATCGCAAGGGCCGCGTGCCGGTGCAGCACCGCCTCGACCTCTTCGGGCTGGATGTTGCGGCCCGAAGAAATGACCAGTCTGTCGTTACGCCCGGTCAGATAGAGAAAACCCGCACGGTCGAGATAGCCCCGGTCGCCGACGGACATCGCTTCGCCGCTTCGCAGCACATCCTCGGACCCGCCCGCATATCCGGAAAAGACGAGAGGGCTTTCGACGAAGACAAGCCCGGTGCGCCCGGAGGGCTGCTTCTTGCCCGAAGCCGCGCGGATCGAAATCGACACGCCAGGGAAAGCCCGCCCGACCGAGCCCTTGGGCACACGCTGGTCGCTGCGCGCCAACGTGACGAAGCTCAGTTCCGACGCCCCGTAAAACTCAGCGAGAACGGCCGACGGAAATACCTTGCGGAACCGTGCGGACAAGGGCGAAGGCCATTTCGCACCCGAAGACAGGACAAGGCGCACCGCGCGGCAGACCGTCTCATCGGCTTCGGCGGCCTCGATGAGCATCGCAAGCTGTGTCGGTACCGCATACAACACCGAGACGCGTTCTTCGATCAGCGTGCGCAGACCCGCGCGGGCCTGAAATCCGCGGATAAAGACAAAGCGGGCTCCGGCGTGCAGACTGCTCGCCAGCGCATAGAGCGGCAGGGAATGGCTGAACGGGCCCGGCGAGAACACGCAATCGGACGGCCCCACTTCGAATTCCTGCTGCGCCCCGGCAAAGCTCGCCGTCCAGGAGCGGTGCGTGCGCTGAAAACCTTTCGGCACCGCCGTCGAGCCCGATGTGTAGCCGATATAGAAGGCCAGATCGCTGTCAGGGTCCGGCACCCGCCGCGCCTCGCGCGGCGCGCCAAGCGCCTCGATCAATCCTTCCAGCAACAGATCGGATGGAACGTTCACGGCGCCCGGATGAGCATCGGGACGGTCTGTAAAGACAAGCGCGGGCGTACGTTCGCCCAGAACCGCACGCACGGTCTCGTCCGGCCAGGCGCGGTCCAGAACCTGCGCGACCCGCCCCGCGGCGGCCGTTGCGAGGAAGAGAACCACGAATGCCGGCGAATTCGGCAGATCGAGAGCAATCGCTCCATTGCGCGATGTGCGCGCTGCAATGAACGCGGCAAGACGCGCCACCGCCTGGTCTAGATCACGGCGGGAAATCTTCCGCTCGCCGAAAACAAGCGCGACCTCATCCGGAAGACGCCGCGCATGTTCGGCAATCGGCCGCACAATGCTCATGCGCGACCGTCGATCGACCTTGGCACGGCGCGATAGGCGGACTGCGCGACGAGCCCCGCGATTACCGCCTTGATAAGATCGCCCGGCACAAACAGGGCGCTTCCGAACGCCGCCTGTGCCAGACTCATGTTCGCCTTCCACGCCAGATAGGGAATGCCGAAGGCATAATCGACGAAAATACCGCCAATCACCGAGGCGATGAACGCGCCCGCGAAGAGCGGAATATCCCGCAGCTTTTTCATCACGAAACCGACGGTAAAAGCCGCCGGGACGAACCCGAGGATGAAGCCCCCGCCCGGCCCAAAAAACGGTGCAAGACCGCCGCGCCCGCCGGACAGCAGCGGCATTCCGACCGCCACGCACAGCAGGAACAGTGCCACCGCCAGCGCGCCCTTGCGGGGGCCAAGGAAAATGCCGGCCAGCATCACGCCCATTGACTGGGCCGTCACCGGCACGCCACCCGCGACGGGCAGATCGAATTTTGGCACAAGTCCGAGAGCCGCGATGATCGCGGCAAAAAGGGCAATGCGGACCAGATCGCGTGTTGCCATGCCTACCTCCGCCCGACGGGCTCAAGGCCCGCAACAAGATAGACGATGATCGCGGTGCCAAGCGCCTTGATCAATCCACCCGGCAGAAGCCCGGCCGCGATTTCCACGGCCTGGCGGACCGTCTTGTCGGTGAGCCATGCCATGACCGGAATCCCGATCAGGTTGAGCACGACATAGCCGCCGACGAACGCCGCCAGAAAAGCTGCGAGGAACCCGCCCATACGCCAGGACAGGCTCTGGAACAGAACGCCGGTGATGAAGGCTGCCAGCGGAAAGGCGAAAAGAAAACCGGCGGTCGGCCCGGTGAAAACGCTCAGGCCCCCGCGCCCTCCTGCAAGGAGAGGAAAACCGAACGCAACGGCGACCAGAAACACGATCGCCGCCACGGCGCCCTTGCGCGACCCGATGAGAATGCCCGCGAGCGTGACGCCCATCCCCTGCGCCGTCACCGGAACACCTCCCAGCATCGGGTGATGCAAGGGCGGCACGAGACCGAGCAGCGCGATGATCGCCGCAAAAAACAGAATAAGCCCGATATCCCTCAACCCCATGCCTCAGCCCTTTTGCGTCGAACGCGCAAAACCGCGCGCATCGAGCGCTTCGGCGACCTGATCGGCCATGCGAAGCGTCTCGACGAGAAACGGACCAATCAGCCGCCACGAGGGCTTGCGCCCTGTACGTGCGCGCCATGCTTCCGAACGCGCCTGCCAGTTCGCCCCAAGCACCGGAACGAAGCGGATGACGAGCGACACGGCCAACGCCACCTTTTCCGGGTTGATTCCGATCGGCCTCAGCAGCCGGAGCACGGGCATCAGCGCGTTCATCATCTGCTGCATCGTCGTCGTCATGCTGACGAGATCGGCCAGCAGGATCATCATGACAAGCCGCAGGATCGTGTTCGCGCCCGCGACCCAGTCGCCCGTGAAGACGTGCAGACCGAAAACGATGGCCAGCATCGGAAGAAAGGCTTTCAGAAAGCCCATACGCCGGACAGCGGGCCATCCGGCGCTTGCATAAAGGGCAAGCACGGCGACAAGCCCCGCAACCAAAATGCGCCAGTCCTGAACCGGAAAGACGAGCATCGTGGTGACGCCAAGGCCGATGAGCTTGCTGCCCGCCGGGACACGATGAAGCCAGGTTTCCTGCGAGAGGTAGCCGGAAATCATGCCGATCGCGCCTTGTCCAGACCGGCGCGCACATGCGCGCGGTAAGCGCCGATCACCGAATCCGCAGGTCCGTCGCCCCTTACGCGGCCAGCCTCCAGCCACAGCACGCGGTCGAAATCCGCGAGAAGTTCGAGATCGTGGCTTGCCATGATGATCGTCTGATCGAGGGCATCGAGGCGGTGCGACAGGTCATAGCGCGTCGGCAAATCGAGGCTGGAAAAGGGCTCGTCGAGAAGCAGCAGGTCCGGATCCGGCGACAGAACGGCGATCAGGCAGACGAGTTGCTTCTGCCCCTCGGACAATTCATGGACGGCGCGCTTCTCCCAGCCCGCGCAACCATTGCTGGCCAGCAGCGCCTCGGAGCGCGCATCGGCGGTTTTCTGGTCTATCCCGCGCGCGGTCAGCCCGAACGCGACTTCCTCCCCGACCGTCGGAAAAAGGATCTGATGATCGGGGTTCTGGAACAGAAAACCCGTGTTCGGCCGTTCGCGCGCCACATCGGCGCCGCCGACCCGAACCTGCCCTGCATCGGGCTGGACGAGCCCGGCGATGAGGCGCAGCAGCGTGCTCTTTCCGGAACCGTTGTTTCCGATGAGGCCGATGCGGCGCTCTTCGAGGGTCAGTGACAGGCCGTCGAACACGGGCCGTCCGCCGCGGCTCAGCGCAACGCCCTCGAAAACCACATGTCCCCCCGGCCGGGCGGCGCAGGAATCGACCACTTTCACCATCGGGACTTGATAGCCCGGCTGCCCGCTCGGCACCAGCCGGGCGCAAAGCCTAAGGTGCGGCTGCCCGGTCCACGAACCAGGTCAGGGAGCCGACGGGCTGAAGGCGTGCGGCGGGGTAGTCCTCGCCGTCCAGCACCCGCTGCAGCACGGCCCTCTTGCCCTCGCCGCTGACGAGGAAAGCCGCCGCCTCGCAGCTCTCCAGAGCCGGAAACGTCAGCGTGATGCGGGGCACGCGCGGCTCCATACCCGGCTCGGCGGACACCGCCCAGCTTGCGTCCTCGTCGAGGACCGGAGAGCCGGGAAAGAGCGAGGCCGTATGGCCGTCATCGCCAAGACCGTTCAGCACGATGTCGAACAGCGGCTGCGTCTGGTCGAGATCGTCTTTGCCGTAGAACGCCTTCAGCGTTGCCTCGTAGAGCCGAGCCGCCTCCTCGGGCGAGGCGGCGTCGGTCGGAACCGGATGCACGTTCTCCGGCGGCACCGGAACATGATCGAGCAGTGCCGCGCGCGTCATGCGCGCATTGCTGCGCGGATCGTTCGAAGGCACGAACCGCTCGTCACCCCAGAAAATGTGCATACGATCCCACGGCAGATCGCGCCCCACCAGCAGCTTGTAAAGGCTCTCGGGCGTCGAGCCCCCGGAGAGGCACACGGCAATACGCCCCGGATTGCGGGAGACATGCTCGACGAACCAGTCTGCCGCCGCCTCCGCGAGCGCTGCCTTGTCGGGAAAGACGCGCAGGTCAGCCATCGGGATCTGTGATCTTTCGCCAGCGACGGCCATCGCGCGCCAGAAGCGTCGCCGCCTCGTAGGGCCCTTCGCTTCCGGCATCATAGGTTTCGATGCCTTTGGCGCCAGCCTCCTTCCAGGCCTGAAGGAAGGGCTCGACGGCACGCCAGCCGGCCTCGACGCCATCGGCGCGCTGATAGAGGATCGCATCGCCCGTCATGCAATCGTAGATCAGGGTCTCGTAGCCGGTCGACGGCGCGGCCTCGAAGTAATCCTTGTATTCGAACTTCATGCCCACCGGGGCGATGTCGATCTTGGGCCCCGGATGCTTGGCGTTGAAATGAAGCGTGATGCCCTCGTCTGGCTGGATCGAGATGACGAGCAAATTGTCGGACAGCTCGCCCATTTTCAGATCGCGGAACATGGAGACCGGAGCCTGCTTGAATTTCACCGCGATCTCGGTGCGGCGCTTGGTCAATGCCTTGCCGGTGCGCAGATAAAAAGGCACGCCCGCCCAGCGCCAATTGTCGATTTCCAGACGCAGGGCAACATAGGTTTCGGTCAAGGAGCCCGGCGCGACATCGGGCGATTTGCGATAGGCCGTGACCTCACGGTCGCCGATGCGTCCCGCGCGATATTGCGCGCGCACCGAATCCCGCAGCGCCTCCTCCGTCGTGGGGATGCGGATCGAATCCAGCGCCTCGGCCTTTTCGGAACGCACCGAATTGGCATCGAACCGCGAAGGCGGCTCCATGGCGACCAGCGACAGGAGCTGGAACAGATGGTTCGGCACCATGTCGCGCAGCGCGCCCGTCGCGTCGTAGAATTTGCCGCGCGTACCGACATCCACCGTCTCGGCAACGGTGATCTGCACATGGTCGATGTGGTTACGATTCCAGATCGGTTCGAACAGGCCGTTGGCGAAACGCAGAACGAGAATGTTCTGCACCGTCTCCTTGCCGAGATAATGATCGATGCGGAAGATCTGGTCCTCGTCCAGCACGCTCAGCAGCTCGCGGTTGAGCGCCTTCGCGGAATCGAGGCTCGTACCGAAGGGCTTTTCGATGATGACGCGCCGCCACGGTCCGTCGTCATGTTCCCTGGACAGGCCAGCAGCGCCGAGATGCAGCGCAATCGGCGCGAACGCCTGCGGCGGTGTCGCGCAATAGAACAGGCGGTTGCCCTGCGTCAGCCCGGAGGCTTCGAGCCGCTCGAGTTCCTTCTTCAGCTTCTCATAAGTCTGCGGATCGTCGACATCGCCGGAAATGTAGCTGACGCAGTTGAGCAGCCATTTGGCGGTTGCCGGATCGACATTGCGGGTCGCGAAATCGGCAAGGCCCTTTTCGAGATGCCCGCGAAACTCCTCGTCGCTCATCTCGCCGCGCGCCACGCCGACAATGCGGAAGCCCTCGCCGAGAAGATTGGCTTCCGCGAGATTGTACAGCGCCGGAATAAGAAGGCGTCTCGTCAGATCTCCCGATGCGCCGAAGATGACGAAGGCGCAGGGGTCCGCGGGTGGAAGCCTGTTTCGGTTTTCACTTGTTGACATCGGGTGGCGGCACTTTGGGTTCGAGGTGGCCGCCGAAGCCCTTGCGCATGGCGGAAAGGACTTTCTCGGCGAAGGTGTGATCCTGACGCGAGCGGAAGCGGGTGTAGAGCGCCGATGTCAGCACTTCGGCCGGCACGGCTTCGGCAATCGCCGCCTGTACGGTCCAGCGTCCCTCGCCGCTGTCGTCGACATGGCCGGAATAGGAACCGAGATCGCCCTCCTCCACAAGCGCCGCGGCCGTCAGGTCGAGCAGCCAGCTCGTCACCACGCTGCCGCGCCGCCACACTTCCGCGACCTCGGTGATGTTGATGTCGAGGCGCTCGTCCTCGGGAAGACGGGTCGTGTTGGCGTTTTTCAGAATGTCGAAGCCTTCGGCATAGGCCTGCATCATTCCGTATTCGATGCCGTTGTGGATCATCTTGACGAAATGGCCCGCGCCGTTCTGCCCGGCGTGCAGATAGCCTTCCTCGGAGGCCGCATATTCGCCTTCCCGGCCCGCGGTGCGCGGAATGTTTCCGTGCCCCGGCGCAAGCGTGCGGAAAATGGGTTCGAGACGGGCGAAGGTCTCGTCCTCCGCGCCGATCATCAGGCAATAGCCGCGATCGAAACCCCAGATGCCGCCGGACGTTCCGACATCGACATAGTGGATGCCCTTTTCCTTCAGCGCCTTCGCGCGGCGGATGTCGTCCTTCCAGAACGAATTGCCGCCGTCGATGATGGTGTCGCCGGGCTCCATCAACGCGGCAAGTTCGGCGACGACGCTCTCGGTGGCGGCGCCAGCGGGCACCATGACCCACGCGGCACGCGGTCTCTCAAGCTTGGCGACGAAGCTTTTGAGGTCGGTCGCGCCGGTCGCGCCGGCCTGTTCAAGGCCCGCAATCGCTTCCGAATTGCGGTCGTAGACGACGGCGCTGTGGCCATTTGCCATCAGACGGCGGACGATGTTCGCTCCCATCCGCCCGAGGCCAATCATTCCAAGCTGCATGAAATCCTCCGCACAGGAGGAGAGTTTAGGGCGCAAGACGTGACGACAACAAGTCCGGGAGGCCCGGCCATTGGTGTGATGGGGATTGTGAACCGTGGGGCCGCCTCTCCCGAGACGGCCGCCGCATTAACCCTTGGACAGGCACAGAACGGAGGCGGCACGAATCAGCGATACCGGCATGTTCCCGTTTCGTCCGTACCGGATCTGGTGTGCGCGCCCACCCAAGATACAAAATTCGGCCATGACAGATGGAGCCAAACCTTAACGGCGGGCAGGACCGTCCTTTAATGAGACATATGCGGATGCGCGCGTCTCACACGCGAGCTGCAAGCCGCGCAAGGTCGCCGACATGGTCGATCACTGCATCCGGCTTGCTGGCAATCAGTGCCTCGCGCGCCGCATAGCCCCAGGTGACAGCGGCAAAGCGCAGTCCCGCTGTGCAGGCGGCTTCGGCATCGCGTGTCTCATCGCCCACATAGACGGCCTCGGAGGCCGGAACGCCTGCTGCCGCAAGGGCTTTCTTCAGCTTGCCCGCTTTGCCGAACAGTGACGAACCGCCGTCAATACGCTCGAACAGCGCCGAGAAATCCGGTCCCAGAGTGCGCCTGATGCTCGCCTCGCTGTCCGAGCTCACCACCGCGAGGCGCACGCCCTCAGCCGCAAGCGCCCGCAGCGCCGTTTCGGTGCCGTCGAACACACCGATATCGGCCGCAAGCTTGAGCGCCCGCATGTCGCGCGCAATGGCGGGCACCTTCCAGAGCGGCACGCGCAGGCTTTTCAGAATGTCGCGTGTGGACAAAAGCCGCAGCGCCTGTCTCTCGCTCTCCGAGACCGGGCGGAAACCGTGGCGCACCGCAGCCTCGTTCAGCACGGAACAGAACCAGGGAAAACTGTCGACCAGCGTCCCGTCGGCGTCGAAAATGGCAAGGCGCACGGAGCGGGTCAGCCCCTGCCCCGCGCGCTGATGTTCGGCAGAACGAGATTGTCGATGAAGTTGCGGATTTCGATCACCCGGCGTGCCGGGTCGAGCACGTCGCAATCATAGGCAAGGCGCCAGGCGAGGTCCTTGCGCGATAGGTCGTCCTGCAGAGCCCGAAGATCGGCGACGTGGGCCTTGAGACCCGCGAGATCGCGGAACGGCCCCTCATCCACCAGAACCTGCCCATACCGCTCGAACACCGCCGCGATCTCGTGCAGCGAAAATTCCGGGTGGTACTGAACGCCCCAGAATGTGCCTTTGCCATGCCGGATTTCGGCAGCCTGAACGGGCGAATGGGCATTGGTGGCGAGCACGGTCATGCCCGCGGGCTTCTCGCCCACTTCGTCCGTATGGACGGCAGGCGCATCCCAGCTTGCCCCCTTGCCCGCGAACAGCGGATGGTCCCGCCCCTCGTCGGTCAGCGTGATCTTGCGCGCAAGGCCGATCTCGCGGCCGTTCTCGGATTTCACGACCGTGCCGCCCGCCGCAACCGTCGCCACCTGAAGCCCCCAGCACGAGCCGAACATCGGCACGCCGGCCTCGAAGACGGCCCGTGCCAGTTCGACCTGCCGCATGCTTTCCGGCTCGGCCTTATAGATGTTGAGCGCAGAGCCGGTGATGGCGACCCCGTCATACCCGTCGAGACCGGAGGCATCCGGAATGTTCGCGCCCTCGTCGCCGGGAAAGCACACATCGATCACCGCGTCGGGCGCGACCGAGCGCAGAACCTCCGAATAGCCTTCGCTATAGGTGCGGCCCATGAACTCGATCTGCTTCGCGCGAGCCTTCTGCGTGTTGCCCTCGACGACGAGAAGACGCGGTGCCCGTGTCATGCTTTGGCGCCTTCCAGATCCCCGCGAATGCAGGCGAGGATGAGTTTTTCGAAGTCGGCCGCCTTGAGCGCCACCGGATTGCCGCCCGTGGACGGATCGCGCTCGGCATGCTCGGCCATCACCACGAGATTGTCCTCCTTGACGCCAAGCTCGGCGAGCGTATGCGGCACGCCGAGTTCCTTGCGGAAGGCGAGCAGCCATTCGAGCACGCCGTCGAAGCCGGGTTTCTTCAGATCGAGCACGCGGGCGACCAGCGCCATCTTGTCCTCGATGGCGGCGCGGTTGCGCACCAGAACGTAAGGCAAAACAACGCCGTTCGTCAGGCCGTGATGGGTGTTGTAGAACGCTCCGCACGGATGGGAGATCGAGTGCACCGCGCCGAGGCCCTTCTGGAAGGCCGCGGCTCCCATCGACGCCGCCGCCAGCATGCGCGAGCGCGCCTCGATGTCCGCGCCGTTCGTGTAGGCACGCGGCAGATATTCGGCGATGAGGCGGATGCCTTCGACCGCGATGCCCTCAGCCATCGGATGAAAGCCCGGCGCGCACAGCGCCTCGATGCAATGGGCGAGCGCGTCGAAGCCGGTGCCCGAGGTCAACCCGGGCGGCAGACCCACCGTCAGCTCCGGGTCCTCGATGACGATCTTCGGCAGAAGCAGCGGATGGAAGATAATCTTCTTCTCGTGCGTCTCCTCGTTGGTCAGAACCGACGCGCGGCCGACTTCCGAGCCCGTTCCGGCCGTGGTCGGCACCGCGACGATCGGCGCAATGACGGAGGCGTCCGCGCGGGTCCACCAATCGCCGACATCCTCGAAATCCCACACCGAACGGGTCTGGCCGGGCATCATGGCGACGAGCTTGCCGACATCAAGACCGGAGCCGCCACCGAAGGCGACGACGCCGTCATGATTGCCGACCTTGTAGGCGGCGATGCCGGCATTCAGGTTTGCTTCCGTCGGATTGCCCTGCACGTCGGAAAACACATTGTCGGTCAGACCCGCCGCGCGCAGAACACCCCTTGCCTTCTCGAGAATATCGCTGGCCGCGAGGCCGCGATCCGTCACGATGAGCGGGCGGGTAATGCCCGCCGTCTTGCAGGCATCGGCCAGTTCGGAAATGCGGCCGGGGCCGGAAAGGACACGGGTCGGATAGTTCCACGCACCCGTCAATACAGCACTCATGATGGTCCTCAGATCGTACGCAGATGGAAGCTCTTCGGCCGCGTCAGCGAGGCGTAGCCGAGTTCGGAAAGCGAGGCGCCGCGGCCGGTGTCCTTGACGCCCGTCCAGGCGAGCGAGGGATCGAGATAATCGCAGCGATTGGCGAAGACAGTGCCCGTCTCGACCTCAAGGCCGAGTTCCTCGGCCTTGGCGATGTCCTGCGTCCAGATCGAGGCCGTCAGCCCGTACGGGCTGTCGTTCATCAGCCTGATGGCTTCCTCGTCGCTTTTCACCTTCATGATGCCGACGACCGGGCCGAAGCTCTCGTCGACCATCACCTTCATTGAATGATCGACATTCGTCAGAACCTGAGGCGCAAGATAGGCGGTGCCTTCCTTGTCGGCCGGGAAGTTCTTCGGGTCGAGATGGGCTTTGGCGCCCTTGGCGAGTGCATCCTTCGTCTGCGCGCGGACGAGATCGGCAAAGCGCACATGAGCCATCGGGCCGAGCGTCGTTGCCTCGTCCAGCGGGTTGCCGAGAACGTATTTGGAGGTGATGTCGGAAAATTTCTCGACGAAATTGTCGTAGAGATTTTCGTGCACATAGATACGCTCGATGCCGCAGCAGCACTGGCCGGAATTGTAGAACGCACCGTCGACGAGGTTTTCGACCGCGTAATCGAAATCGGCGTCGGCGCGCACATAGGCCGGGTCCTTGCCGCCAAGTTCGAGCCCGACGCCCGTGAACGTGCCTGCCGCGGCGCGCTCGATGGCGCGGCCGCCTTCGACCGAACCCGTGAAGTTCACATGATCGACCGCGCCGGACGACAGGATTTTCGACGTGTCGTCATGGCCGAGAACGAGGTTCTGGAACAGGCCCTTGGGCGCGCCCGCGGCGTCGAACGCCTTCTGGAAACGCTCCCCGACAAGGATCGTCTGCGAGGCGTGCTTCAGCAGCACCGCATTGCCCGCGATGATGGCCGGGATGATCGTATTGACGGCGGTGAGAAACGGATAGTTCCACGGCGCGATAACGAGGACGAGGCCGACGGGGTCACGCCGGATGAAGCGCTTGAAGCCGTCCTTTGCCGGCGGCACGATATCCGCGAGGGCTTCGTCCGCAAGCGCGATCATGGTGCGCACGCGCTCTTCCACGGGACGGAATTCGCCGCCATAGCGCACCGGGCGACCCATCTGGAGCGCCAGTTCGGGGACCACTTCCTGGTTCATGGCCAGCAGCGCGTCCATGACCTTGAGTGCGAGCTTTGAACGCTCGGCGACCGGCACCTTGCGCCATGCGGCCTGCGCGGTGCGCGCGGCCTTCAGCGCAGCATCGATCTCGGCGCCGCTGGCGGTCTTGCGGCGGGCGACTTCCCGGCCGTCGATGGGAGAAATACAGACGATCTCACTCATGTTTGCTTCCTTGTCGTCCCGGACGCGCGCCTGCGCTGTCCTGGACCGTTATGCGGACGGCGATCCCGTGCGGCGGTCTTTTTCCGCGTCCGGGATGACGTTCAGATGATCTCGAAATACCGCGCCATTTCCCAATCGGTGATGGCGCGGCGGAATTCGCGTTCTTCCCATTCGCGCGTGGCGGCGTAATGATCCACGAACGCATCGCCGAAAAGATCGCGCGCTGCCGCTGAGGCTTTTAGCCGCCCCGCCGCTTCCATCAGCGAGCGCGGCAAGGCCAGTTCCGGCTTGTGCGCGACCGCATAGGCATTGCCGACGACCATGGGCTCCGGCTCGATCTTGTTCTCGATGCCCCACAGCCCCGAACCGATGGCGGCGGAGAGCGCGATATAGGGATTTATGTCCGCCGCAGCCACCCGATATTCGACACGCTGGCTGTTCGGCGAACCGGGAATGACGCGCAGCGCGGTGGTGCGGTTCTCGACGCTCCACGTCGCATCCGTCGGCGCCCAGAAACCGGGGATCAGCCGGGTGTAGGAGTTCACCGTCGAGGCGACCATAGCCAGAAGCTCCGGCATCAGCTTCTGCTGCCCGCCGACGAACCAGCGCATTTCGTCCGACATATTATACGGCTTCGACGCGTCGTGGAAAATCGGCTTGCCGTTCTTCGTCAGCGAGACATGCAGATGGCCCGACTGGCCCGGCCAGTCCTTCGACCATTTGGCCATGAAGGTCGCCATCCAGCCGCGCTGCTGCGCGAGCACCTTCGTAAAGGTCTTGAACAGGACGGCGCGGTCGGCCGCCTCAAGCGCATCCGAATATTCGATGGCGGCTTCGAGCACGCCGGGGCCCGTCTCGGTGTGCAGGCCCTCGATGGGAAAATCCATATCGTGGCCGAGCGCCAGAAGATCGGCATAGAAATCCGAATGTACGGATGCCCGCAGCATGGAATAGCCGAAGAAGCCCGGCGTGATGTTCGTCAGATCCCGGTAATTCTTCTCACGCACAGAATGAGGCGTTTCCTCGAACAGGAAGAACTCGAATTCGGCGGACGACACAACATCGTAGCCGGATGTCTTCGCGCGCTCGATGACGCGGCGCAGTGTTCCGCGCGGGCACACTTCCTCGGCCCTGTCGGTGAATTCGGCGAGGAAGAAGAGCATGTCCCCTTCCATCGGCACGTCGCGGCAGGTCTCGGGAAGAATGCGTGCATTCGCGTCGGGATAGGCGGTGTGCCAGCCGGTGTAGGTGACATTGTCGTAAAGCTGGTCGTTCGAATCCCAGCCGAGCACGACATCGCAGAAGCCGAAGCCCTTCTCGAGTGCCGAGAAGAACTTGTTTTTCGCCATGTATTTGCCGCGCATGATGCCGTCGGCATCGGTGACGCCGATCTTCACATGATCGAGGCCGCGTTCCTCGACGATGGCGCGGGCGTCGGAAATTGTCTTTACGTCGCGGGATTCCATGATCGTCTCGCGTTATCGTTGGAAACGGCCGGGCGCGATTGCCCGGCCGTCATGATGAACGTCCCGTATCAGATGGCCGAATAGATGCCGCCGGCCTTCTTCAGGACTTCGTTGTAGTCCTTGAAGATCTTGACGACCTTGGCCTTCTCCTCGCTCTCCGCGGCAACTTCATCCCAGAACTTCAGCGCGGCCGCTTCGACCGTCGCCCACTGTTCGGCCGGGATTTCGGTCAGTTTCAGCTTGGTGCCGGTGGCACGCAACTTCGCTTCGCCGCCCCAGTACCACTGGTTGCGGTAGGTGTGGCCGGCGTCGATGCAGGCAAGCCAGAGCGCCTTGAGATGCTCGGGGAATTCCGCCCACTTCTTCTCGTTGACGAACCAGGAGCCGATCCACGCACCCGACATATTGTTCGTCAGGAAGTTGTCGGTGACGTCCGCCCAGCCGACCGTGTAGTCCTCGGTGATGCCCGACCAGGCCATGCCGTCGAGTTCGCCCGTCTGCACCGCGACCTGCACGTCCTCATAGGGGATCGAGACCGGCACGACGCCGAACTGGGCGAGGAAGCGGCCCGCCGTCGGGAAGGTGTAAAGGCGCAGGCCCTTCAGGTCGTCGAGCGAGGTCAGCGCCTTCTTGGTGTTGAAGTGGCACGGGTCCTGACCGGCCGCCGACAGCCACACGACGCCGCCCGCCTTCTTGTAGTTCTCGCGCCAGATATCGGCGAGGCCGTACTGGTTGAAGAGCGTCGGCACGTCCAGAATGTGCTTGGTGGCGAAGGGGAAATAGCCGCCGAACAGCGAAATCTCGACCGGGGCTGCCATGGAATCATCGTCCGAATGCACGGCGTCGATCGTGCCGGCCTGAAGCGCGCGGAAGAGCTCGCCCGTCGGGACAAGCTGGTCGGCGTAGTACAGCTCAATCTCGGCCTCGCCCTTTGCGGCGGCGTTGAACATGTCGATGGCGGGCTTGGTGACATGCGGGCCCAGAGCGGCGCCCGCATAGGTCTGGAAGCGCCATTTGATGGGCGCCTGAGCGTGGATTGCGGGAGCGCCCAAAGTGGTTGCGCCTGCGGCGCCGGCGGCGACGACACCGGCCTTCTTGAAGAAATCGCGCCTCGTGCTGATCGTGTTCTCTGTCATCGTCCCAACTCCTTTTTGTGTTGTTACAATGGTTGCCCCGTTCGGGTTTTCTGCTGCTTACTTCGTGTAGACCTGCTGCGGAAGCCAGGTTGCGATCTCCGGGAACACCCCGATGATGATGAGCGTGAAAATCATCAGCCCGACAAAGGGGACGACCGATTTGTAGATGTCCTGCAAACCGATTTCCGGCGGCGCCATCGCGCGCATCAGGAACAGGTTATAGCCGAAGGGCGGCGTCAGATACGCGATCTGACAGGTGATCGTGTAGAGCACGCCGTACCAGATGAGATCGAACCCCAGCGCACCCGCGAGCGGAATGAACAGCGGCGCCACGATCACGAGCATCGCCGTATCGTCGAGGAAAATGCCCAGAATGATGAAGGTGAGCTGCATCATCACCAGCACCTGCCACGGCTCAAGCCCCATTTCGCCGAGGAAAAGATATTCGATCGACTTGACCGCACCGAGACCGTCGAAAACCGCGCCGAAACAGAGCGCCGCCGTGATGATCCAGAAGAACATGGCGCTGATCGCCAGCGTCTTGCGCGTCGTGTCGTGAAGCACCTGCCAGGTCAGGCGGCGCTGCCAGGCGGCAGCCAGCATCGCCGCGACGGCGCCGACGGCCGAGCTTTCGACGAGGCTGGTGATGCCCGTAACGAACAGGCCGGTCATGGCGATGAAGATGAACAGCGGAATGAGACCTGCCCGCAGCAGCCTGAGCTTATCGGCCGCGCTGTACTGTTCGCGCTCTTCCTTGGGAAGCGGCGGGCCGAGATTAGGCTGCAGCCAGCACCGAATGACGATGTAAAGGATGAAGATCGCGGCCATCAGGAGGCCGGGAAAGACTCCCGCGAGCCACAGATGGCCGACCGGCTGACGCGCGATCATGCCGTACAGGACGAGGACGACGCTCGGCGGAACGAGAATGCCAAGCGTCGAGCCGGCCTGGATGACGCCGGTCACCATGACCTTGTCGTATCCGCGCTTCAGAAGTTCCGGCAGGGCGATCGTCGCGCCGACCGCCATGCCGGCAACGCTGAGGCCGTTGATGGCAGAAATGATGACCATCATGAAAATCGTGCCGATGGCCAGACCGCCGCGCAACGGCCCTGTCCAGACATGGAACATCTTGTAGAGGTCTTCGGCGATCCGCGATTCCGCGAGCATGTAGCCCATGAAAACGAACAGCGGCAAAGTGAGCAGCGGGTACCACCGCATCACCTTGATCGCCGAGGCAAAGGACATTTCCGCGCCGCCCGGCCCCCACAGAAGGAGGGCCGCCGCAGCACCGACGAAACCGATCACCGCAAAGACGCGCTGCCCTGTGAGGAGCAGCACCATCATGCTGGAGAACATCAAAGCCGCGATGAGGCCATAGCTCACGAGAGCTTCTCCCCGCGCACTGTCGCCAGATCCTTGAAGAAGATGGCGACCGCCTGAAGCAGCGTCAGGAAGATGCCGAATGTCATGACCATCTTGACGGGCAGCATGTAGGGCCGCCACGCGGAGAAGCTTCGCTCACCGTATTTGAAGGCATACCAGGTGCTGGCGATTCCGCCGATCAGGAGCATGACGAGGAAGAAGATAAGCGCCACGCTGGTTATCAGATCGGTCTGGGCTTTGCGGCGCACGGGCATGCCGCCGTAGATCAGGTCCATGCGGACATGCTCGTTCTCGCGCAGGGTGTAGGCCCCGCCCAACAGGTAGTAGGCCACCATCACGAACTGAGCCATCTCCACCGTCCAGTTGGCCGGCAGGAAAAATACCTTCATGAAGGTCATGTAGAAGAGGATGCCGATCATCGCGAAGACGAGATACATCGCGAAAATGCCGATGTAGAAACTGATCGAATCCACGAAGCGGACATAGGCCTTCACGAAATCAGGCACCGGCCACTCCCCGCCGCGCACGCTGAAAGGGCGCGACCGTGACCGCTTCCATCATGCAAAGCCGATTGCTGCAGGGCCTCATCCGATCATCGCTCCCACATCCACTACCCTTGGAATGATCGTTCCAGAACAGCTCGATATATGCCAGCATGGAACGAAACAGCCGCAGAGCCAAGCCGGATTTAAGGCTTGTCTGAAAAATCAGCAGGTGCCTGTCTGTCATGAACAATAATGGCGCAGTCCCGGTCCTTTTCGCTCTCGAACAGGCACTTCCGGGCCTCACGGCGCAGGAGCGACGCGCCGCCCTTTATCTTCGGGACAATTACCCGGTCGCCGGTCTCGACCCGCTTGCCCGGTTTGCGCGGGCCTGCGGCGTCAGTCCGCAAACCATATTGCGGCTTGCCGCCAAAATGGGCTTCTCAAATTATCGCGAACTTCAGGACCGGCTGCGCGCCGAGGCATCGGCGGAGCGCTCCTCGCCGCTGAGCCGCTGGGTCTCGCGCGCCGAACCTGAGCCCGAAGAAGACTGGCTGGCGGGATTTGGGCACCGCGCGGCCGAAAATGTCCGCGCGGCATTCTCCCTCGTCGTGCGCGAGGATTTCGAGGCGGCTGCGCGCATACTCGCGGATCGCAAGCGCCCGGCGCTCGCCATCGGCGGACGCTTCACGCAGTCTCTCTCCCGCTATCTTGCGCGCCACCTTGAAATCGTGCGCGGCAACATCGAGGAAATCGGCTCCATCTCGGCGACCTGGCCGGACCGGCTGATCGATGTCGACCGCCGCTCCATCGTCATCGCCTACGACATCCGGCGTTATGCGCGCGATGTGGTGCGCTTCGTCGAAATCGCGGCGCAGCAGGGCGCGACCGTCATCCTGTTCACCGACAGCCGCGCCGCACCCGCGAGCCGCTTTGCCTCGCAGGTCTTCGTGGCGCCGACCGACAGCGCCGGCGCATGGGACTCGCTCTCGGGTCCCTTCGCCCTCACCGAAGCACTGATCGCACGCGTGACGGAACTTGAAGGCGGGGCCACGACGGAACGCCTGGTGCGGCTCGAAAACATCCGCACACGGCTCCTCGGCCAGAAGGACTAACTCTTGCCGCCTAGTAGGCGGAGCGGGGCGCGCAGAAAACCGCGCGCGCGGTCGAACCAGGTGTTGACGCTCTCTTCGGTTACCCGGCCGCGATAGAAGAAAACATAGCACGCCGAAATCAGCGTCAGCGTGATCGTCCAGCTCAGCACGACATCCGACAGGAAATGTCCGCCGAAGACGATCCGGTTCAGCGACAGCACGAACACATAGGCAAAGACGACGAGCGCCAACGGCAGGCGAAACACGTGCGGGACCAGAAAGACAATGGCCATCATCCAGATCGAGGACGATCCCTCGCCAGACACGAAAGAGCAATTGCCGTCGCAATAGGGCACGATTTCCCAGGCGCGCGAGAAAGGCAGATCCCCGCCGAACTCCAGAATTTCGCGCGGGCGCGCGCGGCCCCACACTTCCTTGAAGAACAGGTTCACCAAGAGGCCTGGGCCAAGCGCGAGGGTGGTGAGCAGAAACAGCCCGTTGCGCGGCGCGGGCAGATATTTCGACCTTGCGATGAAGAGTGGATAGAGCAACGAGATCAGCGCGATCACCGCGATGCTCACCATGACGAACTCGCCAGATTTGCGCACCAGCCGCAAGGTCGGGTTGGCGGCGGCCCCCCAAAAACCCGTCTGGTCGTGGAAGAACAGAGCGCTGAACGCGACATCGATCCTCGGAAAGAGAATGAAGGGCACGCTGACGAGCGCGGTCACAGCCAGGAAGAAAACGGCAGGCCGCCGCTCTGCGAAGTCGCGAATCGCTTGAACGCTCACGGCCAGATCCCCCGCGGATACCGTGCGGGCTTATAGCGGAAACCGGCGTCACTTACACCGGGGTAAGAAAGGGAATTCGGGGTGTTTGTGGAATGTTACTGAAGGCTGACGCCAAATATCACCTTAGGCCGAAACCACCCTGATGTGATTGTCCCACATATAACGGTCGAAATCGGAGCCCCCAAGACGACGGAGATCCTGGCGATCCGCGCGCGCCAGGCGAACGCCAGCATTGCCCGAGGAGATCACGAAGGTGCCACTCTCGGGTGCGGGCGCGACGCCACATACATCCGGCAGCGCTGCGAGACCGAGATATGTGCCCGACATCCGGTCCCAGAACGCGGCCATGCCGCCGCGCGGGCTGGTGGCGCAGATGAGTTGCCCCGAGCCATCGAGCGAGACGGCACCGAGATAATTGTTGAGGCGGTAGAGATCATCGTCCGGCATCGCCAGCATGCGCGTCGTGCCGTCCGGGCGCACCGTACCGACCAGAAGCGGCATCTCCTCGGGCTCGCCCTCGTACTGACAGGCAAACACCGCCTCCCCCTCCTGCGCCACCGCCAGATGGCGGAACGACAGTCCGGACATGTCGCGGCCGAAGTCGATCTTGTGCTTTGCCTCGCCGGTCAACGGATCGACGAAGGAAAGGCTCGGCGACATCTGCGCCTTGTTGAGAATCTCGCGTCCCGTCTGCGGATCGGTCTTCTGGCCGCCATTGGCGACGAGGAGAAGCTCGTTGCCCGGCAGGAAGGCCACATCGTGGGGACCGATGCCATGCGTCGGCTGTTCGCCGATCCGCTCGTAATTGCGCGCGACATCGTAAATGCCGAGCACGCCCTGCCCTGCATCGAGATCGTTTTCCGTGGCGTAGAGAAGCCGCCCGTCCGCCGAATAAAGGCCGTGGCCGTAATAGTGGCGGCGCGGCGGGCTGCGGACTACGGTACGCACAGTCCCGTCTGTGCGATCGACCACCGCGAGCCAATTGCCCGGACGGCGGGCAAAAATCGCAAGGTCCGTGTTGATCGGGTTCAGCGCGAGATCGTGCCCGCGATCGGGAAGCTCGGTACGGAACAGAATTCCACCATCCGCCGTGAAGAACGCCACGTGAGAATGTCCGCGCATGTCCTTGACAGAAGACACGTAAAGACGCTCGGCCCGCCCGAATGCGGGAGCCGCCCCCGCCGCGAACGATCCCGCCAGCGCAATCAGAAATGAGCGGCGGTCGATCTGCATTCTCAGTCGCCGTCCAGCGAATTGAAGCCGATCATGATCCCAAGTTTTGGCGGCACGTAACTGGCCGACAGATCGCGCGCGCTGCTCACCATGTTGCGCAGCAGAATGAGCCGGCTGCGCGCCGCCTCATCCCCGGCCATGTCCGGCAGAGGCGCGGGCAGATCGCGCGCGGTGCGCTCCGCCGTGCCGATGGCAATCATCAGGGACTGCCGCTCCTGCCCCGGCCCGAGAAACAGCCAGATGAGATCGGCCGCCGATTTCAGATTGTAGGCCATTGCCTCGTTCGACAGACCGCTGCGCCACCATTGCGCCGATCGCGGACGCGCCTCGTCCGGAGATGCGCCCGTGACCTTGTCGAGCTTCAGATCGCCGACGATCTGATAGACGGTCAGAAGATCGGTCGCGATGCGCGACACCGCCTCGCGCGCCGGCGAGGCGTCGTCCTGGCGAAGCCTGTCTTTCAGTTTCGGCCAGAGATCGCGAATACGGCGGGCGAGTTGTTCGACATTGGAGGAGATAGCAATGCCCGCATCGCAGCGCCGCCGGGCGCCCGCATCATCCACGAACAGCGCCGCGCGTGCACCCTCGCCGTAAAGCAGCCGCTCCAGCGCAGGCAGTCCCTGAACCGCGACGCTCTTGGCGAACATCGCCTCCGGCGTCAGCGTGTCGTCGCCCGAAAGCAGCGTGGAAAGACCGCGCTCGACATCGTTGCGGCGCTCCGGCCAATAAGCGATGCGCTCGTAGAGAAAGTCTTCCGAGACCGGCCCGTATCGCAGGATTTCGACATTCGACCACGCCATTACGGCGTTCTTGAACTGCACCTGAAGCTGCTCGAAAGCAGCGTCGCTGGGCGGCGCGGAGCAAAACGCATTCCACGCCTCTTTCTGCGCAAGCGCGCGTGTGAAAAGCACGCTGTAGCGCGGCTCCACGAAATCCTCGGCCACGCGCAGCGCGACAAGTCGGTAATCGACATCGGCGTTGACCGCAACGCCCTCCTGCGCCTGCGCCGGGGCCGCCAGAAACAGCGCTCCCAGCAGCAGAGCAGCGCGCGTCGCGGCAGCGGCAAATCCCTCCCAGGCAACCGGCAAGCGGTTCGCGGGATGATCGGAAATTGCGGTGCGGCGACAACGCCGAAGGCGGAGCAGAGGAATCAAAGCCCCTCGACATAGCGCAACAATGTGGCGCGGTCAGCCTTAGTTAGAGCCTGAAACCGCGCCCGCGCACCCGCGCCCTCGCCGCCGTGATGGGCGATTGCCTCCGCGACATCCGACGCGCGGCCATCGTGCAGCAGGCCCGCCTTCGCGCCAAGCGCCCGCGACAGGCCCCAGAGCGGCGCCGTGCGCCATTCGCCGCCCTGCACGCCCGGCTCGGTCGCCCCGCCGTCGAGCCCAGGCCCAAGATCGTGCAGCAAGAGATCGGAATAGGCCGGGACCTCGCCGCCCGGCGCCGTCAGCGTGGGCACATGGCAGGAGGAGCAGCCCGTCGCAACGAACATCTTCTCGCCCGCACCATCGGGCTTGGCTGCGGCAGGCGGGGGAACGCGCGCAAGATAATCCGCCAGCATGGCGACGAGATCGCCCCGGATTTCCGGCTCGGCCTCGGTGCCGCCATGCGGCCCGGCGCGGCAGGATTGCGACCGGCAATCGCCCGCCGGATCGGAGTGGCCGGGAGTCGACATTCCAAGATCGTTGAAGAACGCGGCCTCGGTCTGTTCGGCGAGAGTGACACCCGACGCCTTGAGGCCGAAACGGCCGAGACGTTTGCGACCGTCCGCGCCGAAAACCCAATTGGCGCGGCCGGAGACCCCGTCGCCATCCTCATCGTCAGGGTCCGCGCGGGACAGGATTTCCTCATCCGGCACCGAGGCCAGCAGTCCAAGGCCGCGCAGAGCCGGCGCGGCCCGCAGCCCCATGTGCGTGGACGGAGCCAGTGGTCCGGCACCCAGATTGCCGATCACGAGATCCCCCTCCGAAAGAACAAGACGGCCTTCCGGCACAAACCCCGCAATGGCGGCGGTCTGAAGCTGCGCGCCATAAAGAGGATCGGGCGCGCCGCGCGCATCGGAAAGTTTCAGCACCATGCCGGGATGGGTGAAGCCACCCTGCCCGTCATCCATGCGCTGTGCACGATCCAGCCCCTGATGGCACGCCGAGCAGGCGCGCGCATTGAACACCGGCCCGAGCCCGTCATTGGCGCGTGTCGAAGACGGAGCCGGAACCCAGGCCCGCTCGAACAAGGCCTTGCCGATGGCGAAGGAAAGATCGCGATTGCCCGCGCCCGCCGCAGAGGCGGCAATGGCGGCTCCTGCCGCAAATGCGATGACGGCGACACCGGCGCGGCGCATCAGGACACCCGGAGCCAGCCCATCATGCCGTTCTCCTGATGCTCCAGGATGTGGCAGTGGAACATCCAGCTTCCGCGCGCCGCAACGAAGGCGATCTCGACCCGCTCGCGCGGCTGCACGAGGATCGTGTCGGCCTGAAAGCGCGGCAGATCCTGCCGCGAGGCGGAGAGAACTTCGAAAGTCTGTCCGTGCAGATGGATCGGATGCGGGTGCGGCGTGCCGTTGACCAGCTCGAACACGTAACTGCGGCCGTCTTCCAGCAGGGCCAGCGGCGGCGGCAGTTCGCGGTGGCCGTTGGTCGGCCATTGCGCTTTGTTGATGGCCCACAGGCCGGTGTTTCCGGCGCACAGGCTGTCGAGCAATTGTCTGGCCAAGGGATCGTCCGGCGGAAATTCGGCCGCAATGCTCGCCGCCGCCCCCGCCGCCGCGCTGAACCGGAACGTTTTCCGCTCGGCGGAAGAGATATCCGCCTTCGGCGCGTGGGAGGCGTAAAGAGGCCTTGGCACGACACGCGTTTGTGTTTGCTCCGGGCCTTCGGCTGTAAGGCGCGCAAGCAAGAACGGCTCCGGGGAGAAGTAATTGTAGAGACGGAAATCCTGCCCGGCTTTCGGCGTGCGGACATGGAGGTCCACCCGCATGGCCGTGCCCATGCGCCAGGTGTGCAGCGGAAACGGCTCGACCGCGTTGCCGTCCGTCGCGATGACGAAGGCTTCGGCGCCTTCGACCCCAAGATCGATCATCCGCGTGGGATCGAGATTGAGCACCCGCACCCGGATGTCGGCACTTGCCGGCGTTGTCGCGGCGTAGGCCTCGACGCCGTTAACCGTGCGCACCGTGCCGAATGTCCCCGCGCGCCCTGCGCCCTCATTGGTGGAGAACGGCAGCCAGTGTCCCGCCTCGTCCAGGCGCCAGTCCTTCAGCGCCAGCACATGCTCGGCGTGGAACGGCTCCGGCTCGTCGCCCTCGACAATCAGCACACCCGCCAGGCCGCGCCCGATCTGTTCGGCGCTGTTGCAATGGGAGTGGAAGAAGAACGTGCCCGTGTCCGGCGGCGTGAATTCGTAGGTGAAATCCTCACCCGGCTCGACGGGCGGCTGGGTGACATATTGCACCCCGTCCATCTCCACCGGCACGCGGATGCCGTGCCAGTGGATGGCGGTGTGCTCGGGAAGTCGGTTGCGCAGATGCGCGCGGATCGTGTCGCCGCGCTTGATACGCAGCGTGTGAAACAGCTCACCATTGTACAGCCAGAGTTTCGCGTCCTCGGCCGCGCGAGGAACGCGCGTGCCGGAATGCTCGTCCGCGACGAGTTCCAGCTCATGCAGAGTGCCGCCGGACGCCTGAGGCGCCTGAGGCAGAATGGGCGCGGCGCGCGGCACGGAAAGCGAACCGGCGAGAACAGATGTCCCGACCGCCCCAAGTCCCCCGAGTACCGCGCGCCGCGTAGGCATTCAGCGTCCGATCACTGGATGGTCGTAGGGTTGTCGAGGCTGTCGGAGCCTTCGAGTTCGATCTTGAGCCCGAGCTTGGCGACCACGGCTTCGATGGCGCGCGCCTGTGCAACGAGGCCGTCCACCGCGTCCTGAACCAGCTTGTTGCCCTCGGCATTGCCCTCGCCGATCATCTGATCGTAGCTCTCCTTGCCGCTGTCGGCGCGGTCCTTGACGGCCTTGAGAGCGGCTTCGGCCGTGGCGAACGCCGCTTCCAGCGCCTTTGCCTCCTCCGGGGCCTTTTCGCGGGCATAGGCGGCGATGCTCGGGCCTTCCGTCACCTTGCCGTCGGATCCTGTGTACTTACCGTTGTAGATCGCGATCATGCCCGCTTCGTCGTAATAGTGCGAGTTGTGGGTGTTGTCGGAGAAGCAGTCGTGCTCCTCTTCCGGATCGCGCAGAATGAGGCCGAGCTTGATGCGCTCGCCCGCCAGCTCGCCATAGGAGAGCGAACCGAGGCCCGTGAGGATCGTCGCAAGGCCATCTTCGGCGCTTTTTTCCGTCACGTCCTTACGGGCATCGCCGTCCTTGCCCCAGGCATCGGCCATTTCCTCAAGATCGTCGACCAGAAGATCGGTCGCGGCCTTCAGGTAATCGCGGCGGCGGTCGCAATTCTCGTTGGTGCATTTGGCGGTGTCGAAGTCCGTCGCCTTGCGGTCTCCCGCGCCGGGGCCCGTGCCGTTCAGATCCTGTCCCCAGAGCAGGAATTCCACGGCGTGGTAGCCGATGGCGACATTGGATTCGACGCCGCCCGCTTCCTGCAGGCTGTCGATCAGCTTCTTGTCGATCTTCGACGCGTCGATCTTGTCCTTACCCACCTGGATGTTCTTGCTGGCGATGATGTTGGCCGTGTAGAGCGGGTTCTCGTCCGAGCTGTCGCCGTAATCCTTGGCGACATAATCGATCAGCCCCTCATCGAGCGGCCACGCGTTCACGCGCCCCTCCCAATCGTCGACGATCACATTGCCGAAGCGATAGCCTTCGCTCTGCTGATAGGGAACGCGCGCCGCTTTCCAGGCCGTACGGGCCGCCGCCAGCGTGTCCTCGGATGGCGCGGCGAGGAAAGCATCCACCGCCTTCTGCAGCGCCTTCGCCGTCGTCAGGCTGTCCGAATAGATGGCTTCGGCGACATTCGCATAGGTGTCGATCACGGCCTTGGGTTCGGTCGCCGCGAACGCAGGCGCGGCAAGGGCCGCCGTGAGCGCGGCGGCGGACATCAAACGGCGAAGCAGGGTCATCTTTGTCTCCTCGGGGCAAGCGCGCGGAGCAATGTGCGGCCCCATCGCGGCGTTGCCGAGGTAGAAACCCGGTGGGCAAAGTTGTCAATGCAGAACGATACAGACAATAATTAGAATAAATAAAAGAAGAGACGCAAAACACGGCAGGCATTCAGTAAAAACGGACAACCCGATTGCCGCGCCAAATAAGCGATGCCGGACGAACAGGCCGAAACCCGCGCGCTGCAGACCGATTCCTGTATTCAACAAGGGACAGAAGGCGTTCGATCTATTGCGCGGTCAGTCTCTGCTCGATTTCGCGGACGGGCAGATGCGTGAGATCCTTGTCGATCTCCTCGCTGACAACACCGCGCACGCGCGGTGGAAAGAAACGCCTCAAGTCTGCCAGCATCCGCGGCGCGGCAACGACCACCAGCGATGTGAGGTCGCCCTGCGCCGCGAGCCCGTCGAGCCGCTCCGCGAGGGCACGAGCAAAATTCTCTTCCGCCTGATCCTGAAGGTCGGTCTCTTCCATCGCACTGCGGCGCGCGCCCGTGCTCTCGAACGAGCGGCCGGGACGGTCGGTGCCCAGCTCGCGCGAGGGCCGGCTTTCGCTGTGCGACACCCAGAGGGTTTTCAGATTGGGAAGAACCTTGCTGCCCGCATTTTCGAGAAGAAGCGCCTTGCCGCCATCGCACACCAGGACATGCCCACCGGCCGGAATGGAAAGTTTGCGCATCACAACCTCGTTTCCGATGGACAGAAGTCTACATCCATCCCGTTGATGGGCGTTGATGCCAATCAAACTAGGGCACGCGCCAATGGGATAAAGCCCAGCCATCCCGCGCGATCATCGAAGGACACCAACATGACCGACACCGTTCCCCGCTCCTTCCGCCACATCAGGCTCGAACTCGCACGCGAACCCGGCAGCCATCCGGTGGGCGAGCCGAGGTTCGGCTACCAACTTTTTCTGCCGCTGACGGAGGATGGAAAGATCGATGCCGCGCTGTGGGACGAGTTCCGCGACCATTTCCGCGTCGTCCGGTTCCGGCCCGACGGCGAGCGCGACATCGGCCATATCCTGCACCGCCCCGGAGGCAGCTGGGGCTTCCGCTACGACATCGCCGGGGATGAAGACGACGAGAGCGGCTACCGTTTTCAGGCCGAAAAATTTGAGGTCGGTGAGTACGTTTCGATCAAGGATGGCGATGAAACACACACATTGCAGATCATTTCGGTCGAGCGGGACTGATTTTGATCAATTAGTGGGCAATTATCCGTCTTTGCCCTCTTTTTAATCCTATAGACGAACGACCTACGCAATTTGCCCCCTGTGGCCCGAACCTCTCCTTCGGGTTGAATGGGCGTGGCACGCACCTTGCTGACCTTGCAGCGGGGGCTGTGCTCAGCCGACCCAACAATGGAGAGGCGTTTCATGCTCAATATCTTTGGATCCATCGCGAAAGGCGCGACCGCTTTCGCCGCCGCCTCGCTGGTGGCCGGCGGTCTTTCGGCCGCGTCAGCACAGGACACGATCAAGGTCGGCGTGCTGCATTCGTTGTCCGGCACGATGGCGATTTCCGAAACCACGTTGAAGGACACGGTTCTGTTCCTCATCGACGAGCAGAACAAGAAGGGTGGCGTGCTCGGCAAGAAGCTCGAAGCGGTCGTCGTCGACCCGGCATCGAACTGGCCGCTGTTCGCCGAGAAGGCGCGCGAGCTCATCGCGCAGGAAAAGGTCGCGGTCGTGTTCGGCTGCTGGACCTCGGTGTCCCGCAAATCGGTTCTTCCGGTCTTCAAGGAACTCAACTCGATCCTCTTCTACCCCGTTCAGTACGAGGGCGAGGAAAGCGAGCGCAACGTCTTCTACACCGGCGCCGCCCCGAACCAGCAGGCCATCCCGGCCGTCGATTACCTGATGAGCGAAGACGGCGGCTCGGTGAAGCGCTGGGTTCTTGCCGGTACGGACTATGTCTATCCGCAGACCACCAACAAGATCCTCCAGGCCTATCTGAAGTCCAAGGGCGTGGCGGACGAAGACATCATGATCAACTACACGCCGTTCGGTCATTCCGACTGGCAGACCATCGTCTCCGACATCAAGAAGTTCGGCTCGGCTGGCAAGAAGACCGCCGTTGTCTCGACCATCAACGGTGACGCCAATGTGCCGTTCTACAAGGAATTGTCGAACCAGGGCGTCAAGGCGACCGACATCCCGGTCGTTGCGTTCTCGGTCGGTGAGGAAGAGCTCGCCGGCATCGACACCAAGGACCTCGTCGGCCATCTCGCCGCGTGGAACTACTTCCAGTCCGTCGACGATCCGGCCAATGCCGAATTCATCAAGAGCTGGCAGGCCTTCACCAAGAACGACAAGCGCGTGACCAACGATCCGATGGAAGCCACCGTCATCGGCTTCAACATGTGGGTCAAGGCCGTCGAGAAGGCCGGCACCGTGGACGTCGACAAGGTCATCGACACCCTGCCCGGCACCGAAGTTGCGAACCTGACCGGCGGCACCTCCAAAATGCTGCCGAACCACCACCTGACCAAGCCGGTCCTCATCGGCGAGATCAAGGCGGACGGCCAGTTCGACGTGGTGTGGGAAACCGAGGACCTCGTTCCCGGCGACGCCTGGACGGACTTCCTCCCCGGCTCCAAGGAGCTTGAGGCCGACTGGGTCGATCTGAAGTGCGGTAACTACAACACCGAGACCAAGAAGTGCGGCGCGGCCTCGTAACCTTGCGAGTGTCCTGACGCCCTTGGGGAGGCCGCGTGCGGCGGCCTCCCCGCCTTTCCGACCGGACGATGCAACCGGGATTTCCGATGCCCGGATTTTGGACCCCGATGACGCTCGCACCTTTCCGGCGCCTCGCGCTGACTTTGCTGATAGCCCTTGCCTGCCTGTCCTCGCCCCCCGGCGCGCGCGCCGACGCGGTGGACGATGCGCTGGCTCTTTTCACGACCGACAAATTCAACGACACCGCCACGGGTATTCAGGCCCTCGCCACGTCGGGCCACGACAACGCGCTGACGATCCTGCGCGCGATGACCGACGGCAGGCTCTTCTACGATCCGGCCGGGAAGACCGTGTTCTATCGCGACGCGCAGAGCGCGCTTTTCGACGCGAAGACCGGCGCTGCGGCCGCCGCCGAACCCGCCGGCTTGAAAGCCGTGCGCCTCAACAACCGGTTGCGCACAGCGCTCGAAGCCGCGCGCGGCGGCCTTGCTCTGATGGACCCCGACCCCGACCGCCGCCGCACCGCCGCCGAAGCCGTGTTCCGCTCGCGCGACGCCAATGCCCTGCCCACGCTGACCACAGCCATCGGCGAGGAAAAGGACACCCGCGTCAGAACGGAAATGGAGCGCGCGAGAGCCGCCATCCTCCTGACGTCTTCGGGTGTCGCCGAGGAGGAGCGTCTCGCCGCAGTCGACACGATTTCCGGGCGCGCGACCGCGGAATCCGCGGCCCTTCTGCGCTCCCTGCCCGCCGACACACCGCAAGGCGTGCAGGAAGCGGCCGAGGCCGCCGTGACAATCATCGAAGGCAAGCTCGCCTTCCTCGCGGCATTCCAGAACGTGCTCTACGGCGTCTCGCTCGGGTCGGTCCTGCTGCTCGCCGCCGTCGGCCTTGCCATCACCTTCGGCCAGATGGGCGTCATCAACATGGCGCATGGCGAAATGGTGATGATCGGCGCGTACACGACCTTCATGGTGCAGGACATCATCCGCAACGCAGCGCCCTATCTGTTCGACTATTCGCTGTTCATCGCCGTTCCCGCGGCCTTCATCGTGGCCGGTGCCGTCGGCATCGCCATCGAGCGCAGCGTCATCCGCTTTTTATACGGACGTCCGCTCGAAACCCTGCTCGCCACATGGGGCATTTCGCTGATCCTCCAGCAGGCGGTGCGCTCCATCTTCGGCCCGACCAACCGCGAGGTCGGCACGCCGAGCTGGATGTCCGGCTCGCTCGACTTCATGGGCCTGTCGCTGACCTACAACCGCATCGCCATCATCGTCTTCGCGCTGATGGTGTTCGTCGCGCTGCTGCTCGTTCTGAAGAAAACCGCGCTCGGCCTTCAGGTCCGCGCGGTCACGCAGAACCGCCGCATGGCAGCGGCGATGGGCATCCGCACCGACTGGATCGACGCCATGACCTTCGGCCTTGGCTCGGGCGTTGCCGGAATGGCGGGCGTCGCGCTGAGCCAGATCGACAACGTCTCGCCCAATCTCGGCCAGGGCTACATCATCGACAGCTTCATGGTCGTCGTGTTCGGCGGGGTCGGCAATCTCTGGGGCACGCTCGTCGGGGCGCTGACGCTCGGCGTCGCCAACAAATTCCTCGAACCCTATGCGGGCGCGGTGCTCGGCAAGATCCTGCTTCTCGTCGCCATCATCCTGTTCATCCAGAAGCGTCCGCGCGGGCTGTTCGCCCTCAAGGGCCGGGCGGTGGAGGCATGATCCTGCGCAACATCGACCGCACCGGCTGGATCTTCCTCGTCTGCGTCGTGGCGCTCGGGGTTCTCGTTCCGGTGCTGAACCTCGCCGTTCCGGCAGGCTCGTTCTTCCACATCCCCGATTATCTCGTCCCACTCATCGGCAAATATCTCTGCTTCGCGCTGCTCGCGATCTCGATCGATCTGATCTGGGGCTATGCGGGCATTCTGTCGCTCGGCCACGGCGCGTTCTTTGCGCTTGGCGGCTATGCGATGGGTATGTACCTGATGCGCCAGATTGGTCCGCGCGGCGTTTATGCCGATCCGGTTCTGCCGGACTTCATGGTGTTCCTGAACTGGAAGGAGCTGCCGTGGTTCTGGCAGGGCTTCGACATGTTCTGGTACGCAGCGATCTGGGTGCTGCTCGCGCCCGGCCTGCTCGCCTTCGTGTTCGGCTGGTTCGCCTTCCGCTCGCGCGTGACGGGCGTGTACCTCTCGATCATCACGCAGGCCATGACGTTCGCGCTGATGCTCGCCTTCTTCCGCAACGATATGGGTTTCGGCGGCAATAACGGCTTCACCGACTTCAAGGACATACTGGGCTTCAACATCCAGGCGGGCGAGACCCGCGCGGTCCTGTTCTTCCTGTCGGCCATGTCGCTCGCGGGCGGGTATCTCCTCTGCCGCTGGATCGTGACCTCGAAACTCGGCAAGGTTCTGGTCGCCGTGCGCGATGCGGAAAGCCGCACGCGCTTCATCGGCTACCGGGTCGAAAACTACAAACTCTTCGTCTTCACATTGTCGGCCATGATCGCCGGGATCGCGGGCGCGCTGTATGTGCCGCAGGTCGGCATCATCAACCCGTCTGAATTCACCCCCGCGAACTCCATCGAAAGCGTGATCTGGGTCGCGGTCGGCGGGCGCGGCACTCTGGTTGGTGCGGCCATCGGCGCGCTCACCGTCAACGCCGGCAAGACTTGGTTCACGGGCGTTCTGCCGGATATGTGGCTGTTTGCCCTCGGCGGCCTCTTCGTTTTGGTGACCTTGTTCCTGCCCAAAGGCATTCTCGGCACGATCAACAGCGGCTGGGAGAAGACGCGGCGCAAATTCCGTTCGGACGGCTCCGTGCCGTCGGGCGTTCCCGACGCGGCGGAGTAAAGACCATGAACCAGCCCGTCCCGCAGCATGGCCTGCCGACACTCACCCCGACGCTTCTTTACCTCGACGACGTCACCGTCTCCTTCGACGGTTTCAAGGCGCTGAACGGCCTGTCGCTCGCGGTCGACGAATCCGAGATGCGCGCCATCATCGGCCCGAACGGCGCCGGCAAGACCACCATGATGGATGTCATTACCGGAAAGACACGCCCCAATTCCGGCACTGCCCTGTTCAACGGAAAGCACGATCTGACGAAGCTCGACGAGGCGCAGATCGCGACGCTCGGCATCGGCCGCAAATTCCAGACGCCAACCGTGTTCGACATGCACAGCGTGGAAGACAACATCCTGCTCGCGCTGAAAGCCGACCGCAAACCCTTCGCCGCCCTGTTCTCGCGCCGCACGGCGAACGAAAAGGAGCGCATCGACGCGCTTCTTGAGCGCATCCGCCTCAAGGACCACCGCGCCCGCAAAGCCTCCGAACTCAGCCACGGCCAGAAGCAATGGCTCGAAATCGGCATGCTGCTCGCGCAGGAGCCGCGCGTACTTCTCGTCGACGAACCCGCCGCCGGAATGACCGATCAGGAAACCGCCGACACCGCCGATCTTCTGCGCGAGATTGCCGAAACACGCTCGGTCATCGTGGTCGAGCACGACATGGTGTTCGTGAGGGATCTCGGCGTGAAGGTGACGTGTCTGCACGAAGGCTCGGTGCTGGCCGAAGGCACGCTCGATCAGGTCTCGGCCGACGAGCGGGTCATCGAAGTCTATCTGGGGCGCTGACATGCTGACCGTCGACAACCTCTCGCTTCATTACGGCGCGGCACAGGCGCTCTACAACGTGTCCTTCACCGCAAAACCCGGCGAAGTGACCTGCGTTCTGGGCCGCAACGGCGTCGGCAAGACATCCCTGATGCGCGCCATTGTCGGCCATCGCTCCATTTCGGGCGGCAGCATCACGTTCGGCGACACGGATTTCACGCCGCTCCGCACCTTCCAGCGCGCCAAGCTCGGCCTCGCTTATGTGCCGCAGGGCCGCGAAATCTTCCCGCTGCTCACGGTGCGCGAGAACCTCGAAACCGGTTATGCCCCGCTGCCGCGCGCCGAAAAGAACATCCCGGAGGAGATTTTCGAGCTGTTTCCGGTGCTGAAAAGCATGCTGCACCGGCGCGGCGGCGATCTTTCCGGCGGCCAGCAGCAGCAGCTCGCCATCGGGCGCGCGCTCGTCACCCGCCCGAAACTGCTCGTCCTGGACGAGCCGACGGAGGGCATCCAGCCCTCGATCATCAAAGACATAGGTAGGGCAATCAGCTACTTGCGCGGCAAGGGAGACATGGCCATCGTGCTCGTCGAGCAATATTTCGACTTCGCACGCGAGCTTGCGGACCGCTTCATCGTGATGGAGCGCGGCGAGGTCGTGGAGGCGGGCGATAAAAAGGCGCTCGAAGGGGACGATGTACGCAACCGCCTGGTCTTCTGAAGCCTCGAGCGCGCCGCGCCGCCAGCGCGCGCATGGCACGCTCGGCTTCGAGGTCGCCGTTTCCGGTTCGACGACGCGCCCGGTCCGCATCGCCGAAAGCGGGCCATCGCGCATCAGATTGCCCAATGTCACCGGCACAACCCTCGAAGCCGTGATGATGAACACCGGCGGCGGCATTGCCTGCGGCGACCGGATGGACATCGACGTCATCGCACGGTCCGGCGCCCGGCTCGTCATGACGACGCCCGCCGCTGAGCGCTGCTACAGATCGGACGGTCCGGTCTCGGCCGTCCATGCGCGGATGGATGTGGAAGACGGCGCCGATCTCGCCTGGTTCCCGCAGGAAACGATCCTTTACGATGAGGCGCGGCTGCGCCGCTCCTTCGAGGCCGATCTTTCCGGCACCGCCACATTGTCCATGTTCGAGGCCGTGATGTTCGGGCGCACCGCGCGCGGCGAGGAGATTTCGCGCGGCCTGTTCGAAGACCGCTGGCGCATTCGCCGCGACGGCAAACTCATCTTCGCCGACACGCTGCGGCTGGACGGGCCGGTCTCGCATTTGCTCGCGCGCCGCGCCATCGCCAACGGTTCAAAGACGCTCGCGACCTTCCTCTACGCCGCGCCCGACGCCGAAGCGCGCATCGAGGAAGCGCGCGAAATGCTTGAAACCGCACCCGACCGCGCATCCTGCCTCGCCGCGGCCAGCGCATGGAGCGGCATTCTGACCGTGCGTTTTCTCGCGCCGGAGATTGCCGGTCTGCGCCGCGCGGCGATAGACTTCCTGACCCGCTTCCGGGGCACGCCCCTGCCCCGCGTCTGGCATAGCTGAGAAGGACTTGAACCGTGAACCTCACACCGCGTGAGAAAGACAAGCTGCTGATCGCCATGGCCGCCGAAGTCGCCCGCAAGCGCCTCGCACGCGGGGTCAGGCTCAACCACCCGGAGGCCGTCGCGCTCATCACCGATTTCGTGGTCGAAGGCGCGCGTGACGGAAAAACCGTCTCCGAACTGATGGAGGCGGGCGCCCATGTCCTGACGACCGATCAGGTCATGGACGGCATTTCGGAAATGATCCACGACATCCAGGTCGAGGCCACGTTCCCGGACGGCACCAAGCTCGTCACCGTGCATCACCCGATCCGCGGCGCCGCATCGGAGGATGTGCCCGGCAAGGTAACCGCGTTGCCCGGAGACATCGTTTTCAACGAAGGGGCCGAACGCGTGACCGTGTCCGTCGCCAACACCGGCGACCGCCCGATCCAGATCGGCAGTCATTACCATTTCTTCGAGGCCAATCCGGGCCTTCAGTTCGACCGCGACAAGACACGCGGAATGCGCCTCGACATCGCGCCCGGCACCGCCGTGCGCTTCGAGCCGGGCGCGAGCCGCGATGTCACGCTCGTGCCGCTCGGCGGCAAACGGGAAGTCTACGGCTTCCGGCAGGCGATCATGGGAGAACTCTGATGCAGCAGATGCACTCCGGCGGCTGCCAGTGCGGCGCGGTGCGTTTTCAGGCGATCGCGGACACGGCCGAGAGCATTTCGTGCAATTGCTCGCGCTGCCGCAGACTGGGGCTTCTCCTCACCTTCACGCCGTCGTCCGCCTTCCGGCTGGAACAGGGCGAGGACAATCTGTCCGAATACAAGTTCAACAAGCATGTGATCTCGCATCTGTTCTGCAAGACCTGCGGCGTGCAGAGCTTTGCGCGCGGCGTCGGGCCGGACGGCTCGGAGATGATCGCGATCAATGCCCGCTGTCTTGACGGCGTCGATGCCGACACGATCAACCCGAAGAAATTCAACGGCGCCGCCGTCTGAGGAAAAGCTCCCGATGTCGAAACCTTCTTCCCTTCCCCGCCAGGCCTATGCCGACATGTTCGGCCCGACCGTCGGCGACAAGGTGCGTCTCGCAGACACCTCGCTCGTGATCGAGATCGAGAAGGATTACACGACCTACGGCGAGGAGGTGAAATTCGGCGGCGGCAAGGTCATCCGCGACGGCATGGGCCAGAGCCAGGTAACGAACGCCGAAGGCGCCGTCGACACCGTCATTACGAACGCGGTCGTCCTCGACCATTGGGGCGTGGTCAAGGGCGATGTCGGCATCAAGGGCGGGCGCATCCTCAAGATCGGCAAGGCGGGCAACCCCGATGTGCAGCCGGATGTCGACATCGTGGTCGGCCCGGGCACCGAGGTCATCGCGGGCGAAGGCAAGATCCTGACGGCGGGCGGATTCGACACGCACATCCATTTCATCTGCCCGCAGCAGATCGAGGAGGCGCTGATGTCCGGCATCACCTCCATGCTCGGCGGCGGCACCGGCCCCGCAACGGGCACCTTCGCGACGACCTGCACCCCCGGCCCCTGGCATCTGGCGCGGATGATCGAGGCCGCGGACAGCTTCCCGATGAATCTCGGCTTTGCGGGCAAGGGCAACGCGTCCCTGCCGGGCGCGCTCATCGAAATGGTGCTCGGCGGCGCCTGCGCGCTGAAACTCCACGAGGACTGGGGCACGACGCCGGCCGCCATCGACTGCTGCCTGTCGGTTGCGGACGAGCACGACGTTCAGGTGATGATCCACACCGACACGCTGAACGAATCGGGCTTCGTGGAAGACACGATCGCCGCCTTCAAGGGCCGCACGATCCACGCCTTCCACACCGAGGGCGCGGGCGGCGGCCATGCGCCGGACATCATGAAGGTGGCGGGGCTCGACAATGTCCTGCCCTCCTCCACGAACCCGACGCGCCCCTTCACGAAGAACACGCTGGATGAGCATCTCGACATGCTGATGGTCTGCCATCATCTGTCGCCGTCCATACCGGAGGATCTTGCCTTCGCTGAAAGCCGCATTCGCAAGGAGACGATTGCGGCGGAGGACATCCTCCACGATCTCGGCGCGCTGTCGATGATGTCGTCCGACAGCCAGGCCATGGGCCGCGTCGGCGAGGTCATCATCCGCACCTGGCAGACCGCCTGCAAGATGAAGCAGCAGCGCGGACGCCTGGCCGAGGAGACCGGCGACAACGACAACATGCGCGTGCGCCGCTACATCGCCAAATACACGATCAACCCCGCCATCGCGCACGGCGTCTCGCGCCACATCGGCTCGATCGAGCCGGGCAAGTTGGCCGATCTCGTGCTCTGGACGCCCGCGTTCTTCGGCGTGAAGCCCGATCTCATCATCAAGGGAGGCGCCATTGCGGCCGCCCCGATGGGCGATCCCAACGCCTCGATCCCGACGCCGCAGCCTGTCCATTACCGCCCGATGTTCGGCTCGTATGGACGCGCCGTTCAGTCGACCTCCCTCACCTTCGTCTCGAAATCCGCACTCGAAAACGGACTTCGCGACAAGCTCGGATCGCTGAAGGAATTCGTCGCGGTCGAGAATGTCCGCGCGGGCATCGGCAAGAAAAGCATGGTGCTGAACGACGCGACACCCGTCATCGAAATCGATCCCGAAACCTACGATGTGCGCGCCGACGGCCAGCTTCTCGTCTGCGAACCGGCCGAGAAACTTCCGATGGCACAGCGCTATTTCATGTTCTGATGGACACTCTGTTTTCGCGTCTCGAAGGCCGCTGGAAGATCGCCCGCACCATCGATCCTGAGGGATCGCTTGCGGGCATGGCCGAGTTCGTGCGCCGGCCGGATGGCTGGCTGCATTACCGCGAGGCCGGCGAACTCGTCCTTCCGCATGGGCGTTTTCAGGCCGACCGGCGCTACCGGTTCGAACCGATGTCGGACGGTTTCGCCGTGTTCTTCGACGCCGATCCGCTCCGCCTCTTTCACCGCATCCGGCTCGAGGAGATCGCGGACGGCAGGTTGCGCGGCGAGGCCGAGCATCCGTGCGGCCGCGACACCTATCTCACCACCTATATATTCCACCCGGACGGCGAATTCTCCGTGCGCCACCGCGTGAGCGGCCCCAACAAGGACTACACGGTCCAAACGCTCTATAAACGGGCGAACAACCCTTCAAAGGAGATCGCGGCATGACCCGCGCCACCACAATCGTCCGCAAGCTCGCCGTGAAGGCCGACAAGGTCGCCGACACGATCACGCTCGACCATCAGGACCGCCACCGCCGCCGCATCGCCCTGAAGGCCGATGGCGGGCTCGATTTCCTGCTCGACCTCGACAAAGCGAGCGTTCTGGAAGACGGGGATGCCGTGAAGCTCGAGGACGGACGCCTCGTGAAGATCGTCGCCAAGCCCGAAGAGCTGATCGAGATCACCGCCGAGAACCCGCTGCGCCTGATGAAGCTCGCCTGGCACCTCGGCAACCGCCACACGCCCGCCGAGGTGACGAAGGAGGCGATCTACATCGCCCCCGATCACGTCCTGGTCGAAATGGTGCGCGGCCTCGGCGCCAAGGCGGAAAAGGTCTCGCGCCCCTTCCGTCCCGAACAGGGCGCCTATCACGAGCATGGCGGGCACGATCACGAAGGCCACGATCACGGGCATGACGCCCATGAGCATCACACTCACGCCGAGCACGAACACGGCCACAAGCACGGCCACGACCATGCCGAGGGCGAGCACCATCACGCGCACGGCGAAAGCTGCGGCTGCGGGCATGATCACAAGCACTAGCAGCACCCTGCCGCTCTTCGCGTGGCTGTCGCCCGGCTTTCCGGTCGGCGCCTATGCCTATTCGCACGGCCTCGAATGGGCCGTGGAAGACGGCGATGTGCGCGACGCGGAAACCCTCCTCGCATGGCTCCGCGACACGCTGGAGCACGGCGCGGGCCGCAACGACGCGATCCTGCTGGCCCATGCGTATCGTGCGTTGGAGGACCAATCGGCGCTGCGGGACGTGAACGAACTCGCACTAGCCCTTGCTCCGTCTCAGGAATTGCGGCTTGAGACGGCGCAGCAGGGCCGCAGCTTCCTGGATGCCGTACTTGCAGCATGGCCACAGGAAAAACTGACGAAAGCCGCCGACAACATTGGAGAGATCGCCTATCCCGTCGCGCTCGGCCTCGCCGCCGCGGCCCATACAATCTCCCTGAAAGACACCCTGCCCGCTTTTTTGCTCGCCTTCGCGCAAAATCTCGTCTCGGCCGCCATACGCTCCGCCCCCATCGGCCAGACGGCCGGAATGCGTGTCGTGACGGCGCTGACGCCGCTTGTGCAGCACATTGCGCGCGAAGCCGAAACGCTCACGCTCGACGATGTCGGCGGCTGCACCTTCCGTGCCGATCTCGGCTCGTTTCGTCATGAAACCCAATATACGAGGCTGTTCAGATCATGAGTAACAACGGTCCCCTGCGCGTCGGCATCGGCGGCCCGGTCGGCTCCGGCAAGACGGCTTTGATGGAAGCGCTCTGCAAGAGGCTGCGCGGCACCTACGATCTGTGCGCCATCACCAACGACATCTACACCAAGGAAGACGCACGCCTGCTTACCGTCGCGGACGCCCTTCCCGTCGAGCGCATCATGGGCGTGGAAACGGGAGGCTGTCCGCACACCGCGATCCGCGAGGATGCGTCGATCAATCTGGCGGCCATCGCCGACATGAACCGGAAATTCCCCAACCTCGACCTGATCCTGATCGAGAGCGGCGGCGACAACCTTGCCGCCACCTTCTCGCCGGAGCTTGCCGACATCACGATCTACGTCATCGACGTGGCGGGCGGCGAGAAGATCCCGCGCAAGGGCGGTCCCGGCATCACGCGCTCGGACCTTCTCGTCGTCAACAAGATCGACCTTGCGCCGTTTGTCGGCGCCGACCTGTCGATCATGGAAGCCGACACGAAGAGGATGCGCGGCGAGCGCCCCTACGTGTTCTCCAACATCCGCGGCGGCATCGGAACGGAAGATGTGGCGGACTTCATCATCCGGGCGGGTGGGTTGCCCGCCCGAGCGGCCTGACCTACACCCGGTTCATGCTGACCTATCGAGACCTCAACGCCTCGGAACGCCGGGCGCTCGACCGTTTTGCGCGCTCGCACGATCTCGAAGCGCCTGCCTCACGCTGGCCGGAGCTCAACCCGTCCGCAATCAAGGCGCTGGTGACATCCCGTCTGCTGGAGGTTCGCGGGCGCACGGATGCGGAGGGCGAGGTCTATCGCATCACCGACGAGGGTACGCGCGTGCACGACGAGATGTGGCAGGACGGCAAAGTGCCGAGCCATCCGCGAACCGATGCGTTCGATCCCTCAACCCTGGATTGAATAAAGTCCTTGTCCTCGGGCGGTTCACGCCCTTTCAACCTTTGTGACCGATCTTTGGACCCTACGCCCTTCCGCGTTCGGGTCAAATGTCTGCACCGCCTCAGAAATGGGCTTTTCGCCAGCGCGCACGAACGCTTCCCCTGAAGCAGTTCGTCCGCATCTGCACGGGAGTAACCTGCGCGGGCCTGGTGATGCTTGCCATCATTCTTCTGTGGCAGGAACGCGAGCGGGCGCTCTCCACGGCCGAGGGGACCGCGACAAATCTCGTCGGTATGCTGTCCCAACACACCGAGCGCACGATCGATTCCGTCGATATGCTGCTGAAGATCACGGCCCGTGAGCTGGGGCCGCGTGCGAGCGATCAGGTCAAGCGATCCAACCTTCTCGCCAACCTGTCCCAACTGACCAAGGATCTGCCGCACGTCATGGCAATCCGCCTGCTCGACCCCTATTCGAAAGAACCCCTGTTCGAGTTTTACCGCTCGAAGCCCGTCGGGCGGACGGCCGATAAGGAAGCGCTGTTCGAGCATGGCGAGAACCGGTATCGCGGCCAGTTCATCGGACGGCCCTATTTCGACGACAGCGGACAAAGCTGGGTCACGGGCATCAGCCGCCGCATCAGCGGACAAGAGGGGGTTCCGGGGCGTGTCGTCATCGCCATCGTGAACCTCGATTACCTCAACAATTTTCACCGTTCGATCGATATGGGCGAAAGCGGTGCGATCAACGTCGTGCGTACCGATGGCGTCATCGTCACGCGGCGTCCCTTCGATCCGAGCTTTATGGGCCGGGACATTTCGAAGCCGCTCAACGAGGCTGTACAAGGGCGCACAAGCGGCACCTACAGGATGGTCGCCGCCACCGACAATATCGCCCGTGTCTATGCGTTCCGCGAACTGTCGCGCATGCCGCTCATCGTCATTGCGGGCATTTCCAAGAACTCGGTTCTGGCCTTGTGGGCCGCCGAAGCCACACGCAGCATGGTCATCACCTGCATCGCCGTGCTGATCCTTCTCGTCGCCGGGGAAATGCTGGCGCGCGCAGCCGGCCAGCGCGACCGCTTGGAAGAGCACATGCGTCACGCGGCGAGCCACGATGCGCTGACTGGGCTCGCCAACCGATCCGAATTTCAGGTGTGCCTCGACACGCTCCTTGCGGAACAGCCGGACATAAAACTCTGTCTTCTGCTCATCGACATCGATGAGTTCAAAACGATCAACGACACCTTGGGCCACGATGCCGGGGACACACTTCTGCAAGAGGCGGCCACACGCCTTCGCCATCTCGGCGCCGTTCACGTCGCGCGCTTCGGCGGCGATGAATTTGCCCTGACGGTCAAAGGCCCCCTGTCAGAAGGCATCCGTGTCGCCGGCATCATTCTGGACGAGCTGCGCCGCCCGTTCGCCTATCTCGGAAAAACCATGCTGACCGCCGCGAGCGTCGGCATCACGACCTCACCCGAACACGGCACGACGACGAGCGAGCTTTTGAAGAGCGCCGACATTGCCCTCTACGCGGCGAAATTCGCGGGCCGCAACCGCTATGCGGTGTTTGAGAACGGCATGCGCGCCGAAATTCTCGCGCGCACGGCTCTGCACGAAGATGTGCGCGAGGCGCTTCGGCACGACCAGTTCGTGCCCCATTATCAGCCTCAGATCTGCGTCATGACGGGCAAGGTTCTCGGCTTCGAGGCTCTGGCACGCTGGGTCCACCCGCAGCGCGGCCTCCTGACACCGTCGGTGTTCGGATCGGCGTTCGAGCATCACGAGCTTTCCATGGACATCAGCCGTGCGCTCCGCCGCAAGATCCTCGCGGACATGCAGGCCTGGCACGAAATGGGGCTGGCGTTCGGACGCATCGCGTTCAACGCATCGGCAGCCGAGCTCGAACATCCTGACTTTGCGGCTGAAGTCCTCGACGAGATGAAGGTCGCGGGCATCCACACCAGCATGATCGAAATCGAGGTCACCGAGGGCGTCTTGTTCGGCCGCACGGAAGATCGGGTCCATTCGAATCTTCTTCAGCTCCACGGAGCGGGCGTACGTATCGCGCTCGACGATTTCGGAACCGGCTATGCCTCGCTGACCCATCTGAAAAAGTTTCCGATGGACGTGCTCAAGATCGACCGGAGTTTCGTGCAGAACGTCGAAAACAGCCCGGCGGACGCCAGCATTGTCACGGCCGTGATCAACATGGCGCATGGGCTGGGCTTTTCGGTCGTCGCGGAGGGTGTGGAAAGTCAGTACCACCTGGCCTTCCTGCGCCGCGCCGGATGCACGACCGCACAGGGCTTCCTGTTCGCAAGGCCCATGGTGGGAAGCCGCGTGCCCGGCTACCTCCGAAATCTGGAGCAGCCGCCGATCGGCAGGACAGGCAATGCCCGTGCTTGAGAGACGAGGCGTTCTTGCGGGCCTTGCCGCCTTCATCGCGTCGGCGCGGATGGGCGCGAAGGCGGCTTCCGCGCAATCATGGCAGCCCAGCCGTCCGGTGCGCATCGTCGTGCCGTTCGCGGCGGGTGGTCCGACCGACACGGTCGCCCGCATCCTTGCAGACGGAATGACCCCTTATCTGGGCCAACCGGTCTATATCGACAATATCGGTGGCGAAGGCGGACAGGCCGGTGTTCTAAAATTCCTGAACGAAGCCGCGGATGGCCATGTGCTTCTGATGGGGCATATGGGTACGCACGGCGCCGCACCGGCCCTGAACGGCAATCTCGGCTACGATCCCGTAACCGATTTCGAACCCATCGGGCTCGGGGCCGGCACACCGGTCGTGATCTGCGCGAGCAAGGCGCTCGATGTCCGCGACATGGCCGCACTCCGCACATATCTCGCATCACGCGCACGCGACATCAGAATGGCGCATGCCGGACGCGGATCGGTCTCGCACGCCGGTGCACTTCTCCTGAACCATACGCTCAAGGCCCAACCCACACTCGTCGGCTATGAGGGTACGGGGCCAGCGCTCAACGATCTCATTTCCGGCGACATCGCATTGATGGTCGACCAGATCGTCAATGTCGCCCCCGCCATCATGTCCCGGAGAATTGTTCCTCTCGCCATTACAACGCAGAAGCATTCGCTGTTGCTCCCGGGGGTTCCAAGCGTCGCGGAACTTGGGCTCGACGCGCTGCGCATGGATGCCTGGAATGGCCTGTTCGCCAAGGCCGGAACATCGTCGGAGCAGATCGAGACCCTGAACAGCGCCTTGCGCGCGGCACATCGCAGCTCGGCCACGCGTGCAAGGCTGATGGATCTTGGAGCCGTGGTGCCGGACGACGAGGAGAGCAGTCCGCCCGCCCTCCTCGAACGCGTCAGGGACGAGACGAGGCGCTGGTCGGCAACGCTGTACGAACTACGAAACGATCAAGCCTTGCGGTGAACGAGGCGGGCGCAGTTCGCCGCCGCGCGCCCGATCTTGCGTGCTTCGGCCTCCGACAGGCGACCGCTCTGGACGCGCGGCTCCACGACAGCGCGCACCGCGTTCTCGAGCGTCGCGCCACGCTGCACCTGAGCGACCACGCCGCGATAGACGACCTTGGTCTGGCCATCGAGCTTGGCGGCGCAGGCATCCGCATCCGCCTTGTCGGCAAGTGCCGCGCCCGGAGCAATCAGCAGGGCGGCAGCGATGAGATAACGAAGCATGGTTGCACTCTCCGGCAATGATAATCGGCCCGGTTGCTGGAGGATATTTAAGTCAATTTTGCGTCGCGGAAATGGGTCAGCCTGCGGGCTGCGGCGCAAAAGGGCGTGAACACCGGGTCTTGACCCTCGGCCTCTCATGGCCGAAGACGCGCCCATGTTTGACGCAAGACTCACCGGCCGCATTGCTTTCTCGCATCGTGCCCCCACGCAGGAGCCGCTCGCTCCCGGCCTGCACAAGATCGGGTTGTTCGAAGAGCGCGATTATTATCTCGTCGTGCCGGAAGGCCTCGACCCGCAGAAGCCCGCACCCTTCATGATCATGTTCCACGGCGGCGGCGGCAGCGCCGAGCGCATCCTGCCGGTGATGAAGGTGCATGCGGAAAAAGAAGGCTTCCTGCTTCTCGTTCCGCAATCGCTTCTGCCGACCTGGGACATCGTGATCGCCGGCAACGGGCCGGACCGCGAGCGGATCGAAACGGCCATTAATTGGGTCGCGGACCGATACACCCTGCGTCCCGACAAATTCGCCTTTGCGGGCCATTCGGACGGCGGCTCCTACTCCCTCTCGAACGGCGTCGCGAACGGCGATTTCGTGACCCACATCCTCGCCTTCTCGGCAGGGTTTTTCGTGCCGCTCCACCAGGAAGGCGCGCCGCATATCTTCATCGCGCACGGATCGAAAGACGAGAAAACGCCGGTCGAGACGGCCGGTCGCGCCAGCGCGGCGAAGCTGAAAGGCGCGGGTTATGACGTTACCTATCTCGAATATGATGGCCCGCACGCGTCCCAGCCGCCGATCGTCGCGGTGGCGGTGCGCTATTTTCTGAACTACCCCAAACAGCCGGGCGCCTGAGAGGGCCTCGGCCGTTACTCCGGCGCCCTGCCCTTTCAGGGCATTTTCACGGACAGATACGGCGCCTCCGCCTTCTGGCTTGGCCCGACGGGATCGGACACCTTGTTCGCGATGGGCGGCAGGCTCTTGAGATATTTTGCGAGCGCCTTCGCGTCCCTGTCCGACAGCGCCGAATAGGCACGCCAGGGCATTGCGGGCGCGAGTTCGCGTCCATCCGGCCGCGCGCCCGTACGCACGGCGGCGATGATCTCGTTCTCGCTCCACTCGCCGAGCCCCGTCGCCTTGTCCGATGTCAGGTTCGGCGGATAGAAAATGCCAAGGCCGGGGATTTCGAAACCGACTTCCGAACCGGCAAATGCACGCGCGAAATCGGGCTTGCCGAGAAACACGCCCGGCGTGTGGCAGCCGCCGCAATCCATGATGGCGGCGAGATATTTCCCACGTTCGATGTCACTCTGCGCCAAAGCAGATTCCGACCACAAAAGCGCCGCGGCAGCACAGGCCGCAGCCGCAGATGTCTTGAACATTACAATCCCTCCAGAAAGCCCTCGGAGCAGGCTTCTAGGCGCGTCGTGTTTCCGTATTGTTGCGTGGCTCAGTGCGGCGCTATCGCGTGTCGCGGCCACGGGTTTTCGCCCTGTCTCAGCCAGCGCAACGTGTCCGTCCAGAACCCTTGCTCGTGGCTGTCATGGAACAGGCCGAAATGGCCGATGGCCTTGCGTCCGTAGAGGTCCGGTCTCAGCACCACAGCGGTGCGCGGCGCGCCGGAATAATAGCTCAACGTACGGCGGATCGCCGGGACAGTGCCGAACTCATCGTCCGACGCGGTCACCGCCAGCACCGGCGCGGTCATCGCGGCCATTGCGGCACAGACACGCGGCCTGTCCGCCTTCGGGTGGCTGCGCTCGAACCGGGGGCCGCGAAAGCTCCATTCATAGGCGACGCCCGCGGGCAGATCTTCCAGCCAGCCCAATCGCTTTCCAGGAAAATAGCCGCACAGCGCGGTCGCAAGCGGCATGACGACATGCCATTTGGCGAACAGCGCCGCGCGGCGGTGCGACGCGTAATGTCCCCACCAGGCATATTGCGCCCCGATGGTCAGAACGCGGTCGATCAGTCCTGCACTCCGCGCAAGCCCCGGCAAAAACCCGCCGATGCTGTGCCCGACGACGCTCAGCGGCCCACCGCCGCCCTCTGCACGCACAAAGCCGATCGCCGCCTCGAAATCGCGCTCGCCCCAATCGCGCCAGCGATAGCCGCACGATCTCAGATCGGCCGGCCGCGACAGGCCGATGCCGCGATAATCATACGTCAGCACGTTGAAGCCGTGCCCTGCCAGAAATCGCGCGTAGCGATGATAATAGCGCGCGGCCACGCCCGTCGCGGGATTGATGATGACGGAGCCCGCCTGCCCTTCGCCCGATCGCCAGAAATGGCCGCCGAGAACGACCCCGTCCGCGCACGCAATGTCGACACGCTGGGCTTCTGGATCGGATGGCCGGTTCATCATGCCCCGAAGCTTAGAGGCAGCACGTGTTTGTGTATATTCACTGGTCAGTATACATGGGCGATCATGTCACCCTCCACGGCGTCCACTCCGGAGCGCATCGTCAAAGCCGCGGTGAAGCTGTTTTACGCGGAGGGCATCCGCGCCGTCAGCATGGACGCGGTGGCGCAGAAGGCGGGCGTCACCAAACGCACGCTCTATTATCATTTCGAAAGCAAGGACGATCTCGTCGCCGCCTATCTGCAGACGCGCGACCAGCCCAATCTCGCATTCTTTCAGCGCTGTTTCGCCGGGACGCAAGGCGATGTGGCAGACAAGGTGGCCGGCATTTTCCGTGAACTGGCTCGCGCAGCCGGACGGCCCGGCTGGAAAGGCTGCGGCTTCCTGCGCACCTCGGTCGAGCTCGTGAACATGCCCGGCCATCCTGCCATGAAAGCGGCGCGTCTGCACAAGAGAAGGGTCGAGGAGTGGCTGGACGGCGTGTTCAAGGCGGCGGGCATCAGCACACCGGAATCGCTCGCCCGCCAGATCGTTCTGCTGCTGGACGGTTCCTTCGCAACGACACTCCTCCACCGCGATCCGGCTTACATGGAGGATGCCGCAGAGGCCGCGCTCACGCTGATTCGCGCCGCGCGGCCACCGGCAAAAGCGGGCCTCAAGCCTCGCAGGTTTTAGCCCGTCGCCGCAAGTTCGAGCTTCTCGAACGTCTGCACGCCATTGCCCTGCCGCCAGGTGCAGCCGAAATCCAGCGCGATCTTGTTGATGAGCGGCACGGTCTTGATGTGCGGACCCGTAATGGTTCGGTCCATCCATTCATCGGGCACCGTCAGAGACATGCCCGGCTCCAAAAGGCACAATATTCTTCTCAGTTCTTCGCCGTTCAAGAGAACCTCCCTCCGCGGAAGGGCGGCTATAGCACTGGATGATCCGAAAATTCTAGATACCGAGAAAACAGCGCGATTTACGGCAATGCTTCGTTCAGAGGCGCGCTCTGGTCATAAAGCCTTCATCGCAGGACGACGAACAGGCCGATACCTACAAGCCCCGCCAAGGCTATTATCCACGCAGCGCCCGGCCAGAAATTTGGTTCCGACCCCTCGCGGGACGGCTGCGGACCGCGTCGCGTTTCCTGAATGATGGCATCGTCCACAGCGCTCTGCGAGACAGGCGTGCCTGCGGCTTCTTCGTCGGTTCCGAGGGGCGCCGTGGAGGGGTCGGGATGCGACGTCTTTGCTCCCTGCCCACGATCTAATGACGCCCGCAATTTTTCGGGATGTGCCATCTCATGGCCGCCTTCGTTACCATTCCAGAAAAAATCCCGGAAACAAACGCGTTATCCGGGATCGTGCCGGTGTTCGGCACACGAAAACCCCACGCCAATTGCTGACGTGGGCATGATCGCTCTTAGGCCGCTTCGTTCAACGGCCAGTTTTTGACAACCGTTTCACCGTGCGAAATTCGCGCGAAAGCCAGTTCGGTATCTGCAGCTTCCAGGGTAGCGACCCACTCCCGTGCTTTTTGCTCCGCGGAGGCGTCATCGGCAGCCTCGATGTCGGTCGAATCCTTGATCGCAGGCTGGGCGTCTTCGGTCTGGGTGAAGATTTCGACTCGGTATTCCGGCATGTGGTTCTCCCTCGGGGCGATGGCGTCTTGTGCGCCGGTGCCTATTTAAAACCTCCATGATCAGGAAAGGTTTCGCCCGGCCCGCGCGATTAGCCTCCGTCGCGGAGCGCCGATCGGGTCGGAAGAAGCGTGAACAGAACGCGGCAAACGTCCTTGAACGCGCGCTCGATTCATGGTGTCTCGCGCGCGGGGGCCTGTAGCTCAATGGTTAGAGCCGACCGCTCATAACGGTCTGGTTGCAGGTTCGAGTCCTGCCGGGCCCACCAGCATTCTCAACGACTTCCGCACGATGCTTCCAGCGCAAGCCCCGGGCTCACGCCAGAGAGCGCGCCGCCTCGCGCCCTGCGCGGACAGGCTTCACATTGGGGCAGGCAAATCTCCCGCCCCAATCCCGTTATTGATGCCGGGACGCAAATGCGCCCCGGGGGCTCCGCGATGTTCAATGCCCGGGCGTGTCTTTCGGCTTCTTGCGCCGCGTCAGCAGATTGAGCCCCTCGACCAGCGCCGAGAACGCCATGGCCGAATAGATGTAGCCCTTGGGGACATGCGCGCCGAAGCCTTCGGCAATGAGCGTCGTGCCGATGAGCAGCAGGAAGCCGAGCGCGAGCATGACAACCGTCGGATTGCGGGCAATGAAATTCGCCAGCGGATCGGCCGCGAGCAGCATCACCGCGACCGTCACCAGAACGGCCACGACCATGATCGGGATATGCTCCGTCATACCGACGGCGGTGATGATGCTGTCGATGGAAAACACGAGATCGAGCACGAGGATCTGGCTGATGGCGGCCGCCATTCCGAGACTCACATCCTTGCGCTCGAACACATCGCCTTCATCCGGCGGATCGACGTGATGACGGATTTCCTTTGTCGCTTTCCAGACCAGGAAAAGCCCGCCCGCGATGAGAATGAGGTCGCGCCAGGAAAACCCTTTCCCGAACACTTCGAAGACCGGCTCCGTCAAAGTCACGATGATCGCGATCGTGCCGAGCAGACCAAGACGCATGACCACCGCCATGCCGATGCCGAGACGGCGCGCGAAGCTTCTTTTTTCTTCGGGCAGCTTGTTGGTGAGGATCGAGATGAAGATCAGATTGTCGATGCCGAGCACGACTTCCATGGCAATCAGCGTGGCAAGGGCTGCCCAGGCGGCCGGGTCAGCGAGAAGCGCCAGAAAATAATCGGTCATCGTGCGAGGGTTCCCCGAAGTTGGTCGGCGAAAGGTAGCGTCCCTGTGTGACAGGGCAAGCGCCACCGCCTTCAAGATGCCTCTATTTTTCGCTGTCTGGCGCCTCGATCTAACCTTTACTGGAGACTGCCATGCGCCGCTTCGCGCTTGCCGCCTGCCTCGCCTTCGCCTCGCCCGCCGTGTTCGCGCAGGAGCCGCCGCCCCCGCCGCACGGCCCGCGCCCGGCGACAATTTCGATGACGGGCGAAGGCACGGCGTCCGCCGCTCCCGACATGGCGGTCCTCAATTCTGGCGTCGTCACCGAAGCGAAGACCGCGCGCGAGGCGCTCGATGCCAATACGGCGGCGATGACGAAACTCATCGACGCCATCAAGAGCGCCGGGATCGAGCCCCGCGACATCGCCACGTCCGGCTTCAGCGTGCAGCCGCGCTATGTCTATCCGCAGCCGAAGAACGACGGTCAGCAATCGCCGCCGCGCATCACCGGCTATGAAGTGCGCAACAACGTGACCGTGAAAGTGCGCGACCTGACACAGCTCGGCGGCATTCTCGACAAGGCGGTCACGGAAGGCTCCAACCAGATCGACGGCCTCAGCTTCGATATATCCAAAAAGGAAGAGCTGCTGAACGAGGCGCGCAAGAAGGCCTATGCCGACGCCCGCGCCAAGGCGGAGCTCTATGCGGGCGCAGCCGGCGTCACGCTCGGCCGCGTGCGCAACATCGCCGAACAGGGCGGCGCCTTCCCACCCCCGCGTCCGATGATGATGCGCGCCGACGCGATGAAGCAGTCCGCCCCCGTCCCGGTCGAGGCGGGAGAGCAGGAATTGTCGATCAATGTCACCGCGACCTGGGAAATCGAGCCCTGACGGGCTCCTGAAAAGGCAACAGCCTCGCGGCGCGTGCTTTTGCCCGTCCCGCGAGGCTGTGGCAGTATCGGAGGCATGACCCCAGCCGACATCATCACCGGCCGGCAGATCGTTGCCGCACGCGCTCTTGTCTCGTTGAGCCAGGATCAACTCGCCCAGGCGGCGGGCATCGGCATCGGCGTTCTGCGGCGAATGGAGGCGAGCGGCATCAACACGCCGTCCGACGATCCCGAAACATGCCGCGTCACGGCCATACGCCGGGCTCTTGATCGCGCGGGCGCGCTTCTCGTGCCGGAGGATGGCATCGCAGGCGCCGGGGTCCGGTTGAAATTCAACCGCCTCGACACAAAGCAGATCAATCGCTGGGAAAGCGAAGGCGGCGCTCCGGCTGAGGATGACATCGCCTGACGCACGGATTTGGCTAGGGCTGCCGGGCCGAACACTTTATATCGTTTCCTCGTTCGGCCACGGGGGCAAAAATGGGCGGCACCGATCCTTCGGCACAGGAGCGCAAGGCGCTGCCCGTGACCGTCATTGCATTTCTCGTTCTGGCGGGCCTTGTCGGCATGCCGCTCGCCGCCTTGCTCGATCTGCGCGCGCTCTCCGAAGATCTCCTGCGCAAGCAGGGCGCCGAGATCAGCCGCATCATCGACGACATGCGCAACTTCTACGCAACCGACGTGGTGGGCCGCGTGATGGCCGCGCACGGCGCCGACACCCAGCCGACCCACAATTTCCGCGAGACGGCGGGCGGTATCCCGATCCCCGCCACGCTCTCCATCGAGCTTGGAAACCTCATTTCCTCGCGCAACGATTCCGTGAAATACCAGTTCGTCTCCGACTATCCCTTCGCCGGGCGCGGGCCACGCGAGCTCGATGCATTCGAAAAGAACGCCATCACCGATCTGCGCGCCGATCCGACGCGCCAGATCGTCGAAGTGTCGGGCTCTGTGTTCGACCGCCAGATCCGCATGGCCACGCCCGTGCGCATGGCGCAGGCCTGCGTCACCTGTCACAACACTCACGCCGAAAGCCCGCGTAAGGACTGGAAGGTCGGCGATGTGCGCGGCATCCAGGAAATCACGATCCACCAGCCGATCGCGGCCAATGTGTTCGCGTTCAAATATCTCGTCAGCTATTTCGTTGTTGCGGGGCTCATCGGCATCGCGTTCATCGTGTTGCAGGGCCGCCAGTCGCGCGCCATCGCCGGCATGAACCGCGAGCTCTCGGAGGCCAACGACTTTCTCGCCGCGATCTCGATGAAGCTCGCGAAATATCTTTCGCCGCAGATCTACAAGAGCATTTTCTCGGGCCAGCGCGACGTCGCGATCGCAACGGAAAGAAAGCGCCTCACCATCTTCTTCTCGGACATCAAGGATTTCACCGCGACCGCCGAGCGGCTTCAGCCGGAGGACCTGACCGCCCTCCTCAACGAATACTTCACCGAAATGTCGAACATCGCCCTCAGGCACGGCGCCACCGTCGACAAATTCATCGGCGACGCGATGTTGCTGTTCTTCGGCGATCCGGAAACGAAGGGAACGGCGGAGGATGCGCGGGCCTGCCTTGCCATGGCCGTGGAAATGCAGAACCGCCTGAAAGTGCTGAACGCCGAATGGCGCCGCCGCGGCATCGAACTTCCGTTTCAGGCGCGTATGGGCATCAACACCGGCTTCTGCAATGTCGGAAATTTCGGCTCGGAAGATCGTATGGACTACACCATCATCGGCGCCGAAGCGAACCTTGCGGCGCGCCTCCAGACCATCGCCGAACCGGGCGGCATCGTCCTCTCCTACGAGACCTATGCCCATGTGAAAGAGATCGTGCGGGCGCATCCGTTGCCGCCGATCCAGATGAAGGGCATCAGCCGCGAGGTCATTCCCTACGCCGTGGAGGGTGTGACGAACGAAAGCGAAAAGCCGAACATTATCAGCGAACAGGCCAAGGGCGTTGAAGTCTACCTTGATCTCGACGCGCTCGATCCGGCCGCAACGGTGCGGACACGCAAACTGTTGGAAGATGCAATCGCCGCGCTCGACGGCAAGACGGCGAAACCGGCCTGATAAACCAGTGTCTGGAATTTCCCCGTTGGCGGACTAGAATGTTCTGCGGGGCGCAAGAGGAGGACTTCCATGCGACGCTTCGCAATGGCCGCCGGCATCGTCCTGTGCGCCGGGTCCGCACATGCGGGCATCCCGCTCGTCAACGCCACCTGCCCGACCGGGATCGAGGTCCATGCCGACAAAGGCGGACCGATCTACATCAACGGCAAGGAAGCGAAACTGAAGGTCTTCAACGAAAACTATTACGAGGCGGCAGGCAGCGGCGTCACCGTTTCGCTCAGCATCAACCCCGACGGCTCGCCCGCGATGTCCTACACCGGCAAGAACCGCGCGAACGGCATGTGCACGATCAAGTGATCACGCCGCCTTCGGCATCACGCGGTTGTCGCCGTCCACCAGCACAACGTTCGGCGTGTAGACCCTCGCCTCTTCGGCGCTCATCTGCGCATAGGCGACGATGATGACCTTGTCGCCCGGCATGGCCAGCCGCGCGGCAGCCCCGTTCAGCCCGATCACGCCCGAACCGCGCTTGCCCTCGATGACATAGGTCGCAAAGCGCGCCCCGGTGTCGATGTTGTAGATCTCGACACGCTCGTTGATGAAAAAGCCCGCGGCCTCGACGAGATTCATGTCGATCGAGATCGACCCCTCATAGTGAAGGTCGGCTTCGGTCACCGTGGCGCGGTGAATCTTGCCCTTCATCATGGTGACGATCATCGACGGCCCTTCTTTTTTACGACGGGGTCAATAGCGGACGAGGCTCGGGGTCACAAGCCAATATCGGGCTGGCCCTATCGGGTTGTAACTAGAACATAAAGTGAACATACTCGGCGGAGTATTCCTGAATGCTGCGCGCACTGAACAGGGCGCGGCAAACTTGATAAGCTCTCGACCGATTCCCATGCCCAAATTCACCCCTCATCAGGACGCCGCGCTCAAGGCGTGTTCCGACTGGCTGAAATCCAAGCCCGGAAAAGGCGGCACGCCGCAGATCTTCCGCCTGTTCGGCTATGCCGGAACGGGAAAGACGACGCTTGCGCGCCATCTGGCCGAGGGCGTCGAGGGCCAGGTGAAATATGCCGCCTTCACCGGCAAGGCTGCCCTCGTCATGCGCGCGCGCGGTTGCGACAACGCCTCGACGCTGCACAGCCTCATCTACAAGGCGAAGGAGACGAGCGAGGAAACGCCAAGCTTCGAGCTGTGGGATGATGCGCCCGCCTCGCGCGCGAAGCTGATCGTGGTGGACGAAGCCTCGATGGTGGACGCCGAGCTCGGACGCGATCTTCTGTCCTTCGGCGCGCCGGTTCTGGTCCTTGGAGACCCGGCCCAGCTTCCTCCGATCCAGGGCGGCGGCTTCTTCACGGGGCAGACGCCGGATGTGATGCTCACGGAAGTTCACCGGCAGGCGGAAGACGATCCGATCGTGCGCCTGTCGATGGATGTGCGCGAGGGCCGCCCACTCAAGCCGGGCACATATGGCGAGACCGAAGTGGTCCGCAAATCCGATCTCGACCCCGCTCGCGTGCTCAATGCCGAGCAGGTGCTGGTCGGCCGCAACAACACCCGCCGCGCCTACAACAAGCGCATGCGCGAGCGGCGCGGCATGAACGACGAGCTGCCGCTGGTCGGCGACAAGCTGGTGTGCCTCAGGAACAACCGCAAGAAAGCCCTCTTCAACGGCGGCCTGTGGACCGTCACCGAGCGCCGCGCCTCCAAATCAAAGCTCGTTTCCATGCGCATCCGGCCGGACGACGACCCCTCCGCCCGCGAAACGCGCGTCAGCGTCAGGCCGGAATGCTTTTCCGGCGGCATCGAGGATTTTTCCTGGGAAGAGCGCCGTCATTACGACGAGTTCGATTTTGGCTATGTGCTGACCGTGCACAAGAGCCAGGGCTCGCAATGGGACGATGTCGTGCTGTTCGACGAGAGCTTTGCCTTCCCCGACAGCCGCGCCCGCTGGCTCTACACCGGCATCACTCGCGCCGCCCGCCGCCTCAGCGTGGTTGTCTGACGGGGCCCGGCTTCCTATTTCTTCCACGAAACCAAGAGGGATTCATGGAAAAGACCTATCCTGTCACCCGGACCGAGGACGAATGGCGCGAGCGCCTGACGGCGGATCAGTTTTATGTGATGCGCGAGCACGGCACGGAATATCCCGGCACCTGCGCGCTGCTGAATGAGAAGCGTGCCGGCACCTTCTCCTGCGTCGGCTGCGACCGGCCGCTGTTTCAGACCGATGTGAAGTTCGAAAGCGGCACCGGCTGGCCGAGCTTCACCACCCCCGTTCCCGGCTCGGTGGAAACGACCTCGGACCGCACGCTCGGCATGGTGCGGACCGAGGTGCATTGCGCGACCTGCGGCAGCCATCTCGGCCATGTCTTTCCGGACGGCCCGCCGCCGACGGGCCTGCGCTATTGCATCAACGGCGTCGCGCTGAACTTCACCCCGGCGGCCTGAGCCGCGCCCGCGCCGCGGGATGTCTCCATCCTGCGGCGTCTAGGGCTTCGGATACACGCGCCCCGGTATGCGGTTGTTGTAGAAATAGGCCACCGCAACGATCAGGGCCGCTCCCAGCAGAACGGGCGTCAGCAGGAACGACCATCCGGCTCCTGCCAGAAGGACGACGATCGGATTGGCCCCGGCCGGCGGATGCACCGTGCCCGTAACCTGCATTCCCATAATGCCAAGCCCCACCGCCAGCGCCATCACCCAGTGTTCCGGGCCGAACAGCGCAAGACAGGCGATGCCAACAAACGCCGTGACCAGATGACCGCCGATAATGTTGCGCGGCTGGGCGAGCGGGCTGTCCGGCAGGCCGAAGGCAAGAACACATGATGCACCGAACGGCGGAATGACCAGAGCAAGTTCCGTCGCGCTGCCGAACAGCAGTAGAACCGCGATGCAGATCGCGCCGCCCAGTCCCGACCAGAGCACCACCGAGAGCGGGGGACGCGGCGAGCCGGCGAGCCAGCGCCTCAGATACCGCTCCTGAACATCTGTTTTCTGCATGTCACCTCCGGGGATAAAAAAGGTGCGGGCATCGCTGTGCCCGCACCTTCGTATCGCGATTCTCGGCTCGTACGGTGGCGCGGCTGCGGATCCGCGCCACCGGGGCCTCGCTTCGCGAGACTGTCAGGCCTTTTCGAGCTTCTTGTATTTCGTGGCGTCTTCCGAACCCTTCGTGGCATTGCCCTTCGAGTAGGAATGCGCGCCGACACCGGCAAGGGCGCCACCCTGCACGATCAGATATTCGTCGCGGATCGGGCGGTTCTCGAAGAAGCATTCGAGAATTTCGCGGGTGCCCGCCGCATAGCGCGTCTGGGCCGACAGCGAGGTGCCCGACATATGCGGCGTCATGCCTTCATTGGGCATCGTGCGCCACGGATGATCGTTCGGCGCAGGCTGCGGGAACCACACATCGCCCGCGTAACCGGCCAGACGCCCCGATTCCATCGCCCGCACGATCGCATCCCGGTCGCAGAGCTTGCCGCGCGCCGTGTTGACGATGTAGGCGCCGCGCTTGAACAGCTTGAGCGTCTCATCGTTGATCATGTGCTCCGTTTCCGGATGCAGCGGGCAGTTGAGCGTGACGACATCGCAATGCGGATACATGTCTTCGCGCTTGGCGTGCCAGGTCAGGTTGAGCTCCTTCTCGACCGCTTCCGGCAGGCGGTGGCGATCGGTGTAGTGGAGCTTGACGTCGAACGGCGCGAGGCGGCGCAGAACCGCAAGACCGATGCGGCCTGCGGCCACCGTGCCGACATGCATACCCTCAAGATCGTAGGACTGCTTGACGGCATCGGCGATGTTCCAGCCGCCCTTCCGGACAATGTCGTGCGCCGGAATGTAATTGCGCACGAGGCCGAGGATCATCATCACCACGTGCTCGGCAACCGAAATCGAGTTGCAGAACGTGACTTCGGCAACGGTGATGTTGCGCTCCATCGCGGCCTGAAGGTCGACATGGTCCGAACCGATGCCGGCCGTCAGCGCAAGTTTCAGCTTGGGCGCCTTGGCGATGCGCTCCGCCGTCAGATAGGCCGGCCAGAACGGCTGCGAGATGATGACTTCCGCATCCTTCAGATGCTTTTCCAGCTCGGAATCAGGGCTGTCCTTGGACGATGTCACAACAAGCTCGTGGCCGAGGCCTTCGAGATATTTGCGCAGGCCAAGCTCGCCCGAGACCGAACCCAGCATTTCACCGGGCTTGAAGTCGATGGCCTTGGGGGTCGGCGCGGTCTGGCCGTCCGAATAGACCTTGATGTCCGGAATGCTGTCGCGGGCATATTTCGGCGGGAATCCGGTTTCCGGATCGTCGTAGAGTACAGCAACAACTTTTGCCATGAGAGGTCTCCCTGTGTGTCTGCACAGAAGGCAAAGCGGTGCCGTTGCAGCAAACCGCGTTGCTGGCCTTGATCGACCCATTTTGGTGCAGACATTTCGCTGCGCCACACGGCGTCAGCTTCTTCAACTGATGTGGCCCCGAGGGCCTCAGCTTTCAAACTGAATGTTTTTGTTCGTTGATAAGCCCGGCCTATCAAACGCGGTATCCCCTTGCAGTTTCTGACGAACTTCGGGCAACGCCGCCACGCTTCGCAGGGCGCGCGCCAACGGTTGCAGCGGTTCGCGCTCGGCCAGAACGAGCCCGACCTCGTGCCGGATCACCGGATCGCCGAGCCTCAGCGTCGAGAAGTCCTCAAGATCGCCCAGAACTGCCAGATAGGTGTGTGGGATGACCGTCGCCCATTGCGCCGTGCGCAGATGCTGGAGCAGCGCAAACGGCGAATTCGTCTCGAAAACGGGCCGCACCACCTGTCCCGCTTCGCGAAAATGCATGTCGAGAATGCGCCGGTTCTGCATGTCGTTGGTCAGAAGGCCGAGCGGCAATCCCGCCGCCTCCTCCCAGCCGATCGTGTCGCGCTTGCCGACCAGCCCGGGCGGCGCCACGAGAACGTAATGCTCCTCATACAGCGGGAACGTGCGTACGCGCGCCAGGGGCTCGTTGTCGAGATAGGTGATGCCAGCATCGAGCTCGAACGCGTCGAGACCGCGCTGGATTTCGGCCGATGTCTGCGACAGAACCTGGATCGTCGTGCGCGGATGGGCCTGCGCGAACGGCTCGGTCAGCCAGTGCACGAGCGGCAGCGCAACCGGAATGACGCCGATCTTGAGCTGCCCCGTCAGCCCTTCGCGCAGGCTTCCCAGTTCCTGCGTGAGCCCTTCATAGTCCGACGTGACGCGCTGCGCCCAGGCCAGCACCTGCTCGCCTTCTGCAGTAAACCCGACAAACCGATGCCCGCGCTCGACGACGAGAACACCGAGCGTTTCCTCGATCTGCTTGATGCCGGCGGACAGAGTGGGCTGCGTTACGTTGCAGGCCGCGGCCGCGCGTGCGAAATGACGTTCACGCGCGAGCGCCGTTAGATATTGAAGCTGCCTGATGAGCATGGCGCGAAACCCCGTATGTCATCACGAGACATAGGCGCGGGAAACACGGGCAGCAACAGATTTAGTTTCGATCTGATCAAGTCAAAAAGTGAAGAAAACCTATGAACTCATAGGGTTTTTCTATTTCACTCACATCATTGCGTCAGAAACCTTGAGCGGAAAGCCCGTCCGGCCTTCCCCTCCTCTTCTCCCCGCAGGAACAGCTTCTTCATATAGACGCCGTCGAACGCGCCCTGTGAGATGTCGGTGAAATCGTCGCCGATGCTGGCAATGCCGAAAGGCGTGCCGTCGCGCTTTGCCGCCGCCGCCGAAAGCTCGCTGTCGACGCGACCGGATGTCTTCAGCGAGATCGAAATCGCGCGTCCGAGCAGCGTCAGAACGTTCTGCTGCACGATCTCGAAATGCGGACCTTTTTTCGCATTCAGGAGCACGTAAATCGCGCTTGCCGGTAGCTTCGCCGTCATCGCGCCGTCAAGCCATGCCGCCGGGCCGACATAGAACGGCCCGCCGACGCTGCCGTCGATATGGACTTCGCGTATGCATTTTCCGTTCGCTTCCAGATCGATCGCGACCGGCGGAAACAGCCCCGGAACGGCGGAGGATGCGAGGATCACGTCGCGAAACAGCGCCAGAGCCGTCTCGTCGCCTTTGGTTGCGATGGCGCCCATGTCCCAGACGACGCGGCGTTCGGAATCGAGGTTCGCCGTCACCACGTAAAGACGGCGCCCCTTGCGGTGTTCTGCGGCGACCGCCTTTACGATCTCGCTCGTCGCCTGCCGGGAGATCAGGTCCTTCAGCGGCCATGTGTCGAGCAGGCTCTGGTCCGTCTCGGCGTCTTCGAAGATATCGCCGGCATTGATCGTGGTGTAATTCTCGCGCAGGACGCCGTCATAAGCGGGCCCCAGAAACGCAAAGGGCGCGATTGCCGCGCCCGTTGAAATGCCTGTGATGACGGAAAAGTCGGGGCGGTCGCCTTTGGCGGTCCAGCCGTTCAGCACACCTGCCGAATAGGCCCCGTCGGCACCGCCGCCCGATATCGCAAGCCACGGTCCCGGCTTTTTGGGGGCGGCCTCCAGAAAAGCACCGACATCGTCGGCAAAGAACCGCGCATTCTTTATGCCGGGGATTTGCGCTGCGTTCTGTTCGTCGAGGGTGAAGGGGATGCGCATCCCGTCGGCCGACATGCATTCCGCCGCGCGCACGCCAACCGGTGAGGTCAGGATGACGGTCAGGGCCAGCAGCCCGGCCAAAATCGGGTTCTGTGTGCCTCTCTTCATGGCCCCACACTACTCCACAAAACATATGTGAAGCTTAACGTGGGGAGGACGCTCTCATGATTCCATGACAGCTTTGCGCAATTCAGCCATGCCACGCGCGAAGTGGTAGAGCGCAATGCCGCTCGAGGTCGCGACATTCAGGCTGTCGAAGCCGGGCGACATCGCGATGCGGAGGGTCGTCGTGCGCTCAAGCATCTCGCGCGGCAGGCCCCGGCCCTCCGCGCCGAACAGCAGCGCCGCGCGCCGGGGTGGCACGTAATCGGCGAGTTCCTCCCGCCCGGAAGGAGACAGCGACACCGCCGTCAGGCCATGGCGATCCAGAAGCGAGAGCATGTCTTCGTCGACCCGCGCGAAGGGAAGATCGAGCACCGCCCCCGCCGACACGCGGATGGCCTTGCGGTACAGCGGGTCGCAGCTCGTGGGGTCAAGAAGGACGGCATCGACGCCGAACCCGGCCGCGTTGCGGAACAGCCCGCCCATATTGTCGTGATTGGCGATGCCGACCAGAACGACCACAAGCGCCTTCTCCGGCAGCGCGGCCAGCAGGGCATCGGCTCCCTCGTCCGGTAGCCGCTGGCCGAGCGCAAGCATGCCCCGGTGCAGATGAAAGCCGGCGATCGTGTCGAGCAGCTCTTGGGGGGCGGTGAAAACCGGCACGTCCGGGGGAAGCTCCGCCAGAACCGGCGCAAGCCTCTCAAGCCGCTTCTCGGCGAGCAGCAAGGAGACGGCCCGATGGCGGGGCGAAGCGATCAGTTTGCGCAGAACGATCTCGCCTTCGGCGATGAAGTGCCCGTCGCGGCCGACGAGATCACGCTCACGCACCTCCCGGAAGGGAGCAATACCTGGATCTTCAACGCCGGTGATTGGAACGATGCGGGGCATCAGAGCGTCATAAAACGACTGCCACGCCCCAGTCCACAAACCTGACGCGACGCACACGGAGCTCACGCGCGTGAACGATCCTTTCAATCTCGAGCGCTTTGTCAGCGCACAGACCGATATCTACGCCGATGCGCTTGCAGAACTGGAAAGCGGCCGCAAGACGAGCCATTGGATGTGGTTCATCTTTCCGCAGCTTGCTGCGCTCGGCCGCTCCGAGACCTCCCTGCTCTACGGAATAAGCTCACTGGAGGAAGCGCAAGCCTATCTCGCGCACCCCCTGCTCGGTCCGCGCCTGCTCACCTGCGCGCGAACGGTCAATGCGCTCTCCGGCCGTACGGCACATGACATTTTCGCGAGCCCGGACTACCTCAAATTCCGCTCCTGCATGACGCTGTTTTCGGAAGCGGAACCGTCGCAATCCGTATTTACGGACGCGCTGGCAAAATATTATGGCGGCGACGCGGACCCCGAGACCCTCTCGCTTCTGAGGGCACCCAGCGCCGCGCGTGGATAGCATCACGAAACGGTGAGACATCCCGTTTCGGCGTCAGGCGAGGAGCTCCACGCTCATGCGCCAGTTGCGGCGCGCACCCGGTTCGAGACGGACAATGCCGGGCTTGTCCCAGATATCGCCCGCGAAGCCAGCCGGGTCGGAATGCCCCTGCCAGGGCTCGATGCAGACAAAGCCCGCGCCCGGCTTCGACCAGATGCCGAGATGGGGCGTATCGGGGTAGTGCACGTCGAGATGGGGCCTGCCCGGCACGCCGTAAGACAGCGAACTGCCCTTCAGCGCCGTAAAGACAAGCGCATCCTCCGTGAACAGGCTGTCGTCGAGAACGAGCGTGTCGCCATCAAGCGGGCTCGGCTGTGCAGCAGGATCGAGCAGGCCATCCGCATCGAGCCGATGCAAAGGCAGATCGCTGTCATTGGCAAACACAAGACGATGCTCGGCCCGTGTGCCGCCATACGGCAGCGGCCACACGAAAGCGGGGTGGAAGCCGAGGCTCGCCGGAAGCGGCGCGGTCCCGGTGTTCGTCAGCTCCGCCTCGACATCGAGCTGATGGCCGGAAATGGCAAAGCCGAGATCGAGCGTGAACTCGAAGGGATAGACGGCGCGGGTTTCGTCATCGGAAGACAGGCGAAACACCGCCTGTGCGTCGTCCGCCCGAAGCAGAGAAAATGTACGGCGTCGCGCGAAACCGTGGCGCGGCAGCTCATAGCTTTTGCCGTCGAGGCTGTAACGCCCGCCGTTCAGCGAACCAACGATCGGAAAGAGAACCGGCGCGCGGCCCGCCCAATAGGCCGCATCGCCGCTCCAGAGAAGATCGCGCCCCTCCTCGTCGCGCAAAGCCTGAAGCTCGGCGCCGAGAAGGCTGATATCGGCGGAAAGATGCGCGCCGGCGATCGTAATGACGTCTTCGCTCACCGGCCCGGCCCCGTCCGCGATCTCAGTTGTCGAGGAAGCTCCGCAGCTTACGCGAGCGCGAGGGGTGCTTCAGCTTGCGCAGGGCCTTCGCCTCGATCTGGCGGATACGCTCGCGCGTCACCGAGAACTGCTGGCCGACTTCTTCCAGCGTGTGGTCGGTGTTCATGCCGATGCCGAAGCGCATGCGCAGAACGCGTTCCTCGCGCGGCGTGAGCGTCGCCAGCACGCGCGTCGTCGTTTCGCGCAGGTTGGACTGGATGGCGGCATCGATGGGCAGGATCGCGTTCTTGTCCTCGATGAAATCGCCCAGATGCGAATCCTCCTCGTCGCCGATCGGCGTTTCGAGCGAGATCGGCTCCTTGGCGATCTTGAGAACCTTGCGCACCTTTTCCAGCGGCATGGCCAGCTTTTCGGCCAGCTCTTCGGGCGTCGGCTCGCGTCCGATCTCGTGCAGCATCTGGCGGGACGTGCGGACGATCTTGTTGATCGTCTCGATCATGTGCACCGGGATACGGATCGTGCGCGCCTGGTCGGCGATCGAGCGCGTGATTGCCTGACGGATCCACCACGTCGCATAGGTCGAGAATTTGTAGCCGCGGCGGTATTCGAACTTATCGACCGCCTTCATCAGGCCGATATTGCCTTCCTGAATGAGATCAAGGAATTGCAGGCCGCGGTTCGTGTACTTCTTCGCAATCGAGATGACGAGACGCAGGTTCGCCTCGACCATTTCCTTCTTGGCCTGACGGGCTTCTTTCTCGCCCTTCTGAACCATCTGGACGATCTTGCGGTATTCGGTGATCTCAAGGCCGGTCTCGGCCGCGAGCGTCTGGATCTCGGCGCGGAGGTCCTTCACCAGATCCTTGTCGGCGGCGATGAAATCGCGCCAGCCACGGGTGGCGAGCTTGCCGACGCGGCGGATCCAGTTCGGATCGAGTTCCGAGCCCTGATGCTCTTTCAGGAATTCAAGGCGGTCGACACCATAGCTGTCCGCGAGGCGGAACAGGCGGCCCTCCAGCGAAACGAGACGCTTGTTGATGTCGTACAGCTGCTCGACCAGAGCCTCGATGCGGTGCGCGTTCAGCGACAGCGATTTGACGTCCTCGACGATCTGGTCCTTGAGCGTCTTGTATTTACGCTCCTGTGCCGGCGTCAGGCGGTCGTTCTTCAGCCGCTGCTCGACGTTCTGGTCTTGCAGGCGGCGCAGCTTCTTGTAGTTCTCGGCGATGTTGTCGAAGGTTTCGACGACCTGCGGCTTCAGTTCGGCTTCCATCGCCGCGAGAGACGGGTTCCCCTCATCGTCCTCGTCATCCATGTCGCCGAGCGGCGGCGCGGCGCCTTCGGGAAGATCATCCCCCTCGGCTGCCGCAGGCTTGACCGGCTGGCCGTCCGCGCCGATCTGGATCGGTGCCGGAATGGCCTTACCTTCCGGGCCGGCATAGGTCGCTTCGAGATCGATGATGTCGCGCAGGAGAATCTTGCCCTCGGCAAGCTCGTCGCGCCAGATGATGATGGCCTGGAAGGTCAGCGGGCTTTCGCACAGGCCCGCGATCATGGCCTCGCGGCCGGCCTCGATGCGCTTGGCGATCGCGATCTCGCCCTCGCGGGAGAGAAGCTCGACCGAGCCCATTTCGCGCAGATACATGCGCACCGGATCGTCCGTACGATCGGACGGTTCCTTGGCAGTGGTCGTCGTCGCAACCGCGCGCGAGGACGACTCGACGAGATCGCCGCTCTCTTCCTCGTCGTCGTCCCCGTCGGAGGATTCGCCTTCGGCCTCGGCTTCCTCGGCCTCGATGACGTTGATGCCCATCTCGTTGAGCATCGCCATGATGTCTTCGATCTGCTCGGGCGACGTGGAGTCGGACGGAAGGACCTCGTTCAGTTCGTCAAACGTGACATAGCCGCGTTTCTTCGCGGCTTTGATCATGCGTTTTACCGACTGATCGTTGAGATCGAGGATAGCACCGTCGGGGCCGTCGCTGGCCGGGGTCTCAGGTGTGTCTTCCTTGGTCGCGGCTTTATTGGCTGCCATGTCGTCCGTATCTTTGCACCGGGCCATCGGGCGGCCCCGGTTTGTCCACATCCATATATAGCGCAGGGCCCGGCCGCTTTGCACACCCGGGCGAATCTCATACTCAGTTGTCCGCGAACCGTCTTAAGCAGGGATTAACCAGCCAAACGGCCTCCGAGGCTCAGAAACTCCGCGCAGGTCGCCCGGAAGCGGCACCAAAGCCTTCGATCATCGCTTCCGTGCCGTCAACCGTCTTGAGCTGCTGCTGAATATCGGCGAGACGGGAAAAATTCTCCTCGCTCAGATCTTGCCCCAGAGCATCCTGCGCCGCGCGAAGCTCCTTATTTAGCGCATGAGCCTTCTGATGCAAGGCAAGGCTATGCAGGAAGCCGGTCTCGGCGTCTATATCATCCGCTTTCGGGGCGGCCCACCACAGGCCCGGCGTCAACGCCGCCTCCGCCCGGGCAAGCTCGGCGGACAGCCCGGCCCGCGAGATCGCCGCCTCCATCAGCTCTCGCGTCTCGCTCTCGCCATGCGCCGCGGCATCGATGGCCACGGCGCGCAGGCGCACCAGATCGGGCGATGAGAATTCGACCTCGCAGATCGTCTCGGCATGGCGGTCGAACAGACGGGGATGGCGTATCAGGCACAGAAGCAGCGCCGCTTCCCGCACCTTGATCCGGCCGGATTGGCCAAACTGCCGCAAGAGCGGGCTTGCCTGCATCGGCACAGTGCTGCGCAGATTGGGCCGCTTGTCGGCGGTCCTCTTTTCCCCCCGCCGAAACGGCACAAGCTGCGCGGGCGGCGGCGCGAAAATCTGAAACTTCTCGGCCATAGCGGCCTGATAATGCCGCCGGACACTCTCGTCCCCGATGGAGCGGACGAGATCGTTCACGCGCTTTTCCAGCATGGCGCGGCGCTCGGGCGTGTCGGCGGGCGCGGCTTCGAGTTCCCGCTCCCACAGAACATCGACCAGCGGGCGCGCCTGTGCGAGCACCGCCTCCATCGCATCCCGGCCCGCGCTTTTGATGAGATCGTCCGGGTCCTGGCCCTCAGGCAGGAAGGCGAACCGGAGCGAGCGGCCGGGCTTGAGGTGGGGCAACGCCACGTCCACGGCGCGGAAGGCGGCGCGCTGGCCGGCCTTGTCGCCGTCGAAACACAGGATCGGCTCGGGCCCCATGCGCCACAGCAGTTCGAGCTGCCCCTCCGTCAGCGCGGTGCCGAGCGGGGCGACGGCATGGGCGATGCCCGCCTGCGCCAGCGCGATCACATCCATATAGCCTTCGACCGCGATCGCGGTTCCGGCTTGATGGGAGGCCGGGCGGGCGCGGTGATGGTTGAAGAGCACAGTGCCCTTGTGAAAGAGCGTGGTGTCCGGCGAGTTCAGATATTTCGCCTGTGCATCGGCCTGCATCGCACGCCCGCCGAAGGCGATCACCCGCCCCCGCACATCGTGGATCGGGAACATGATGCGGTCGCGGAAGCGGTCGAACGGTTCGGGGATGTCTTCGCCATGGACGACGAGCCCCGTCTCGATGAGATCGTCCATCGAAATGTTCTGCGCCAGCAAATGGTTCTTCAGCGCGTGCCGGTCGCCGGGGGCATAGCCGAGGCGAAAACTGGCGCGGGTTTCGGCGCGCAGGCCCCGTCCGTCGAGATAGGAGCGCGCCCGCGCGCCAGCCTGTCCCGCCAGAGCCGCCTCGAAGAATTTCGCGGCCATGTCCATGACATCGGCCAGGCTCGCGCGCCGGGCGAAGCGTTCCTGTTCCTGCGGCGCCGATTTCGGAACCTCGAGCCCCGCCTGCCCCGCAAGCCGCTCCACCGCCTCGGGGAAGGTCACGCCCTCCGTCTCCATGACGAAGCGGAACACGTCACCGTGCTTTCCACTCGAAAAACAGTGATAGAAGCCCTTCTGATCGTTCACGAAAAAGCTCGGCGTCTTTTCCTTGTTGAACGGCGAAAGCCCCGCAAATTCGCGGCCCTTCTTGGTGAGCTTCACGCGGCGGCCAACGACTTCCGACACCGGAAGGCGCGCGCGGATCTCGTCCAGAAATTCGGGGGTGAAGGCCATGAGAGATATATAGACCGATTGCGCCGCCCGGGGACACTTATCCCCGACATCCCCCGCCCGTCCCGCGCCCGGCCCCTATCGCTTCCGTAATTGCCCCAGATTGCCGCCTGGCGGAAGGCGCCCCACATTCGGGAAGTGCCACTGGAAAGCCGGAGGTCACTTCAATGTATAGCCACATCCTCATTCCCACCGACGGGTCGGACATCGCCCGCAAAGGCGTCGATCACGGGCTCGACCTTGCGCAGAAGATCGGCAGCAAGGTAACGGTCCTGATCGTCACCGAGCCCTATCCGATTTATGCCACCTCGGCGCATTTCTCATGGTCTCCGCCCGAGCGCGATATCGAGAAATACGACAGATCGCAGGATGCTTTCGCGCAGGCCGCTCTCGATCCTGTGCGCAACGCGGCGCATGCGCTGGGCATCGAGATCGACACGCTTCATGTTGCCAAGGACATACCTTCTGATGCGATCGTACGCACGGCGGAGGACCGTGGCTGCGATCTGATCGTCATGGCCTCGCACGGGCGGCGTGGCCTTGTCCGGCTTCTGCTGGGCAGCCAGGCATCGCAGGTGCTGCACCACACCGACGTTCCCGTGCTGATCGTCAAATGACGTCCATCTTCCTGCCATCCCGGAGCGTCAGAATCTTGAAGATGCGAACAGGGATGATCTACGGTCTCATTCTCGGCTCGGTCCTCGGCGGTGCCGTGTTCGACAATATCGGGCTCGGCATCGGCATCGGGCTTGCGGGAGGCATTGCCTGGAACGCCTTCGAAAAGAAGGACGGTTGATGGCGCGTCACGCGCGCACGAGATGCCGGTTCCAGCGGCGTTCCAGCAGCCGGAAGCCCTGCACCAGAAGGAACGACAGCGCGAGATAGATCGCGCCCGCCGCCAGGAAGATTTCGACCGGCGTGTAGGTCTTGGCGATGATCGTGCGCGCCATGCCGGTGAGTTCGAGCAGCGTCACGGTCGAGGCCAGGGCCGAGCCTTTCAGCATCAGGATGACTTCGTTGCCGTAAGCGGGCAGCCCGATACGCGCAGCGCGCGGCAGGATGATGCGGCGGAAGGCGGTCACGCGCGACATGCCGAGCGCGCGCGTCGCCTCCACTTCCCCCACCGGCACGGCCTGAATGGCCCCGCGCAGGATTTCGGCGATGTAAGCCGCTGTGTGCAGCGACATCGTAATGACGGCGCACCAATAGGCTTCGCGCAGGATCGGCCAGAATATGGAATTCCTCACCGCCTCGAACTGGCCGAGCCCGTAATAGACGAGGAAAAGCTGAACCAGCAGCGGCGTGCCGCGAAAGAAGAAAATGTAGGCATAGGGAAACGCCGAGATCAGCGGATTGGACGAGATGCGGCCCAGCGCCAGCGGCAGGGCAAGCGCGAGCCCCAATATGCCCGACACCGCCACGAGCTGGAGCGAGAGCACCGCTCCCTGCAGAAGCTGGGGGAGCGAATCCCACATGAGCTGGAAGTTCATGCGTGCACCCGCCGGATCCCGCGATTGGTGCGCCGCTCAAGAAGCTGAAGCCCGATCGTCGCGACGATGGTGATGCACAGATACATACATGCCGCCGCGAGATAGAACGTGAACGGCTCCTTCGTCGCCCCCGTCGCAATCTGCGCCTTGCGCATGATTTCCTCGAGCCCGATGACAGATACGAGCGCGGTGTCCTTCATCAGCACCATGAACAGATTGCCGAGGCCAGGCAGCGCGATCCTCCAGAGCTGCGGCAGCACGATGCGCCGGAAGATGCGCGCTTTCGAAAGGCCGAGCGCCTGCCCCGCTTCGTATTGCCCGTAAGGGATTGTCAGCAGCGCCCCGCGAAAAACCTCGGTTGCGTAGGCGCCGAAGCACACGGCGAGGGCAAACGTGCCCGCGGCGAACGGACTGAGTTCGACAAAACCGCCGCCGAACCAGCCGGAAACGGTCGTCAGCACGCTCGTCGAGCCGAAATAGATCAGCAGAACGACGACGAATTCCGGAACGCCCCGAAACAGGGTCGAGTAGAGATCGCCGGCGATCCTTAAAGGCCGGAGGCGCGAGCTTTTCATCACGGCGCCGAGCAGGCCAAGGCCAAGGCCAAGCACGAGCGCGGCCAGCGCCAGCCGGATCGTCATCCACGCGCCGAGGAGAAGCTGGTGGCCGAAGCCCTGAAGATCGATCATCGGAGCCGGATCGGAAGAAAAAGGCCGCCGCGCACGATGCGGGGCGGCCTCACCTTATCAGCGGATCGAGAAGGGGAAATACTTCTCGTTGATCTTTGCGTAGGTACCGTTGTCCATGATCGTCTTGAGCGCCGTGTTCAGCTTGGCCAGCAGGTCGGTGTCGGCCTTGCGGACCGCGATGCCGATCTTGTCGTCGTCGAACACCGGCTCGCCCTTGAACTCGAAGTTCTTGCCGGTCTCGCTCTGCAGCCATTCATAGGCCGGGTAGACGTCGGCGATGACCGCGTCGGTGCGGCCGGCTTCAAGGTCGAGCCAGGCGTTTTCTTGCGTGTCGTACAGGCTGACCTTGGCCCCCGGCACGTTCTTTTCCAGCCATTCGGCGGCAAGCGTCGCGCGCTGGGCGCCGATCGTCTTCGACTTCATGGCCTCCGGGCTGATGTCGAGATCGGTGCCCTTCTTGGCGACGTATTGCAGCTTGTTGGAATAATAGGGGTCGGTAAAGCTGACCGCCTTCAGGCGCTCTTCGGTGATCGACATGGAGGCGACGACGAAGTCGAACTTCTTGTTGTTCAACGCCGGGATCATGCCGTCCCAATCCTGCGCCACGATGGTGCAATCCGCCTTCATCTCGGCGCAAAGCGCGTTGGCAATGTCGATGTCGAAGCCGGTGATGTTGCCGCTTGCATCCTTGGTGTTGAAGGGCGGATAGGCCCCTTCCGAACCGACACGATAGCTCTCCGCATGGACCGCGGAGACCGAAAGGGCCGCGAACGCGGCGGCGGCGAGAACTCTGAACATCATACGACCTGCTCCCTGTTATGCAGATGTTGGCTCGCCATGAACTGGCGGCAGCGGGCGGATGTCGGATGGTCGAACACCTGTTCCGGGGTGCCCGCCTCCTCGATCCGTCCGGCGTGAAGAAAGATCGCCTGGGTTGAAACGTTCCGGGCGAAGCGCATTTCGTGGGTCACCAGCAGCATGGTGCGGCCCTCCTGGGCGAGCGCCTGGATGACGCCCAGAACCTCCCCGACCATTTCGGGATCGAGCGCCGAGGTCGGTTCGTCGAACAGCACGATTTCCGGCTCCATGGCCAGAGTGCGGGCGATGGCGGCGCGCTGCTGCTGCCCGCCCGAGAGCATCATGGGATAGGAATGGGCCTTGTCGGCAATGCCGACCTTGTCGAGCAGTTTCTGCCCCCGGGCCAAAGCCTCGGCGCGGGACAGGCCGAGCACCTGAATGGGCGCCTCGACGACGTTCTCGATGACCGTCATGTGTGGCCACAGATTGAAATTCTGGAAGACGAAACCGAGCTTGGAGCGCAGGCGCGAAATCTGCCGCGAATCGGCGGCCGCGAGCGATCCGTCCTTCTGACGCTTCAGGCGAATTTCTTCGCCATGCAGGATGATCTGCCCCTCATCGGGCTGCTCCAGAAGGTTCAGGCAGCGCAGAAGGGTCGATTTTCCGGAGCCGGAAGTGCCGACGATCGCGATGACGTCTCCCGTCCGCGCCTCGATGTCGATGCCCTTGAGGACCTCAAGCTTGCCGTATGCCTTGCTGATCCCCCGCGCGGTCAGCGCAGGCACGGCGTTTGCCTCGTCTGGCAGAACACACTCTCCTTATTGCATCGCCACTCTCTTCAACCGCTCGGTTTGAGTCAATTCGGCTAAAGAGCAAAAGCCATGATAAAAAAGTGGAATTTCGCCGGAACGCAAAAAGCCCGGCCTAAGCCGGGCTTTCACAAAGTGGCAGAAGTCTGCCCTCTGACGGATCAAACCGTCTTGAGGTTTGCAGCCTTGCTCTTGCCGCGGTCGGACACGATTTCGAACTCGACCTTCTGGCCCTCGTTCAGGCTGTAGATGCCAGCCTGCTCAAGCGCCGTGGCGTGAACGAACACGTCCGGACCACCGGCATCCGGCTGAATGAAGCCGTAGCCCTTCTGCGAGTTGTAAAACTTAACCGTACCAACATTAGCCATTGTCTGGCCTCCTGACTTGCACACCCCGAAGAGTGTGCGCCGCAAACTCGATTTTGGGACACTTGCGGCACGCTAGGCAGGCAAGGCAAACCAAAAATCGTTCTCAGCCCGTCAAACCAAATCAGCATGGCGGGCTGGGCTCCTAGATGGCCCACGGATGTGGCAAAGGCAAGGACGCGGTCGAGGTTTCGCGATCCTCCGAGAGGGCGGGCTGTCGCAAACCTCAGGTCAGGGCTGGAAGATGGCCCGCACGAAATCGCGGTAGAGCAGCACCTGCCGGGGAAGGATCGTCGCATCCTTCAGCGCCCGGCCCAGAATAAGCGCCCCCTCCACCAGCGAGGCCGCCATATCTGCCAGCGCCTCCAGGTCGATCTTCTCCTTCGGCGGATAGATCTCGGCGATGAGGTCGAACCGCGCCCGGAAACGGCGGCGCCAGACGAGGATGGATTCCGCGTTCATGTCGCGGATGTCCTGATCGAACAATTGATCCTGATAGCAGAAGCTTGCCGCAAGGCAGCCGGGGTGATGTTCCGGCAGGTCGGCCAAGGCTTCGGCGAAGAGTTTCAACCCGACAAGAAAGCCGTGAAGCGGGTCGTCGTGGAGCTCGTCGCCGCGCGTGAAAATACCGTCCAGCACGTCCCGGTCCTGCGCCAGATAGCGCAGCATCAGGGCACGTGCGAGCGCGTTCTTGTCCTTGAAGTGATAGAAGAAGCCCGACTTGGTGATCCCGACATCGACGATCAGTTCGTCGATGGAGGTCGCCGCAAAACCCTTGGCGACAACGGCGCGCTCGGCCGCTTCGAGCAATCGCTCGCGGGTGTCGGTCCTGCGTCGGTCGGCGGTTTCGAGCATGATCTTGCTGTACCTCGGGTGCAGTTATGCCTCCAGCTTATTTCCGGAGTGTTTCGAGCCTTCCGTGCCGCACAACGAAACCCGAGCAGGCACAGGGCATTGGCGGGCATCGCAAAGGCTTGACCACGCGCTTTCTATTCGGCGCGCCAGCGCGTCTCTAGGTTCCGCCTCCGGGTGGAAGTTCTGGAGCACATGATGGCGAAGTACCGACACGATCTGCCGCAAGTGAAGGACAAGGTCTTTCTCACCGACAGCGGCCTTGAGACCACGCTCATTTTCCACGACGGCATGGACCTGCCCTGCTTTGCGAGCTTCCCTCTGCTCGACACGGAGGAAGGGTTGAGGCGCCTGCGTCACTACTACGAGCTTCATGCCGGCATGGCGGTCGCATCGGGCCTCGGCTTCGTGCTGGAATCGGTGACCTGGCGCGCCCACCGCGATTGGGGGGCGAAGCTCGGCTACGGCGCGGCGGATCTCGACCGCGTCAACCGCGACGCCATCGCCTTCCTCGAAGAGATCCGCGCGGCGCACGAGACGCCCGCTTCGCCGCTCGTGATCTCCGGCAATCTGGGACCGCGCGGCGACGGCTACGATCCCGGCACGCTGATGAGCCCGCGCGAGGCCGAGGATTACCACCTTGCGCAGATCGCAACCCTCGCGGACACGAACGCCGATTTCATCTCCGCCTTCACGATGAACAATGTGAACGAGGCGATCGGCATCATCCGCGCGGCAAAGCGCAAGGGCATTCCGTCCGTCGTCTCGTTCACGCTCGAAACCGACGGAAAGCTCGCCACCGGCCAGAGCCTCAAGGACGCAATCGTGCAGGCCGATGCAGAGACGCACGGCGCCGCCGCCTATTACATGATCAATTGTGCGCATCCGACCCATTTCGAACATGTGCTGACGTCGACGGAAGACTGGGCGGCACGCCTTCGCGGCATCCGCGCGAACGCCTCCCGGCGCAGCCATGCCGAGCTCGACAATTCGACCGATCTGGACGCCGGAAATCCCGTGGAGCTTGGCACGCAATATCGCGATCTGCGGCGCGGCCATCGCCGCATCACGATCCTCGGCGGCTGCTGCGGCACCGACCACCGGCATGTCCAGGAGATCGCGCGCTGGTGCGAGGCCGTCGCCGCGTGACGCTCGCGCATTCGTAATAGGTTGCGTATTGCCAAGAGGCCGAACATGGGGGATTGACCCCCCATGCTTCGATTCGCCTTTGCGGCCGTTGCCGCCCTCACCCTCCTTCCCCTTGTCGCCCACGCCGAAAACGATCCGCGCTATGGCGGGATCGACAGCCGCGCCGGCGAGCTGAGAAATCTTCGCGCGGTGCTCGTGGCGAGGGACGGAAAAGTCCTCTATGAGCGCGGCGCCGTCGATGCGCCCGCCAACATCAAGTCGGCGTCGAAAACCATCGTCACCGCGCTCGTCGGCGTGGCCGTGGACAAGGGCGTGCTGCAAGGCAAGGACCAGAAGATCGCAAGCGTGCTCGCCGCGAGCTTCCCCAAAGAGCCGGACCCGCGCCTCAACGACATCACGCTCGAAGACCTCATGACCATGCGCGCCGGGCTGGAGCGCACATCGGGCGCCAATTACGGCAGCTGGATTTCAAGCCGCAACTGGGTGCAGAACGCCCTCGCCCGCCCCTTCGTCGACGAGCCGGGCGGACGCATGCTCTATTCCACCGGCAACACCCATCTTCTGTCGGCCGTATTGACGCGCGCCTCCGGCAAATCCACGCTCGCCCTCGCCAATGAATGGCTTGGCCAGCCGCTGGGCTTCCGCATCGCATCCTGGGACCGCGACAAGCAGGGCATCTATCTTGGCGGCAACAACATGGCGATCTCGCCGCGCTCCCTGCTGAAATTCGGCGAGATGTTCCGCAATCGCGGCATGGCGGACGGCGTGCGCGTCCTCCCCGAAGCCTGGATCGACGCATCGTGGACGCCCGTCACGCAAAGCTTCTTCACCGGACACGGCTACGGCTATGGCTGGTTCGCGACCGACATGGCCGGGCATCGCGTCAATTACGCCTGGGGGCATGGCGGGCAGATGCTCTATGTCGTGCCGACACTCGGACTGAGCGTGGTGATGACTTCCGACACCGGAAATTATCAGCGCGGCTCCGGTTATGTGGACAAACTGCACGCCATTCTGGGCGAGGTCATAATTCCGGCCGCAATGGAAGGGCAAAGCCCGGGTTAGACTCAATCCAGGAATTTGCGGAGCTTGCTCGTGCCGGCCTTCCTTCTCGTCTTTGCCGCCCTCCTCCTCAGCGCGCTTCCCGCTGCGGCCCAGAACAGACCGGCGCTCGAGGCCGAATTCCGCGGCTGGATCGAAAAGAAGGTCTGGCCGGACGCCCAGAAGGCCAAGGTCTCGCGAAAGACCTTCGAGGCCGCCTTCCGCGGCATCACGCTCGACTGGACCCTGCCCGATCTCGCCGCCCCCGGCGCGCCGCCCGCCAAGGAGCAGCGCCAGCCCGAATTTCAGACGCCGGGCCGCTACATCGCCGAAAACCGTCTTGCCCCCCTCGTCGCGGGCGGGCGCGCGGCTCTGAAGCAGTGGAAGCAGACGCTTGATCAGGTGGAGCGTCAATACGGCGTGCCGCGCGAGATCATCGTCGCCATCTGGGGCCGCGAGACGGGCTACGGCGCGGTGAAGGGCAACATGAACGCCGTGCAGGCTTTGGCGACGCTCGGCTTCATGGGCGCGCGCAAGCAATATTTCTATCCCGAACTCATCGCCACGCTGCAGATTCTCGAAGGCGATCATCTTCCACTGTCGGATCTGAAAAGCTCATGGGCCGGCGCGATGGGCCAGCCGCAATTCCTGCCCTCCAAGTTCCTGCGCTACGCGGTCGATCAGAACAACGACGGCAAGCGCGACATCTGGAATTCGGTGCCGGACGTGCTCGGCTCCATCGGCCATTACCTGAAGGCGCATGGCTGGGTCGCCGGGCGTCACTGGGGCACGGAGATTTCGGCGCCCGCCTCGGCGTCCTGCACGTTCGAGGGGCCGGACAAGCCCCGCCCCGTGTCCGAATGGCTCGCGCTCGGCGCAACGCCGCAGCGCGATGTGCTGTCGCGCCAGCCGCATCTCGCGGGGCACCTGCTGATGCCCGCCGGGCGGCACGGACCGGCCTTTCTCGTGTCCGAGAATTTCTACGTCCTGAAAAGCTACAACGAATCCGATATGTACGCGCTTTTCATCGGCCATCTCGCCGACCGCTTCGTGTCGGATGCGAAGATCGCGGCGGGCTGGGACCAGCTCTCCGGCTTCAACCGCTCGGATGTGCGCGCGATGCAGCAGCGTCTGGAAAAGCTTGGAATGGACGCGGGCGGCACGGACGGTCTCGTCGGCTTCCGCACCCGCGTCGCCATCGGCACATGGCAGCGCCAGAAGGGACTTCAGGAAACCTGCTTCCCGGACGCAAAGCTCGTCCGGGAAGCAGGACGTTGATCCTCAGATGAGGAACAGGCTGAGCACGTAGATCGTCGCCATGGCGAATGCGCCCTGCACGAACGTGCCGGCCGTCTGACCCTTGAAGGCCGTCGACAGCGTGAAGCGGCTGAACTGGGAAACGACCCAGAAGAAGCTGTCGTTCACATGCGAAACGGTCATGCCGCCCGCGCCGACCGCCATGACGGTCAGCACGCGCCCCATTTCGCTGTCGAGCCCGAGATCGCCCAGCAGCGGCGCCACCAGAGCCGACGTCGTGACGAGCGACACGGTGGTCGATCCCTGCGCGGTCTTGATGGCAGCTGCGACGATGTAGGGCATGAAGATGCCGACACCGAGCGCCGAGAGCGTCTGGCCGAGATAGGTGCCGATGCCCGACGCGGCGAGAACCGCACCGAAAGCGCCGCCCGCACCCGTGATGAGCAGGATCGGCGCCGCGGCGACGATGCCCTCCTCCGCCTGCGCGGCGAAGCCCTTGAGCTTCTCACCCTTGATGAGCGGCAGCGCGACGATGAGGCCGATGGCCAGCGCGATGATCGGATGGCCGAGGAACACAAGGGCCGTCTTCAGGCCGCCACCGCCGAAAATGTTGGCGGGGAACGCCGCAATCGAGCCGAGGCAAATCAGGAGGATCGGCACGATGATCGGCGCAAACGCCGCACGCGCGCTCGGAATGTCGCCGTAACGGGCGCGCAGCGCCGTGTAGTCGACATCCGGATCGGTGAGTTCGCTGCCCTCGCCCGCCTTCAGCAGAAGATGGTCGTCCTTGCGCGCGAACATGTTGGCCCAGAGCAGGCCGCCCAGAGCCGAAATCGCCGCGACGAACAGGCCGACGCCGATGACGAGGCCGAGATTGTCGCTGAGGCCGAGATTGCCGGCAGCCGCAATCGGGCCCGGCGTCGGCGGCACGAAGGTGTGCGTCGCGTAAAGGCCCGTCGACAGCGCAACCGACATGGCGACGACCGAGACGTTCATGCGCTTCGCCAGCGCGTTCTTCAGCGAGTTCAGGATGACGAAGCCAGAATCGCAGAACACCGGGATCGAAACGAGGTAGCCGATGATCGAGATCGTGAGCGTCGGAAAGCGCTCGCCGATCATCTTGATGACGCCCTCGGCCATGGCGATGGCCCCGCCCGATTTTTCGAGGATGACGCCGATGATCGTGCCGAGCGCGATGACGATGCCGATGCCGCCGAGCGTGTTGCCGAAGCCCGTGCCGATGGTTTTGGGCAGATCGGCCACAGGCAGGCCATAGGCGAGGCCGCCGACCAGAGCCGCCAGAAGCAGCGCAAGGAAAGGATGAAGCTTGAGCCAGGTCGTCGCCAGGACAATGAAGACGATCAGCCCGACCAGAATAAGCACGAGAGACATGGACCTGTCCTTTCAACTCCGGAACCCGGAGCGAATTTTGCCGCAAAAGCGGAAGAAAGCGGATTGTTCGCTGATTGGCGCTCTGCGGCGCCTCCCCGGCGGGCAGGGTTAGGCCAAGCTATGCGCTTGCTTCAATTCGGCTATCGGCTGTTTTGGGGTGTATTTTGGTCTTACACCCTATGGCTAAGGTAGCGCCTAGGCGCTTCGCGAGACGGCGTTCTGCGGTCCGCAGCCTTCATTCAGCTTATAGCCGCTGCGCCCGAGGCGCTTCTGCGCATAGAGCGCCGTATCGGCACGCGCCGCCGCATCGCTCAGAAGATCGCCATCGCAGACCACGCAGCCGCCGATGGAGACCCCGAGGCCGAGCGTTGTGCCATCGTCCAGCACAAGCGGTCTCTCGTTCACGGCGCTCAGGATGCGGTTCGCCAGCCCCTCAAGCGAGCCTTCGTTCACATCGCTTGCCAGAACGATGAACTCGTCGCCGCCCCAGCGTGCGCAGATGTCGCCATGGCGCAAAATCGCGGACATGCGCGCGGCCACTTCGATGATCGCCCGGTCGCCCGCCGAATGCCCATACGTGTCGTTGACCGCTTTGAAATTGTCCATATCCACGAGCAGAAGGCCGATCCGGCGTCCGTCCCGCACCGCCCGGTCCTTCTCGCGCGAAAAGGCTTCCGAAAATCCGCGGCGGTTGCAGATTTCCGTGAGGGGATCGAGGAACGCCAGATGTTCCAGCTTTTCGGTGCGCTCGCGCACCATGCCCTCGAGCACGCCTGTCTTCTCGCCGATCACGCCGGCCATGCGTCCGAAGGCCCGCGTCAGGCGGCCGATCTCGTCGCTACTTCTGTCCGCAGGCACGGCGTCGAAATTTCCGCTCTCGATCTGGTGCACGCCCGCTTCCAGGCGCGCCAGACGATCGAGCACGTGGCGCGTGAACAGCAACGTAATCAGCCCGGCGATGGCGCACCCGATGGCAGCAAGAAGCACCGCGATCGGCATGAACAGCCGCCAGTCCACGATCTCATCGATGTCCATCAGGGTGATGTTGAACCAGCCGAGCCGGTCGAGGTACCCGACGCCCACGAGATATTTGTGATCCCCGATGCGGATGAAGCGGGACAGAACATTGTGCTTGCCCGCGCTGACATCGTTCATCATGGACCGCAGCAGCGCGCGATCCTCGTCGGTGTCGATCAGCGCGAAGATCGTCTTCTTCTGTTTCAGATCGTTGTTGATGGAATGAAAATCGACCTGCCGCGGATCGCGATGGGCCTGCACCGCGCCGCTCAGATCGACGAACATGCTCGTCACCCCCGTCTGGGGAAGATCGACGACCTCGCGAATGAACTGCGACAGGTCGATGCCCGTGCCGAGCACGCCGATGACGTCACGCCCGTCACGGACGACGCAGTTCATCCAGACCTTGGTGACTTTCAGATTGTCGTCGTTGTCGACGTTGAGATGGCACCCGCTTTCGAGCGTCATCGTGTTGTAGAACCAGCCGTCGCGCGGATTTTCGGGCGACAGCGTGTACCGCTTCTGCGCCCCGGCATAGGCGTTCGCCGCATCGTTGAAATAGTAATTACCCGAGCGGCGGATCGCAAAGAAATAGCTGCGGTCCTTGAACGAGGTCCGGTAGTGCTCGAGTTCGGCGAGCCCGCGTTCGGCCCGTGCCGGATCGTCCTCGGAGCGCGCCCAGGAAATGATGGCGGGCGAGCGCGCGGCGGTTTCGGCCAGCGAGACTTCGCGCATCAGGCTTTCGAGGCCGCGATAGCGGTCGAAGAGAATCTGTTTTTCGGCAAGCAGCGTGCCGATCTTGATGACGGTCTGGTCGGTGATCCAGAAGAAGGCTGCGGTCGCCGGCACGGCCACCGCAAGAAAAGCGGCCAGCACGAGAAGAAGGACACGGCCGCGCAGCCCCGAAGGCATCATCGCGCGCACCTTCCCGATCCTCATCTCTTAGCCCCGACGTTTGGCGCCTTTGACAGTACGCCGCAAGAGCGCAGAATTACCCGACGAAGGTTGAAGCTTCGTGCACGCCCGCACCGGGGAACATTCCCCCATAAGTCTGAGTTATTCAAGCAAGAAGCAAAAAAACGAGAGGAGACGGTCTCCATGAATTGGGACATGATTTCAGGTGAATGGAAGCAGTTCAAAGGCAAGGCCAAAGAGGCGTGGGGCGAACTCACCGATGACGATCTGACCGTGGCCGAAGGCCAGCGCGACAAGCTCGTCGGCCGGGTGCAGGAACGTTACGGCTACGCCCGGGACAAGGCCGAGAAAGAGGTCGATCTGTGGGCCAAACGTCTGCACGTCCGCTACGAAGATTCCGGGCCGCAACCTTAAGTAGGCCATCGCCGGCATGACGCCTCGACGGCGTGACGAAATCCCGGGCACACGCAGTGCCCGGGATTTCCGTTTCAGGCCGCGTCTTCGAGAACTTCGTTCGTAACGACTTCGAATTTCGCAAGCACATTCGGGCCGAAAGCGGTCGAGAGCGCCACGTCCGTCGCATCGCGTCCCCGCGCCATGACGATGCGGCCGATGCGCGGTTTGTTGTGACGGGCATCGAATGTGTACCAGCGCCCGCCGAGATAGACTTCGAACCAGGCCGAAAAATCCATGGGTGCCGGGTCTATCGGAACTCCGATATCGCCGAGATAGCCGGTGCAATAGCGCGCGGGCACGTTCATGCAGCGGCACAATGTAATGGCCAGATGCGCGAAATCGCGGCACACGCCGATCTGCTCGTTGTACCCGCCGAAAGCGGTGCGGGTTGCCGAGGCGTGCTGATAGCTGAAACGAATGCGCGCATGGGCGAAGTCGACAATCGCCTGGACGAGCGGCCACCCCTTGAGATGGCCGAATTCCCGCCAGGCGATGTCGAGGAGATGCTCGGTGTCGCAATAGCGGCTGGCGAGCAGATAGACGAGCACGTCGTCGGGCAGATCCTCGACGCGATGCTGGGCCGCGTCAGGCGCGATGACGTCCGGCTCGCCGGAATCGTGAATGAGGAAGTCGGCCTTTATCTCGAGGCGTCCGGGCGGGGCGAGCACCCGCGTGCAGATATTGCCGAAACTGTCGTAATAATCGCGGGGAAGCACATGCGGCGTGAAGCTGAAGTGCTGCGGCGAGAGAAGATCGTCCAGCCGGCTTGGATGCACGCTCAGCATCAGGATCATGGGGGTCGGCTGCGGGCATTCGAAAGCGATGTCAAACCCGCAGCGAATTTTCATGAAGCCCACTCCGTGCGCCACTTCGGCCATCCATGCCACAAGCAAGACAGATGCCGTTGAGAACGTCGCCGGAGCCGCAGCGTTCCCCTGCAAGTTATTCGGCGGCGTAGCGCCTCTTGTCGAGCGTGACTTCGCGCACATCCACCTCGACATCCATGCCGAGGCTGTCGTCGGATCTTCCCGACCATGTGCCCCAGAGCGGCACGGCCTGGCGGGGGTCGCGGGCCACGGCGACCCGAATGAGGTCCTTGTTGCCGATGATGCCGTTGGTCGGGTCGAACTCGACCCAGCCCGCCCCCGGCAGATAGACCTGCACCCAGGCATGGGTGTTGCCGCCGCCGATATTGCCCGAGCTGTCCGGCACCGAGAGATAGCCGGAGACAAAACGCGCCGCGAAACCGAGCGCGCGCACCGCCTCCATCATCAGCACCGCGAAATCGCGGCAGGAGCCTGACCCGCTTTCCAGGGTCTCGATGGGAGACTGGGTGCCCGCTTCATAACGGTGCGTGTAGCTGAAGCTCTCCTTGATGGCGTGGGTGATCGTCATCAGCAGTTCGCCCGTCGGCGTCTCGCCGTCGCGCTCGAGGAACTGGCGCACCCAGCGGTCGACCTCATGTCCAGGATCGAAATAGCTCCGCTCGATGGAGCGGGCGAGATCGGGCATCTCCTCCGGACCGTAGGTGAAGGGATAGCTGCGGGCGTAATCTTCCATGCGGAAATCGGGCGTGTTCTTCGGCATGTGGTCGAGCAGCACATCGCTCTCGAAGCGCAACGTGTCCGAGCGGCTGCCGAAACGGGCCATTGCCACGCAATTGCCGAAGACATCATGGATCCAGCGCAGATCGACCGGCTCCGGCGTGATCCTCAGCCGCATATCGATCAGTTGCTGGTCATAGCTTTCCTGCGGCCGGAACATCATACGGTGTTCGCCGAAGGCGACCGGATGCCGGTAGCGGTAGGTAGTGACGTGTCGAACCGAGAGGCGCGGCATGAGCGGGTTCTAGTCCTCTCTGGTCGCCGTTGCCAGAACAAAGGCAGAGGTGAAGTGTTCGCCAAATTTCCTAATCGTTTGTAACGAATAAAAAAGACATAAGATACAATAACTTACGGTCTATTTTTGAGCGCCAAGCGCCCGAATTCGGAGCTTTGTGGCAAAAAAAATCATCACATTCGGGATTAAGACACCCGGCAGCTACGTATAGGGCGCATGAGCGGAGACGCGACCAGATTCAACGTGACGGGGCAGCTGCCGGCGCTGAAGCGCTATGCAATGTCCCTCACCCGCAACGAGGCCGAGGCGGATGACCTCGTCCACGATGCGGTGGTGCGCGCCTATGAGAATCGCTCCAGCTTCCGCCCGGACGGCGATCTAAGGAGCTGGCTGTTCTCCATCCTGCACAACGCTTTCGTGTCGGGCGTGCGCTCCAACCGCGCCGATGCCGTCCGCATCGGCCGCGTCGCCGAAATCACCGAGACCGAGATCGGCCCGGAACAGGAAACCAGCCTGCGCCTCGCCCAGGTGCGGGCCGCCTTCATGCGCCTGCCCGATGAGCAGCGCGAGGTTCTGCACCTCGTTGCCATCGAAGGCATGGCCTATGGCGAAGCCGCTCAGGTGCTCGGCATTCCGCTCGGCACCCTGATGTCGCGCCTCGGCCGGGCCCGAACCGCCCTTCGTGACATGGAGAGCGGAAGCATCTCCAACGTCGTTCCTCTCAAAATCGTGCGAGCCCGCGATGACAAGCGCTGACAGGATCAGTGAGGCCGAACTCAACGCCTATGTCGACGGACAGCTCGACATAGCCGGACGCATCGAGGTCGAGGAGCATCTCGCCCGGCACCCGGATGTTGCGGCACGTGTCATGGCGGATCTGCACCTGCGCGACACGCTGCGCTTCGCCTTCCCGGCAAAGCGCACCGAGGCGGCCGAGCAGACGCTTGCCTGGGCCCGCAAGCTGGAGAAGGCCCTCGCCTTCCGCCGCACCAACCGCACCATCCAGCGCCTCGCCGCCGGCATCGCGATCTTCGCGCTCGGCTGGAGCGCCCATTTCGGCTGGAACGAGCTGCGCCGTCCGCCGAACCAGGACCAGTTGCTGGCGCAGGCCGCTTTGCTCGGCGAAGCGCTCAATGTGCGCCTGCCGCGCATTCCCGAGGGCTGGTACGTACTGAAGGCCACGCGCGCCGAGACGCCGGAAGGCCCGGGCGTGCAGTTGACCTTCCAGACCCCCGAATTCGGACGCCTGTCGCTCGTCGCGCGCAACACGAGCGATGTCGGCTTCGTCCTTCCGACAATCGAGGCCGAGAACGCCTCGAACATTCACTGGCAGCTTGTCTCCGATCGTTACGATCTGACGGCGCCCCTTGGTCGAAAGCCTCTCGAATTCGCGGCTCTCGAATTGTACCAGACCCTTTACTGATCCAGGCGTCTGCAAAAGCAAGAAAATCGGCGCAAAGCCGGTCGTTTTCGTGTGACAGGAGAAACGTCTTATGAGTGAGAAAGCCAATCCGGCCTTGCGGCCAAACGTGTCTGAATCCACGCGCTGGCTTCAGTTGATCGTCGGCGTGGTCTGCATGGTCGCGACCGCGAACATTCAGTACGCCTGGACCCTTTTCGTCCCTGAAATTCAGGAAACCTTCGGCTGGGAACGCGCCTCGATCCAGATCGCGTTCACGATCTTCGTGCTTGTCCAGACATGGCTTGCCCCGATTGAAGGCTTCTTCATCGATAAGTTCGGCCCCCGCCTGATGGTCGCCTTCGGCGCGGTCTTCATCGGCCTGGCCTGGTATATCAACTCGCAGGCTACCAGCCTGATGGGCTTCTACATCGGTGCGGCCGTCGGCGGTATCGGCGTGGGCTCGATCTACGCGACCTGCATCAACAACGCGCTGAAGTGGTTCCCGGACCGCCGCGGCCTCGCCGTTGGCCTCACCGCCGGTGGTTACGGTGCCGGCTCGGCCGCCACGATCCTTCCGATCGCGGCCATGATCGAGACATCGGGCTTCCAGGAAACCTTCCTGTTCTTCGGCCTTCTGCAGGGCGGCCTCGCCTTTGTGGCGGCCTGGTTCCTGCGTTCGCCGGGCAAGGACGAGGTCAAGACCTCCCAGAAGCTCATCCAGAGCCGTCGTGACTACACGCTCAAGGAAGCCCTGAACACCAAGCTGTTCTGGCTCATGTTCCTCATGTTCATCTGCGTCGTCACCGGCGGCATGATGGCTGTGGCCCAGCTCGGCGTCATCGCGCAGGACCTCGGCGTGAAGGAATTCGAAGTCAACATGTACTTCTTCACGATGGCCGCCCTGCCGCTCGCGCTGATGCTCGACCGCGTCATGAACGGCATTTCGCGTCCGCTGTTCGGCTGGATCTCGGACAATATCGGCCGTGAGAAGACGATGGTCATCGCCTTCACGCTCGAAGGCATGGGCATCATCGCGCTCGGCTATTTCGGCCACAACCCGTACGCCTTCCTCATCCTGTCGGGCATCGTGTTCCTGGCCTGGGGCGAGGTCTACTCGCTGTTCTCGGCGCTTGCGGGCGATGCCTTCGGCACCAAGCACATCGGCAAGATCTACGGCGTTCTGTACACCGCCAAGGGCATCGGCGCGCTGTTCGTTCCGGTCGGCAACCTGCTGATGGAAGCGACCGGCACGTGGTCGACGGTTCTGTACACGGTTGCCGCCATGGACCTGTTCGCAGCGTTCCTCGCCATCGCCGTCCTGCGCCGCGTTCTCGCCGAGCACATCGCTCGCTCGGGTCTCGCTCCGAAGGACGTGCCGACCGAAAATCTCGGGCGTGCTGCCGGTGCAGCCACCTGACGGAATTGGGCCGGTCTCGCGTCCGGCCTGATCGCGGCCTTGCCGCGTTTCCCCCTCTCGCCTATCCCCCAAGACGGGCGAGATAACTTCAAGGCAGGCCTCTTCGGAGCGCCTGCCTTTTTTCTTTGTCCGGAGTGAAGTTCGGTACGTGCCTAGATCGCCTGACGCCCGAGGCGACGCACATGATCGAGCCAGGCATCGCGCTTCTTGTCGCTCATCACCTCGACCGATCCAATGAGCGTCGCCCGGTTCGGGTGGATGCCGACAAATCCGAGAATGGACTGGCGTAACTGCCGCAGCCCCGCCGCGCCGAAATACAGCCGGTGGAGGAAGGCCGGCATGCCCATGGTGATGATGGTCCGGGAGGTGCGCCCGTCGAGGCGCGTCTTCCAGCCGATCGAATCTTCCCCCGCGCCCACCGCGAAGCCGGGCCGCATGACCTGCTCGAAAAACCCCTTCACCAAAGCCGGCATTCCGCCGAGCCAGAGGGGGTGGATGATGACGATGTGCTGCGCCTTCAGGATGGCCTGCTGCGCGGTCGCGATGCCCGCGGAAGGTTCACCCTCCCATTCGGCCTTTGAGGTCAGCAGCGGAAACTCAAGCTCCGAAAGCACAAGCGTCTCGACCTGATGGCCGACCGCTTCCGCGCCCGCACGATAGGCCGCGGCGAGATCCTCGCCAAGCCGTCCTGCGGGGTTGGGGTGCCCCTGTATGATGAGAATCCGCGTCATTGGCGGATTTTATTCCGCCATCCCTGCGCGAGCCTTGCGTCTCAAACCCAGGATTGCGGGCAACGCGTTCAGGCGGTGCCTGCCTGCCCCCTCATGCCGTCAGCGCGCAGCAGCGCCGGAACGTCCTGTGCGGGCACGGGCCGGCCGAAATGAAAGCCCTGCGCATAGGTGCAGCCCATTTCGGCAAGCAGCCGCGCCGTCTCCGCGTCCTCCACCCCTTCCGCCGTCGCCGGCAGGTCGAGATTGCGGGCCATGGCCATGATGGCCGCAACCAGAGTGTTTTCGCTGCCGCCGGCCGACAGCGCCGTGATGAAGGAGCGGTCGATCTTGATCTTGTCGAACCTCAGTTCGTGGAGGTTCTGCATGTTCGAATAGCCGGTGCCGAAATCGTCGAGCGCAACCGTCATGCCGAAGGAGCGGAAGGCCTGCATGACCGATTGCGCACCTGCAAAATCCTTGATCAGCGCATCCTCCGTAATCTCGATCTCGATGCGCACCGGCGCCAGCCCGCAATCGATCGCCGTGCTCGCGATCAGGGTTGGCAGAAGCGGATTGCCGAGCTGGCTGGGCGACAGATTGACCGACAATGTCAGATCCTTCGGCCAGTTTCGCGCCTGTCGGGAGGCCTCGGCCACAAGATGGCGCGTCATCATCTCGGTCAGCCCAGCCTCGTCCGCGATCTGGATGAAGCGTTCGGGTGTCAGCACGCCGCGCGACGGGTGGTTCCACCGGGCAAGGATTTCGAAGCCGACAATACGTCCGGTCTTTAGCTCGATGAAGGGCTGGAAGTACGGCACGATCTCGCCGGCCCGAATCCCGGTTCGCAGTTCTGCTTCCAAGGTCGCGCGCTGCTGGATTTCTTCGCCCATACTCCGGTCGAAACGGCAGAAGCTGCCACGCTGGATGCGCTTGGCTGCATACATGGCCAGATCCGCAGCCCGCAGGAGCTCCGAGCGGTTCGACGCGTCCGTCATCGCAAAGGCGATGCCGACCGTCGCGCCGATGTCGATCTGGCCTGCGGGCAACAGGAACGGCGCCGACAGGCAATCGATCACCTGCTGTGCAATGTCCTCCGCGCGCTCGGGATCGTCCGCACACGAGACAAGAATGGCGAATTCGTCGCCGCCGAGGCGCGCCACAAGTTCGCCTCGGCGCACCAGAGCGTTCAGCCGCGCGGCCGCCTCCTTCAGCACCATGTCTCCGACAGGGTGCCCCAGAAGGTCGTTGACGGGCTTGAACTTGTCGAGATCGAGAATGAGCAGGGCCACATGCTCGACGGCGCCGTCGTGAAACACCTCCTTCAGGCGCTCGTTGAGCATGCGCCGGTTGGCGATGCCGGTCAGTTCGTCGAGACTTGCAAGATCGGCGAGCTGCCGGTTCGCATTGCGAAGCCGCCGGTTCTGCTCGACGATCAATTGCTCCTTGCGCTCAAGAAGTTCGGCGGTTTTGTTCAGGGTATTTGCAAGCTCGTCGAAATCCGCTGGCAGCGTGTACGTATCGATGCGATAGCGGTAATCGGCACCGGCCAGCGCCGAGGCCGCATTCTTGAGAAGGCGGATCGGGCGCACGATCAGACGCTCGGCCATCAGCCAGGCAATGCTGAACAGAACCAGGAAAAACAGCGCGTTTGTTAGGTAGTCCTGGCGGGCGGCGGCGGTGACCGGCGCCAGAACCTCGGCCTCCGAAATGCCGATGATGAGGCGGGCTTCGGAGCCGTCCAGCTTGGCTGCGGTGTAAAGACGTGGAACATCGTCGTCCCCCGTCCCCGCGAACACCTGTCCTTCGCGGTCGAGCAGATGCCGGTACAAGGGAAGATCGGAAACGCTTTTGCCGATCATGGACTGCCCGCGCCCGTTGGCGGCCGCGACCGTTCCCTTATGGTCGATCAGCAGAACCTTCGTGGCAGCCCCCGCGCCAATGGTGTTGGCGACCCGGCTCAGCCAGCCGACATCGACCGACAGGATGATGACGGCATCGACCTCGTTCTGTTCGTTTATGTGGGGAGCCGCGGCGAGGATCACGGGAACCTTGTGAACCCGTCCCATGACGTAATCGCTGAGCACGAAGCCGCGCGTGCGGATCGCCTCCTTGTAATAATCGCGGTCGGCCACGCTGACATTCCTGCCGACCGGCCCTGAGCTGCAGATGAGGGTTCCGTTCATGTCGGCGACGGAAATCGCCTTCAGCCATTCGGACCCCTCGACAAGGGTCCTGAACTCCTCGCCGCACAGATTGACGTCCGGCCCAAGGCGCGTCAGCGAGCCAAGCAGCAGCCGCGCACCCGAGGTGAACTCATATTGCCGGGTGGCGGCGGTTTGCGCGGCGAGCGCCATCCGCTCCTTGACCTCTTGCACCCGTTGGTTCTGGCGCATGGCTATGTCGAGATAGGAGTCGAGCGCCAGCGCCCCGGCGGCGATCGCCATCAAGAAAATGAGGCGATGCCGAATTCCGAGCCGCAAGAACGTTCGAAGGCCCCCAGAAGGCTGCATGAATCTAGAGTTGCAGAAAAATCGATAAAAACCCGTTTAACGTGTAATGTGCGCGCGCTAACCTTGATGTGAAGGAAATCCTTCGCATTTGAGCGATCAGCGCCGCCCGGCCGCCGATTGACTTTCACGGGGTCTGTCCTCTAGAAACCAGTCCGTGCGGGCCCGGTGGCCCGCGCTCTGTTTTTGCACGCACCCGTGGCCCCGGACTCCAGTCCGGACCTGTCGGCCCCCGAGAGGGGGTGTCCAGGAGGGCGCGTCTCCCACTCGCATTCAAGGGAACGCGATTATGTCCAGGCGTCACGCCTCCAAGCACAAGATCGATCGCCGTCTTGGCGTCAATATTTTCGGTCGTCCGAAGAGCCCCGTTAACAAGCGCGAATACGGCCCCGGCCAGCACGGCCAGCGCCGCAAGGGCAAGATGTCGGACTTCGGCACCCAGCTCCGCGCCAAGCAGAAGCTGAAGGGCTCCTACGGAGACATCACCGAGAAGCAGTTCCGCCGCATCTACGAGGAAGCCTCGCGGATGAAGGGCGACACCTCGGCCAACCTGATCGGCCTGCTCGAGACCCGTCTCGACGCCCTCGTCTACCGCGCCAAGTTCGTCCCGACGATCTTCGCCGCCCGCCAGTTCATCAACCACGGCCACATCAAGGTGAATGGCCGCCGCGTGAACATCGGCAGCGCGCGCCTGAAGGTCGGCGACGTGATCGAGGTCAAGGAAAGCTCCAAGCAGCTCGCGCTGGTTCTGGAAGCAGTTGCCCTCACCGAGCGCGACGTTCCGGATTACATCGCGGTCGATCACTCCAAGATGACGGCGCAGGTCTCGCGCGTTCCGGCCCTGTCGGACGTGCCCTACCCGGTCCAGCAGGAACCCAACCTCGTCGTCGAGTATTACTCGCGCTGAGTTTCGGGACATTCCGAATTCAAAAGGCCGCCTCCGGGCGGCCTTTTTCGTTGCGCCGCATCCCGCAGGATCAGGCGTTCGGAACGGCACGTACACATGAAAAGGCCGCCCCGAAGGCGGCCTGAAATGCCCGAAAATTGCGCCGGTTCAGTTGCGGACGATATGTACGCGCGGGACCGGACGATTCATGCGCTCGATCTCGTCGAGGCCATGCCCGGCGACTTCCAGAAACGGAACAAGACTGCCAAAGCCGTGCTGGGCGGCGATGGCGCGTGCATGCAAAAGGTGCTCACGAATCTGCGCGGCCGCATCCATGTCGATACGGCTGTCAGTCTCAACGACACGCAACGGCACATCACGATCACGCATACTCGAACTCCCCGGAATCAGCCCCCCGTTAAAGGCCTTTTTCCTTGAGTCGGAGAATTACAGAAATGCGGTGCGTTTGTAAGAACGCGCGGTTCTGGAACTGTGGAAAAACTAAGGCGAGGTTAACGCCTGTGTCTTTGCGGGACATTTGTTGGCGCCCTTCCAGACGTGCAAAAGCCCCGCTCGGCCGAGCGGGGCTTTTGATTTCAACCGCTTGGGCCGGTCAGTTCGTCTGTTTTACCGGCAGGCCCTTGGAGGTGAGGAATTGCTGCAGCTCACCCGCCTGGAACATTTCGCGGACGATGTCACAGCCGCCGACGAATTCGCCCTTCACATAGAGCTGGGGGATCGTCGGCCAGTTCGAGAACTGCTTGATGCCGTCGCGCAGGCCGTCGCCCTCGAGCACGTTCACGTCCTTGTACGGCACGCCGACATATTCGAGAATCTGAACGAGCTGGCCGGAAAAGCCGCACATCGGGAACTGCTTGGTGCCCTTCATGAAAAGCACAACATCGTTGCTTTCCACGTCCTGCTTGATCTGTTCGAGAGCGCTCATTGGATCACCTGTCTGGCCGGTTCAAGGCCGGCTGAATGAAAATAGCGTCGGTTATATAAGCACGATTTCCCGGATGTGGAGGCAATCGGGCTCAAGGGTTTGGCGTGGAGGTCTGCAGCGCCAGCGCGTGCAGCACTCCGCCCATCCGGCCCTGCAGCGCGGCATAGACCATCTGGTGCTGCTGGACGCGGCTTTTGCCCCGGAACGCCTCCGAAATCACGGTCGCGGCGTAATGGTCGCCATCGCCCGCCAGATCCTTGATCGTGACCTCGGCGTCCGGCAGCGCCTCCTTGATCATCTTCTCGATATCGCCAGCCTGCATCGGCATGGATCAATTCTCCGCTGCGCGCGCCATATAGGCGGGGAACCAGCCTTCGAAGGCTGCATTTAGATCGGCCACGGATATGGCCTCGCCGTTCGGAAGCGTCAACGCCGCACCGCCGGTCGTTCCGAGCTTGAGCGCCGGGATGCCCGCCGCCTGCGCCGAGGCTATCAGCGCATCGGCCTTTGTCGCCGTCACGAGATACCGGGCCTGGTCTTCGCCGAACAGGGCTGCATGGGCGGGAACGCCCTCCGGCAGCGCGGTGATGGTCGCGCCGGTCTTGCCCGCCATCGCCATTTCCGCGAGCGCGATGCCAAGGCCGCCATCCGACAGATCGTGGACCGCGGTCACCTCGCCCTTGATGATCAGCTCGCGCACGAAATCGCCGTTCCGGCGCTCGATCTGAAGATCGACGGGCGGCGGCGCGCCCTCCTCGCGGTTCTCGATGAGCCACAGATAGACCGAGGAGCCGAGCCAGCCCGCCGTCTCGCCGATGAGAACGACATCCTCGTCCGCACCTGCGAAACCGAGGCCGATGCTTTTCGACACATCGTCGATCACGCCGACGCCACCGATGGTCGGTGTCGGCAGGATGCCGCGTCCCTGCGTTTCGTTGTAGAGCGAGACATTGCCCGACACGACCGGGAAATCGAGCGCCGTACAGGCCGCCCCGATGCCCTTCAGGCAGAAGACGAACTGGCCCATGATTTCCGGGCGCTCGGGATTTCCGAAATTCAGATTGTCCGTAATCGCCAAGGGCTTGCCGCCGGTGGCTGTAATGTTGCGCCAGGCTTCCGCCACGGCCTGCTTGCCACCCTCGAACGGGTCGGCCTCGCAATAGCGCGGGGTCACGTCGCATGTCAGCACAAGACCCTTCGGCCCGTCCTCGATGCGCACGACCGCCGCGTCACTACCCGGGCGCTGCACCGTATTGCCGAGAATGAGATGGTCGTATTGCTCATAGACCCAGCGGCGCGAGGACAGTTCCGGAGAGCCGATCAGCGTCTTCAGCGCACCCGCCAGCGAATTCGGCGCGGGCACATCGCTCGCTGCGATCACCGGACGCTTCGGCGTCTCGACCCACGGCCGGTCGTACAGCGGCGCCTGGTCGCCAAGCTCCTTGATCGGCAGCGCGGCTTCTTCCTTGCCGTTGTGCCAGACGCGGAAGGTGAGATCGTCGGTCGTGTAGCCGACGACCGCGAAATCGAGGCCCCACTTGCGGAACACCGCTTCCGCCTCGTCGCGCTTGTCGGGATCGAGCACCATGAGCATGCGCTCCTGGCTCTCCGACAGCATCATTTCATACGCGCTCATGCCCTCTTCGCGCGTCGGCACATTGTCGAGATCGAGCCGGATGCCGAGATCGCCCTTGGCGCCCATTTCGACCGCCGAGGAGGTCAGCCCCGCCGCGCCCATGTCCTGAATGGCAACGACGGCGCCGGTCGTCATCAGTTCGAGCGTTGCTTCCAGCAGCAGCTTTTCGGCGAAGGGATCGCCGACCTGCACGGTCGGGCGCTTCTCCTCGGAGGCGTCGTCGAATTCCGCCGAGGCCATGGTCGCGCCGTGGATGCCGTCGCGGCCGGTCTTCGAACCGAGATAGACGATCGGATTTCCGACGCCCGTCGCCTTCGCATAGAAAATGCCGTCGGTGGCCGCGATGCCGACCGCCATGGCGTTGACGAGGATGTTGCCGTCATAGCGCGTGTGGAAGCCCACCTGCCCGCCGACCGTCGGCACGCCGAACGCATTGCCGTAGCCGCCGATGCCCGAGACGACGCCCGAAACCAGATGGCGCGTCTTCGCATGATCCGGGTCGCCGAAGCGCAGCGCGTTCAGCGCCGCGATGGGCCGCGCGCCCATGGTGAACACATCGCGCAGAATGCCGCCGACGCCCGTTGCCGCGCCCTGATAGGGCTCGATGAAGCTCGGATGGTTGTGGCTCTCCATCTTGAAGACGACTGCAATCCCGTCGCCGACATCGATGACGCCGGCATTCTCGCCCGGACCCTGGATGACCCAGGGCGCCTTGGTCGGCAGGCCGCGCAGATGAAGGCGCGAGGATTTGTACGAGCAGTGCTCGTTCCACATGGCCGAGAAGATGCCGAGTTCCGTCAGCGAGGGTTCGCGGCCGATGAGGTCGAGAATGCGCTGGTATTCGTCGGGTTTGAGCCCGTGCTGGGCAACAAGTTCGGGCGTGATCGCGGGCGTTTCAGCCGCCATTTCGGCACTCGGAATCTAGGGGCGAAAGAGGTGTGTCCGGGATAGCGGCTCCGCCTTCCGGGCGCAAACCATTTCCGCCGTGCGCAGCCCATCCCGAGTCTGGAAAACACATGGTTAGCGCAAGGTAAAACGCAACCTCCGACATCCGGTCCGCGAAGTTACTCAACTTTTATCGGGCCTCTTTAAGCTTTGAAGATGATCCTCCGCGTAAAACACAGGCACAACTGGGGAACCTCCATGCTGCGAAACTTCCGCGCCAGCGAATCCGGCAACGTCGCGATCATGTTCGCCTTCGCGCTCCTGCCGCTCCTCGGCGGGGTCGGGCTTGCTGTCGATTACGCGCGCATGTCCACCTATCAGGCCCAGATGCAGAGCGCCGTCGACGCCGCAGCCCTGTCGCTGGCCTATTCGGGCAAGGATCTCAACGCCGACCAGTTGAAGGCCGCCGCCGAAAAGCGCGTCAGCGAGAACTTCGAGGATTCGGACGCCGTGCTCGACACCTCGGTCACCGTGGAACGCGGCAACGATTTCGTCTCGGTCTCGGGCAATGCCAACATCAGGATGACCCTGATGAACCTGCTCGGGCACTCGTCCAGCAACGTCAATGCGTTCGGCAAGGCGGTCTGGGGATCGACGAAGCTTGAAGTCGTTCTCGTGCTCGATAATTCGGGCTCGATGGGGGATCAAGGCAGGCTGGTCGAGCTGAAAAAGGCGTCCAAAGAGCTGATCGACATTCTTGAAGAAGCCGCCTTCGAACCGGGCTCTGTCAAGATCGGCGTGGTGCCGTTTGCCACGGCGGTGCGTGTGAATCCCGCGACACACAAGAACGCCAATTGGATTGCCTTCAACGACGTTTCTTATGAGGAGCAGGTGTGTTCCGGCAAAGGCAAAAACAAAACCTGCTGGAATGAAACCCGGACACGCGCTTTCAACAAGGAAGCGTGGGGCGGCTGTCTGATCGACCGCAGCAAAACATCGGACCGTGACACGCACGACAACGGATACACGGCCGGTCAAAATGCGACTTTGTCTCCTGCGGTCGAATCGTGTCCCAATCGCTCAGGTGAAAATGAAAAGAACCTCGGCTACATCGCGCCTCTCAGCGAGAACTTCGCGCAGCTGAAAACCTCGATCGACGCGATGGTGGACGGCGGCTACACGAACATGACAATCGGCCTTGCGCTCGGCTCGGCTCTGTTGACCAAGCAGCAGCCGTTTACCGAAGCCAGCGATGCGGGCGGCTCGGGCAATCACAAGACCGAGAAGATCATTATCGCGCTGTCCGATGGCGCGAATACCTACAGCGCGGCGCATGGCGGCAGCGGTCTGGACGCACGCAACGAAAAGGCCTGCACCCACGCGAAAACGATCGCGAAAGTCTACACGATCCTTCTCATCAGCGGGAACGAGGCACTTCTCAAGAAATGCGCGTCGAGCCAGGACATGTATAAAAAGGTCAACGACGCCGCATCTTTGATCGAGACCTTCCGCGCCATCGGCAAGGAAATCACGAAACTCCGCCTCGCGGTCTGATCCTGCTTCCCGCGCGGCAGATCAAGCCGCGCGGCCAAGCCCTGCTGCGATGCTTTCGAACAAAGCCGCCCCATCGGTCCCGCCGACCAGCGGGTCGATCAGGTTTTCCGGGTGGGGCATCATGCCGAGCACGTTGAATTTGTCGGAATAGATCCCGGCGATGGAATTCACCGAGCCGTTCGGGCTGTCCTTGCCGACAATGCCGTCCGCATCGCAATAGCGGAAGGCAACGCGCCCCTCGCCCTCAATGCGCTTCAGCGTGTCCGCATCGGCGAGGAAATTGCCGTCGCCATGCGCCACCGCAACCTCGATCACCTGGTCTTGTCTGTAAAGACGGGTGAATGCGGTGTCGTTACGCTCGACCTTCAGATGCTGCATCCGGCAGATGAACTTCAGATGCGCGTTGCGCAGAAGAACACCCGGCAGGAGCCCGCTTTCGACAAGGATCTGGAAGCCGTTGCAGATGCCGATGACGAGCCCGCCCTTCGCCGCATGGGCGCGCACCGCGTCCATGACCGGCGAGCGCGCGGCAATCGCCCCGCAGCGCAGATAATCGCCATAGGAGAAACCGCCCGGCAGCAGCACCACATCGGTGCCCTTGGGCAGTTCGGTCTCGCCGTGCCACACAATGCTCGCGGCCTGCCCGCTCGCCTGTTTCAGCGCCCGGGCGGCATCGCGCTCGCGGTTCGAGCCGGGGAAGAGAATGACGGCCGATTTCAACCGGCGATCTCCACGCGATAGGTTTCGATGACGGTGTTGGCGAGCAGCTTCTCGCACATGGCCTTGATGTCGGCCTCGGCCTTGGCCTTGTCCGTACCGTCGATTTCGAGGTCGAACACCTTGCCCTGCCGCACGCTTTCGACGCCGTCGAAGCCGAGCGATTTCAACGAACCCTCGATGGCCTTGCCCTGCGGGTCGAGCACCGAGGTCTTCAGGGTCACAGTCACGCGTGCTTTCATTGGTCTTGCTGTCCTCGTCATCCCGGAAATCGCGGGAGCGATTGTCCGGGATCGTTATGCGCATGTCCGGGAGCGATCCCGGATCGCGCGTCGCGCGTCCGGGATGACCTTCACCCTACAATTACCCCTTCACGAGCGTCGGACCCGGCTTGGCCGCCGGATTGTCGCTTTCGGTCAGGATGCCGAGACGCTTGGCAACCTCGCTGTAGGCCTCGACGAGGCCGCCGAGATCGCGACGGAAGCGGTCCTTGTCCATCTTCTCGTTGGTCTTCATGTCCCACAGGCGGCACGAATCCGGGCTGATCTCGTCGGCGACGACGACCCGCACCATGTCGTTCTCCCACAGGCGCCCGCATTCCATCTTGAAGTCGACAAGACGGATGCCCGCGCCGAGGAAAAGTCCGGACAGGAAGTCGTTGACGCGGATCGCGAGCGACATGATGTCGTCGATTTCCTGAGGCGAGGCCCAGCCGAACGCGGTGATGTGTTCTTCGGAGACCATCGGATCGCCGAGCGCGTCGTTCTTGTAATAGAACTCGATGATCGAGCGCGGCAGCTGCGTGCCTTCCTCGATGCCGAGGCGCGTGGAGAGCGAGCCCGCCGCCACATTGCGCACCACCACTTCGAGCGGCACGATCTCGACTTCGCGGATCAGTTGCTCGCGCATGTTGAGGCGGCGAATGAAGTGCGTCGGCACGCCGATGTCGTTCAGGTTCTGGAAGATGTATTCCGAGATCCGGTTGTTCAGCACGCCCTTGCCGTCGATGACGTCATGTTTCTTGGCGTTGAAGGCGGTCGCATCGTCCTTGAAGTGCTGGACAAGCGTTCCCGGCTCGGGACCCTCATAAAGGATCTTCGCCTTGCCCTCATAGATGCGGCGGCGACGGTTCATAGCAGCGTACCATTGTGTGAGAGACCAGCGCTGGGAGCAAAGCAGCCGAATCGCGAACGGTGGCTGCGTCTTTCCGCGCGCGGGGCGAAACTAGCCGATCGCTGCCGCAGATACAACGCGGCGAAGAGAACCCTCCAGAAGACGTTGAACTTCGTGCGAAGCCGCAATATCTCAAAGCCGGTAACACCTTGCCGGGAGAGAAAACGAGATGACCACGTTCGACGAGCGCGAAAAGGGTTTCGAACGCAAATTCGCCCTCGACGAGGAGCAGAAGTTTCGTGCCGTTGCCCGCCGCAACCGCCTTCTGGGCGAATGGGCGGCGGCGAAGCTCGGCAAGACCGGCGAAGACGTGACGGCCTATGCGAAGGAGGTTGTCGCCTCCGATTTCGCGGAAGCCGGCCACGAGGACGTCTTCCAGAAGGTGCGCGGCGATCTGCCCGCCTCGGTGTCGGACGACGAGATCCGCGCCGCCATGGACCAGTTCCTCGCCCAGGCGGCCCTCGAGGTCAAAGCCAGCTGAGGCCGCGCCTCATTTTGGTCGCGGCGACGCCTGTTTTCCTTCGGAAATGAGGTGTTTCCGCGTTCGGCGGAACACTCCTTCCCGCGCATCGTTAGCATCCGGGCACCGCGCGTCTCGCGCGGTGCGATGATGTTCACGATGAAGGGAAAGACCATGCTATCCCGCACCTCAATCAGCGCCCTTGCGCTTGTCCTCGCCTCGGCCGGCACCGCAGCCGCTTTCCCCGCAACGGCGACGAGCGACGTCAATGTCCGCTCCGGGCCGGGGGTCGATTTTTCCGTGGTCGATCAGCTCCGGGCCGGAGACACCGTCGAAGTCACAAGCTCGGACGGCGGATGGTATCAGCTCGCCTCGGGCGGCTGGACGAGCGGCAATTACCTCGACGCGGGCGCCGATGACGGCATGGCCGTGGACGGAAGCGCCGCCGTCGAGGGCTATGAGCCGGGCTATGTCGCCGCCGAGGCCTATCCGAGCGACTACGGCTCTCCCGTCTTCTATGTCGACGCAGATCCCTATTTCTGGGACGATGCCGGCTTCTACTTCTCCCTGAGCGGCGGCGAGCCGGTGCGCGTCAGAGACGATTTCTGGCAAGAGCGCGATTACCGCGACCTCCGCTGGACCGATGCGCGCTACCGCATGGATTTCGAGCGCCGCATGGGCGGCTATGAGGGCCGCGCCTCGTCCTATGGCCCGCCGCCGGCGGACTGGGAACGGCGCCGGGACGACGACGATGACCGCATCATCCCCCGCATTCTCAACGACTGACCGGATTTAAGATCGCAGCCGCAACCTTCGGAAGCGGCTGCGAATCCGACGAAAGGCAGATTGCGAACCCGATGCCGGCCTCCCACGTTTCGGTGCTTAGGCGGCCGAGCCGCCATCACGGGAGACGCGTTGCATGAAACTCCTGAAGACAGCCGCAACCTCGATTGCGGCTTTGCTGGTGTCGGCCGCAGCCGTCGCGGCTTTTCCGGTCACGGCGACCACGGCGCTGAATGTGCGCGCCGGGCCGGGCACGAATTACGGCGTCGTCGACCAGTTGCAGCCTGGAGACACGATCGAAGTCATCAGCAGTTCGGGGAGCTGGTATCAGCTCGCCGGAGGCGGCTGGGCGAGCGCCAATTACCTCGAACGCTCGGGCGCGCGCGTCGCACCTGCCCCCGCGCCGCCGTATGCCGACGATTATTATGATGATGATTACCTGTACGACGATTTCTACGTGCGCCCCGTCCGCCCGTGGCGTCCCGGCTGGCATGGTCCCCGCCCCCGGCCGCCTCATTGGGGTGGCCCCGGCCCACGCCCGCCGCACTGGGGCGGTCCCGGGCGTCCTCGCCCGCCCGGTGCCGGGCCGCGTCCGCCACGTCCTCCGGGAGACGGCGCCGGGCCGAGACCTCCAAGACCTCCGGGTGCAGGAGCCGGACCGAGGCCTCCGAGACCGGGTGCGGGTGCAGGTCCGCGTCCTTCCCGCCCCGATGGTGGCGGCAGTCGACCTTCGGGTGGAAGTGATCGTCCCGGCACTGGCGGGCCACGATAGGCCCAATATGCGAAAGCCCGTCCTCATGGACGGGCTTTTTGTATGAACGGATGTTCATCTAAAAACACGAATTCGTCAGGTTTGGAACGGCTTTAGCGCACATTACGTTCTTTTGTCATAAACAGGCGTTCGCCTGCGCCGCAATCCGAAACCTGCAAAGGATGTCCATACGATGATGAATCGTAAAGCCACCGTCAGCGCGCTTGCGCTTCTTCTCGCCTCGGCCACCGCCGCGGCTGCCTTCCCGGCAACGTCCACCACCAGCCTGAACGTGCGCTCGGGCCCCGGAACCGGCTATCCGGTTGTCGACCAGCTGCGCCCCGGCGAGACCGTCGATGTCACCGCCACGCAAGGCAGCTGGTACGAGGTCGACGGACAGGGCTGGGCCAGCGCAAGCTATCTGGCGTCCGGCGGCGGGGTTTCGACCTCGTACTATCCTGCCGAGACCTATGATTACGGCCCGGTCAGCTATTATTACGGCAGCTACCCGGCCTATTACGACAGCGGCTTCTACTTCTACGTCCGCGACGGCCGCCGTCACCGCGTGGACCGCCGCGAACTGCGCGAGGCACGCCGCGAGGTCCGTCAGGAACGCCGCGACGTGAGGCGGGCGCAGGAAGTGCGCCGCGAACTGCGTCAGGACAGAAACCAGTCCCGTCGTGAGCTTCGTCAGGTCCGCCGCAACGATGCCCCCCGCGCCGAGCGTCGCGAGGCACGTCGCGACCTGAGGCAGGATCGTCGCCAGTTGCGCGAAGGCCGCGCCTCGGTGCGTCAGGAACGCGGCCAGGTCCGCGATGCCCGCCGCAATTTGAGGCAGGAACGCCGCAACTGACGCAGGCGTCGCGACTGACACCTGAGAGGCCCCGCTCCCGAGCGGGGCCTTTTTCGTAGGCCAGCGAACAAAGGCTTCCATCCAGGACCATCACATTCTCGTGTTTTGGCCTCCGCGCTCTCCTCTTGCTCCATATCGAGGGAAAGGCGTTCAAAGGAGGAATTCATGATTTTTCCATCACGAACTGTAACGGCGGCCGCACTTGTCATTACATCGAGCGTCGCCGCCATGGCCTTTCCGGCCACCTCGACCTCAAACCTGAATGTGCGTTCCGGCCCGGGCACCAACTTTGCCGTCATCGACACCTTGCAGCCCGGCGAAACGGTGGATGTCACCGCGACGCAGGGCAACTGGTATCAGGTCGATGGGCAGGGTTGGGCCAGTGCCAGTTTCCTGGAATCGGGAGGTATTGCCCAGCCGGTCGCCGATTATGGATATCCCGCCTTCTACTACGGCGATGACCCCTATTATTGGGACACCGGCGGCTATTACTGGTTCTGGAGCAACGGCATTCGCCGGCGCGTCGCCTACGATTGGTGGCGCAACCATCACAACAACATTCGCTGGGACAGGCGCTGGCGGCACCGCGATTGGGACGGCCCGCGCCGTGACCGACGCGTCGAGCGCCGGGTCGAGCGCCGCGCCGACCGTGTCGACCGCAGGGTCGATCGCAGGGTCGATCGCAGGGTGGACCGCAGAGTCCAGCGGGCCGACCGCGGGGGTAATCGTGTCGACCGCAGAGTGGATCGCCGCGCGGACCGCCAGATCAGCCGTCGCGCTGACCGTGCTCCGCAGGCAAACCGGATACGTCAGGGGCGTGCATCGGCCATCGGCGCTCCACGGCGTGGCGGCTCGGTGAACCGTGCCTATTCGGGCAGAGGCGGAATGAGCGGCGGCCCGCGGGTCTATCAGCGAGGCGGCGGCGGTTTCGGAGGTGGCCGGATGGGCGGCGGCGGCAGAGGCGGCGGTCGTCGCTGACGAGCGAAGAAAAAGCCCGCCGTTCGCGGCGGGCTTTTTTTGAGAAAGCTCAGGCCTTGCCGAACACGCGTTTGAAGATCGTGTCGACGTGCTTGAAATGGTAGCCGAGATCGAACAGGGCTTCGAGGTCGCTGTCCGAGAGATAGGCTTTGACGTCCGCGTCTGCCTTCAGCAGCGGAAGGAACTCGCCCTCCCCGCGCCACACCGGCATCGCATTGCGCTGCACCAGTCTGTACGCATCCTCGCGGCTCGCGCCCTTCTGCGTCAGCGCCAGCAGCACGCGCTGCGAATGGACGAGCCCGCCGAGAAGATCGAGATTCTTCTGCATCCGCTCGGGATAGACGACGAGGTTCTCGACGACGCCCGCAAGCCGGTTCAGCGCGAAATCGAGAGTCACCGTCGCATCCGGGCCGATCATGCGCTCGACCGAGGAATGCGAGATGTCGCGCTCGTGCCAGAGAGCGACATTCTCCATCGCCGGGAACGCGTAGGAGCGCACCATGCGGGCAAGGCCGGTCAGGTTTTCCGTCAGCACGGGATTGCGCTTGTGCGGCATGGCCGAGGAGCCCTTCTGGCCCGGCGAGAAATATTCCTCCGCCTCCAGAACCTCGGTGCGCTGCATGTGGCGCACTTCGAGCGCCAGATGCTCCACCGATGACGCCACAACCGCAAGCGCGGCAAAGAAGGCCGCATGGCGGTCGCGCGGGATGACCTGCGTGGACACCGGCTCCGGCTCGAGCCCGAGCGCCTTGGCGACATGCTCTTCCACGCGCGGATCGACATTGGCGAATGTGCCGACAGCACCGGAAATCGCGCAGGTCGCGACTTCCTTGCGCGCCTCGACCAGGCGACGCCTGGCGCGTTCGAATTCGGCATAATACCCGGCAAGCTTCAGCCCGAACGTCACCGGCTCGGCGTGAATGCCGTGCGAGCGCCCGATGGCGGGCGTCATCTTGTGCTCGAAGGCACGTTTCTCGATGGCGGCCAGCAGCCGGTCCACGTCGGCAATGAGAATGTCCGCGGCGCGCACGAGCTGGATGTTGAAGCAGGTGTCGAGCACGTCGGACGAGGTCATGCCCTGATGGACGAACCGCGCGTCCTCGCCGATGAACTCGGCCAGATGCGTCAGGAAGGCGATGACGTCATGCTTGGTCTCGCGCTCGATCTCGTCGATGCGCGCCACATTGAATTCGGCCTTGCCGCCCTTCTCCCAGATCGTCTTCGCCGCGCTTTCGGGGATCACGCCGATCTTGGCGAGCGCGTCGGCGGCATGGGCCTCGATCTCGAACCAGATGCGGAAACGCGTCTCCGGCGTCCAGATCGATGCCATTTCGGGGCGGGAATAACGGGGGATCATGTGTACAACGTCCTTTAAGCCTGAAGGCTCACCGCGCGCGTGCCCGCGCTGCGGATCGCCGAAATCTTGTCCGAATAGCCCGTGCCGCCCGAAAACACCGCCGAGCCCGCCACGAGCACATTCGCGCCCGCCGCTGTGCAGACGCCTGCGGTGTCCTTCGTCACGCCGCCGTCGATGACGATGTCGACCGGACGCGCGCCGAGCATGGCGCGCACCTGCGCGATCTTCGGCACGACCGAGGAGATGAAGCTCTGCCCGCCGAAGCCCGGATTGACCGTCATGATGAGGACGAGATCCACATCGTCGAGCACATGTGCCAGATGATCGGCCGGGGTTGCGGGATTGAGCGCCGCGCCGGCCTTCTTGCCGAGCTTGCGGATGGCCTGAAGCGAGCGGTGCAGATGCGGCCCGGCTTCGGCATGGACGGTGATGTGGTCCGCTCCCGCTTCCGCGAAGGCTTCGAGATAGGGGTCCGCCGGAGCGATCATCAGATGCACGTCGAGCGGCTTTTTGGTGTGGCGGCGCACCGCCCGCACCACTTCCGGCCCGTAGGAGATGTTCGGCACGAAATGGCCGTCCATCACATCGAGATGGATCCAGTCCGCGCCCGCCTCGTCGGCGGCGCGGACCTCTTCACCGAAACGCGCGAAATCGGCAGCGAGAATGGAGGGGGCGATCAGGATCGGGCTGGACATCTTGTCTTCCGTTGCGATGATGGCCTTATCCCGCAAGCGCCCTGAAAAAGCATCCCCCAAGAGCCGGATTTCATGTCGCTGATTCACAACGAGCGAATCAAGCTCACGGCGAACTGGCTGAACGCGCTGGCCACCGCCCTCGTGGCGACGGGAGCCATCGCGCCGGTCGCCGCCTGGCTTTACGGCTTTCCGTCGGCCGTGGCGGATGCGCTTGATCTGGGAATTCTGTCTGCGGCTTGTACCTTGTCGGGTGCGGGCCTACATTGGTTGGCAAGACGTGTGCTCGGAGGATTGAAGGAATGACATCGCTCGAACTCCTCGCTTTGGCCATGCCGGTGCTCACAGCGGCGTTCGTCGCGGTCTTCGCCCTCAACGTCCATCGCCTCGACGATCTTTTCGGCACGCGTTCGCGCCGGGAACCGCAGCCGCGCCCGGTGCGCGTGCGTGCCTCCCGCCCCGCGGTGCGCCGGGCGCCGCGCAACTGACGCTCTAGCCTTCCTCTTCGGGCGATTTCAGCTTCCGCCGGTCGCGGCGCGAAGGTCCGCGCGGCCCCTCTTCCAGAGCGGCGACCACCCCGTGCAGCGTGCGGATATCGGCTTCCGACAGGCCGAGCCGATGGAAGATGTTGCGCAGATTGCGCACCATGATCGGCTTGCGGGGCTCCGGGTTGAAGAACCCTGCCCGCTCCAGCGCCTCCTCGATATGGGCAAAAAACGCCGTCAGATGCTTTTTCTCGGCAGGCCCCGACGTGGACGGCATGTCGAACGGCAGCCCCCCGCCCGCCGCCTTGAACCATTCATACGAGACGAGCAGCACCGCCTGCGCGAGATTGAGGCTCTTGAACTTCGGGTTCACCGGAAAGGTCAGAACCCGGTCCGCCATCGAGATTTCGTCGTTCTCAAGCCCGATCCGCTCGCGGCCGAACATGACACCGGTCTTCTCGCCATTGCCGATATGGTGACGCATCAAGGCGGCGGCCTCCGCGGGGCCATCGACGGCCTTGGCCTGTCCCCGCTCCCGCGCCGTCGTGGCAAAGACCAAAGTCAGATCGGCCAGCGCCTCCTCCAGGGTCTCGCACACCCGTGCCGCGTCCAGCACGCCGAGCGCGCCCGATGCGAGGGCGACGGCCTTGGGATGCGGGAACTTCGTCTGCGGCCGCACGAGGCGCAGATCGGTCAGCCCGAAATTCATCATGGCGCGCGCCACCGAACCGATGTTTTCGGGCATTTGCGGCTCGACAAGAATGATGGCGGGGCCGGTCACGGCAGCGGAATCGGAGATCATGGCGCGCGGGGGACTAGCCTATCCCGGGGGCGAAGTCGACGCGCTCTTTCATGTCGACGCGGCCATTCACATTGCCGGAACGGATAGAATTCGACGCATTTGCTTATGCGCCCGTTAGAAAGCCCGGACCTATACAAAAGCCGATTTCTCTTTGTGCAGTGCGGGCTTGAGAGCAAACCAGTGACGCGTCGACAACCGTTTTCGACGGCAGCGAAATGCATTCTGCCGGATGGCTCCGTTCATCCTTGCAAGTTTGCGGATGCGTCCGCCTCCAAGGCAACCTTGTACTTTCCCATGCATGTCCCCGATTTGCCGAAACGCTTCATCGCGGACCTGTCCGGCAATATCGAGATCCGGCGTGCCTGCGAACTGATCTGGCAAAAAGGCCCGATCGCCGGGGTCGCGTTTTTCCGCGTCGAAGACAAACGTCCCGCCCGGCCCGGTCCCTCTCCCGCCCCGGCCTGAACCCCGCGCTCGCAACAGCTCCACGCACGTATTTACAATAAAATTGCTGCGGCGCCCGCCGGAACACGCGCTAAGGGCTCATTTCTGAGAAGCTTTCCCACTGACGGCGCTCGTAAAAATCAGCCGTTTCCCGGGCTTTGGCGCCTTTCATCCCCGCGCGGGCCGATGCTATAGATGCGCCCCGCACAACGAACAAAGGCGCTTTCTCTGATGGCTAAGATCAAGGTGGCAAACCCGGTCGTCGAACTCGACGGCGATGAGATGACCCGCATCATCTGGCAGTTCATCAAGGACAAGCTGATCCATCCTTATCTCGACATCGATCTCAAATATTACGATCTCGGCCTGCCCAACCGCGAAGCCACCAAGGATCAGGTCACGGTCGATGCCGCCAACGCCATCAAGAAGTACGGCGTCGGTGTGAAGTGCGCGACCATCACCGCCGACAACCACCGCATGTCGGAATACAATCTCACCGAGATGTGGCGTTCGCCCAACGGCACGATCCGCAACATTCTCGGCGGTGTCATCTTCCGCGAGCCGATCATCTGCAAGAACGTGCCGCGTCTCGTTCCGGGCTGGACGCAACCGATCATCATCGGCCGCCACGCCTATGGCGATCAGTACCGCGCCACCGATTTCCTGTTCCCCGGCAAGGGCACGCTGACGCTGAAATTCGTCGGCGAGAACGGCGATGTCATCGAGAGGGAAGTCTTCCAGGCTCCTGGCGCCGGCGTCACGCTCGCGATGTACAACCTCGATGAATCGATCAAGGAATTCGCCCGCGCCTCGTTCAATTACGGCCTCAACCGTAAGTACCCGGTCTATCTGTCCACCAAGGACACGATCCTCAAAAAGTATGACGGCCGCTTCAAGGACATCTTCCAGGAAATCTACGACGCCGAGTTCAAGGCCGATTTCGAAAAGAACAACATTCATTACGAGCATCGCCTGATCGACGACATGGTTGCCTCGGCGCTCAAATGGTCCGGCGGCTATGTCTGGGCCTGCAAGAACTATGACGGCGACGTGCAGTCCGACACGGTGGCGCAGGGCTTCGGCTCGCTCGGCCTGATGACCTCCGTCCTGATGACGCCGGACGGCAACACGGTGGAGGCCGAAGCCGCCCACGGCACCGTCACGCGTCATTACCGCGAGCACCAGAAGGGCAAAGAAACCTCGACGAACTCGATGGCTTCGATCTTTGCCTGGACGCGCGGTCTCGCCCATCGCGCCAAGCTCGACAACAATGCCGACCTGAAAACCTTCGCCGAAACGCTGGAGAAGGTCTGCATCGACACCGTCGAGAGCGGCCACATGACGAAGGATCTCGCGCTGCTCGTCGGCCCGGACCAGAAATGGCTCTCGACCACAGGCTTCCTCGACAAGATCGACGAGAACCTGAAAAAAGCGATGGCCTGATGTCGGATGCGTCCGATCCGCTGCTCGACGACGATGCTCCTCAGGAGGACGCATCGGCCGTCGAGCGACGGACGGACGCTCTCCTCGCCCGGGCTTTTTCCGAAAGCGGCGCGGATGTTTTCGCCGACGGCGATGCGAACGAACTTGAAGCTTCCAAAAAAGCCGCGGACCGCCTCGTCCAGCTGAAGCTCGGACGCTTTACGGATGACGGCCGTACGCGCGTCGAACTCACGAATGCCGGCCGCTACTGGGCCATGCATGGCGGCTATTTCGCCTTCCTCAAGGAAGAGCCCCCGTCCGGCCGAGGCGGTGGCGGTGGCGGCGACCGCAGCCCCGAATTCCAGCAATTGCGCATGACCTATATGAAGCTGCGCCTCAACACCTTCTGGCTCACCTTCGGCCTGTCGATCGCGGGCTTCGTCATTTCGCTCGTGTCCATCGGCATCGCGCTCTACACCGGCGAGCCGTTTTTCCGACGTTAAGCGCAGCGTAATTACCAGTTCCGCAACGTGCGGAAGGGCACGCCAGCGTCAAACTTGAGTCAAGCTCACGCCCCATTCCTGAAGCAGATTCCCCAATGATCGGGGGATCTTATGGCTCGAAACCGGACGATCGCGACCAGCATGCTTGCCGTTACAGCAGCCGGCTTGTTTGTCGCAAACACGAGCGTTCTTGTGCCCGCACCGTCCGGGCGCACCGAACTTCTCGCCCATCGTGGCGTGCATCAGAGATTTTCGACCGAGGGCATCGAACGCGGCACCTGCACAGCCGCGCGCATCCTGCCTCCGACACACATCTTCATCGAGAACACGATCCCCTCCATCGACGCTGCGTTTAACGCGGGCGCGGACATGGTGGAATTCGACATCCAGCCGACACGCGACGGGGATTTCGCGGTGTTCCATGACCGGACCGTCGATTGCCGTACGGACGGAGCCGGCGTCACGCGCGAAAAATCTCTGGCGGAGCTGAAGGCGCTCGACGCCGGCCACGGCTACACAGCGGACGGCGGGCAGAGCTTCCCGTTTCGCGGGCGGGGCATCGGCCTCATACCCTCCCTAGGCGAAGTGCTGGAAATGTTTCCGGACCGCCGCTTTCTCATCCACATCAAGAGCCGCGATCCGGACGAGGGAAAACTCCTCGCGGAACGCCTCGCACAGCTTCCGCCCGAGCAACGCGACCTCCTGACCATCTACGGCGCCGACCGGCCGGTCGGCGCGCTGAAGGCGGCCTTGCCGGATCAGCGCGTGGCCGCGCGCGGCAAACTGAAGGCGTGCCTGCTGCGCTACATGGCGATGGGCTGGACGGGATACATGCCGCAGGCCTGCCGCAACGGCGTCATGTTCGCACCCAGCAACATCGCGCCCTGGCTGTGGGGCTGGCCCCATCGGCTCGCGGCACGTCTGGACGAAGCCAACGCCAAACTCGTCATTCTCGGTCCCTACACGGGCGGCGATTTCTCAACCGGCGTCGACAGCGCCGAACAGCTTGCCGAGCTCCCGCCGACCCTTCCGGCCATGCTGTGGACCAACGACATCCGCAACGTTGCCCTGATCGCAAAGCGCCCGCTCATTCTGCCGATGGCGGAACGCACGTCCGACTAGGGCACGTACTCGTCACGTGGCCGTCGCGATCCACCAGATATTGCCGCTGGTGTCCTTCACGCCGCCACGGCGGTCGCCGTCCGGGTGATCCTTCGGCTCCTCGACCGCAACCGCACCGTGATCGAGCGCGCGATGAAACACCGCGTCCACGTCATCGACATAGATGTGCATCCAGATCGGGAAGTGCGGAAACTGCTCGGTGCCGTCCGCGACCATGACGACGCTGTCGCCGATGCGCACCGACGCGTGCATCACGGTCCCGTCCTCGCGGTCCATGCGCATCAATTCTTCGCCGCCGAACACATCGGTGATGAACTGGATGAGGCGCGGCGCCCCCCACGCCATCACATAGGGGGACACCACCGAATGGCCTTCGCGCTGCGTCATGCCTGTCTCCTCATTTCGGGAGAGCTTAGGGCACCTCAATGAGAGGACAATGACGTTTTCAGAGCAGCGCGATGGCGGGCCGCGGGAGCGTCAGCCGCGCAACTGCGCCTCGATGGCCGCAAGCGCAGCGTCGGCCTTGGCGCCGTCCGGTCCACCCGCCTGCGCCATGTCCGGACGCCCGCCGCCGCCCTTGCCGCCGAGCGCTTCGGCGGCGGTGCGGACGAGTTCGACCGCATTGGCCTTGGAGGTCTGGTCTTCGGTGACGCCGATCACGATGCTGGCCTTGTTGTCGTCGTCGAGCGCGATGAACGAGATAACGCCCGAGCCGAGCTGTTTCTTGGCGTCGTCCACGAGGCCCTTGAGATCGCGCGCGGCAACCCCCTTGAGCACGCGGCCGAGGAATTTCACGCCGCCGACATCCTTCGCCTCGCCGGCGCCGTCCGATCCCCCACCGCCGCCGAGCGCGAGCTTCTTGCGCGCATCCGTCAGTTCGCGTTCGAGTTTCTTGCGTTCGTCGAGCAGAGCGGCGAGCCGCGCGGGTGCGTCCGCGAGCGTTGTCTTCAGAAGCCCGGTGATCTCGTCGAGGGCGCGGCTTTCCTCGCGGAAAAGACGCCGCGCGGCTTCGCCGGTCGTGGCCTCGAGACGGCGCACGCCACCGGCGACACCGCTTTCGCCCGTAATGGCGACGAGCCCGATATCGCCGGTGCGGCCGACATGGGTGCCACCGCACAGCTCCACGGAAAACGCCTTGGGTGTCGCGCCGTCGCGGTCGGTGCCCATCGACACGACGCGCACTTCCTCGCCGTATTTTTCGCCAAACAGCGCGCGGGCGCCGGATGCGACGGCATCGTCCACGGCCATGAGCTTTGTCACGACGGGCTCGTTCTGCAGGACGAGGCGGTTCGCAAGCGCCTCGATCTCGGCGATCTCCTCGGGGGAGATCGGCTTGGTGTGCGAGAAGTCGAAACGCAGACGGTCGGGCGCGACGAGCGAGCCCTTCTGGGCGACATGATCGCCCAGCACACGGCGCAGCGCCTCGTGCAGAAGATGGGTCGCCGAATGGTTGGCGCGGATGCCGGTGCGACGCGCATGATCGACCTTCAGTTCGAGCGCCGCGCCCTGCGCGACCTCACCGGCCTCGACCGTCACTGAATGCACGAACACGCCGTCCGCGCGCTTTTGCGTGTCGGACACATTGATCGAGACGCCCGGCCCAGTCATGACACCGCGGTCGCCCTGCTGGCCGCCGCTTTCGGCGTAAAACGGCGTCTGGTTGAGAACGACAAAGCCGCTCTCGCCCGCACCGAGCTTGGCGACTTCCTTGCCGTCCTTGACGACCGCCGTAACGACGCCTTCCGCCGTCTCGGTGTCGTAGCCCAAAAATTCCGTCGCACCGGCGCGCTCACGCACCGAAAACCACACGGTTTCCGTCGCGGCTTCACCCGAACCGGTCCAGTTCGCGCGCGCGTCCGCACGCTGTTTCTCCATCGCGGCTTCGAACGCTGCGGTGTCGACCGCGATCTGGCGGCTGCGCAGGGCGTCCTGCGTCAGATCGAGCGGAAAACCGAATGTGTCGTGCAGCTTGAAAGCGACATCGCCGGACAGCGTGTCGCCCGATTTCAGCTTGCTGCTCTCTTCGTCGAGAATCTGAAGGCCGCGCACCAGGGTCTTGCGGAAGCGGGTTTCTTCGAGCTTGAGCGTCTCGGTGATGAGCGGCTCGGCCTGTGTCAGTTCGGGATAGGCCGCGCCCATTTCGCGCACCAGCGCGGGAACGAGGCGGAACATTACGGGCTCCTTCGCGCCGAGAAGCTCGGCATGGCGCATGGCGCGGCGCATGATGCGGCGCAGCACGTAACCACGTCCTTCGTTCGAGGGCAGAACCCCGTCCGCGACGAGGAAGGCCGACGCGCGCAGATGGTCGGCGATGACACGATGGCTCGGTCTGCGCGGACCGTCCGCATCGACGCCGATGGTCTCGACGGAGGCGCGGATCAGCGCCCGGAACAGGTCGGTGTCGTAGTTGGACTTCACGCCCTGCAGGATCGCGGACATGCGCTCGAGGCCCATTCCGGTGTCGATGGAGGGACGCGGCAGGTCAATACGCTCCGACGGCGTGACCTGCTCGTACTGCATGAAGACGAGGTTCCAGAATTCGAGGAAGCGGTCGCCGTCCTCGTCCGGGCTGCCGGGCGGGCCGCCCTGCAACGTGTCGCCCTGGTCGATAAAGATTTCCGAACACGGTCCGCACGGTCCGGTGTCGCCCATCGCCCAGAAATTGTCGGACGTCGCAATGCGGATGATCTTGTCGTCGGACAGGCCCGCGATCTTCTTCCAGAGGCCGAACGCCTCGTCGTCGGTGTGATAGACGGTGACGAGAAGCTTGTCCTTCGGCAGGTCGAAGACCTTGGTGCAGAGGTTCCAGGCCAGTTCGATCGCGCGGTCCTTGAAGTAATCGCCGAACGAGAAATTGCCCATCATCTCGAAGAAGGTGTGATGGCGGGCCGTGTAGCCGACATTTTCGAGATCGTTGTGCTTGCCGCCCGCGCGCACGCATTTCTGGGCCGTGGTCGCGGTCGAATAAGGCCGCTTCTCCGCGCCGGTGAAGACGTTCTTGAACTGCACCATGCCGGCATTGGTGAACATCAGGGTCGGGTCGTTGCGCGGCACGAGCGGCGACGACGGCACGATCTGGTGTCCCTCCTTCGCGTAATAATCGAGGAAGGCCGATCTGATCTCGTTGACGCTGCTCATCTGTCCCGCTCCGCCCGCCGGGCTCTCATCCCCGCACGGCGGCCTGTCTTAGCGAGGGGGGATAGGACTGTCCAGAAAGCGGATTTCCTGTCCCGCCCCCACTCCCGGAAATCCCCAGCGCCGGACGTTGCACCGGCCCCACCCTTCTCGTCCCGCAAAGCGCGTAGGTGCCAAACCATCACGCCCGGAACCCTTTCGGGCCCGGGCATCCAGTGCGGAGGGAACTGGACGACCGGAGGGGTCCGGCCGTGACGGCGTGTGTCAGGCGAAAGCGATCCGACCCGAAAAGATTTCACGCAACTCCCGTTCGACCGACGCGAAATCGAGATCCGGACGAGCGCCGACCAAGGTCAGCAGCGCGATGTTGGGAACGGGATAGCCCGCCCCCGCCATCCGGTAATCGGCGATCAGGCCTTTGCCTTTCAGGCGGTTGAGGCATTGCAGGAGCAGCATGGTGCTTCTCCTCATGCGTCCGGATCGCCGTCGTCCTCGGCTTCGGGCGAGCCCTCTTCGAGGATCTTTTCGGCGAGAACACCGGCATTCTGGCGGATCTGGCCTTCGATCTTGTTGGCAAGGTCCGGATTGTCTTTCAGGAACTGCTTGGCGTTCTCGCGGCCCTGTCCGAGGCGCTGGCTGTCATAGGAGAACCAGGCACCCGATTTCTCGACGATCCCGGCCTTGACGCCAAGATCGATCAGCTCGCCGGTCTTCGAGACGCCCGCGCCGTACATGATGTCGAATTCGACCTGCTTGAAGGGCGGCGCGACCTTGTTCTTGACGACCTTGACGCGGGTCTGGTTGCCGACGACCTCGTCGCGGTCCTTGATCGCGCCGATGCGGCGGATGTCGAGACGCACGGAGGCGTAGAATTTCAGCGCATTGCCGCCGGTCGTCGTTTCCGGCGAGCCATACATGACGCCGATCTTCATGCGGATCTGGTTGATGAAGATGACGAGCGTGTTGGAACGCGAGATCGAGGAGGTCAGCTTGCGCAGCGCCTGGCTCATCAGGCGGGCCTGCTGGCCGGGCTGAACCTCGCCCATCTCGCCTTCGAGTTCGGAGCGGGGGACGAGGGCGGCCACGCTATCAATAACAACAATATCGACCGCGCCGGAACGCACGAGCGTGTCGACGATTTCGAGCGCCTGCTCGCCCGCGTCGGGCTGGGAGATCAGAAGGTCGTCGAGATTGACGCCGAGCTTGCGCGCATAGATTGGGTCGAGTGCGTGTTCGGCATCCACGAAGGCGCAGATGCCGCCCTTCTTCTGGGCTTCGGCGACCGTGTGCAGCGCAAGCGTCGTCTTGCCGGAGCTTTCCGGACCGTAGATTTCGACCACACGGCCTTTCGGCAGACCGCCGACGCCGAGCGCGACATCGAGGCCGAGCGAGCCGGTCGAGATCGTCTCGATGTCCAGCGCTTCGCGCTGGCCGAGGCGCATGATGGACCCCTTGCCGAAATTCCGTTCGATCTGCGCCAGCGCGGCGTCGAGCGCCTTGGATTTGTTCGCGTCTGCCACTTCAACGACTTTCAGATTCGGTGCCACGGTCGTAACCCTCTCTCGCCCCGAAGGGAATTTCGATATCAGGATCGTACATGATTTGTTCTCATTGGCAAGTTTGTTCTCGTTTTGATCACAACATTTTTGCCTAGCCCAACGTGTCCTTCACCGTCTGGATCAGATCCTTCAGCGCGAAAGGCTTCGGCAGGAAGGCGAATGTTTCGTGCTCGGCGAGGTTCTTCTTGAAGGCGTCCTCGGCATAGCCGGACACGAAGATGATCTTGATGTCGGGCTTGCGGCGCCGCAGCTCCTTCAGGAGGGTCGGCCCGTCCATTTCCGGCATCACGACGTCGGACACGACGAGATCGACGCCGCTGGCCTGCTCGTCCAGCAGCGCCAGCGCCTCGACGCCCGAACCGGCGGCCATCACCGTGTAACCACGCGATTCGAGCGCGCGGGTCGCGAAGCTGCGCACCGCGTCCTCGTCCTCGACGAGGAGCACGGTTCCGCGTCCGGTCATGTCCTTGGCGGGGGCGGCTTCCGCCACGAGCTTGGCTTCGGGCTCGTCTTCGGCCTTGGCCACATGGCGCGGCAGGAAGATGCGGAAGGTCGTTCCCTTGCCCATTTCGCTGTCGGCGAAGATGAAGCCTTCGGTCTGCTTCACGATGCCGTAGACGGTGGACAGACCAAGGCCGGTGCCCTTGCCGACTTCCTTGGTCGAGAAGAACGGCTCGAAGATCTTGTCGCGGATGTCTTCGGGAATGCCGGTTCCGGTGTCCTCGACCTCGATGAGCACCCAGTCGGTGGCGGGCAGAAGCGGCTTGTTGTAACGCACGACCTCCGGCCCGGCCACGTTGCGGGTGCGGATCGTCACCTGCCCGCCTTCGGTCATGGCATCTCGCGCATTGACGACGAGATTGACGACGACCTGTTCGAGCTGGCCGCTGTCGGCTTTCACCAGCCACAGATCGCGGCCGTGATTGACCTCGAGCGTGACCTTCTCGCCGAGAAGGCGCGACAGCATCATGCGCAGATCCGTCAGCACATCGCCGAGCACCAGCACCTGCGGGCGCAGGGTCTGGCGGCGCGAGAAGGCCAGAAGATGCTTCACAAGGCCCGCCGCGCGGTTGGCGTTGTGCTTGATCTGCATGATGTCGCGGAACGATGGATCTGTCTGTTTGTGCGTCGCCAGCAGAAGATCCGAGAAGCCGACAATGGCCGTCAGCACATTGTTGAAATCGTGCGCGATGCCGCCCGCGAGCTGGCCGACCATTTCCATCTTCTGCGACTGGAAGATCTGCAGCTCCAGCGCGCGCTGTTCGGTGGTGTCGAGCGCATAGAGGATGACGGCCTCGCCGCCGGTGTCGCTCTCCTCGCGGGCGCCCTCCATCGGGCTGAAGAAGAAGCGGGCCGAATGCCCGCCTTCGAGGAGGCCATCGACCGGCTTCACATCGCTCTTGCCCGCGCCCGCCTGCGCCAGAGCCTCGCTCAGCGCCGCGCGTCCGGCTTCGGCAACGGCGGAGAGAATCTGCCGGTCCTCGCTGCGCATCACCTCGCCGAACAGGCGCGCGAAGCTCGCATTGGTGCGCTTGACGTGTCCGGCCTTGTTGACGGTCGCGATGGCGATGGGAGTCGCGTTGAAGAAGCGCGCGAATTCCACCTCGGCGGCGCGCAGCGGATCGTTGACGCCGCGTGCGCGCGAGCGGTCGAGCACCAGCGTTTTCGAGGGGCCGGGCGTGCCGTCCTGCGCGTAGGCCGTCTTGTGCAGGATGCGGACCGGAAAGCTCTGGCCGCCGCGCGTCTTCAGATCGAGATCGAGCGCATCGGTGCGCACGGTTCCCGCAGGCCCTGCAAGCGTCGAGAGCAGCGAGGCGCCGTCGCCCGCGAACACATCCGTGAGCTTCAGCGAGCCCGCGCCGATCTGCGCCAGATCATGGCCCAGCCAGTCCGCGAGAGTCGCGTTCATGTAGCCGATCGTGCCGTCGGTCTCGACGGAGAAGAAACCGGCGGGCGCATGGTCGAGGAAGTCGATGGCGTGCTGCAATTCCTGGAACACGTTTTCCTGCCGCTCGCGCTCGCGCGAGACATCGGCCACCGTCCATACATTCAGGCGTTTGGAACCGGCGCGCTCCAGCGGGCGCACGCGGATGCGGTACCAGGCGGGCACACCGCGCGGCCCCGCCTGCACGCGAAACTCCTCCTGAAGCCGCCGCCCCTCGCGCGCCGCCTGCGACAGGCGGTAGATCGCCTCCGCGACATCGGGATCGGAGGCGAAGACATGCTCCACCGAGCGCACATGCGCCGTTTCCTCGACGCCGGTCAGCTGCAGATAGGCGCGGTTGACGAAAACGATCTCGCCGTCGGCATTGGAGACGAGGAGCCCCTCCTCCGCATCGGAAATGAGTGCGCGGGAAAAATCGTCCGGCCTTTTGCGCGGGCCGAAATGCAGAATTCCGATGGCGCCCGCAAACAGCGCAAAAATGCCGGCGGCCGCCAGAAGCGCGAGAAAGACGAGGAAATAGAACCCCGCCTGCTCGCCTTCGACGAACATCAGGCCGATGGCCGCGCCGACGAGACCGCCGGCAAGCGCCAAAACGAGTTTGATGTTGCCGGGAGGGTCGGTGCGATCGATGGGAGCCTGAAAGCCCTCTCCCCCGTCCGATTCGGTTTTACGCGCCAATCCTGCCTCCGCGGGCGGAGATTGGTGTGGAGGATTTGGAAAAGCAATTGCAGGGGCGACAAGTCCAGAGATTTTCCCGCCATCCGCTCCATACTGAGGCCATGTTCACCGCGCACTTGCAGACTGGATTTTCAAAAGGAAGAAAACATGCTCCCGCTTCAGCTCGCCCTTTCGCTTTTTGTCGAACACGGACGCGAGAAGGAGGCTGCCATCTTCTACGCCGAGGCGTTCGGGGCCGAGACGGGAGAATGCCACCTTCTTGAAGACGGGACTTTATTCGCCGTCGATCTGCGATTCGGCGAGACGGTGATCCATGTCTGCGGCTCCAATCCGGCCCGCGAGCGCAATCCGGCCCATGGCGGCCCCTTCTTCCCGAAAGCAGCAGGCGCGGTCAGCGCGGTGTTCCAGTTGACCGTCGATGGCCTCGACGCAACGCTCGCGCGCGCCATAGCCGGAGGCAGCGCGGAGCGTGACGGCATCCAGCAGGACACGCTCGGCCGGCGTGTGGCCTCGGTGTTCGATCCGTTCGGCCACATCTGGGCGCTCGTTGAGGAGCGCGGCGAGACGCAGATGCGCGCCGCGGCCTGAGAGAGCGGCGTTGACTCTGCCGCGCGCGTCCGGCTAGGTCTCATCCATGGTCAAGAGCCTTCGCCTTTTCACGCGTTATTACGGTCGCTCCTCATAAGAGCGGGCGCATTTTCACATGCTCAACCGCTGCGATTTCCGGCGGTTGGCACGTAAAAGGCTCACAAGATCTCCGGCAGTCGCAGCTCCAAAGGGAGTTCCGTCATGCCACCTTCTCAAAAACCCCGCCCCTCGCTCGCGATCATCGGCTTCGGCGCGTTCGGCCGTCTCGTCGCGCGCCATGTCGCGCCGCATGTGCCGGTTATCGCCCATGACATTTCACGCGCGGCCCTGCAGGATCTGCCCGCGAATGTGCGGCCGGGCGATCTCAGGCAGGCCGCGGCCTGCGATGTGATCGTGCTGGCCGTCCCGGTCGAGCGCATCCGGCAGGTGGCGCAGGAAATCGCCCGCTACGTGCAGCCCGGAACGCTGATCCTGGACGTCGGCTCGGTGAAGGTGCGCCCCGCCTTCGACATGCTGGCCGCTCTGCCGCCGGATGTGGATGTGATCGGCACCCATCCTCTGTTCGGCCCGCAAAGCGCGCAGAACGGCCTGCGCGGCCTGAAAATCGTGCTCTGCCCGCTGCGCGGCCGAAGGCTCGGCGAGGTACGGACATTCCTGAAGCGCGTTCTGGGCCTCACCGTCATCGTCACGAGCCCCGAAAAGCACGACACCGAGGCCGCCACCGCGCAGGGGCTCACGCATCTCATCGCGCGCCTCATCAGCGAAATGGGGCCGCTGCCGACCGGCATCACCACCGCGAGCTTCGATCTGCTCCGGCAGGCGACCGACATGGTCCGGGACGATGCCGAGAACGTCTTTCTTGCCATCCAGACGGCCAATCCCTATGCCGCCTCCGTGCGGCAGCGCTTTTTCGAGCGTGCGGAGGCGCTGCGGAACAGCCTCGATGATGCGGAACCTGGTCCGCCCCGCGGACCGCTCGCTTTGCTCTGACGGAACGCCCGTGCCCACCGACGAAACCCTCTGGCTTTCGCTTCTGTTTCTCCTCGTCGCGGTGCTGTACGCATCGGTCGGCCAGGCGGGCGCGTCCGGCTATCTGGCGGCCATGGGCCTGTTCGGCCTGCCCGCCGCCACGATGAAGGTGACGGCGCTTTCGCTCAACCTGCTCGTCGCGGCCATCGGCACCTGGCAGTTCTGGCGCGCGGGCGATCTGTCGTGGCGCAGCTTCTATCCGTTCGGCGTGCTCGGCGTGCCGTTCTCGCTGCTCGGCGGCGCGCTCCAGCTTCCGGTGCACATCTATTATCCCGTGGTCGGCATCATTCTCATCCTTGCCGCCGTGCAGATGGTGCGCGCCGCGCGGCGCAGACCGGCCGAGGCCAAAGCCCCGCCCGCCGTGCCGCCCTTTCTCCCGGCTCTTCTCACCGGCGCCGTGATCGGCTTCATCTCGGGAACGACCGGCACCGGCGGCGGCATCTTCCTCGCGCCCGTCATCCTGTCGATGAACTGGGTCTCCTTCCGCCGCACCGCCGCCGTCACCGCGAACTACAATCTGCTGAATTCGGCGGCCGCGTTGGCCGGTGCCTACAGCATAATCGGCGCCGTGCCCTCCGCGCTTCCGTTCTGGCTACTCGCCGTCGGCATGGGAGGCGCCGTGGGCTCCTTCATCGGCAGCCGCCATCTGCCGGAAGCGGTGCTGCGCTACATGCTGGCCGCCATCCTTGCGGCGTCGGGGGTGAAGCTGCTCCTCAGCTGATCACCAGCGCCGTTTCTTCAGGTTCATCACATAGCCGATGACCTCGGCCACCGCCTTGTAGTGCTCGGCGGGCACTTCCTCGTCCACCTCCACGCTCGCATAGAGCGCGCGGGCCAGAGGCGGGTTCTCGACGATGGGAATATCGTGCTCGGTGCCCGCGGCGCGGATGCGCAGGGCGAGCGCATCGACGCCCTTGGCGAGGCAGAGCGGCGCGTTCATGCCCGCGTCGTATTTCAGCGCAACGGCATAATGGGTCGGGTTGGTGATGATGACGCTCGCCTGCGGCACGTTCTGCATCATGCGCTTGCGCGAGCGTTGCATCCGCAACTGGCGGATCTTGGCCTTGATCGCCGGATCGCCTTCGAGCTGCTTGTATTCTTCCTTCAGTTCCTTGAACGACATTTTCTGCCGCTCCATCCAGGAATGGCGCTGGTAGAACCAGTCGGCGAGCGCAAGCACGGTGAGAACCGCAAGCGCGGTCTTCAGCATCGAGCCCATCAACTCGTGCGAATACGGCGTCAGCTGGTTCGGATCGAGCAGGACGAGAAGCCCGAGCTCCTCACGCCGCGGCCACACCACCCACACCACTGCCGTACCGACAATGATGAGCTTGGCGATGCCCTTGGCGAAGTTCATCAGGCTCTGTTTCGAGAACAGGCGGCCGAAGCCCGCAATCGGCGAGACCTTGGAGAATTTCGGCGTGATCGATTCCATCGAATACAGAAGACCGTTCTGCACCACATTGCCCAGAATGGCCGCCGCGACGAGAAACAGCAGCGGCAGCGCCAGCGCGGAGATCACCGCGATCCCCAGATCGAGCGTCAGCTTGATCAAGGCATTCCCCTCGATCGGCATGCTGGCCATGTTGGTCATGAAAATCTTGAGGGTGATGGTGAGCTGGCGCGCCGCGTCCGCGCCGAACATCAAAAGCGCGAGCGTTCCCGCGGTCAGCAGGAACCAGGTGTTGACCTCGAGCGATTTCGGAACATCGCCACGCTTTCGCGCATCGTCGAGTTTCTTCTGTGTTGGTTCTTGGGAGCGATCGTCGCTGTCGTCACCGCCTTCAGCCATCGGCGCTCAGCCTCGCTGGAGAATGACGTTGAGGCCGTTTTCCATGTAGTTCATGAAAACGCCCATCATGGTGGCAAGAACCAGCGCCAGCACCGCAAATCCGAGAAAGATCGAGGCGGGCATGGCGATGAAGAAGACCTGCATCTGCGGCATCAGGCGCGCGAGAACGCCAAGGCCGATGTTGAAGATGAGGCCGAAGATCAGTACGGGCGCCGAGACCTGAATGGCGATCGTGAACGAATCCGCGACAAGCCCGGTCACATATTTCGCGGCGTCTCCCGTGTCCGGAAAATTGCCCGGGCGGAAAATCTGGTAGCTCTGCCCGAGCGCCGCGATGACGAGGTGGTGCAGGTCGGTCGCGAAGATCAGCGCGACCGCCATCAGGCTGAGAAAGGTGCCGATCAGCGCGCCCTGCGAGCCCATGCTCGGATCGACCGCCGTCACGAAGCCGAGGCCGAGCTGCTGGGCGATGATCGTGCCCGCCGTCTGCAGCGTCGCGATCATGATGCGCCCGCAAATGCCGAGCACGAAACCAACCGCGATTTCCCCGAGCAGGATGCCGATGATCGCGGGCACATCGCCGAGCGCGGGGTAATAAGGTGTGGCAAGCGGGTAGAAGACGAGCGTCAGCAGGAGCGCGATCGTCAGGCGCACGCGCACCGGAAAGGAGCGTTCGCCGAATCCGGGCAGCAGCAGAACCAGCGTGCCGATCCGCGAGAAGATGAGCAGGAAGCCGATGCTCAGTTCCGGCAGGATCTGGATGCTCACGCGAGCCTTTCAGAGTTTGTGGCAACACCCTGAAAAGAAACGCGTTGCGCGCGCCCTCTCCCGGCCTATCCGCCCGCAACGATGAGCTGCGCGATTCGGTTCATGTGGGCCGACAATACATCGCCCATGAACGGAAAGGCGAGGATCAGCACCGCGAACATCGCAATGATTTTGGGCACGAAGACGAGCGTCATCTCCTGGATCTGCGTCAGCGCCTGGAACAGCGAGATGACGACACCGACGAGAAGGCCGCACAGAAGAAGGGGCGCCGAAACCTTCAGCAGAGTGATGATGGCGTCGCGGCCGACGTCGAGAACTTCAGGCCCTGTCATGTTCGTTCCTTGTGTCATCCCGGAAAACGCGGTGCGTTTGTCCGGGATCGTTGTCCGCACTCGATCCCGGATCGGCTTTGCCGTCCGGGATTACGCCTTCGGCGTCAGATCGGCATCCGCAAGATTTCTTCATAGGCCGAGATCACCCGGTCGCGGACGCTGACGAGGGTTTCGAGAGCCACTTCGCTCTCGGCCACCGCCGTCACGACATCGACCAGATCGCCCCGCCCCTGCACGGCCTGCGAGGCCTGCACGTCGGCGGCGCGCCCGGCATCGGCCACCTGGCCGATGACCTGCTGAAGCATCGAGCCGAAGCCGGACCCGGAATCGGGCTGCGGCGCACCGGCCAGAGACGGCATCTGCCCCATGCTCGGACCGGACAAAGCGGCGAGCTTGGAATAGGCATTGGCGGCAAGCATCGGCGACGACATCGGTCAGTTCCCCTTCAAGCGTGCGAGATTTCGCCCGTGTGCGTCATGCACGCAGGATTTCGAGGGTGCGGGCAACCATGCGGCGCGTTGCGCCGATGACGCCGAGATTGGCTTCGTAACTGCGCTGCGCCTCGCGCATGTCCATCTGCTCGACGAGCGAGTTGACGTTCGGCGTCAGCACATAACCCGCGGCGTTCGCCGCCGGATGGCCGGGCTCGAATTTCGAGGCAAACGCCGATTTGTCCTTCTCGACGCGTCCAAGCTCGACGACTTCGGCGCCGAGTTCGCGGTCGAGCGCGACGCGGAATGTCGGAATCTTGCGCTGGTAGGGATTGCCGCCGGGCGTCGAGGCCGTCGAGTCGGCATTGGCGATGTTCTCCGAAATCACGCGCATCCGGCCGGACTGGGCCTTGAGGCCGGACGCGGCGATGGAAAGCGAGCGCAGGAAATCCATGAAAGTGCTCCTTGTCAGCGCCGGGTGACGGCGGTTTTCAGCATTCCGAGGCCGCGGCTGTAGAGCTGCGAGACCATCTGGAAGTCCGAAACGTTCTGGGCCACGCGCATCACTTCCTCTTCGAGGACGACGCCGTTGCCCTGCGGGGTGATCTCGTAGCTTTTGGTGCGCGAGGCCTCGGGGCCGCGTGCGCCGCCCCCGGCGAAATGCAGCGGGCTCGTGGCCGCCATCTGCACGCCGGCGGCCGCATTCTTGGCCATCGGGCCGAATTCCAGGGCTTTCAGGTCCCGCGCCTGATAATGCGGCGTGTCGGCATTGGCGACATTCTGCGCGAGCACGCTCTGGCGCGCCTCATGCCAGGACATGCGCTCTTTCAGCATGCCCACGAGCGGGATATCGCCGAATATCATGCTCTTGATGTTCCCCTCGCCCGGAAGGTTCACGGCTGGAATCGTGCCTTCACCCGGCAGAATTTGCCGGGCTCATGGTTAACGGGGGGTTAATACACGCAGGGGAACCCCGATTGCCCCTAGGCTCGCCGGTAATATTTTGTTATTTTATGTGCCTCTTGCGCCACGTGGCGTACACGCAGGGGTGGGTATCGCGTGCTTGATCAGATCTTTGGCGGCGAAGTTCCGACCGCCGTCCGCTTTGTCATTGCGTTCGGCGTCGTCCTTGCGCTCATCGCCATAACCTTCGTGGCTCTTCGCAAATTCGCCGGGCGCAAGCTGCCTCTGTCGAATGGCGGGCGTGCGCGCCAGCCGCGCCTTGGCGTGCTGGATGCCTTCGCCATCGATTCGCGGCGCCGTCTGGTTCTCATCCGCCGCGACAATGTCGAACACCTCATCATGATCGGCGGGCCGAACGATGTGCTCGTCGAAAGCGAGATCGTCCGAAACCCCGCGCAGGCCGGGCTGACGCCCGCTCCCGCCCAGGCCCCCGCCCCGCGCGCCCAGACGCGCCCCGGCGAAGCCGTACGTGCACCGATCGGCGCGCCGCCTCCGGCCCCGATGTCGCCGCAACACCGTCCCCTGCCCTTTGCCAGCGATGCGCCCCCGGCCGCCGAACCCGCCGCGCCCCCGGCGCCGTCGCGTTCGCTGCGCATGCCGTTCCAGCGCGAGCGCGCCACATCGTCCGGCGCCACGGCCACTCCGCCGGCATCGCTGCCCCCAGCCGCGAATGTGCCGCTGAGCCCGCCGCCCGCGATGGCCCGCACCATACCGCCGCGTGTGCGTGCGCCCGAACCGGTCGAAGCGCCCGAGGAAACCGCCGCCGCGCCGCAGGTACAGCCCCCCGCGCCGCGCCCGAAATCCGATGTCGATCCGCTTTATGCGGACATCGAGAAGAAGCTCGGAGAAGCGCTGTCGCGTTCGCCGGCCGCACCGCCCGCGCGTCCCACGGCTCCCGCGTCCGCTCCGCCGCCAGCCGCGCGGCGTCCGGAACCGGTTGAAGCCCCGCCCGCCCCGCAGCCGCAGGGCGGCTCGAAATCCCATCTCGACGCACTTGAGGAAGAGATGGCAAATCTCCTGGGCCGCGACCGCCCGTGAGCGGGCGGCGACTGGCGTATTTACTCCTTCATGTATTGGGACTGACCGCCGCGCTCGCAGGAACCGCGCACGCGCAGGGCGTGACGGTGGATCTCGGCCAGGGAGGCGTGTCCGAACGCGCGCTTCAGCTCGTCGCGCTCATCACCATCCTGTCGATCGCCCCTTCGATCCTCATCATGGTCACGAGCTTCACGCGCATCGTCGTCGTGCTGTCTCTGCTGCGCACCGCGCTCGGCACGCAGACCGCCCCGCCCAATTCCGTGCTGATCTCGCTGGCGCTGTTCCTCACCGCCTTCATCATGGCGCCGGTCTTCCAGCAGACCTACAACGAGGCGATCCAGCCGATGATCGCGGGCCAGATGACGCCCGAACAGGCGTTCGAGACCGCGACGCCTCCCTTCCGCACCTTCATGCTGAAGCATGTGCGCGAGAAGGACCTGCGCCTGTTCACCGACATCGCGCAGGAAGAGGCCGCCTCGCCCGACGAGGTCTCGCTGCGCGCTCTGGTGCCCGCGTTCATGATCTCGGAACTGCGCCGCGCCTTCGAGATCGGCTTCCTGCTGTTCGTGCCCTTCCTCGTCATCGATCTGGTCGTCGCGTCCATCCTGATGTCGATGGGCATGATGATGCTGCCACCCATCATCGTCTCGCTGCCGTTCAAGCTGATCTTCTTCGTGCTGGTGGACGGCTGGAACCTCGTCGTCGGCTCGCTCGTCGAAAGCTTCACGCGTTAGCGGCGCGAAAGGCGACGAAATCGCGAAAGCGCGCATTTACCGCGATTGCCGATGCGCTTTGCCATCGCCGGGAAGGCGCTCCATCTTCAGGGCATGAAAGCCTTCGTCCTGCCCTGTCTCGTTCTTGCCGTTCTGGCTGCCGCTGCGTGCCCGGCCTTTGTCGGCACCGCCGCCGCGCAGGCCGAATACCGGGGCATGTCCCCGCAATACGGAACGCCGCCGCGTCCGGACTATTTCTACGAGCCGAACTACCGGCCGCCGGGCAAGGAGCCGAACCGCTACGATTTCGTCATCGGCGTCGATGCGAACGATTACCGGCGCGAGGACCCCCGCCCGCGCCCGCCGCATCACGGCCCACGCCCCCGTCCGCCGCACCACGGATCAGATCATCACGGCTCGGGCCATTACGGGCCGGACCGTCCGCACGGCCGCTAGGCAGCAGGGCTAGCGCGGCTCGTTCTGCAGGCTGAGGTAAACGGGGCTGAATTCCGCGATCTCGCTGAGCCGGTCCCAGTTGAGGATCGTCACCGCGCCGCCGCCCTGCCATTGGACGATCCCGCCGTTGCGAAGCTCCGTCAGCACACGGTTGACGTGCACCGTCGACAGGCCGAGCGCGTCGCCCAGTTCTTCCTGCGTCACCGGCATGTGGAAGCTGTGGCCGTTGGTCTGGCCGATCGCGCCGAGCCGCACATAGAGCTCGCAGATGAGATGCGCCATCTGCGCCGTTGCGGATGAGCGGCCCATCGCCGTCAGCCATTGCCGATGGATCGCCGCATCGATCAGGGTCGACAGCCACAGAATGCGCGTCAGATGCGGGTAGTCCTCGCTGATCTTCTTCAGCGTGGCGTGCGGCACGAAGGCGATGCGCGTCGGCGCAAGCGTCGTGACGCCGTGGTCCATCGTCTTCAGCAGAAACGAATGCAGATCGACGAAATCGCCGCCGATATGGATGGCGGAGATCTGCCGCCGCCCGCTCGGCAGCACTTTGTAGCGTGCCGCGAAGCCTTCGACGATGATGCAGGATTCGGTCGGCCGGTCGCCTTCGCGCACGATGTCCTCGTCCGCCCCATAGTCGCGGATGCGCGTGAACGCGCGTTCGAGAACGTCCTTCTCCTCGTCGGAAAGTGCGTCGCTGTGCTCAAGCTTGCGAATCAGAAGTTTGGTCATCTTTACCCCGCGCTGGATATCGGCGGGTTTCGCGCCTTCGACATTAACTTATGATGTTGCGCCCTGCGGCGGCTTGGCATCTCCCTCAAACTTCGTGGGGGAAGTTCGGTGAACACGTTTCGCGCCTTCATTTTGAATGATGACGACAAAATCATGAGTTCGGAAATACTCGACGTGAAAAGCGACGCCGAGGCCATCGAATCCGCGCGCATGTTTGCCTCCGAGAACGATCTGGAAATCTGGCAGGGCCAGCGGCGTGTCGCCCGGATGAAGAAGGGCGGCGAGGTTCAGCTCGTATCCCAACGCACGAACACCTGACATTGCTCCATCGGGCATCCCTGCGACCGCCGGAACGCACATTCAACAAAACGGTTGAATAATTTTTCCGGCGGTCTATATTCAACCCTATGGTTGAACATCAACAGCTCGACGCCATCTTCGCCGCCCTCGCCGATCCGACGCGCCGGGCCATGCTGCGGCAGCTCTCGCGTGGCGAATTCAGCGTGGGAGAACTGGCCGCGCCTTTCAGCATGAGTTTCGCCGGCGCCTCCAAGCATCTGAAAGCTCTGGAAAAAGCAGGCCTCGTCACCCGCGCCATACAAGGGCGTACGCATCTGTGCCGTCTCAACGCCCAGCCCATGCACGGGGCGCTGGAATGGCTGCGTTATTACGAGAACTTCTGGAACGCGCGCCTCGACGATCTCGAGCGCGAACTCACCGCAGACGACGAAAGGAAACGCCGATGACCGACACGATGACCGGTTATGCCACCCCGCTTTCCGAAGATACGGTACGTATCGAGCGCAGCCTTCCCGGCCCGATCGAGCGCGTCTGGACCTATCTGACCGACTCCGACAAACGCGCCACATGGCTCGCCCGCGGGCCGATGGACAGCGCCGAAGGCGGCAAGGTGGAGCTGACCTGGTTCAATTCGAAGCTGTCGGGACAGAATGAGCCGCCGCCGGAAGAATACAAGAATTCCGAAGGCCATTCGATGACGGGCCGCGTGCTCGCCTGCGATCCGCCGCATCTTCTCAGCTTCACCTGGAGCGGGGAGACATCCGAATCCGTTGTCACATTCGAACTGTCACAACAGAGCGAGCGCGTGAAGCTCGTCCTGACGCACAGCCGCCTCGCCAATCGCGGCGCCAAGCTCGGCGTCGCGGGCGGCTGGCACGCCCATCTCGACATCCTGGAAGACGTGCTCTCGGACAGGCCCGCCCGCCCCTTCTGGTCGAACCACAAAAGGCTGAAAGCCGAATATGAGGCGCGGCTGTAACATCAGAACTGCCAGCCGGCGGGCACCCAGGCATAGCCGCTGTCGGTGCGCAGGATGCGTCCAAGACCCGGGAACGGGTAATGAAAGCCGAGAACGAGCATCCGGTCGGCCGCGGCCCGATCGAAAATGCGCGTGCGGGCCGTGGCGGCAGCCTCCTGATCGCGATCGGGTCCGGGCCGCCAAGGCCGGTCGATGTTGACGACGGGGTGGTAGGCAAGATCGGCAGTCAGAAGAAGCTGATCCCCGCCCGAATGAACGAGAAAAGCCGCCATGCCCGGTGTATGGCCGGACGCGGCAATCGTCGTCAGGCCGGGCAGAAGCTCCGTGCCCGCTTCGTAGAGCTCGATGCCGCCGGCAACAGGCTGCACGCTCTCTTTGATGTTGGCCGCGAAACGCTGCTGGAATTCCTTGGGCACCGGCATGTAGGAGAGGTCCGGATCGCCCTCGACGAAGAACGCCCAGTCCGCTTTCGGCGCCAGCACCCTCGCGCGCGGAAACGCCGGGCCGCCTTCGGCGGTCCGCAGATTGCCGACATGATCGGGATGGGTGTGCGAGATCACGACAAGGTCGATGTCGGCGGGCGAGAGCCCGATGGCGCGCAGATTGTCGAACAGGCGCCCGCCGTTCGGCCCCATCGTGCTTCCCGCACCGGCTTCCAGCAGGACGCGGCGCCCGCCGATCTCCAGCAGAAGCGTGTTCAGGTTCAGCGTCATGCGGTCGGTCGGCAGGAACGCCCGCCGCAGAACCTCTTCCAGCGCGGCCTCGGGCGCGTCTCCCGCATAAATCCTCGGCGGACCGCCGATAGTGCCGTCGCTGAGCACGGTCGCGGCGATGTCGCCGACCTGAAAACGGTAATGACCGGCATTTCCGGACCGCGTGGACGGCGCTGGCTGGGCGAAGACCGGTCGAGGCCCAACATGACCGAGAAGCGCGCCGGACGCACCGGCAACCGCCGTCAGCATGATCTTGCGTCGGTTGATCGTCAGCATCGTGTTCCTTCTCCGTGGCAAAAGCGGTCGCTCCACAGCAACGTGACGTGTCTTCACTGGTTTGATAAGACGATCAAAAGAGAGCAAGCTGCTCGTCTGAGGCGATCAATCGTGACCGTGAGACTGGATCATCTGGAGATTTTCGCGCAGATCGTCCGCGCGGGCGGCTTTCGCGCCGCCGCCGCCGAACGCGGCGTCTCCTCCTCCGTCATGAGCCAGACCATGGCAGCTCTCGAGCAGGCGCTCGGCATTCGCCTGCTCAACCGGACGACGCGCAGCATCGCGGCGACGGAGGCGGGCGAACGCCTCCTGAAACGGCTTCGCCCGGCCCTCGACGACATCCGCCTGGCTCTTGTCGAACTGGATCAATTGCGCGAGCAACCCTCGGGCACGCTGCGGATCAACGCGCCGGGGCCTGCCGTCGACCACGTTTTGTGCCCGCTCGCTTTCGCGTTCATGAAGGCGCATCCCGAGGTCAGGATCGAGATCGTCAGCGATGCCGCGATCGTCGACATCGTCGAGCAGGGCTTCGATGCCGGTGTCCGGTTCGGGCAGCATCTGGCGCAGGACATGATCGCCCTGCCGCTCGGCCCGCCTTTGCGCTACGCGATCGTCGCGTCCCCGGACTATCTGCGCGAACGCGGGCGGCCGGCCACGCCCGCCGATCTCATCGGACATGACTGCATCCGCCGCCGTTATCCCGGCGGCACCCTCGCGACCTGGACGTTCGCAAAAGGCGGCGAAACGGTCGAGATCACGCCGGAAGGCCGGTTGACGCTGAGTTCGGCGCAACAGGAACTTCAGGCGGCTCTTGCCGGGCAAGGCATTGCGCATGTGTTCGAAGACTACGCGCACGCAGCAGTCGCGACCGGCGCGCTCGTCGAGATCTTGACGGACTGGAGCCCGAAATTGCCGAGCTGGTTCCTGTATTACCCGAACCGGCAGCACAGCAGCGCAGCGATGCGCGCCTTCCTTGAATTTGTCCGCCGGTCGGCACGCGAGAACCCCGGCCCTCGAAGTTTTTCTTGACTTTATTCCTATAATGTGATTGTCTGTATCCGCTTCCGATCACGGAGGGCGCTTCATGAGGCGTCGTTGAGCGGATCGGAAGTGCGGTGGCCGGAAATGCGGGAAGACGTAGCCCGCAGGAACG
>LNFM01000271.1_pt1 | contig 165094 bp, 144 predicted proteins | sample 596031 | NCBI WGS metagenome assembly LNFM01 (sample SAMN04254537, study PRJNA301005) | activated carbon metagenome | isolation source: dual media filters at the Ann Arbor, Michigan drinking water treatment plant | place: USA: Ann Arbor | reverse complement strand
AGGGAAACAAGATCTCGCTGCGCGGGCGGAACTGATCGCCAAGAAACCGCTGCGCCCCCTCTCCCGCTTGCGGGGGAGGGCTGGGGTGGGGGTGCTTCCGCGAGCGATCATGCATCATGCTGCCTTCGATTCCTGGCCGAGCCATTGCCGCACCCTGGCGTCGGGGTCGGCGTGCTGGGTGACGTCGCTGACGACGGCGATGGAGTCGGCGCCGGCGGCGTAGATCTCGGCTGAATGTTCGAACTTGATGCCGCCGATCGCGACCAGCGGGATGTTGCCGATGCGCTTTTTCCACTCGGTGATTTTCGGGATGCCCTGCGGCGCGAAGCGCATCGATTTCAGGGTGGTCGGGAAGATCGGGCCGAGGGCAATGTAATCAGGCTTCGCGCGCAACGCGGTGTCGAGTTCGGCGTCGTCATGGGTGGAAATGCCGAGCGTCAGGCCGGCCTTGCGGATTTCGGCAAGGTCCGCGTCGACGAGGTCCTCCTGGCCGAGATGCAGATGCTGTGCGCCGGCGACGATGGCGGCGCGCCAGTAGTCGTTGACGACGAGCCTGGCGCCGGTGCCCTTGATGGCCTCGAGCGCGTCGGTGACGATCTGCAGCGCCGCGGAATCGCCGAGCTCCTTGGCGCGCAACTGGATGGTGCCGACGCCGAGCCGCGCCAGCCGCGCCACCCAGGCGACGCTGTCAACGACAGGATAGAACTTGTCAGGATACGGCATGCCAGAACGGTGTCCCGATCACGGGGGTTGAGGGGGAGGCGAAGTCGCGGGCTTCCATCAGCCCGGCCTCATAGGCGGCGCGGCCGGCTTCGACGCCGAGCCGAAACGCGGTCGCCATCGCCACGGGGTCGGCGGCCTTGGCGATCGCGGTGTTGAGCAACACCGCGTCGTAGCCGAGTTCGAGCGCCTGCGCGGCATGCGAGGGCGCGCCGAGGCCGGCGTCGACCACCAGCGTCACGTCGGGCAGGCGCTCGCGCAGCAGTTTCAGCGCGTCGCGGTTGGTGATCCCCCTGGCGCTGCCGATCGGCGCGGCCCATGGCATCACCACCTTGCAGCCGGCATCGACCAGCCGCATCGCCACCGACAAATCCTCGGTGCAATAGGGGAATACCTCAAAACCGTCCCTGGTCAGGATAGCGGCGGCCTCGACCAGCCCGACCACGTCGGGCTGCAGCGTGTCGTTGTCGGCGATCACTTCCAGCTTGACCCAGGGGGTGCCGAACAATTCGCGCGCGAGTTTCGCTGTTGTCACGGCGTCGCGCACGCTGCGGCAGCCGGCGGTGTTGGGCAGCACCGTGACGTCGAGCTCGCGGATCAGCGACCAGAACGCGTCGCCCGCCTTGCCGCCGGCCGCCTCGCGCCGCACCGACACCGTGACGATGCCGGCGCCCGAGGCCCGGATCGCGCCTTGCATGATCGCGGGCGAGGGATACAGCGCGCTGCCGATCAAGAGGCGCGAGGCGAAGGTCTTGCCGTAGAAATTCAGCATCTGGATTCTCCGTCATTCCGGACGGTCCGCAACGCGGACCGATCCGGAATCTCGAAATGAAGTTCGAACCCGTATCCGAGGGATTCCGGGTTCGCGCTGACGCGCGCCCCGGAATGACGAGCAAGCCGATCAGGAGTGGTCATCTCCATCACCCTCCCTGCCGCGCGGTGATGATCTCGATCTCGTCGCCGTGCTTGAGCGTGGTCTCGGCCCAGCGGCTTTTCGGCAGCACGTTGTAGTTCACCGCGATCGCAAAATGGGTGCCTTCGTAGTCGAGTTCCCGAAGCAGCGCGTCGAGGCGGGAAGCGGCGACCTCGCGCGGCTCGCCGTTGACGGTCACGCGCATCGCATCACCTCATTGTCGATGGCGCCGCGCTTGACATAGCCGAGCGTCAGTTCGGCCAGCGCCGGCGCCAGCAGGAAGCCGTGGCGATAGAGGCCGTTGACGGCGATCCTGTCCTTGGCGATCGCGATCCGCGGCAGATGATCCGGGTAGGCCGGGCGCAGCCCGGCGCCGAACTCGACGATGCGCGCCTCGGCAAAGGCCGGATGCACGGCGTAGGCCGCGCCCAGCAGTTCCAGCGCCGAGCGCACGCTGACGCCGGTGTCCTCGGCCTCGATCGAGGTGGCGCCCAGCATGAATTTGCCATCGCCGCGCGGGATCACGTAGAGCGGCCAGCGCGGATGGATCAGCCGCACCGGGCGCGCCAGCTCGACCTCTGACGTTTCAATCACGATCATCTCGCCCTTGACGCCGCGCAGCTCCTTCTGGGTGTCGCGTGCGGCGAGGCCGCGGCAGTCGATGACGATGCCGTCGAGATCCTCCGCCTTGGCCGCGCCGTCGAATTTGACGGCGCCGCCGGCGGCCGCGATGCGGGCGTGCAGTTCGGCGAGCACGCGCCGCGGCTCGACATGGCCCTCGCCGGCATAGAACAGCGCGTCGCGGAAGCGGCCCTGCAGCGCCGGTTCGAGTTCGCCCAGAGCTTGCGCGTCGAGCCTGGCATGGCCGGTGGTGAGCTTGGCGAAGCGTTCGAAATCGGCGCGGTCGCGCGGATGCGCCACCACCAGCGAGCCGTTGAATTCGGTTTGCGGAAAATGCGCGCGCCAGAGGTCGAGCGCGCGGATGCCGAGCCTGACGATCACGGGCTCGGAGGTCTCGGCCTCGCACCACGGCGCCAGCATGCCGCCGGCCCAGTGGCTGGTGGAAAGCGTCATGTCGGCGTCGCCGCGCTCGTACAGCGTGACGACGTGGCCGGCCTGCGCGAACAGCAACGCCTGCCATGCGCCGGCAATGCCGGCGCCGATAATGGAGACGGGGGAATCCCCCCGTGGGCTTGAACGCTGGTACATCCCTGTCCCTTCGCCGGCATGACCCGGATCAGGTTCAAAGGGTCACCGCGGTCCTGGGTAAGCCCTTGCAGCAGGCAGACCCAGAGGTTGCGGTATCTCAGCTCCTCATCGGAGCTCCCCTCGGAACAGGACTAATGTAGGCCGATAAGCCCCGGTGTCAACGCGGCTTCGCGTCCTTTGCGCTGGCGGGAAGCAGCGACAGCGGCCACGGAACCTGCGCCTTGGCTTCGGCGGCGGCTTTTCTGGCGCGCCGGGTCGGCCTCGTTGCCGCCGCGTCGGGCGGCGCGCTGGCGAGCACGGGTTGCGCGACAACGGGTTGCGCGAGGCGCTGGCGCTTGGCGGCGTAGTAATAGCCGCTGGCGTAATACTGCACGGCGCGGCCGTGGTCGCCATTGGCGGCGCGATAGGCACCGGCGAGGTATTTGACGCCATAGGCGAGGTTGGTGTCGGGATCGCGCAGGCCGGCGGCGTCGCCGCTGTAGCCGAGGCCGCGCGCGGTGGCGAGCTTGATCTGCATCAGCCCGATGGTGCCGCCGCGCCCGATCACCTCGGGGCGATACCGGCTCTCGCGGACGATCACCCGGTGCACCAGCGCTTCCGGCACGTTGTGGGCGCGGGCGTGGGTCGCGACCATGGCTTCATAGGCCGCGCGGCCTTGATCTTGTGCGCGGCCTTGCGCGTGAGCCACAGATGACAGCAACAGTACGGCAACCGCGGCGAGCCATGCTGGATTCTTCAAGCTTTTCATCATCAACTTCTCGATCGAACGGGTAAGCCGCTCGATTTGCGACGCCGGATTATTGCGAACATCGGGCGGCGATGTGGCGGAAACCCGACCGGATCGCGACCAAATGTCCGCGGGCGCCGGGTGGTGATTGTCATTCAAATGATGTGATTAACGTGCTAGATTTTTTTCAAGACAGGACGCTGAATTTTGACAGCAAACCTGTCGCATTCGTTCAACAGGGAAGGGAAATGCGCCATGATCCGATCCGATTCGGCTCGACTCGACTCCGGCTACTTGCCCCGTGAAAATCCCTGCGCCCAATGCGGCAAGCCGATTGCGAGGCCCGACTGGGTGGAAAGCAGTCCCGGCCGCACGTCGTTCCTCTGGTTCTGCCGCGCCTGCAACTACCGCTTCGAGGCGGTCGCGATCCACGAGGATGCCGATCCCGACGCGCTCGCGGCCTGAGCCGCCGGCGCGCGCCGCAGCCTGTTCACGGCGTCGCTCCCGATGTTACGCTGTGTCACGGCAGGCGACCAACGTCCTGCCTGACAGCAACGGGAGGACGACATGGCTGAGAGCGTCTACAAGGTCATCGAGCTGATCGGCACCAGCAAGGAATCCTGGGAAAAGGCCGCCACCGCCGCGGTCAACCGGGCCGGGAAATCCTTGCGCGATCTGCGCGTCGCCGAGGTCGTCCAGCTCGACCTGCAGCTGGACTCCAAGGGCAAGGTCGAAGCCTACCGCGCCAAACTGAAAGTCTCGTTCAAGTTCGAGGGCTGACGAGACGTCAAACGGGGCGAGCCCGCTCACCCGGCCTCGTCCCGCTTGCGGGACGAGGGTTTCCGCCCGTCATTTCCAGCTGACCCGGACGCCGGGGCTGATCTGGTCGCTAGGATAGACGATCACGCGTTCGCCTTGGGCTAGTCCGCTGCGGATCGCGGCAGAGCCGCGCGAGCGGCGCACCAGCTCGATGGTTCGCGGCTGGGCGCGGCCATCGACGGCGACATAGACGCTCCAGCCGTCACCGCGACGGAACAGGGCGCCTGCCGGGATGATCTTGATGTCGTCCTGGGTGAACACGGTGATCCTGGTGTCGACCTGATACCCGTCGCCGAGGCCGCTCCATTGCTGCGGCGGCGACAACACGTCGATCAGCACGTTGACCCGCTGCTCCTCCACGCCAAGCGTCGACACCTTGGTGAATGCCGCGGGCTCGATCCGGCGCACCCGTCCGGCGAGAACGCCCGCTCCGCCCCAATGCTCGATCACCACCTCGGCGCCAGGACGCATTTCAACTGCATCGGTGCTGAGAACGTCGGTCACGATCTCGAGGTCGCGCGGGTCGCCGACTTCCATCAGCGGCACGCCGGACTGCACCACCGTCTCGCTCTCCTGCACGACCCGCAACACCACACCCGACACCGGCGCGGTGACGCTCCAGGGTTCGGCGGGCGCATCCATGCCGTCCTTGTAACGGCCGAGTAGCGCCATGGCCTGGGCGCGTTCGTGTTCGGCGGCGTGATTCTGGAATTCTGCGGCCCGCAGGTCGCGGTCGGCGACCCGCAATGCGAGTTCGGCGCGTTCCAGCGCCTGCACGGTGGACGCGCCGCTCGCAGCCAGGGTGCGGGTGCGGTCGGACTCGGCCTTGGCATGTTCGGCCTGGGCCCGCGCGCGCTCGACCACCGCCCTGGCGCGCTCCAGCGCAGCATCGGCGGTGCCCAGCCGCTCCTCGGCCTCGCGACGGCTCCGCGGGTCGAGCAGGGGCGCCGGCGGCGGCAGGATCGCCGCTACGACCTCGTCGGCCGCGACCGGGTCGCCCGCCTTCAACCTGACGCGCGTCAGGCGTCCGGCGAGCGGCGCCGCCACCACATAATGCTGGCGTATGCGGGTCTTGCCGTCCTCGTCGACGCTGGCGATGAAGCGCCCCTTGGTGACGGCCACCGTCTCGACCGGGATCGGCTTCGGCATCACCAACCAGGCGATGCCCGCGGCCACAGCCAGTACGCCGAGCGTCATCCCCACACGACCCGCCGTGATACGCATCTCAATCCCTCGTTTTCAGCACCGCGACCAGATCGAGATGATCGACCCGGCGGCGCACGATGTAGGCGCTGGCCGCGGCGGTGGCCATGACGATGGCGACAGCCACGACATAGGTTCGTGACCCGACCACGCCCGGAATCTGGAAGCTCTCGTTGGAATGAAACCGCGCAATCAGCGCGACGATGCCCTGGGAGAGCCAAAGCCCGATCGGGATCGCCAGCACGATCTCGGCCGCGAATTGGCTGAACAGGATCTGCGCGACCTCGGCGCGGGTGAAGCCGAGCACGCGCAGACTGGCGAGTTCCCAGGCGCGCTCCTGCAGCGCGATGCGGGCGCTGTTATAGACCACGCCGACCGCGACGATCACCGCAAAGCCGGTGAGGATGCCGGCGCTGACGAGAACGAGGCCGGCGATCTTTTCCAGGAACGAACTCAGCGTGTAGCTCTTCACCGCAACCGACTCGATGACGGGCAGTTGCTTGAAACGCAGCGCCAGGGCCGCCAGCGCCGACGGCTCGACGAACAGCGCCGCGGCCGATACCACCGCGCCTTCACCGGTCAGGCGGTTGAGCGTGTCGATCTCCATGTAGGACGACATCCCGACCGTCTCATCGACGATGGCGCTGACCGGCAGGTCGATCTTGCGGCGGCGGCCCTCCATCACCTCGATGGTGACGGTCTCGCCGGACCCGACCCCGATCCGCTCGGCCAGCCGGCGCGTGAGCGTGATGCCATCCGGCGGCACATCGATCGGACGCAGCGCCGCATCATGCGGCCGCCGCAGGCCTGCGTTGAACGGCAGGCCGATCACCGACGTCAGATAGCTGCGATGCCCCGCGCGCAGGCGAACCGGGACAAATCGCAAGCCTTCGGCGACGAGCACGCCGGGCTCGCGGGCGAGGTCGCCGATAACGTCGCGATTGAGCGGGTGGGGGAAGGTGACCATGGCGTTGCCGCGTTCGACCAGATTGAACTGGACCTCGATCATCTGGTCGATCGCGTCCCGCCAGAACAGCCCGAGCACCACCATCGGCACGGCGAGCGCGATGCCGAGGATGGTGAACAGGCTGCGCAGCGGACGGCCGGCGAAATTGCGGATCGTCAGCGCGCGTCGCGGCGTCAGCGCTCTTGCCGACAGCAAAGCTTCGATCCACGATCGGCGAAATCGCCGCGGCGTGGCCGGCCGCATCGCGACGGCGGGGGCCAGCGCGACGACGCTTCGCAGCGCCGACATCACGCCGAGCGTGGCCGCCGCAAAGCTGATCAGGAAGCCAGCCAGCAGGGACCAGGGCGTCAATTCGAACGCGAGCGCCGGCAAACGAAAGAAGCCCTGGTAGCTTGCCACCATCGCCTCGCCGAACAGGAGCCCACCGGCCAGGCCCAGCATCGATCCGAACAGAACCACGACCGCGACCAGCTTGAGATAATGCAGCACCAGCGGCGTCGTCGGAAAGCCGAGCGCCTTCAAGGCCGCGATCTGCTCGCGCTGCGCGGTCACCAGCCTTCCCAGCACCACGTTGAGCAGAAACGCCGCGACGCCGAAAAAGATGATGGGGATGGTGATCGACATCACCTTTTGCTGGTTGAGTTCGTCATCGAGGAAACGGTTGGACGGCTGATCGCGCCGGGCGATGGCGCCGACCGAACCATAGGGCTCGAGCAGGCGGTCCAACGCGTCGATCACCTGCCGGGGGTCGGTGCCCGGGGTTAGCGACACGATCGCGTCGTTGAACGCGCCCTTCATGTCGAAGGCCGATTCCGCCGTGCTGCGGTCAACCGTTTGACCGCATAAACATACTCAGGCGACAGCGCGACGGCGGCGACACGAAAATTCTGCACGCGACCGTTCAGCACCACCGGCACCTCGGCGCCCAGCCGCACCGCGTTCTGATCGGCGAACGCCTCGTTGACGGCAACGGTTCTGGTGTCGCCCGGCCCTGGCGGGGCGCCGCGGCGGACGTGCAGCCTTGCCAGCGGCTCATCCCCGCCATTGGCGAGCGAGACCATCCGCGCCGAGACCGGCAGCATGGCCGAAGGCCAGTCAAGGATCACGTCGCGGACGATGCGCGGCTCGACCGCGGCAACGCCTGGAATTTCACGGAGCTGCGCCACCACCGCGAGCGGCGCCCGCTTCAGCGTGACGAAGACCTGCGGAAAGCGTGCGCTGCCGTAGAAGCGGTCGCGGCCGGCGAGCAACGAATCGTAGGTCGATATCGAGGCGACGAACACCGCGATGCCCGCGCCGATCACCAGCGCGATCGTCGTCACCTGGCCGCGCATGGCGAAGATATCCCGCAGCAGTTTGCGATCGAGCAGGGTCACCAGCGCACCTCTTCCGGCGAAAGCCGACGCGCATTGCGCTCCTCGCCGACGATGCGTCCGCCGCCGAGGCGCAGGACGCGATCCGCCATGCCCGCGATCGCCACGTTGTGGGTGATGATCACGGTTGTAGTGCCGAGTTGCTGATTGACCCGCGCGATCGCGGCCAGCACCACCTTGCCGGTCTCGTAATCGAGCGCGCCGGTCGGCTCGTCGCACAACAGGACATCGGGTGATTTGACGATGGCGCGGGCGACCGCGACGCGTTGCTGCTCGCCGCCGGAAAGCTGCGAGGGAAAATGATCGAGCCGCCGCTCGAGACCGACCAGCGTCAGCGCCTCGCGGGGGTCGAGCGGCTTGTCGGCAATCTCGTTTACCAGCGCCACGTTCTCGAGCACGGTCAGGCTCGGAATCAAATTGTAGAACTGGAACACGAAACCGACATGCTCGCGCCGGTAGCGCGTCAGTTCGGCGTCGTCTGCGCCGACCAGGTCATGATCGCGCCAGCGCGCCTGGCCGCCGGTCGGTGCGTCGAGCCCGCCGAGGATATTGAGCAGCGTCGACTTGCCGGAACCGGACGGGCCAAGCAGCACGACGAACTCCCCTTCATAGACGTCGAGATTGACGTCCCTGAGGGCATGGACCTCGACTTCGCCCATGACATAGGTCTTGGACAGGTCGCGGGCCTGAAAGACCATGCGACCTGGATCGCCTTGCTGCCGGGGCTGGTTCAGCGTCACGACATCCCGCTACCGTCCACCCGCTTCGATGAGCAGGCCGATCATCGGTAGCGCTCTGGCCTGAGCCCGGCTTGAGACAGGTCAAGTCCTTCCCCGTCGCCGCGTCACAATCCCGGCAGCGCGTTGATATAGACCTTGATCGCGCCCTCGGCCTCGACGATCACGCGCAGCGTTCTGGAATCGAAGGCGATGTCGGCCAGTCGCAATTTGCCGATGTCGGCGGAGACGCGCAGGCCGTCCTCGTTCCTCTGGACATCCGCGATCGCGGCAGCGATCTTTCGCTGCGCGTTGGCGATGAACGGCTTGAGGTCGACGCTGGCCTTCTCCGCCAGCGTCCGCTGCAGATGCGGGATGGCAGCGCGGGCCGCGGTCCCCAGCAGCCCGAACGCGGCCTCCGACTCGACCGCCAGTTCGATGTCGGTCAGCCGCAGCATCTGCTGCGCCTGATCCAGCACCGGCCTGCCCCAGATGTACAAACTGGCCTCGCCGCCGAGGCCGAACAGGCTCTTCTTCTCCTTCGCATTCACCAGGAGCGAAATCAGCAGGCGGTCGCCGGACGCCGCGACGCCGGCGCGCCTGACGGTGACGTCGACGGTGCCGGAGCCGTCTTCCGGGAAGGTCTTGCCGGCGAACTGCGCCGCGATGATCCGGTCGATCTCGCCAAAGGGCATGTCGACGGGAATGCCGATCGCGACCCGTCCGGGGGTTTGCGGCACGATGGCGATGGTGGCGGGAAACGGGCAGGAGGGCTTGGTCTCGGCCGGCGTGATGCGGGACTCCGCCTCGATGCCGAGCGTCAACGTCAGCGCCGAGGCGTCGACGCGCGGCTGGGCCGCGATCGCCCGCGTCGGCCGCAGCTCCAGCCACAGCGCCGGCAGCGGCGAGCCGGCGCCGGTGCCCTGCAGCGGGATCGAGCGGCAGGCCTGGGCCCATTGCGCCCGGGCGTTGCGTTCGAACGTGGTGTCGTCGCGCATCCGCGCCTGCACCGCGTTGATCTGGTCGGCGACGGTCTTGTCGATCAGCGGCTTGACCTGCGCCGGTACGCTGATGCGCGCGCCGGCCGCGACCAGGCTGGTGTCGCCGAGATTGACCTGCGCCGCCAGGTTGGGCTCGATCCGCCAGGCGGCGGCGATCTTCGGCCGCGCCGTGATGGTGACGTTGCCCTTGATCTCGGCGCTGGCGTTGACATTCTTGATGTTCACGCTGCCGATCTGCCGGGCGACATCGCCGCCGAGCAGGCTGCCGAGCGCGTTGCCGACCGCGCCGGTCGCCTGCGCCGACAGCGCGCCGGTGACGTTGAGCATTCCCGAAAGCGGCGTCGCCAGCGACAGCACGTCCTGGGCGCCGGTCACCGCGATCGGCCCGCGCGAAGCGGTCCAGCCGATGTCGGCGTTCTGCAGGATCTGCGCCGCCGGGTTGTCGGCCTTGCCGCTGAAGGCGCGCGGCGCGCCGCGGTCGGCGGCGTCGCGGATCGCCGACAGCGTGATCACGACCGGCGTGATGATGGTGGAGACGCGCGGCGCCGACGGCAGCGGCGGCAGTTCGACCAGCACGGGGGCGCGCACGTCACCGCGCGGCGCCACCAGGTCCATGACCGTGAGGCTGACCGCGAATGATATGACGATGATCGCGAGTGCGATCGACGCTGTCTTCAGCCGCATCGGCAGACGCATCGTCCCCCCGGCCCCCGCCTGAATCGCCCCTTGAGTCTTTTACAGGGACGTTGAGGGCGACGCCACCCGGGCCATGCCGCCGATCACTGCCGCGTGAGCAGCGGTCCCGGCGAATGCGGCTCGCGTTCAGCTTTGCGGCAATTTAGCGAACGGCTTGGCCGAGATCGGCGCGGCGATGCGTCATCGGCAGCACGATCACCCTGGCGCCGACGCTGACCCGGGAATAGAGGTCCTTGACGTCGTCATTGGTGAGGCGGAGGCACCCCGAGGAAACCCGGGTGCCGATCGTCTCCGGCGCGTTGGTGCCGTGGATTCGATAGATGGTGCCGCCGAGATACATCGCGCGCGCGCCGAGCGGGTTGCCCGGACCGCCGGCCATCTGGCGCGGCAAATAAGGCTGGCGCGCGATCATCTCCGGCGGCGGGGTCCAGTCCGGCCATTCCGCCTTGCGGGTGATGGTCTGGGTGCCCGACCAGGTGAAGCCCTCGCGGCCGACGCCGATGCCATAGCGCATCGCCTGCCCGTTGCCGAGCACGAGATAGAGATAGGTGTTGGGGGTGTCGATGATGATGGTGCCGGCCGCCTCGCTCGTGCTGTAGCTCACGACCTGGCGGCGCAACCGCGCCGATAGCTCGAACGCGCGCGGCGCTTCCTTCGGCTCGCCTTCAGCCTGCGGCGGGGCCGCCTCGATCGGCAAGGTGAAGAACGGAAACAGCGTCACCGGCGCGGCGGTGGCGGATGCGGAAAAGGCGATGGCGCCGATCGCCAGCGCGCCGCAGGCGGCGGCCGCGAACGCGGTCGTGCCGGATGATTTGGGCATGGTGGTTCCCCCCGTCTGTCGCGCCTGTTCCGGCGCTGTTGGGAACACCCTACAGATCAGGCGTTTCAGGAGGTTTGCACGAAACCGCCAAAATGATTGCGTCGCGTTAGGGATTTGTATCGTTAAGGTTTCGTTGAGGGAGTGGGTGGATCGACGCCGCATAGCGGCGGCGGGACGGGAGAGGGGTTCTTTCCCTCATCCGTCGCGGACTGCGTCCGCGCCACCTTCTCCCACAACGGCAGAAGGAAGAACCAATCAGTTCAGGCCGGGAGCGCGCGGATCCGCGGCGCCTCGGCATTGCCGACGTCAAGCACGGCGCGGCGGTCGGCTACCGCATGATGGAATTGTTCGAGCGCGAGCCCGATCGCCGCAAGGTCGCCCTGCTCGATCGCGCCATCGTCGAAACAATCGAGCGCCTCGCGCAGCACGCCGTCGGCGGCGGCCTGCATGTCGGCGAGTTGCTCCAGCGTTTCCGCCTGGCGCGCCCGCGAAATCAGGTCGAGCAAACTGTCGCGATGCTCGGTGTATTGCTCGCGTTCGTCGCGCTTCCAGTAGTGCTTCAGCCAGGCGCCGACCGATCCCAGCCCCGAGAGCACTAGGATCGCGCCCCAGATGTAATCGGTGTATTTCTCAAGGAAGGTTCGTTCGTTGCCGTCGATATAGGCCGCCGCGCCCGCATGCGCCGGCAGGGCGGAGTCCTTGTCGGTGTCGGGCTTCTCGATCTCCGAGGCGCTCGGCAACTCGCGCGCCAGTTGGTGGCGGTTGGTGAAGAGTTGGCGGGCGAAGGCGGCGACCGCCGTGTCCGACAGCGCCTTCCGCGCGATGATGAGGTGGTTGACGCCGATTGTATCGACCTTGTCCTCGGGGCGCGCGGGGGAAGAGCTGAAAATGCTGGCGGGGATTTCTTCGGCTTCGTAGATCGGGTTCTTCTTGGCGATCGCCTCGGAGACCTCGATCGGCAGGAATTTGGGTTCGCCGCGCGCCGTGGCGGTTGCGGCGATCGCGTCCACGGTGATCTTGCTCTTGAGCGGGCCGACCGCCATGAACGCATCGAGCGCCGGGTCGCGCGCCAAGTCGCCGATTTGGCCGACGGCGAACTGGCTGATCGTCACCTTGTCGGGGTTGATGCCGGACTCGCGCAGGATCACACGCAGCAGCGCGACGTTGGCCTCTGTTCGTCCGATCACGCCGACGCGGTGGCCGGCGAGGTCGGCGAGACTTTTGATCTTCGGCGAAGACTGCTTGCGCGCGCCTTTCGGCGCCGGGCCTGATGGCGTCCACAGCACCACGACGTTCTTGCGCAGGATCGCGACCGACTCGGCGTTGGACGGCAGGTTGAGGTCGCCGCGCGCCACCGCAAGGTCGACCTTGCCGGCCGAAAACAGCGCGATGCTGTCGGGCGTTCCTTCGGTCGTGACCGGCGACAGCCGAACCGCGCTGCCGTCGCGCGCGAAGGTCTGCGCCATCAGCTGGACCAGTTTGTGATCGTCGCTGCCGGCGGGCCCGACCGCGATCCGCAGCACGGTCGGCCGCAACACATAATACAGCGTGCCGGCGGCGACGCCGAACGCCAGCAAGCCCGCGGCGAGGATCAGAAGCCCGTAGCTTTTCCGCTTCCGTCGCGGGCGGCGCGGCGCAGGATTTTCAGTTTGGTCCGACATGGCCTTCAATCCCATCCGTTGATGCCGTCACTTCGGAAACAGGCGCGCGTCGATGACTTCCGCAGAACGCTCCATCGACGCCACCCATTCGTCGGACGGGTTCAGCCTTGGATAGAAAAACTGAAAGAAATGGACGCCTTCTGCGAGCTTTACGTCCCCATTAACGGTCAGCGAGACTTTTCCATCTTTGGAATATCTCGGATGTCCGAACGGAATATTGAACGCAATCGGCTGGGTACGGCCAGGAAAGTTGAATTCTACCGATCTGGGAACAAAGAAATAGTCGTGCACTGCGTCTGCCCGGCTATAGCGGCTGCGGAATACCCGGAAGGAAGAAAAGCTGTCCCCGTCAAATTGGAAATCACTTATCTCCTCGAACTCGGCCTTGGTCCGGGAGTACCGGTCCCATGTGGTTATGTTGGCGCTGTTCGCCCGCGGATGATCCGGAGGAAAAACGCGCAGCGCCGAAACGTTGGGCGCCAGTTTGCCGTCCCTTGTTTCCACTTCCATTTTGAAGCTGCTGCTATTGTAAGTATTGATCCGCCGGATTTTCTGGCATTGGCACGCGCCCTTGGGAATGAACCGGATACGGGTTGTTCGGTCGGGCGCGTAATACCGGAAACTGTAGTTTCCGAGGTCGATGTCCGCACACACCGGGACCTGGCATTGGCCGGACTGGATCACCTCTTGCGTCGGCTCCACTGGAGGCTCGATGAACCCGGCGGCGAGAACGGCCACTGCCGACGCCAACAGAAGTGTCGCCGCTTTTGAATGAAAGGGCGCGCGTTTGGCCCAATGACGCCGGGAAGCTGACATGGTGCTGTCATGTTAGCGGAAAATGGGTGCCGAGAGGTTTAAAAACATCCTTACAGATCGATGACGTCACACGCCTGAAATATCCATGTCCCAACGTCGGTCAAGCGAGAATCATGGAAATCGCAGGGCGCCGGACATGCGGATACTGATAGCGACCGATGCGTGGCATCCCCAGGTTAACGGCGTCGTTCGCACGCTGACCTCGCTGGCGCGCAGCGCCCGGGCGCTCGATGCCGACATCGATTTCCTGACCCCGGACGGCTTTCCCTCGGTGGCGGTGCCGACCTATCCGGGGCTGCGGATCGCGCTGCCGAACCGGCGCGAGATCGCGCGACGGATCGAACAGGCTTCGCCCGACGCCATCCACATTGCCACCGAAGGCCCGGTCGGCTGGGCGGTGCGCGCCTATTGCCGCCGCCGCGGGCTCGCGTTCACGACGTCCTACACCACGCGCTTCCCGGAATATGTCGAGGTCCGCACCAAAATTCCGACCAGCGTCGGCTATGCGGTGATGCGCCTCTTTCACGCCGCATCCGCCATGACCATGGTGGCAACCGATTCACTGCGGCAGGAACTGGCCGGACGCGGATTCCGGCGGCTCGGCGCCTGGACCCGCGGCGTCGATACCGAACTGTTCAACCCGCACCATCCCGCGCCGCTCGAATTGCCGCGGCCGATCTTCATGACTATGGGCCGCGTCGCGGTCGAAAAAAACATCGAGGCGTTTCTCTCGCTCGACCTGCCGGGATCGAAGGTCGTGGTCGGCGACGGACCGCAGAAGGCTCAGCTCGCAAAGCAATACCCGAGCGCGGTGTTCCTCGGCGAGAAAAAGGGCGCCGACCTGACCGCGCATCTGGCGGCCGCCGACGTCTTCGTGTTCCCGAGCCTGACCGACACGTTCGGCGTGGTGCAGCTGGAAGCGCTGGCCTGCGGCACGCCGGTCGCGGCATTCCCGGTCACCGGCCCGAAGGACGTCATCGCCGGCCATCCGATCGGCGCGCTGGATCATGATCTGCGCAGCGCGGCGTTGCGCGCGCTGACGGCGTCGCGCGAGGCCTGCCGGGATTTCGCGCTGGAGCGTTCCTGGGAAAACAGCGCGCGGCAGTTCATCGGCAATCTGACGGCGCTGCAGCCGAGCCGGTCGCTGCGGCCGGCGCGCCGCGCGCCCGCTCCACGCGCCGTGCAGGGTTGAGCGCATGCGTTCGACAATCATTCACGCAAGACCACAAGGTAGGACCAACCATGGCAGACATCATCAAGCTTGACGGCGCAAGGCGGCGCGACTTCGACCGCGAGACGGTGGAGCAGGCCTATGACCGCTGGGCCCCGGTCTACGACCTCGTGTTCGGCGGCGTGTTCAGCAAGGGCCGCAAGGCGGCGATCTCGGCCACCAACAGGATCGGCGGCCGCGTGCTCGAGGTTGGCGTCGGCACCGGCATCTCGCTGCCGCAATACGCGCCGCATCTGCGCATTTTCGGCACCGACATTTCGGAAGCGATGCTGAAGAAGGCGAAAAAGCGCGTCGACGGGCTCGGCTTGCGAAACGTCGAAGGTCTCGCGGTGATGGACGCGGAGAAGCTCGAATTCCCCGACGATTCGTTCGACGTCGTGATGGCGCAGTATGTCGTAACCGCGGTGCCGAACCCGGAAAAGGCGCTGGACGAATTCGCCCGCGTGCTGCGGCCGGGCGGCGAGCTGATCATTCTGACAAGGGTCAGCGCCGACGCCGGCATGCGCCGCTTCATCGAGCAACGGCTGCAGCCGGTGGTTCGACCGCTCGGCTTTCGCACTGCCGAGTTCGCCTGGTCGCGCTACGCGCAATGGCTGGCCGGCGCACGCGGCATGGAGCTGGCGGAGCGCCGCCTGGTGCCGCCGCTCGGCCATTTCTCGCTGGTGCGGTTTCGCAAAACCGCAAGAGCGGCGGCGGCGTAATGCAAGATTTGTAATGCGTGATCAAGGCGCCGCTTTGCGCAGCATTGCGGCCAGTCACATGTCAACATCATGATGTCACGTGGCGGACATCGAATCCCTGTAAACCCGGCCCATACATTTGGGGGAGAGAATGATCAAGAATTTCATGCAGGAACTGCGAACCCAGCGCTGGGACGACCATCGCTATTATCACCACAGCCGCATCAACCAGTCGCTGCACTTCGTCAGCGCGGCGAGCTTCCTGTTCGCCTATGCGATGCTGTTCTTCGACCCCGTGGTGTCGGCGCTGGTCGGCTGGCTGGTCTCGATGACCACGCGCCAGGCCGGCCACTTCTTCTTCGAGCCGCGCGGCTACGACCATCTGAACCAGGCGACCCACGAGCACAAGGAAGAGATCAAGGTCGGCTACAATCTGCAGCGCAAGGTGGTGCTGATGACGATCTGGGCGCTGTCGCCACTGGTGCTGTACCTCGATCCGACCCTGTTCGGCCTGTTCTCGCCGTGGACGACATCAGCCGATTTCATGCGCCAGGTCGCCAAGGTCTGGCTTGCGGTCGGCATCGGCGGGTTGCTGTTCCGCACCGTCCACCTGTTTTTCATCCGCGACGTCGAGACCGGCCTGGTGTGGATGACCAAGATCCTCACCGATCCCTTCAGCGACCTCAAGCTCTACTACAGGGCGCCGCTGTACCTGATGAAGGGCGAGTTGATCGATCCCGGCCTCGAGAAGCACGTCAGGCACGCGTGAGGATTGCTTGTATTACTTGCCGTTATGGCCGTGTCCCGGCCATCCACGCACTGCCCAACGTCATTCCGGGGCGATGCGAAGCATCGAACCCGGAATCTCGAGATTCCGGGTCTGGTCCTTCGGACCATCCCGGAATGACTGTGCGAGAGACGAACAATAGAAGCGCGCGCTCAGCGCCCAAGTCGCCTGGCCAGCATCTCTTTCAGGATCTGCCGCTTGATATTCCGGTTGGTCTGGGACGCGTCCTGCCACCACCAGCCGTCGCGCTTCATCTTGTCGGTGGCGGCGACGAAGCGATCGGCGACCTCGGCGAAATCGGCCTCGCTGTAATTCAGGCTGAAGATCAGCCGGCCGGTGCCGACCCAGCTCAACGCCAGCCCTTCGGCGCGCAGATAGTATTGCAGCATCCAGTTGTAGCGGGACGGCGCGGTGTAATGGACCATCCAGATCGTGGACAGGTTGGCGACCCGCACCGGCAGGTCGCCGGCGGCCAGCCGATCGTTCAGTGCCCTGGCGCGACCGTTCCAGGTCGCGTCGAGCCCCTGGTAGACGGCGTTGAAATTCGGGCTGGCAAGCCGGCTCAGGAATTCGTCCATCGCCGTCATCACATAGGGATGCGAGTTGAAGGTGCCGCGGGCAAAGCAGACGTCGGCCGGGCGGTCGTCGCGGAAGCGCCGCATCCATTTGCGGCCGCCGCAGACCACGCCGACCGGCAGCCCGCCGGCCAAGCTCTTGCCGTAGGTCACCATGTCGGCGCGAACGCCGAAATATTCCTGCGCGCCGCCGGCGGCAAGCCGGAAGCCGACGAACACCTCGTCGAAGATCAGCACGATGCCGCGCGCGGTGCAGACTTTGCGCAGCTTCTTCAGCCACTCGGTATACGCCGCGCGATCGAACGCGCTCTTGCGCGAGGAGTCGACCAGGGCAGAATCGCCGGGTGCGTTGGCGTTGGGGTGCAGCGCCTGCAGCGGATTGACCAGCACGCAGGCGATGTCGCGGCGCGTCCGCAGCACGTGCAGCGTCCGCTCCGACATCTCGGCCAGCGTGTAGGTCTCGTGCGGCGACACCGGATTGCCGACGCCGGGCTGCACGTCGCCCCACCAGCCGTGATAGGCGCCGGCGAAGCGGACCAGGTGCGAGCGGCCGGTGTGGTAGCGCGCCAGCCGCACCGCCTGCATGACAGCCTCGGTGCCGGACATGTGGAACGAGACTTCGTCGAGCCCGGAAATCTCGCACAGCCGCCGCACATTGTCGGTGATGACGGGATGATAGGGCCCGAGCACCGGGCCGAGCGCGTGGGCGCGCCGTTCGGCGGCGGCGATGCACTCCTTGTAGAAGTCGTTGCCGAAGATGTTGACGCCGTAGGAGCCGGTCAGGTCGTAGAACGTGTTGCCGTCGATGTCGGTCACGGTGACGCCGGCGGACGATTGCATGAAGGCGCCGGTGCCGAGATGTTCCCGCACCAGCCGGCTGTACTGGAACGGCACGCGATAGTTTTCGGTGAACTGCAGGTCGGAGATCCGCGCGGCCGCCTCCGCCGTCATCTGCCGTCCCCGGGCGTAGCGCTGCTGATAGAGGCCCGCGAGCCGGAAGAAGCCGTCCTGGCGCCGCAGCGCGACGTCGTCGGGCGCGCCGTCGGAGCGGAAGAAGTCGCCGATGTCGAACTCGTAATGCGGCAGCAGCCGCGCCACCGCCCTGGACATCTTGGAATGCCCGGCCAGCGAGCGGTGCTTGGCGCGCGACAGCGCCAGCCGCGCCTGCAATTTGGGGAACACCGCCACGCCGGCCGCGACCGCGGCGGCGGACAACGAAAGAATCGGAAGGGTCGAATCCATGCCTGAAGCGCTAGCCAATCCAGCTGACAGATTGATGACAATCCGCGGGCTGATTGCCCGCTTCACGCAGCAGGAAGACCTGAACTTCCTGCTGACCAACCGCATCCCGCGGGCGGCGCTGACCCGCTTCATGGGCTGGTTCAGCAAGATCGAGAACCCGCTGGTGCGCGATTGCTCGATCGGCTGCTGGCGGCTGTTTGCCGACCTCGATCTGTCGGAGGCCAAAAAGAGCGAATTCAAAAGCCTGCACGACTGCTTCACCCGCGAACTGCGTCCGGGGCTGCGGCCGGCGGACCCCGATCCGAACGTCGTGGTCAGCCCATCCGACGGCATCATCGGCGCATTCGGCCGGATCGCGGATACCGAATTGTTCCAGATCAAGGGCGCGCCTTACGCGCTGTTGGACCTGCTCGGTGATCCCGAACTGGTGGCGCGGCACCGCAACGGCATCTTCCTGACGCTGCGGTTGACGTCCGACATGTATCACCGCTTTCACGCACCCTACGACGGCCGGATCGAGCAGGTGACCTTCATCCATGGCGACGTCTGGAACGTCAACCCGATCGCGCTGAAGCGGGTCGAGCGGCTGTTCTGCAAGAACGAGCGCGCGGTGCTGCAGATGCGCCTTGCATCAGGGGAAGCGCTGACGCTGGTGCCGGTCGCCGCCATCCTGGTCGCCAGCATCCGCCTGCATTTCCTCGACCGCACGCTCAACGCGCAGAGCCGGGGGCCAACGATGTTCCCGTGCGCGGCCGATGTGCGCAAGGGCGACGAGCTGGGCTGGTTCGAGCACGGCTCGACCATCATCGTGCTGGCGCCGGAACGGTTCGAGTTCGCCGACACTGTCGCGGAAGGCGCGCGGATCCGCGCCGGCGAGCCGCTGCTGCGGAAGCCGCATTCCTGATCTCGATTTGGCGGCCGCTGTTCTTATAGAGTCGAAAAAAAGCGGCCCCGTGAAATTTCAGGGGGCCGCAAGTCTCAGGGGGCCGTAACTCTCGGAGGATTGGAGGTCAGCTGACGCGTTTCCAGGTTTGGCCGCCGCAGAACATGCCGCCGAAGGCGCAACCCTGGACCTTGAGGGCATTGCCGCCCTTCAGCGCGATCGTCGAGTCGTAGTTGCGGCCGCTGTCGGGATCGCGGATGCGGCCGGTCCATTTGTTGCCCTGCGGCTTCATGTTGATCAGGATCTTCTCGCCGGTCTTGACGGCGTAGCCGCAAATGTTGGCGCCGCATTCCTCGATGCGCACGTTGCCCTTGTTGTCCTCGGTGGCCCAGATGCCGAGCGGGGAGTTCGGATCGGCGGCTGGTGCTGCGGCAACCGCGGCCGGCTGCGAAACCGGCGCGGCGGCTACGGCGGCGGCCGGCGGGGTGATTTCGGAATACACCGGCGCGGTGGACGCAACGGTCGTCGGCGCAGGAGCAGGCGCAACCGGGGCTGCGACGGGCGCTGCAGCGGGCGCGGCCGGCGCGGGCGTGGCCGCTTGCGCCGGAGCGGGCTTTGCCGCGCTGGTGTCGGCGACCTCGTCATCGTCCTTGCTCTTGGAGCCCAGGCCCTTGAGGTCGATATTGCCGAGCGTGCCGGTATATCCGGGCGCGGTGATCTTGATGCAGGAAAGGGCGTTGCAGTTGCGTGGCGATTCGACCCGGATGCGCTCGCCGTTGATCTGAAAGGTGACGCCGCCGGCCTGGGCCGACGTGGTGGCCATCAACAACGCGGCGAGGATGTAGAGCTTTTTCATGGGAGCCTCCTGAGCGGCTGGTGAACGGTGGCGGATGAACTTGAGGCGACCCTATGCCGTGACGCGGTGACGTTCTGTGATGTGCATCACAGGTGGCGTCAGGGGCGACGCCGGGATTGGCGAGGTGACTCAAATCACATCGGGGAGCCTGCTCCCGGGCTTAACCTGCCCTGGAATGAACCTGCGGAGGCTCCGATGAAACGATTGGGTTTTCTCGCCCTGCTGATGACGCTCAGTTCGTCCGCCAATGCCGGCGGCTCAGTCTCATTCTTGGTTGGCGGTCATCGGGTTCAGATCGAATCGACGCGGCATTGCCGGGCGATTTCCTGCGCCTCGGTGTCGGTCTCCGGCCTCAATATGCCGCGCCGCCGCGACCGCCAGGACGTCGATCGCCCAACGGGTGAGCCGGTGAGGACGACGGCCCCGGCGACGCGAGCCCCGTCGCCGCCCGCGCCGGCAGTCGGCGGTCCGCCGGTTGCGACCGCCGCCGCGCCGCCGCCGGCCCTGTACACGCCTGCCGCGGCGACAACGCAGATCGTCGCGGCACCGCCGCCTCCAGCGCCAGCACCGCCTTCGCCGCCGGTTCAGCCGGTCGCAATTCCGTTGCCGCCGCCGGTCGCAGCACCGGTCGAAGCGGCGCAGCCCGCGCCGCAAGTTGTGCGCGTTTCGCGCGAAGTTGAGGTCGAGTCGGCGGACTCGCCGGTCGGCGACTGGCAGACCGAAGGCAAGGGAATGGTGCGGATCGTCCCGTGCGGCACCGCGCTGTGCGGCTACGTGCTCGATGCTTCCTCGAACGACAATGGCGAGGCGATCCTGATCAACATGAAGCCGAAGGCGGAGCGGCAATGGACCGGCCGCGTCTACAGCCAGGGCAGTGGCGCGACCTATTACGGCACCATCGCCATCAAGGGCGCGGACACGCTTCGCGTCGAAGCCTGCGCGCTCGGCCGCTTCTACTGCTCCGGCAACAATTGGAGCCGCATCACCAGCCGCCAAGAAAGCATCATGACTTCGCGTCAGGTGTCGGCCGAGCCGCGCTCGTAAGCGCGCCAATCAAAGCCAAGCAGAATCAGGATGGGTCAACAAAAGTTCACGAGAACGCCCCGGTGGAGAAACGCGCCGGGCGCGAACGTCCCAGATCCGAACAGGAAGCCTGGTCGAGCGCTTCCAACCGTTCGTCTAGTTTGACTTCCGACCGACCGTGCGCGCCGGCTGACCTTCATAGTCGTAGACGAACGTCGCGGTCTCGAAGAAGCTAAACGGCACGCGCAGTCCGATTTCGCGCGCTTTCAAGAAACTGATGGCGATGTCGGGCGGCGAGACGATGCCCACCTTGAGCTGGCCCGTTTGGGATCTGCCGCTGAGGATATCGGTGCCGTAGACGGCGGCGAGGTGTGCGTTGCTTTCGAAGCTGATGCCAACCGCGAGAACGGCCGTATCCTGACCTGCTTTCACGATCTCTGGAATCATGCTGACCACCGGAATCCGGCCGGCCTTTTCATTGATGGTTCTGATCTCACGGAACACGGTGGTGCTGCCGGTAATCAGGAAGATGCTCTTGCTCAGATCGAAGTCGTTCTTTTGCATCGTGCGCACCGCATCAGGGATAATCTGCGCCAGTTCCTCGTGCGCCTTGGCGGGGTTCTGCACCGTGCCCATGAAGACCTGGATGCCCTGCTTGCGCGCGCGCGCGGCGACAGGCTCGGCTTGAGTCTGAACAGCGCTGATGTTCTTGCTATCGACGAGAATCGCGAGATTCTTCAGGTCTGGCTTGAACTCCATTATGTAGGCAAGTTGCACTTCGACCGGCATGTTGAGCGAGGTGAACGCAAAATTGGTTTGGCTGCCGCTTTCGTAGTTTTTCATCTGCCCGAGTTCCACAGGATCCTTCGAGCAGACAGATACTACGGGAATCTTGCCGCCGCGGTAGTTGTCGTAGAGCCAAGCCGTCGACTCCGACCCCATGGCGAAAATCAGGTCGAACTTGTTGTTCTCGGCAAACTGGATCGTCTCCTTGCCGCGCACGTGATTCAGTTCGAAGTTGATCACGGTGAAATCGACGTGCTCGCCCTTCGACTCAAAGACATTGAGGATCTTTGTGATGGCGATATCGTAGGCCGACGACGACCGGGGATAGAGCACCAGGACCCGTCGTACCGTGCCGCGCTGTTCCGCCGAATGTGTTTCCGCCAGTTTTCGCCGAATTGACACCACGGTCGACCTGGCAGGGTCACCCGCCACATTCCAGGTCGCGTCTATCTCGCTGCCGTACTTGAACCACGCGGAAAACGGCTGATTTTCCGCTGCAGCTGTCGCCGTCAACGACAGGGCCAGCAGAGCTGCAACGACGCCGCGCAAGACGAATGGCGGTCGCGGAGCAAGCTTGGCAATCATTGCAGGGCCTCCGATGGCAAGTTGCGGACCGGCGGCTGGACAAGGTTGCGTGCCATAAACACGAGTCCGAGGCAGGCGATCCCGACGCCGATCCATACGATAACCATCGCGTCCTGCCCAAAGACCAGGAAGATCTGCGCCATTACCAGGGGCCCGACAATATGGCCGGCGCGCTCGAGGAACCGGTAGGTCGTCGTCACCGGGTTCACGCCGATACGATTCCCGAGATCTGACTGGCCGACGTGGGTCACTACGGGCGCATTAATCAAGCCGTGAGCGATGCCGACGAGGATTGTCCCGGCAATCAGTGCGCCGGTGCCGAACGGCCCGCTGCCGGCAAGCGTCGGACTCATGAACCCGACCAACATCAGCCCGCCACCGCTGAGGATGGCCCCCCAGAACAGCACCTGCTCGCTGTTGCTCGTGCGATCCACCAGACGCGAAGCAAAACCCGTCGCCAGAATGACGGCGAGGCCGTACAACATGATAAGCTGCCCGATGTCCTCTGAACGGTAGTTATATTGAACGAGCAGCAAGGGCATCGCAAAGGTGATCGTTCCGGTAAGGATCGCCTTTGCGGGTACGCCGATGCAAAGCAGGGTCGCGATGAATTCCCGATCGGACATGACGTCCCGGATGTCGTGCACCAGTCGGCGCGCGGCCGCAACCAATCCTCCGGCGATCCGTGCCTGGTCGCTGACACTTGGCAGGCGCAACAAGGTATAGAAAATGGCGGAGCATCCGATCGCGCCGGAGATCATGAAAACTCCTGGCGCCTCGAGGTAATTCACCAGCAGGGAGCCGAGCGCCATTCCGGAAATCAGACCGCCCTGGAATCCAAATACAATGATGGCAACGCCCTGCGTCTTCTTCTGCGGCGAAGCGACTGCCAGAATGTAGGACTGCACGCCGATCAGCAGCATGCCCTGTCCCAGCCCCGCGATACCCCGCAAGAAAGTCAGTTCGATGATTCCGACACGCATGACCATTCCGGCTACACCCGCGGTTGCCAGCAGCAACCCGACCAGGATCGCCGTCTTAGGCCCGTACCGCTCGGTGAAATTTCCGGCAGGCAACAAGCTCAACGCGAAACACAGATAATAGGCCGTGAAGGGAATCGAGGCATAACCGACGGACAGGCCAGCAACAACCGCCGCGTCCTGCATGAAATTCGGAAGAAATGAATAGGTCAGACTGTCGAGGAAAACAGCGAGGAAGAAGATCGGCTTGATCATGATCAATGCCGTATCTTCAGCCGATGCCCGGTCCGCCTCAGGGGCGTCAGGTTCGATTTGGCTGGCCCTGAGGTGTTGCAGCGATGAGGCGACTTGCAGGAACAGTCCCGCCAGTAGCGCCGACGCGACGAACAATGCCGCGAGGTTCTTGACGCTGCGAACCACCCTTTCGACGACCACGTCCTTTGGCACCGTCACAATCAGATGCACAACCCGCTCCAGCTGATCGGGGCGCGAAAGATCGATCTTGAACTCGAAATTTTGCGGATCGGAGATCCATTTCTTGCCAAGCTTGGTCGGGTCGCTGTCGATTTGGATGACATCGTTCTCGACCAGCGCCGCTTCGCTGATCTCAGTGTTCAGGCGTCTGTAATCACTGAAAATGCGCGCCATGCCATCGAAATCCTTGAAATGTAAATTGAATTCAACGATATCGCTCAAGCGATGCGCCAGCGTGACAACCGAGGCCCGCGATTTTCCCTGCACGCCGTCGTAGTAGAGTCCAACGATCGCAAAGACGACCGCAACCGACATCGCTGCGAACGTTATCGTGTAGCCGATCTGCAGCCACGGCACCCGCGCCCGGGGAAGAAGCGGCAATGCGAAGACGACGACAGCCGCGAACGCGGCCGCGAGTCCAACGGACAGATACACCAATGGACGGAACGTAGCGCTCAGTTTCTTCGACACGACTTCCGTGTTCGATGACACCAAAAGGTTGCCTACGGTTTCGAACCGGGTACGCAGCGGAATGATGACCTGATAATGCGTTGCGCCATATTCGACCGCGATCTCCTGCTTCACGCGTGAAATGGCGCTGGGGGGCTCTAGCGGCTTGGGGTTCGCTTTGTCGATGCCGGCGAAAATCTGCTGTCCGGCCTGATCGTATACCGCCAGCACATCGATGTCCTCGCCTTCCAGTATCGGCGTTGCCAGCGTATTGAATCCGGCATACTGCCGAAGCGGCAGCCCGTCCCGCAGGAATTTCTCGATGTAATTCTGCACCAGCCGGCCATGGGCGGTGAGCTTTTCGATATGGATCTGCTCGTAGGTGCGCTTGCTGTCCCCGTAACTGACGTAAAGAAGCAGCGTAAGCGAAACGGCTGTCACGATGAACATCGTAAACCCGTCGATCAATCGACTGCCGAATCTCCCTCCCAACATGTTATCCTCGCTGCCTTACGCATCCCCATGGGCTTCGGCCTGGCTGGCTGGGATCGTCATTGTTTCCGTGTCGCTCGGTGAAACGCAAAGGACCTGAATAGTCGCCTGGAACTTTAGGTGGAACGTCATAAATTCGGGTTAATGACGAAATCCCTCGCTAATGGCCTACTTGGTGGGCACTGAACGCTTCAAGATCTTGATATCCGGGGCCTGATCGCGGGGATTCGGGCCGGCGTTCACTGCCTCGTTGCCGGTCCTTAGCGCGTTGATCGAGGTGTTGAGCGCCAGCAGGTTAAGGTCTGTTGCCAATTCGTTAAGGGATGCCTGCGGGTCGTCCGGCGCCGGCGACCGCACGAAATCGAAGAGATTGGGCGTCTCCAAGAGCTCGACCAGATGTCCAACTGCGCCGCGGCGGTGAGCGAACAGGAAGTCAAGACGGTCGGCCAGCAGCGACAGGATGAGATCGTCGTATTCCATACCGGCTTCGGACAGGCCGGCGGAGACGAGGCTTGTGACGCCCGCGGTAGGTTTTTTGAGATCCGGCTTGGGGTTGGCCTCGAGAACGAAGACCTTTCCGTTCGCATCGGCGCGCAAATCCAGGCGGATCAGCGAGCCAAGATTGAATTCGAGATAAGTCTCGTGACCAAGACGCCGCATTTCGTCCAGCAACTTCGCGTCGCGGCGAGGATCGACCGGCTTTAGCCGATCATCGGTGATCGGGCGATTGTCCATCGACGTGAAGATCCGCTCGTCCGGCATCAGCACACGCTCAAGGGCAGCGAACGTGAATGGACGAGAGCCACGCGTAAGTCGGCCACCGGGCGCGATGATCGGTCCCGCCACCGCGATGCAGTACTCGCGGCCAGGCAGATACTGTTCCACCAGCACGACATTATCGGTGGCGCCATAGACCTGTGCGATGGCAGCGGGCAGACTTGCAACATCGGGCACCACGTGAACGTGCAGCGATGCCCGGCCCGAAACCGGCTTGACCACGAAGGGACCGGCATAATCGCCAAATGCCCGTGCGAACCGGCTGTTCAAGTCGGGACGGAACGGACCGCGCGCCATGTTCCAGGTAGTGAACGCGGGCGTCGGGATTCCGGCGCAAACAGCCTCCCGCTTGAATGAGTGCTTGTTGTCGAGCGTGGTCGCCGCGAGCGGGTCGTGCCCCACATAAGGCACGCCCATCATCTCCAGCATCGCTGACGCATGCGCGGCAGGATTGTAGCCTTGCACCCCGCCCGTATTGAGCCAGGCCAGGTGAATACCCTGGCGCCGCAGCCGATCACCGAGACGCATATCGTCGGGTATGAGGTCGACGTGATGGAATCCCTGCCGACGAAGCGATGCGGCGATGTCTTGCGCCACCGCCTCGTAGCTTTTCCAGGATCGGGTATTGCGCGTCTGGTAGACGACGCCTCCGGAGTTGGATTTGTCGCCGCCGAAGATGACCGCCAGGCGGGCACGGGATTTCAGGCGCTCGATCTGTTCCCCGAGCACCGCCATATCGTTCACCTGCACTGCGGCGGCCTGCGGCTGCGCGGACGTCAGCTTCGACTCGGGCATCATAGCTTCCCCGGCTCCTTTTGAGCCACTGCAGTGAAACTACGGCACAGCGATAAGCTTGAGGTAAAGCCCGCGAGCCGGGAGCCACAATTCGCCGTTAACACTGCCAGATCGCTAACGCCGCGCATCTTGGGCGCCATTGCGACGCTTGCTCGTTGCGGGAAGAGCGCGCGCGGAAGCATCTCGAAACTCAACCAAGCATGCGAGCGCCTGAAGCGCCGGTGTGATGTCTCTCTCGCTTGTCGTCACTGCGCCCGCTACCCGCGAAGAGCCGGTCCATGCCGGCCACCGCGCCCGCGCGCGCCAGCAGCAGCCGGGCGATGTCCTCGGCAGCCTTCGGCTGGCTGAACAGATAACCTTGCATTTCGGTGCATCCCAACTCGCGAATTTTCGCCAGTTGGGCCTGCGTTTCGACGCCTTCGGCCGTCGTCCTCATCTTGAGGCTGCTCGCGAGGCTGGTGATGGCGCGCACGATGGCGGCGGCATCATCCATCTCCGAAACATCCTTGATGAAAGAGCGATCGATCTTGATCTTGTCGAAGGGGAAGCTCCGCAGATATGTCAGCGAGGAGTATCCCGTACCGAAATCGTCCATCACGATCCGCACGCCGAGTTCGCGTAATTGGTGTAATGTCACCAGCGTGGTCTCGTCATCCCGCATCAGGACCCCTTCGGTGATCTCGATGTCGAGCCGGCGCGGCGAAAGACCCGATCGGGCAAGAGCGTTGATGACCTTCAGCGCCAAATTATGGTTCTTGAACTGGATCGACGAAACGTTGACGGCCACGGACACGTCGCCCGGCCAGCTTGCCGCGGCGGAGCAGGCCTTGTTCAGTATCCATTCGCCAAGCATGGAGATAAGGCCCGTTTCTTCAGCGATCGGAATAAACTCGGCAGGCGATATTGGGCCGCGTTCGGGATGATGCCAGCGCAGCAATGCCTCGCAGCTGCTGATTTCGTCGCGCTCGAGATCCAGGATCGGCTGGAAGTGCAGCTCCAACCCGTCGCCGGCGATCGCCTTTCGCAGATCGAGTTCGAGCGTGCGCCGCTCCTTGATTCGCGCATTCATCGCCGGCTCGAAGAAGCGGAACATGCCGCGTCCGTCGCTCTTGGCCTCATACATGGCCAGATCCGCCTGCTTGAGCAGCTGCTCCGGATTCGTTCCATCATCCGGCGCCACGGAAATTCCGGTGCTGATATCGGTAAAAAGCTGATGCCCGTCGATGTCGAAAGGTTGCGCGATCGCTTCCCGAACTCGCGCGGCGAGGATCGCGGGGTCCGACGGTCGCTCGACCGCGGTTTGAAGAATTGCGAACTCATCGCCTCCAAAACGCGCAATCGTGTCCGTCTCTCTGAGGCAGCTCTGCGCACGGTCGGCCACGGCTCTCAATAGCTTGTCGCCGACCGCGTGGCCGTGCGCGTCGTTGATGCTCTTGAAATCATCGAGGTCGAAAAAGAGGACGGCGAGATACTGTCCCCGTCGAACGCGCGCGAGTTCCGTCTCCATCTTTTCGCGCAGCAGGACACGATTGGCCAGGCCGGTCAACGCATCGTGATGCGCCAGGTGAGCGACCTGGGCTTCCGCTTGTCGCCGCGCGGTTATGTCGTCGTGCGTGGCGACCCATCCACCGTCCTTCATTGGACGTCGGGTGACCACGATCGCCCGACCGTCCGGCAATTCGACGATATTGCTGACAATCCTGTCTTGCGCCATCGCGCTCCGTCGATAGTCAACGTAGGCTTGCGCCTCCTTTACGGAAAGGCTGCCCGTTTCGACCCGGTGCTCCACCAGCCGGCTGACGGTGCAGCCCGGCCTGACCACCTTGGGAGAGAGGCCATACAATTCAATGTAGCGCCGATTGCAGATGACCAGTCGACCGGACTTGTCGAACATCGTCAGTCCCTGCGACATGTTGTTGATGGCCGTATCGAGGCATGAATTCTGTTTGCGCTGGCGGCGATACGCAATGGCTCCGATCAAGCCTGCGATCGCGAGGCAACATACGACGATCGCGACGAGGGGGAGCACCCTGCTGAAATCATCTGCGACGGAGGCCAGACTCTGGAACATTGAAAACCTTGCGGCATGAGAGCTGATCCCCACAGCCTAGGTTGAAGGTATGGTGTTCTGAGTAAACACGGCGCCTCAAGACATAGTATCCTTAACAAGTCACTAAAGTGAGGAGACGGAGCGAGCAGGCATCACCGTGCGCTTGCGCTGCTGCTTGCAAGCCAGGTGAGCAAGACATCGTTAAGCATTCGCGGCGCGGGGCGCGGGCATATGTGCCACCCATCCGCGAAGCTGCTTTGATGGATGCGCTACGGATTCCAGACGACGAAAGAAGGCGTGACGCCGATGATGCTGGCAGTGGTATCGAAGGCGTCAGCGCGCAACGTGGCCGAGTTCATCGCCTGCGCAAAGGCCAATCCTGCAAAGCTGGACCACGGCAGCGCGGGCGTCGGCTCGATCGGCCACATCGTGGTCGGGGTATTGAACAGCAGGCAGGCACCGAGGCCGTGCTCGCGCTATATGACGGCTCGAATACCGCGGGGCCTAGATCAGCCCGAGCACAATGGCGCCGACGAAGCCCAACGAGAGATAGGCTGCAACGAGGCTCAGTCGGCTGACGAGTGGACTTGCGAAATCCATTGGGAAGGCTCCCTTGGGTTCACGTCGTGTCCCTAACTAATGATTAAGGCTAGCAAAGCGTTCCCCGCGGAAAAAGTCAGCCTTGCTGTCGATCCTTGTCTGCCGAGCGTTCCGCGGCCGCGGCGATGTGGTTAAAGATTCATGAAAACAACACGTTGAAGAGTCCTTAAATAAATTGGTCGAACGTGCCCGCGATGACGCGCGGAGTTCGTTTGTATCTCGTCGGCTCCTTCGTCCTCGTTGCGCTAGCTGGTTGCGGCCGCGGATTCTTTCAGTCCGCCGAGCGCGAACCGTGGCGTGCCGAGGCCGAACTCGCATGTCTGAAGTCCGGTGCGGTCAAGGAGGGCCCGGAACGGTTCCGGATCGAGCCGATATCAGGACCCGGTGTGTGCGGCGCGCAGTATCCGATCAAGGTCGCGGCGCTTGGCGAAGGCGGCGGCCTGGGTTTCGCCGACGAAAGCCTGCGGCCGCCCGGCAACATCGGACGCCAGCCGCGCTGGCCGATCACGGCGGTGCCGGCCGCGCCAATCGCACAAGGAACCTATCCGGATACGGCGCTGCGCCAGCCGAACCGGCCGATTTCGCTCGCCGCGCCCGGCCTCGCCCCGCCGGACGACGTTGATTTACCGGAAGATGGCGCGCCGCGATGGCGGGAACCGCGCGGCGGCGGATACAGTGCCGCGCCGTCCCATCCCTCGCGCGATCGTTACCAAGGACCGGCGGCGCCCTATGCACCAGCCCCGATGACGCCGGCGGCGCCGAGGCTCGGTCCCGCACCGGGCAATGCCGTCAGCGGGTTCGGACCGGTTACGATGCGGCCGGCGGCGACGCTGGCTTGCCCGATGGTCTCCGCGCTCGACCGCTGGCTCGCCGATTCCGTGCAGCCGGCGGCGCTGCGCTGGTTCGGCGCGCGCGTGGTCGAGATCAGGCAGATCTCGGCCTATTCCTGCCGCGGCATGAACGGCAACCCGCATGCCCATATTTCCGAGCATGCGTTCGGCAACGCGCTCGACATCGCGGGCTTTACGCTCGCCGACGGGCGCAGCATTTCGGTGAAGACTGGCTGGCGCGGCGTGCCGGAAGAGCAGGGCTTTCTGCGCGACGTGCAGGCCAGCGCCTGCCAGCATTTCAACACCGTGCTGGCGCCGGGCTCCAACTCGCACCACGCGGACCATCTCCATGTCGACCTGATGCGCCGCGCTTCCGGCCGCACCATCTGCCGGCCAGAAGCGGTCTCCGGCGAGGCGGTTGCGGCGCGGGCAGGGCAGCGCCATCCCTACGCGTCGCGCGAACGGTTTCCGACAGGATCGCTCGGCGGCAGCAAGACAGTTTCGCGCTGGCACAAGGCCAACAGCGGCGTCAACGAGGAAGACGAGTTCGACGACCATTGATGGCGTTGAATTTCCATTTCGCTCGGAAAGGCTGCGATTGAGTGAGCGAAGATGGGAGCGCGTCAAACAATACGAATATCGGTCAAGCGAAAATCGTTTCCCTTGCAAAGCAAGGGAGCGTTCATCTCCTTGGCCAGCCCGTATGCAAAGCAATCCCCGTAGTTCAGCGCCGCGGCATGGCCGGTTCCCTTTCCGAACCGGAGATGAGCTGAGCGGGCGGCGCGCGCCATCTCCAGCGTTACCGGTTCGATGCGGATGCCCGCCGTTTCGATGAATTCATCGAGCCATCTCTCCGCCCTTGCCGGAGAGATTTGCTTCAACCCGCGCAGGACAATCGAAGTCTCGACAATGCCGGCGGCCGACATGATCGGATCATCGTCTGTCGCGATACACCGGACGAAATGCATGGCATCGTCTTCCTGCCGGAAAATCGCGATGACCGCTGAACTGTCGACGACGATCACGTCGGCAGGCCGTGCTCGTCGTAACCAAGGATCTCATCCGGATTTCGTCCGGTGTCCGGCAATGCCGCATACCGGTTGCCGATCTTCATCAGCCGTGCGGCAACATCGTCGGTATTTCGGCGACGGCGCTCGCGCGCCAGCCGTTCGCGCAGCGCCGAAGTAACGGCAGAGGTGAGGTTCTCGCCGGTGAGCCGAGCCAGTTCCGTCGCAAGCTTATGCGCTTCATCGTTCTTGATATTCAGATGCATGGTGGCCTCTGTCTGATGGTAGAAGTATACATAAAATCTACCATTGATGCAAGAGGGTCGCTTGCCCTATGCCGCCAGCCGCTCCAGCAGATCCTGCACCACCGCCCGCCGTGGCTTGCTGCGCCGCCACGGCGATGGCGACGGCGGAAGCGGTCTTGCCCTGCAACGTGTTTTCCGCGGCGACCAGGCGCAGCGGCACCGGCGCGATGCCGCCGGCGGCGAGGCGGACGAACTGGAAGGCGCCGTCCCTGACCACGGCGCGGGCACAGACTTCGACCAGCGGCCATTCCGCATGGGTGCGGCTGATGGCGCGCCGGTACAGCGCGCGTTCGCCCCCGAGCGGGGCGGCGAGTTCGACGCTCGTGATCATCTCGCCCGGCTCCAGCGCGTTGTCGGCAGCGCCGTTGGCGCCGTCGCCCAGCAGGTCGCCGATGGTCAGCCCGCTTCGCCGGTCGGTAGCGATCCTGGCGTCGTAGGCCAGCAGCGCCGCTGCCATGGTGGAAGGATGCGGCGCCACGCACGGCCCGAGATCGAAGGCGACGTGATAGAGATGGTTGCCCTCGCGCGCCGGGCAATCCGATCCGCCCTTCCTGAGACAGCCGATATGCGGATTGCGGTAGTACCAGCAGCGCGAGCGCTGCGCGAGGTTGCCGCCAAGCGTCGCGAGGTGACGGATCTGCGGCGTCGCGAGGCCCAGCGCCGACGCCGCGAGGCCCGGATAGGCCGCGGCGAGGCGCGCATCAGCGGCGATGGCGGCGATGGTGGTGAAGGCGCCGATGCGCAAGCGGCCGTCGGCTTCCCAGTGCATCCCGATCGTGTCCGGCGTGGCCGATATGTCGATCAACGGTCCGGTCGAGACGCCGCTGCGCCGCCGCTCGGAGAGGTCGGTGCCGGCGGCGCGGAATTCGGCGGCCTGGATTCTGGTCGTGGCAGTCGGGGTCATGCGGCGGCCCTCCCTTTGAGCGCGGCGAGCAGCAGGTCGGGACGGATCGGCAGCTCGGTCAGCCGCGCGCCGGCGGCGTTGCAGATCGCATTGGCGATCGCGGGCGACGTCGGCACCGTGGCGACCTCGCCGATGCCGACGCTGCCGCCGAGCACATGGTCGAATCCGCCTTCGTCGAAATGCACCTCGATCACAGGCGTGTCCGCGATCCCCGGGATGCGGTAGTCTTCCATCCCGCCGCTGAGGACATCGCCGGTTCGGGAATCGATTTCGCGCGCCTCATGCAGGGCGTAGCCGATGCCCTGGATGACTGCCCCTGTCGCCTGGCTTCGCGCCAGCGCCGGGGCGGCGATCTGGCCGACCGCGATGCCGGTGTGGACATGGACGACGCGGACATGGCCGAGCCAGGTATCGACCTCCACCTCGACGACCTGCACCGAACTCGGCACGCCGGCGCCGATCGCCAGATTGGAAAAGCGCCGCATCATCCAGCCGAAGATCATGCCGATGAAGCCCGCTTCCTTCAGCGGTGAGCGAATCCCGGGCGCCATTTGTCGGCTGTCCTCCGGCCGCACCGCGGAGGCGGAAAGATCGGGCGCGGCGGCGAGTAGTTCGCGCCACGGCGCGTTGGAGCCGGGGACGGGCTTTCGCTTGGCGTTCTGTTCGATCGCGGCTTTCAGCTTCTGGACGGCCAGCAATATCGGCGGGACCACCGAGGCCGTGACCCGGCTGCCACCCGAACCCGGCCCTTCCGGTAGTCCGGAGTCGCCTAGTCTCACCTCGACCTCGTGCGGTTCCAGGCCGAACTCGCGCGCGACGGTATTGGCGATCACGCTGCGGGTGCCGGTGCCGATATCCTGCGTGGCGGTGCTGGCGATCAGGCGCCCGCCCTTCACCGCGACCTCAACCTTGACCCCGGGTTGCCACAGATAAAGCCAGTAGCCGGTGGCGACGCCGACGCCGCGGCGATAGCGCCCGCTCTGCGCGGCCGCCAGCCTGCGGTTGCGCCAGACGTCGAGGCCGAGCGCCCAATCGTACAGGCGCTGGCGGTTGGGGTCGGGGTCCCAGCGCTTGCGAAGCGCGATCGGATCGACGTTCATCCGCAGCGCGGCCTCGTCGATCGCCTGTTCCAGCGCAAACGCCATCGGCGGTCCGCCGGGCCCACGGAACGGCGAGCCGGGCGCCAAATTGCTGATGACGTCGAAATCGGCGAGTTCCTTAGCGTCGGCCGGATAGATCAGTCGCGCGAGCGCTGCGATGGTCGAATTGATTGCCGCGCCGGTGTCGGCATGGGTGACCAGCGACAGCGCCTTCAGTTCGCCCTGCGCGGAGGGCAGCAGCGCGATCTTCACTTCCGCCGCCGGCCGATAGCCGGTCACCGAAAGCTCCTCGTGCCGGTCGAAGGCGACCCGGACCGGCGCCCTGGCGGCGCGCGCCAGTTCGATCGCGGCAATGGTTTCCATGCCGAGGCTGGCCTTGGAGCCGAAGCCGCCGCCGACATGATCGGCAATCACGCGCACCTTGTCGTGGCCGAGCTTGTAGCGCTTGGCGATCAGCTCCATCAGGTGAAATACCGACTGGGTCGAGGCATGGACGGTGAGCCGGTCGCCGTCGAAACGGGCGACCGCGGCATGCGGCTCCAGGCAGGCATGCAACTGGGTGCCGGTCCGGAAGGCGCCCTCGACCAGCAACGGGTTCTTTTCCTCGCGCGCGCTGTCAACCCAGCTCCGTACCTTCCTCGGCTTCCTGGAAAAAGCCGCCGACGGTCCGCGGATATTTCCGTTCCACGTCGCCGGTGCGGCGTTGCCCTCGGAGACGTTGCCGGCCTTCTTGCGCGCGGATTTCTCGAACACGACAGGCGCGCCCGGCTTGCGCGCCTGATCCATCCCAACCGCCGACGACAGACGCTCGCTGCTGAACTTGATCGCGGCAATGGCGGCGAGCGCGGTGCGGCGATCCTTGGCGGCGACGGCGGCGATGGGATCGCCGACAAAGCGGACGATGCGGTCGTCGCCGATCAGCGAGATCACCGCGCCCACGCCGGGGATGGCGCGCGCCGCCGCGAAATCGAATTCCCCGATGCGGGCATGGGCGAGCCGCGAGCGCAGGATCACGCCCTCGAGCTGGCCTTCGTGGCGGATATCGACGGTGTATTTCGCCGCACCCGTCACCTTGTCGCGCGCCTCCATGCGCGGCGGGGCGACTTCACCGCCGTCGAACCGGCCGGCGCAGGCGTCGGCCACGGCGCGGAAGATGCCGTCATAGGCGCCGCAGCGGCACAGATGCCCCGATAGCGCCTCGCCGATCTGTTCGCGCGAGGGCAGGGCCGTGCCGTTCGCCGCCCGCCAGCCGTCGTGAAAGGCCGCCGCCTCGACGATGAAACCCGGGGTACAGAAACCGCATTGCAGCGCGTCGTGCGCCATGAATGCCTTCTGTACCGGATGCAGCCTTGCCGCGCCGACGCCTTCGACGGTCGTGACCGTCCTGTCGGCGGCCGCGCGCGCCGGCATCAGGCAGCTCACGACCGGCGCGCCGTCGACCAGAACCGTGCAGGCGCCGCAGACGCCGGCCCCGCAGACGAGCTTGGTGCCGGTGAGGTCGAGCGCGTCCCGCACCAGGTCGACGAGCAATGCGTCGGGATCGTCGGGGAGGGGAGCGAGCCGGCCGTTGATCGTCATCGTGCTCATCTGCGATCTCCAGATTTGCGGGAGGTTGGTCGGGGAGTGGATAGGAGTGTGGAGTTCCTCGCGGGCTTCGCTTTGGCCGCGCGGGGCGATTTGGCGGGGCTCACGGCGCCGGCGACGAGCGTGCGCAGCATGACCTCCAGATCCTTCAGGAAAGCGTCGGCCGGCTGCATCGCGGGATAGGCGGACTTGGTGCCGTTGATCGCCATCTCGACGCACCGCGCCAGGGCGTGCGGCGTCAGGCCGGCGTTGAGCAAAAGGCCCTGTTTGCGGCAGACGCGCGCGATCATCGCGGCGAGCTGTTCGGCATGGGAGGCGGCGTACTTCTGGTAGAGGTCGCGGGCCTGCAGCAAATGCTCCGAGAACAACTCCTCGACATGGGGCGACCCGTCGAGCGAGCCGGCCAGTTGCCGAAGCTTGGCCGCCACCGAAGCGACGAGGATATCGGCCAGGCTGCCGCCGGCCTTCTCCGCGGCGTCGGCTGCCTCGATCTCAGCCGCAAGCGCGTCCTCATGCAGCCGGGCGATGACGGCCCGAAACAGCGCTTCCTTGGAATCAAAATGGTGATAGAGCGCCTGCCGCGTCAGGCCGGCGGCATCCGCCGCCTGCTCCACCGACGAACGCCGGAAGCCGTGCCGGCGGAACACCAGCATCGCAGCGTCCAGGATGCGGGATCGGGCGCTCATTTGACAATTTTGACATTACGGGACGAAATGTCAATATTTGCCGGCCGCCGCGGCGACCCATGTCGAAGCGGAGCGCGGCGCCGTCACAACCTTGAGGCGGCCGTGCCACGCGGGATCAGGCTATTTTTCGATCATGTTTCGCAGTTCGGTGACCATCGTCCTGGCCTCAAACGGCTTGCCGAAGAATCGGCTGTGCGAAGGCAAGGCGTCCTGCTCCAGTTGGAGGTGGCCGGAGACCACCACGATCTTGATCGGCGGCCAGCGGTTGTGAACCGCGTGCGCCAGCTTCAGTCCATCCATCGACCCCGGCATGTTGACGTCGGTGAACAGCAGGGTGATGTCGGAGCGTTTCTCGAGGATTGCGATGGCTTCGTCGGCATTGCCGGCCTCGATGGCCGTGAAACCGGCCTCCTCGACGATGTCTATGGCGTGCAGGCGCAAAATGGTGTCGTCCTCAACGACGAGGACGCAAATCGGGCGGCCGGTAACTTCTGAGGACATCTGTTCATTTCGGTTGTGCGGCGGTTCAGGTTGAACTGGCCAGTCGGGTTTCAAAGCTGCAGATGACGCCCGCGGGGCGGTAATCGACCTTGACGGAACAGCCAAAGTCGGACGACAGCGCGCTTTCGATCAGACGGGAACCGAATCCGCGCCGTGACGGCGGCGAAACGGGCGGGCCGCCTGACTCGCGCCAGCGGAAGCCGAGCGTCGGTCCCTCATTGGACGGATGATAATCCCAGTTGACTTCAATCGTTCCATCCGGCGTCGAAAGCGCCCCGTATTTCGTAGCGTTGGTTGCAAGCTCGTGAAGGGCGAGCGAGAGCGCCAGGGCTTGCTTGGCGGTAAGATCGACCGTGGGGCCGGAAATCTCGATGCGGGATTCCGCCGTCCTGTGCGGTTGAAGCGCACCTTCGACCACGACTGATATCGGCGCGCTCGCCCAGCTCGACGCGACCAGCACGTCGTGCGCCTGGTTGAGCGCGCGAAGGCGGGCGTCGAATATCGTCCGGGCTTCCTCCTTGGTCGCCGCCGTGCGAAACGTTTGGCTGGCGATTGCGCCGACCATCGCCATGGTGTTCTTCATGCGATGTTCGAGTTCGCGCGCAAGGAGTAGATGGTGGGCTTCCGAGACCTTGCGGTCGTCGATGTCGGTGTTGGTTCCGATCCATCGCGTGATCGCGCCGGACGGGTCTCGGATCGGCAAGGCGCGGGCAAGATGCCAGCGCCAGGCGCCATCGGCGCGCTGCAAGCGGAACTCGACCTGATACGGCGCTCCGGTCTCCAGCGATTTGCTCCAGGCGTCGGCTGCGGGTCCGACGTCCTCGGTGTGGACTATCCTTATCCATTGGTTGCCCACGAGTTCTTCTGACTTCAGCCCGCTATAGCAGAGCGCCTGATCGTTGAACCAGTCGAGTTGCCCGTCGGGTGTCGCAGACCAAATCTGGTTCGGCATCGCCTGCGCGAAGGTCTTGAAGCGCGCCTCGCTTTCCCGCAATGCATCGTTGGCCAGTCGCGACGCGGTGACGTCTCGCGAGATCGATAACAGCCGGTCCGAGTCGCCGTTGGCGTCGCGTATCAGGGTTACCGTGACGTCCCACCATTTGGGTGTACCGGCAAGCGTGGTCGCGAATCCCTCGAACCGGCCAGTGTTCCCGGCAAGGGCAGCGGTCACCGCCTTGTTGGCTTCGGCGTGACCCTCGCCCCGCCAAAGATCCGGCCACGAACAGCCCTTGATGGCGTTGAAGTTGGTAACTTCCATCAGACGCTGTCCGGCCTCGGTCATGTAGATGAGGTTGCCGTCGAGATCGAGAATCTTGATGCAATCGCCCGAGCCGGCGAGCAGGCTGTGCAATAATGAAAGGTGGTCGGAGACCGGAATGGGAGAATGATCCATGAGATGCTGACTATGCCTTCATCAGGAAGCCGGGACGATCAAGACCACGAAAGATACGGTGATGAGGTCCGGCGAGAATAGCCGGGCTCGACCCGTGCGTCAGTGCGGATGCACCAGGAGGGCGAACAGAAGAATGATAGGCAAGGGAACGCCGACCAGCCAAAGCAGTGCCCTTCTCCAGATTTCCATCGCGCCCACCCCGTCGAAAGCGGCAACGGGTGGCCGGGGTTTTGGTTCCTCTCCCCACAAGGCAGGGGTTCCCCTTAACGTTGGGTCGTGACATCGAGACCGCCGTTGACAAGCCCGCCAAGCGGCCGAACCTGGAATGAGAACAGACCGATGAAGATCAAGGACGTCCGCACCCACATCCTTCGGGCGGCGCTTTCGCAGCCTTTCGGCTATTCGCGCGCGTGGTACGATACCCGCACCGCGATGGTCGTGGAGATCGAAACCGATGACGGCCTGATCGGCTGGGGCGAATGCTACGGCCCGGCGCCGATCACCGCCGCCGTGGTCGCGAGCCTGGCAACCCTGCTGATCGGCGCGGATCAGCTGCGCACCGATTACCTGTGGCGGAAGATCTATTCCAGCATGCGCGATCACGGCCAGAAGGGCGTCATCATCGAGGGGTTGAGCGGAATCGACATCGCGCTGTGGGACATCAAGGGAAAGCATTTCGGCGTTCCGGTCCATCGCCTGCTCGGCGGCGCGGTTCGCAGCAAGGTGCAGGCTTACGCCACCGGCCTTTACCGGCGCCGATCCGGCGATCCGCTGCGCTACTTGCCGGAGGAAGCGGCGGGTTACGTCGCGGAAGGCTTCAAGGCGGTGAAGCTCAAGGTGGGCTTCGGCGTGGAAGAAGACGCGGCGGCGACGCGCGCGGTGCGGGAAGCGATAGGGAGCGGCGTCGCATTGATGGTTGACGCCAACCACGCCTATGACGCGCCCGCGGCGATCCGTCTTGGCCGAATGATCGAGCCTTATGACATCGGCTGGTTCGAGGAGCCGGTGCCGCCGGAAGACGTCGCCGGCTACTGCGAGGTGAAATCGGCGCTGACGATTCCCGTCGCCGGCGGCGAATGCGAATTCACGCGGTTCGGTTTCCGCGATCTGCTGGTTCGCCGCGCGCTGGATATTGTCCAGCCCGACACCTGCGCGGCCGGCGGGTTGTCGGAATGCAAGAAGATCGCCGACATGGCCGAGGCGTTCGGCGTCAGGTACAATCCGCATGTCTGGGGCACGGGCATCGCGATCGCCGCATCGCTGCAACTGCTCGCCGTGCTGCCGCCGCACCCCGCCCTCGCTGGCGCCGCTCGAGCCGATGCTGGAATTCGACCGCACCGAGCATCCGATCCGCCAGGCGCTGCTGACGCGACCGATCGAGCATGCCGGCGGCGTTGTCGCCGTGCCCGATGGCTCCGGCCTCGGCATCGAAATCGACCGCACGGCGCTGACGCGGTTCGCGGCGAGATGATGCGTCGTTGCGGGTGCCGCCAGTCTCAGACCGGCGGCGTCCGATACGCCGCCAGGAACATCCGCGTCGCGCTGTCCACCACGTGCGCGATGCGCGGGGCCGGCGGAGAGGGAGCCGCCTGAAACACGAACGGCAGGAACAGCGTCGCCTGGCACATCTGCATGAACTGCGCCGCCGCGAGCCGACAGTCGTCGATCGCAAGGTCGTTCGGCCGGACATGCGCCTGGAGGTAATCGGCGAGATGGTCGATCGTCCGCTCCAGCACGTTGACGTAGTAGCGGCTGCCGACATCCGGCATCCGTTCGGCAATCGCCATCACGGTGCGGATCGACGATCCGCCGCCGGGCCGGCACAAGAGCTGGATATAGGCCTGTCCGAACTCCCGCAGCGTGATTTCGGCATCCCGCGCCGGATCGAGGTTGAAGGTGACGCGGCCCTGTTCGATCGCCTCGGCCTCGACGATAGCTTCGAACAGGCGGCTCTTGTCGGCGAAGTAGACATAGAGCGTGCCCTTGGAGACGCCGGCCGATCGCGCGATCTCGTTCATGCTGGCCCCGTCAAAGCCCAGATTCATGAACACTTTCCGCGCGCCGTCGAGGATTTGGCGGCGCTTCGAGCCGTCCTCATCGCCGCAGGGGTCAATCGCGGTTGGCGCGGATGCAACCATTGGTTTATCTTCCCGACAAGAATATCAACCCGGATAGGCGGGGAGGCTTCTCTCACGATAGGACTCGCGTAAAGTATTTTGACCGAACCGTTCGGTCAATGTTATTGGTTGATCCAACGATGTACGAATGGGTCCGCGGCGTGGCCGCGGGCAACATGGCATCTGATTCAGGGAGGCCGGTCATGGTTGCAGCGAGGGACCAGGCTGCCCGCGCGCCTCGTTCCGGGCCGGAAGCGGCGGGCGACGACGCGGCGCGCGAGGCCATCGGCCAGCTGCGTCCGCACGCGGCGGAAGAAACCAGACGTCAGCTGGCCGCAACGCCCGGCGCTGTGGAAATCGAAGGCGTGGAAGCAGCCTCCGCCAAGGCCACCGCCGCCGCGAAACCTGGCAAGAAAAAATTCGTGATGATGGGCGTGCTTGGATCGCTGGCGCTGGCCGCTGCCGGCTACGGCGCCTATTTCGTCCTGGTCGGACGCTTCTACATCTCGACCGACGACGCCTATGTCCGCGCCAACAACACCACGCTCGGCGCCCGCGTTTCCGGCCATGTCGTGGCGATCCTGCCGCGCGACAATTCGATCGTTCGCGCCGGCGAGGTGATCTTCAGCATCGATGACGGCGACTATCGTATCGCGGTGGAAGCCGCGCGCGGCAAGATCGCGACCCAGCAGGCCACCATCGATCGCATCGGCCGTCAGGTCACGGCGCTGGAAAGCGCCGCCGAGCAGACCCGTGCGCAGCTCGCCTCCTCGGAAGCGGCGCTGAAGCGCGCCGGGCTCGACTTCGAGCGCCAGCAGGCGCTGAGCACCAAGGGGTTTGCCTCGCGCGCCACTTTCGAGGTTTCGGAAGCCGGGCGCGACCAGGGCATCGCGGCGGTGCGGTCGGCGCAGGCGGCCTATGACGCCGCGCGCGACAATGTCGAGGTGACGAAAGCGCAACAGGCCGAGGCCCGCGCCCAGCTGGCGGAGCTGCAATCGACGCTGGCCAAGGCCGAGCGCGATCTGGCCTTTACTTCCGTGCGCGCGCCGGTCGACGGCACCTTCTCCAACCGCATCGTCAATACCGGCGATTACATCCAGGCCGGGCAGCGGCTCGGCAGTCTGGTGCCGCTCAACGACGTCTTCATCGACGCCAACTACAAGGAAACCCAGCTCAAGCGCATCCGTCCGGGCCAGCCGGTGAAGATCTCGGTCGATGCCTACGGCCACCGCAAGTTCGCCGGAATCGTCGACAGCATATCGCCGGCGGCCGGCTCGGTGTTCACGCTGCTGCCGCCTGACAACGCGACCGGCAATTTCACCAAGATCGTGCAGCGCCTGCCGGTGCGCATTCGCGTGCCGAAGGAAGTGGCCAAGCAGAACCTGCTGCGCGCCGGCATGTCGGTCTATACGACGGTCGATACCCGCGAGGGCGCGGCCGACGCCGACAACGAGACCGACCTCGATGCGCCCGGGACGGTTCAACCGCAGTGATCCTTTCCAGCGCCCGGGCCCGAGCCAGGCGCCTGTTCCGGGCTGAGCATGGCTGACGCCACCACCGCACCGCCTGCCATGATGAACGCGGCGGACGCCTCCGAGCGGATTCCGCCGCGGCGGCTGCTGGCGTTTCTCATCATGGTGTTCGGGATGTTCATGTCGATCCTGGACATCCAGGTGGTCTCGGCGTCGCTGCAGCAGATTCAGGCCGGCCTCTCCGCCAGTTCCAGCGAAGTATCGTGGGTGCAGACCGCCTATTTGATCGCCGAAGTGATCGGCATTCCGCTGTCGGGATTCCTGTCGCGTGCATTCGGAACACGGCTGCTGTTTGCGGTGTCCGCCGCCGGCTTCACCATCGCAAGCCTGTTCTGCGGGCTTGCCTCGACCATCGAGCAGATGATCCTGTGGCGCGCGGTCCAGGGTTTTCTCGGCGCGGGCATGATCCCCACCGTGTTCGCCTCTGCCTACACGGTATTTCCGCGCTCCAAGTTCCACATCGTCGGCCCGATCATCGGGCTGGTCGCGACGTTGGCGCCGACGATCGGCCCGACAGTCGGCGGCTTCATCACTGACATGATGTCGTGGCACTGGCTGTTCTTCATCAACATCGTCCCCGGCATCGGCATCACCATCGGCGTGCTCGCGCTGGTCGATTTCGACAAGCCGAACTTCGCGCTGCTCGAGCAGTTCGACTGGTGGGGCCTGCTGTTCATGGCCAGTTTTCTTGGCACGCTCGAATATGTGCTGGAAGAGGGCCAGCAGGTCCAGTGGCTGCAGGACACCTCGGTTGCGGTCTGCGCGGCGATCTGCGCGGTTTCGGCGATCGCCTTCTTCTGGCGCGTGCTCAGCGTCAAGGAGCCGATCGTCGACATCAGGACCTTCGCCGACCGCAATTTCGGCCTCGGTTGCCTGATCTCGTTCTGCGTCGGTATCGGCCTCTACGGCCTGACCTACATGTATCCGCGCTATCTCGCCGAAGTGCGCGGCTACAGCCCGCTGATGATCGGCGAAACCATGTTCGTCTCCGGCGTCGCCATGTTCATCACCGCGCCGATCGTGGGGCGGCTGATGCTCAAATACGACATGCGCTACCTGATCGCGATCGGCCTCGCACTGTTCGCGCTCGGCACCTACCAGATGACCTGGATCACCAAGGAGTATGATTTCTACGAACTGCTGGTTCCGCAGATCCTGCGCGGGGTTGGCATGATGCTGGCGATGGTGCCGACCAATACCATCGCGCTCGGGACGCTGGCGCCGGAGCGGGTCAAGAACGCCTCCGGCCTGTTCAACCTGACCCGCAATCTCGGCGGCGCCGTGGGACTGGCCCTCATCAACCAGGTTCTGAACGAGCGCACCGACCTGCACCTCTCGCGGCTGCATGATCGCGTCAACTGGGGCAACGCCGCGGCGGTCGAAGCCCTCAACACGCTGACCCAGCGCATGCAGGGCATGGGCGACGCCGCGCTGATGGCGATGAAGCAGTTGTCGCTGATCGTCCGCCGCCAGGCGGCGGTGATGGGCTATGGCGATGCCTTCTTCATGATGACGGTATTCTATTTCGGTCTCTGTCTGCTGGTGCTGTTCATGAAGAAGCCTTCCGCGACGGTCGCCGGCGGCGACGCGCACTAGAGCGAGATGACTGTTCTTCGAATCGTCATCTCGCTCTGGTTTCTTGTTTGAGCATGATCTTCGCGGAAAACCGCTACACGCTTTTCCGGATCATGCTCTGACGGCTGTTGCAGTCCCGATCGGTGTCGGACTATCTTTCCGGCATTGAGAGGGCCTGCGTGATGCGTTGGTTTCGTCGGGATCGTCCGCCGGACGCCTGGGAACACATCGACGATCAGCCGTTGGGCGATATCGGCGCGGCGCAGAAGATTCGCGAGATTTGCGCCGCCGCCGACGTGATCGCTGAAAAGCTGGCGGGCGCCGGCGGGCGCAGCGCCGGACAGGTGCTCGCCGCCGACGCCGAGCGATACCAGGCCGCCGTCAAGCGCGCGCTGGAGGTCGCCATGAAGATTTCCGACGACGGCATGCGCGACGTCGCGCTTGGCCAAATCATCCGGTTAAGCGTGAAGGTGGATCACATGAAGACGGCCCGGGCGCTGCTTCGGGCCGTCCGGTCCGAGAAGATGCGGGCCGAGCTGATGGCGGAAAGTCCGGCGCTGGCCGCTCACGACGCCGGCTGAGGCGGCGCGCGGTCCTGCTGCGGCGGCGCCTGTCCGCGCATCCGGGTCGAGATCGCAACCGTCGCCACGACGGCGGCGGCGAACAGCAGGATTTGCAGCGTGATGCTCTCGTCGTTGAACAGCGCCGCCAGCGCAAAGGTGACGAAGGGCTGCAGCAACTGGACCTGGGAGACCCGCGCGATGCCGCCGATCGCCATGCCGGCGTTCCATGCGAAGAACCCGATCCATTGCGAGAACAGCGCGACATAGAGCAGGCCCAGCCATGGCGCGGGCGCGATCCGGGTGATGTCTTCCGGCATGGTCAGCGCGGCCGCGGGAATCGACAGCGGCAGCGCGATGACGAGAACCCAGCTGATGACTTCCCAGCCCGGCATCTGCGACGTGAGGCGCCCGGAAAACGCGTAGCCGATCGCGGCGACCGCTACGGAAGCAAACAGAAACAGATCGCCCGCGACCAGCGCGCCGCCGCCTTGTCGCAGCGCGAACGCGATGACAAGCCCAGCGCCGGCAACCGAGGCGACCCAGAACAGCGGCCGCGGCCGCTCATGGGTGATGGCGACCGCGACCAGCGCGGTGGCGATCGGCAACACGCCCAGCACCACGCCGCCATGCGAGGCGTCGACCCGCTGCATCCCGAGCGACATCAGAAGCGGAAACAGGATGGCGACGCAGAGCATGGCTAGCGCCAGTTGCGGCCACAGGTTGCGCGGCGGCAACGGGCGCCGCAGCCAGACGAGCAGCGCCAGCGAGCACAGGCCCGCGATCGCGGTGCGCAGCGAAGTCAGGGCAATCGGATCAATTTGCGAAACCGCAATCCGCGTTGCCGGCAGCGTGCCGCCGAAAATCAGCACGCCGATGAAGCCGAGCAGCAGACCGAGGCGTTGGCGCGAGGCGGAAGAATCCATGACGCGATCTGGTTAGCCGCTCCGCCGGCCAGCGTACAGCAAACTACTCGGAGCACATGGCGGCCATGCGCTGCTAGCTCGGAGCAATGCTGCTCCACACCAGCCCCGCGCCGGACAGAAACAGCAGCGCCAGCACCACGTCGTAGAAATTCCGGTCGCTCAAGGCCTGGTAGGCGCGCATGCCAAGCCAGGCGCCGACCAGCGTGCCCGGCAGCGCCAATAGCGCCAGCCAGAACACCTCAACCTTGACGAACCCGCTGGCGATCTGCAGGCACAACGCGGCGCCAAGCACGGAGCCGTTGAAGATCTGGAACACGCCGCGGCGTTGATCCTTGGTCCAGCCGCGCACGCTGGCCCACAAGGTCGGCAGCGGTCCCGACAGGCCGGCAAGGCCGCCGAGGATGCCGCCGGCGAATCCGACCGCGGCGTCGGCCGGCCGGCCGCCGAAACCGAACGCCATCGGCGTGCGGATGAAATACAGCGCCGCGGGAAACACCAGCAGCATGACGCCGACACTGAGTTTGAAGGTTTGCGGATCGGCGCGGGTAACCAGCAGCGCCCCGATCGGCATCCCGGCCAGTCCGCCGGCCACGAACGGCAGCGCGAGCTTGAAGTCGAGCAGCCGCCACATCGACCGCAGCGTCGAAAGCTGCGAACTGACCGAGCAGATCAGGACCAGCGGCACCGCGATGGCCGGGGGCAAGACATAGAGCCAGATTCCCAGTGCCATCAGCGCGGTGCCGAAGCCGGCCAGCCCGGAGACGAAACCGCCGGCCAGCGCGCCCGCCAGCAGGATCGCATAGGTGACCGCGTCCATTCGATGTTTCCCTGTCATTCCGGGGCGCATCGAAGATGCGGACCCGGAATCTCGAGATTCCGGGTCTGGTCCTTCGGACCATCCCGGAATGACGATGGTGAGATTTCCGGCGACGTTTACACGTCGGCCCGTCACGCTACTATCGCCCTCCAAGTCTTCAACCACAACATCATGGAAACGCGCCAATGAGCTCAGCCTCCTCGAAAACCTTTCTGGTTTGCCACGGCGCATGGTCGGCCGGTTGGGCCTGGAAGAAGATGCACCCGCTGATGCAGGCGGCCGGACACCGGCTGGTCACCCCGAGCTACACCGGTCTCGGCGAGCGCGCGCATCTGGCCAACCCTTCGATCGACCTGGATACGCACATCGAGGATGTGCTCAACGTCATCAAATACGAGGATCTGCGCGACATCGTGCTGGTTGGCCACAGCTATGGCGGCATGGTCGCGACCGGCGTCGCCGACCGCGCCCGCGACAAGGTCAGGCAACTCATCTATATCGACGCTTTCGTCCCCGACGACGGCCAGTCGTTGCTGGATTTGAACCAGGCGGCTGTGCTGCGGATGCAGGAGCTGGCCAAGGCCGGCGGCTGGCGGGTGCCGCCGAGCCCGACGCCGCCCGACACCTCGCCGGCCGACGTCGAGTGGCTTTCGACGCGCCGCGTCGACATGCCGATCAAATGCTTCGAGACCAGGCTCAGGCTGCGGGGCGGTCCGCTGACGCTGCCGCGAAGCTACATCTACGCCACGCGGATTACGCCGGCCGACACCTTCGGTCCGTTCGCCAGGATGGCCAAGGGCGATCCCGCCTGGAGCTACCACGAGATCGACGCCAGCCATTCGCCGAACGTCACCGCGCCGGAAGCGCTGATGGCGCTGCTGCAGAAGATCGCGGCCTAAATGGCGAGGGGTCCGGCGCGTCACGCCGGACCCCTCATGGTCTAGATATCAGCCAGCCTGTAAGCCGGGTTCTGTAGGGCATCGCCCCGCTTGCACGGGACGATACGTGACGGCCATTCCTCTGGGGCCATGCTTGCGCAGGGCCTCGAGCAACCTACCCGGACGGCGAGCCTGACATCGCCCTGCGGGTGTTATCGCTTGCGCGAACAGCCCGCGTTGCCGTCCCTATTCGGTTTTGCTCCCGGTGTGGTTTGCCATGCCGTCTCCGTTGCCGGAAACGCGGTGCGCTCTTACCGCACCTTTTCACCCTTGCTCCGTCCGAGGACGGGGCGGTTCGTTCTCTGTGGCACTTTCCCTGGGGTCGCCCCCGCCGGACGTTATCCGGCACCGTATGTCGATGGAGCCCGGACTTTCCTCCCCCGCAGCCTTTCGACCGTAGCGGGAGCGGCCGTCCGGCCGACTGACGCCCTAGGCATGGGGGTTTCGGCCCGCCGGGTCAAGCCGGGAACGGCTTCGGCCCGGGCCAAAATAAATTATCCTGAACCTGTCGTTTCGCGGCAGGCCGGTTCGACCGGTTGTCGGCGATTCCGCCGATCAAGAGGAGTATCCGCAATGCAGTACCTGCTGATGATCTATGAGAACGAGGCCGAGGCGGCGAAAATGGATGCGGCGACGGGAAAGAAGATGATGGAGGAATACGGCGTCTTCACCCAGTCGATCATCCAGAGCGGCAACTTCAAGGCCGGGGACCGGCTGCAGGACACCCACACCGCGACCACCGTGCGGGTCCGCGACGGCAAGACGCTGACCACCGACGGCCCGTTCGCGGAAACCCGCGAGCAGCTCGGCGGCTATTACCTGATCGAGGCCAAAGACCTCAATGCGGCGCTGGCGATCGCGGCGCGGATTCCCGGCGCGCGGACCGGTTCGATCGAGGTGCGGCCGATCTGGGTGTATGATTGATGGGGAGGCCGTCATTCCGGGGCGCGAAGCGAACCTCAGATGCGCGACTGCGCATCGGGGAATCTCGAGATTCTCAGGTGCGCAGTTGCGCACCGCAGTTCGATGCTTCGCATCGCCCCGGAATGACGGCCCTCGGGTATTGCAATCGCATGACACCTCGCGACATCGAAAAAACATTTCGCGACGAGGCGGGGCGGGCGCTGGCGACCCTGATCCGCCTCGTCGGCGATTTCGATCTGGCGGAAGATGCCTTGCAGGATGCGTTTGCGGCGGCGCTGGAACGCTGGCCCGCCGCGGGTCTACCGTCCAATCCGCGCGCCTGGCTGGTGAATGTCGGCCGCAACAAGGCGATCGATCGCGTTCGCCGCAACATCGTGTTCAGGGGTAAGCGGCACGAACTGACGCATGAGTTGCTGCTCAACGCGTCGGCGCCATGCGAGGCCGCGGACAGCGCGCTCGACGACGACATGCTGCGGTTGATCTTCACGTGCTGCCATCCTTCCTTTGCAGCCGAGGTGCAGGTCGCCCTGACGCTGCGCACGGTGTGCGGGCTGACCACGGTCGAGGTTGGACGGGCGTTTCTTGTCGGCGAAGGCGCGATGGCGCAGCGACTGCTGCGCGCCAAGCAGAAAATCCGCCTGGCCGGCATCCCCTATGAGGTGCCGGAGCGCGAAGCGCTGGCGCCGCGGCTGCACGGCGTGCTGGCCGTGATCTATCTCGTGTTCACCGAAGGCTACGCCGCAACCGCCGGCGAAGACCTGATGCGGCCGGATCTGGCGCGCGAAGCGATCCGGCTGGCGCGGCTGCTTGACGCCCTGATGCCCGGGCGCGGCGAGGTCAAGGGTCTGCTGGCCCTGATGCTGTTGCACGATTCACGGCGCGCCGGCCGGGCGAGCGCCGATGGCGACATCCTGTTGCTGGAGCAGCAGGACCGAAGGCTGTGGGATCGCAATCAGATATCGGAAGGTTTGCAGCTCGTGGATGAAGTGCTGAAGATGCCGGGCCGGCCGCAACCCTATGCGGTCCAGGCGGCGATCGCCGCGCTGCATGCCCGCGCCGGAAGTTACGAGGATACCGACTGGCCGCAGATCGCCGGACTCTACGAAGTGCTGCTGCGGATCAGCCCGTCCCCCGTCGTCGAACTCAATCACGCCGCGGCGGTCTCGATGGTGGACGGGCCGGCGCGGGCGCTCGACCTGGTCAGCGCGCTGGAAGCGCGCGGCAAGCTGAAGGGCTACGAATTGCTGCCCGCGGTGCGCGCCGACCTGCTGCGCCGGCTGGGGCGGAACGAGGCGGCGCGCGAGGCGTATCTGAAGGCAACGGCGGCGACGCAACTCGGGCCTTTAAGGCGGCTTTACGAACGACGCATTGCGGAGCTCGATTGCAAGGGGCCTAGCCGGAGGGCCTAGCGCGCGGCGACGGCCTCGTAGATGTCCTCTTCCTGTGCCGTGTGAAGCCGCACCAGGGTCTCTATCGCCTCGATCAGCCGCTGTGCGTCGCGAATGAGATAGCGGTCGATGTCTTCCGACGGCAACTCCTTCGCCACGGAGGCGAGCAGCCGGGCAAGATGCAGTATCTCGCGGTGCGCCCGGCTCATCGCCGAAAGCCCATGGGTTTCCCGCAGCACCCTGGCGAGTTGAGGATAAACGTGGCCCTCGTCGTCGCGCTCATGCGCAACCACCTTGTCGCGAACCAGAAGATTCGCTTCGGCAATCAGCGCGGCGGCGCGTTCGGGGATGGCATCGTCGAGAGCGTCCACGATAGACCGCAGCCGGTCGAGACTGCGGAGCAGTTCGAGATGATTGTGATGCAGTTCGCGGCCCGCGGCAGCGGTCATGCTTCTGCCGCTGCGGATGCCTGCCGGCTTGAGCGCACGCAGCGCATTGAGGATCACGGCAACGTCGATCAGCTCCTGAAGGATGGCGGCCGGCACCGGCATCAGCCAGCCGAGCGCCGCCGCCAGCATGGCAAGCATCGAGAGTCCCATCCCCACGATGATGCTTTGGATGGCGATGTGCCGGGCGCGCCGCGCGATCGCGATCGCCTCGCCGACCCGATCGAGGCGGTCGGCGAGAATAACCACATCCGCTGCTTCCGAAGATGCGCTGGCGCCACGCGCGCCGAGGGCGATCCCGACGTCGGCCGACGCCAGCGCCGGCGCATCGTTGATACCATCGCCGACCATGATGGTCGGATGCAGCCGCTGCTCGGAGCGCACCGCGTCTACCTTGTCGGAGGGAACGCGTTCGGCGAGCACGCCATCCAGATCGAGCGCGGCGCCGATCGCCTGCGCCGCGGCGGCGCGGTCGCCGGTGACCATCAGGATTCGCGCAATGCCAGCCTCGCGCAGCAGGCGGATCGCCCGCGGCGTGTCGGAGCGCAGTTCGTCGGCCAGCAGCAATGCACCGACCGGCCGCCCTTCGACCGCGATGAAGACGATAAGCGCCGATCGCCATGAAGCGCGCCGCATGGCCCGAATTGCCCAATCGGCGACGCGCTCTCCGGTGAAGACCATCTCGCGCGAACCGGCGATGACATGCCGTCCGCCGATGATGCCTTGCAGCCCCGAGCCCATGGATTCCCTGACCTCTTCGGGTAGTTCGAGCTTGAGGCCGCGATCGGCCGCTGCCTCGACGATGGCGTTGGCAATCACATGATGCGACGCCTGCTCCAGCGAGGCGCCCAGCATCAATATCTCGTCAGCGGTCTCGCCGGGCGCCACTTCGACGGAGAGCAGTCGCGCTCCGCCGACCGTCAGCGTCCCGGTCTTGTCGAACAGCACGGTATGCGCGCGCGCCAGCGCCTCCAGCGGCCCGCCGCCCTTGATGAGGATGCCGCGCCGCGCGGCTTGCGCCACGCCCGCGATGAAGGCGATCGGCGCCGCCAGGATGAGCGGACACGGTGTTGCCGCAACCAATACGGCGAGGCTGCGAAGCAGATCGCCCGAGATCAGCCAGGCGACGAGCGCGAGCGCCAGAGTGACCGGCAGGAAGATCAGCGCATAGCGGTCGGCCAACCGCACGAACGGTGCCTTGGCGGTCTGCGCCGCGGTCACCAGCCGCACGATGCCAGCATAGGTGCTCTCGCCGGCGATAGCGGACACCGACATCTCGAAGGTCTCGCCGGCGTTCAACGAGCCGGAAAAGATGGCGGCGCCGCGTGCCTTGGCAACCGGAATCGGTTCGCCCGTAAGTGCCGATTCGTCGACCGTCGCAGCGTTCGAGTTGATCACGCCGTCGACAGGCACGACTTCACCCGCATGCACCAGCAACCGGTCGCCGACGGCGATCGTGGAGACCGGTACCTCCTCGATGCGGCCCTCGGCAAGGCGATGCGCCTGCCGGGGCGCGCGGTCAACCAGCGATCGCAAGTCACGCTTGGCCCGGGCAACGGCGATATCCTCGAGCACGTTGCCGCCGGAATACATCAGCGCCACGACGGCCCCGGCCAGCGGCTGGCCGAGCGCGATCGCTGCACCCATCGATACCAGCGCGATCGCATCTACGCCGAGCCGCCCGGCCAACAGGTCGCGCACAATAGAAACCGCCAATCCCGCGATGACGGGCAAGGTTGCTAGCGTCCAGCAGAGATCGGCGTACGCCGGCCGGCCAGCCAGCGCGGCGGCAAGCCCGGCTGCTAGTCCGGTGAGCGCGATCGCGACCAGTGTCCATCGCATGACGCGCTCAAATGACATCAGCCCATTCCGCGATCGTCCCGTTTCCGGCTTGTCGCCGAAAATGGGTCATTCGCCTTTGAGGGAAATCAACCGACGCTCGGGCTGGTACGCTGTTATCGGCGGACGAAGGGCTTCTGGCCGCAAGGAATTACTTCGCCGTGAGCACAGTCGTCGCCGCATCCGCCGGCAAGCTCGCCAGCAGGGCATGCAGCGTGCTGACGGTCGAATGATCGGCGACGCCGTCGATCCGCGCGGGGCGGAAGTGGCGCTGGAACGCGGCCACGACTTCCAGGGTGGCGGCGTCGAACTTGCCGTGGGTCGGCACGTTGTAGCCGTAGCGCGCCAGCGCCGCCTGCAGGCCGGCGACATCGTCGCTGATGCTGCCGGGCCTGAGCGTTTCGCCGCGCACGATCGGCGCCGGCTGCACCCAGTGGCCCACGCCGGAATTGGCCAGCGAATGCCACGGAAACTTTTCGCCGGGATCCTTCTTGCGTCCCGGCGCAACGTCGGAATGCGCGAGCACTCGGTGCGAGGGCACCTTGCGGCGGAGCATGATGCCGCGGCACAGCGCGATCACCGCGGCGATCTGGCGCAGCGGAAAGTCCGGATAGCCCCAGTCATGGCCGCGGTTGACGATCTCGATCCCGATCGAGCAGGAGTTGATGTCTTGCTCGCCGGCCCAGCAGGATGCGCCGGCGTGCCAGGCGCGCTTGCTCTCCGGCACGCACTGCACGATGCGGCCGTCCTCCAGCACGATGTAATGCGCGGAAACGTCGGTGCCGGGGGCGCAGAGCCGGGCGATCGCGCCTTCGACATCCGGCATGCCGGTGTAGTGCAGCACGATCATGTCGGCGAGGCGGCCGTTGTTGCGGTCGCCGTAGTTCGCCGACGGAATGACATCCGAGGCAATCGAGGTGTCGGGGATGAAGCTCTGCATACCGGCGTTGGCCCCGGGAAGCGGAAGGGCGCGTTGACGCTTTGAATCAATACCAGCAGATGCGAACGTACCAGAAGTCATTTCTCGAACTCAAACCGGGCAAGACAACGGCAACTCTGCGTTCCCGAGCGATAACGCTGTTTACTATTCCTTTACCCTGCGGCCGGCGCAATCCGGCAAAGCTGTTCTATCCCCGCCTTTCGACGGAACGCCTGGCGCCGGCAAAAGCACGCTGAAGCAGGCGCCGACCATCAACGCTTTCTTAACGCTGGGTGCCGTTACTAAGTGGTGAAGAGCCGAACCGGCGTCGGGGACGGCGGAGGCCCTCTTTCACGCCCGAAACGCCATGGCAGCCCAGCAAGTTCCCTTCGGAATACAGCCATGGCGGGGCCGGGCAGGGAACGGCGATCGCGCCGGGCCGCGGCTCATTGGCCGGACAAGGCCGGCAAAGCGCGGAGGTTTGAGGCGCAATGGGCCCGTTCGCTGTCAGTTCTCAATCCGTGGGCCGGAATACGCCAGGGGCCGGCGTATGAATCCGGCTGCGTCACGCCATATCGCCGTGCTCGGCCGCCAGGCGGTCGAGATGCTCAATCCCCGCGCCGGCGGCGTCTATGTCGATGCGACCTTCGGCGCCGGCGGCTACAGCCGCGCGATCCTCGAAATCGCGGGAACCCGCGTCATCGGCATCGACCGCGACCGATCGGCGATCGCCGGCGGGCGCGATCTGGTCGAGCGGTCGGCCAGCCGGCTGATCCTGGCCGAGGGACGCTTCTCGGAACTCGCCGACATCTGCGCCGCGCAAGGAGCGACCGCGGTCGAGGGCGTGGTGATGGATGTCGGGGTGTCGTCGATGCAGCTCGATCAGGCCGAACGCGGCTTCTCATTCCGTCTGGAGGGTCCGCTCGACATGCGGATGGGCCATGACGGCCCGACCGCCGCCGAAATCGTGGCGCGGGCCTCCGAGGCCGATCTCGCAAAAATCATCTATATCTTCGGCGAAGAGCGCCATTCGCGCGCCGTCGCGCGCGCCATCGTCGCTGCGCGGAAAGAGGCGCCGATCACCACCACCAGGGCGCTGGCCGACATCGTCGGCAAGGTGGTGCGCTCGAAGCCGAACGAAATCCACCCGGCGACGCGCACGTTTCAGGGGCTGAGGATCTTCGTCAACGCCGAACTGGACGAATTGCACCTGGCGCTTGCGGCGGCCGAGCGGGTGCTCAAGCCCGGCGGCCGGCTGGTGGTGGTCTCGTTCCATTCGCTGGAAGACCGCATCGTCAAGGATTTCTTCAACGCCCGCGGCAAGTCCGGCGGCGGTTCGCGGCATCTGCCCGAAATCGCTCAGACCGCGCCGAGTTTCCGGATTCTGACCAAGCGTCCGGTGACGCCCGATGCGGCGGAAATCGCCGCCAATCCGCGCGCGCGTTCCGCCAAGCTGCGCGCCGCCGAGCGCACCGCGGCGCCGGCCCATGCGGCGGCACGCCTGCCGGCATGGCCTGTTGTTGCCGATGTCATGAGGGGAGGCTGATCGTGCGCGTCGTTCATCTCCTCGTCATCGGCGTGCTGGTGTTCGCGGCGGCCTATGTCTACCGGATCAAGATGGAATCGACGGCGCGGGTGGAGCGCGTGCTGCGCCTGCACGCGGAAATTCGCGAGCAGCGCGACGCCATCGCGGCGCTGCGCGCGGATTGGGCCAGGCTCGATGCGCCGCTGCGGCTGCAAGGTCTGGCCGATCGCCATCTCGCGCTGAAGCCGCTGGTCGCCACGCAGTATGACCAGTTGAAGAATCTGCCGGAGCGGCCGCCGCACTTCGCCAGGCCCGGCGCCGTCGATCCGATCGGCGCGATGATCAACACCATCGAGGCCGCCACCGACGCCGGCTCCGTCACCGGCTCGGTGCCGTCGCCCGGAGGCAAGCCATGACCGGCCGGAGGCCCATCGCCAGGCTGGCGGAACCATGGCGGCAGCGGTTGATCCGCAGTCTGCTTTACGGGCGCAACGTCGATCGCGCCGCGAAGGCGCGGGCGCGCGTCGGGCTTGCGATCCTGGCCTTCGCCGTCGTCTACGCCGTGCTGGCGGGCCGGCTGGTGATGTTTGCCGCCGGCGCCGACAGCCATGGCGCCCGGCGCTCCGCCTCGCAGGACGCGATCGCAACCGCGCGGCCCGACATCGTCGATCGCAACGGCGCAATACTGGCGACTGACGTCAAGGCGCCGAGCCTGTTCGGCGAGCCGCGACGTATCATCGACAAGGACGAGGCGATCGAGCTGTTGACGGCAGCATTGCCGGACCTCGACACCAAGGAGGTTCGCGAGCGCCTGTCGTCGCGCAAGGGCTTCGTCTGGCTGAAGCGCGAAATCACCCCGAAGCAACAGCACGACATTCATCGGCTGGGCATTCCCGGCATCGGCTTCCTGCGCGAGAACAAGCGCGTCTATCCCACCGGCGCCTCGGTCGCGCACCTGATCGGGCTCGTCAATGTCGACAACCAGGGCATCGCCGGAATGGAGAAATGGCTGGACAATAACGGTCTGGCCGACCTGCACCGCGCCGGCTTTGCGACCGATCGCCTGCAGCGGCCGGTGGAATTGTCGATCGACCTGCGCGTCGAGCACGCGCTGCGCGACGAGTTGATGAAGGCAAAGGAAAAATACAAGGCCAAGGCAGCCTCTGGCCTCGTCTCCAACGTCAGGACCGGCGAGATCGTGGCGCTGGTGTCGCTGCCGGACTTCGATCCGAACAATCCGAAGGAGGCGCACGATCCCGAGCGCATCAACCGCCTGACGACGGGCGTGTTCGAAATGGGATCGACCTTCAAGGCGCTGACGCTGGCGATGGCGCTGGATTCGGGCAAGGCCAACCTCAACACGCTCTATGACGGGCGCGGCGAGCTGCGCTTCGGCAAGTTCACCATTCACGACACCCACCCGGTCGGCCGGCCGATCACGTTGTCGGAAGTGTTCACCTTTTCCTCGAACGTCGGCGCGGCCAAGATCGCGCTGGCGCAGGGGGTCGAGGCGCACAAGGCGTTCCTGAAGAAGCTTGGCCAGATGGACCGGTTGCGCACCGAACTGCCCGAGAGCTCCTCGCCGATCGTGCCCAAGCGCTGGAGCGAGCTCAACACCATCACGATCGCCTTCGGTCACGGCATTGCGGTGGCGCCGCTGCAGGCGGTGATGGGCATCAACGCGGTCGTCAACGGCGGGCTTCTGATTCCGCCGACCTTCCTCAAGCGATCGGAAGAGGAAGCCCGGGCGATGGCCAAGCGGGTGCTGAAGCCCGAGACCTCCGAGAAGATGCGCTACCTGATGCGTCTGAACGCCGAGATCGGAACCGCCAAGAAAGCCGACGTGAAGGGATATTACATCGGCGGCAAGACCGGCACCTCGGAGAAAGTGGTCGCAGGCCGCTATTCCAAGAAGCAGGTGCTGAACTCCTTCACCGCGATCATCCCGGCCGACAACCCGCAATATCAGCTGCTGGTGATGCTCGACGAACCGAAGGCGCTGCCGGAGACCAATGGCTTCATCACCTCGGGCTGGAACGCGGTGCCGACCGGCGGCAATGTGATCGCCCGTATCGGGCCGCTCTTGGGAATCGAGCCGCGCTTCGATCTGCCGCCGTCCGAGCGCCTTATTCTTGCGGCATCGAAGACAACCCAGTAAGGCGTAAACACCAGGCGCGGCACTGCGTCGGTCGGACCGGAAGCATATGAAACTTCGCGATCTTTTCAGCGATGACGCTGCGATCGAACCGCGCGCGGGAGCTGTCGATGTGAAAGGCCTGGCGGCCGACAGCCGTGCCGTAAGGCCGGGTGACCTGTTCTTTGCCCTTGCCGGCAGCCGGACCGACGGCTCCCGCTTTATCGATTCCGCGATCATGGCGGGCGCCGTGGCGGTAGCCGGCGACCGCTCCCTGCCGGATCGCCGTGTGCCCTTTGTCGTCACCGAAAATCCGCGCCGCGCGCTGGCGCTGGCGGCGGCACGGTTCTATCCGCGCCAGCCCGCGACGATCGCTGCGGTGACCGGCACCAGCGGCAAGACCTCGGTCGCGGCGTTCACCCGCCAGATATGGCAGCGGCTCGGCCATGCCTCGGCCAGCATCGGCACCATCGGCCTGGTTTCGCCGCGACGCAGCGTCTACGGATCGCTGACGACGCCGGATCCGATCGCGCTGCACCGGCAGCTCGACGAGATCGCGGGCGAGGGGGTGACGCATCTCGCCTTCGAGGCCTCTTCGCACGGGCTCGACCAGTTCAGGCTCGACGGCGTGCGGATCGCCGCCGGCGGCTTCACCAACCTCTCGCGCGATCATCTGGATTACCATCCCGACCTGGCGCATTACCTCGCCGCCAAGCTGCGGCTGTTCCGCGATCTGGTCCCGCCCGGCGGCGTGGCCGTGATCTCGGCCGATCATGATTGCTCGCCGCAGGTGATCGAGGCGGCGCGGGCGCGGCCGTTGCGGATCATCGCCATCGGCCGCAAGGCGGATCGGTCAGGCGAGAACATCCCTCTGGTCGAGACCGCCGTGGACGGCTTTGCGCAAAGGCTGATGCTCGAACATCGCGGGCGCGCCTACCGGATCAAGCTGCCGCTGGTCGGCGAATTCCAGATCGAGAATGCGCTGGTCGCCGCCGGGCTCGCGATCGGCACCGGCAGCGAGCCGGGCGCGGTGTTCGCGGCGCTCGAACATCTCGAAGGCGCCAAGGGTCGGCTGGAGCGGGTCGGCGAACATAATGGCGCGCCGATCTTCGTCGATTACGCCCACAAGCCGGATGCGCTGGCAAAAGCGCTGCAGGCGCTGCGGCCCTATGCAAGAGGCAAGCTCGTGGTCGTCTTCGGCGCCGGCGGCGATCGCGATCCAGGCAAGCGGCCGGTGATGGGCGCCATCGCCGCCGAACATGCCGACCAGGTCATCGTCACCGACGACAACCCGCGCAGCGAGAATCCGGATGCGATCCGCGCCGCCATTCTCAACGCGGCGAGCGGTGCTGAGGAGATCGGGGATCGAACCGCGGCGATCAATGCCGGCATATCGGCGCTGCAGCCGGGCGACGCCCTCCTGATCGCCGGCAAGGGCCACGAGACCGGCCAGATCGTCGGCGGCAAGGTGCTGCCGTTCAGCGACCACGAGGCGGTGGCGGCCGCGCTTGCAGCGAGGCCGGCATGAGCACGGCATTGTGGACGATCGCCGAAGTCGCGCGCGCGCTGGGGCTGGCCGAGCAATATCCGGACACGCCGATCGATTTCGTGACGCAGGACAGCCGGCTGGCGAAGCCGGGATCCCTGTTCGTGGCGTTGAGCGGCACGCCGAGCGGCGGCTTCACCTCCAGCTTCGCCAGCGCGCGCGACGGCTGGGAATTCGCCGACAAGGCGCAGGCGGCCGGCGCGGTGGCGATGATCGTCCCGCATCGGATCGACGGCGTGAGCATTCCCCAATTGGTGGTCAAGGACACGCTGATCGATGGCCTCTGGGCGCTTGCGCGCGCGGCGCGGGCGCGTTTTGCCGGCCCGGTGATCGGCCTGACCGGCAGCGCCGGCAAGACCAGCACCAAGGAATTCCTCGCCGCCTATCCGAGCGCCGATGCCAGCCCGAGCAGCTTCAACAATTTCTGGGGCGTGCCGCTGACGCTGTGCAATGCCCGACCCGACGCCAGCCTGTGGGTGGTCGAAATGGGCATGAACGAGCCAGGTGAGATCGCCCGGCTCAGCCAGCTGACGCGGCCGACGGTGGCGTTGGTGATCAATGTTCAGCCGGTGCATCTGGAAAAGCTCGGCAGCCTGGAAGCGATCCGGCGCGAGAAGGTGAGCATCGCGCAAGGGCTGCGCGGCGATGGCGTGCTGGTGTTGCCGGGCGATATCTATGCGCCGGAATGGACCGGCAAGGTCGTTCGCTTCGGCGGAGCGTCCGAGGTGCGGGAGCTGAAGCATGCCGCCCGCGGCGAGAGCTGGGACGTCGAGGCGCAGGTTCATGGCAAGTCGGTTGCCTTCAGCCTGACGCCGGGCGCGCCGCACCGGCTGCAAAACGCGCTGGCGGCGCTGGCCTCCATCCATGCCGCCGGGCTCGATGTGGCGGCGCTGGCGCCGGAACTCGGCCATGTCGGCGTCATGACCGGCCGCGGCGTCGAGCAGCACGCCGGCAGCGTCACCGTGATCGACGACAGTTTCAACGGCAATCCGGCCAGCATGGCGGCGGCGCTGGCAAGCCTCAAGGCGCGACCGGTGAAGGCCGGTCGGCGCATCGCCGTTCTCGGCGACATGCTGGAATTGGGCGCGGACGCGCCGGCCTATCATGCGAGGCTCGCCGGCGAACTGCCTGGGATCGACGGCGTCTACTGCGTCGGACCGCTGATGCGCCATCTTTATGATCTGGTGCCGGCGGAGCGGGGGCTGGGCTGGCACGAAGATCCGGCCACGCTCGACCCGCTTGTTATCGCGGGCTTGCTGCGGGAGGGGGACGTGGTGGTGGTCAAGGGCAGCAAAAAAATGTTCTGGGTAAACAAGTTTGTGCCGCGGTTGCTGGCCGCCCTGCAGGCAAAGACGTAAACTCGCCGCCAAGCCGCGGTCGTCAGATGGCGATTCGTGCCCGCCTGCGACATGGCCAGGACCTGCCTGGTTAGGACGAAGAAGATGATCGAGGCGCTCCCGCAGCGCCTCCCGCCAAAGGACCACGCCACCAAGGTCGGTCGCGCAACAAGGCATATTGAATGTTTTACTGGCTGATCGAGCTTTCCAACACCGTTCCCGGCTTTGGTATCTTCCGCGGATTTTTCAACGTTTTTCGCTACATCACCTTCCGCACCGGCGGCGCGATGGTGACCGGTGCGCTGTTCGTGTTCCTGTTCGGTCCCTGGATCATCGACCACCTGCGGCTTCGGCAGGGCAAGGGCCAGCCGATCCGCACCGACGGCCCGCCATCGCACCTGATCTCCAAGAAGGGCACGCCGACAATGGGGGGGCTGATGATCCTGTCCGGCGTCGTGGTCTCGACGCTGCTGTGGGCCAATCCGCTCAACCCCTATGTCTGGATCGTGCTCGCGGTGACGCTCGGTTTCGGCTTTGTCGGATTCTATGACGATTACCTCAAGGTGACGCAACAGAGTCACGGCGGCTTCGCCGGCAAGCTGCGGCTGTTGATCGAAGCGGTGATCGCGCTGGCGGCCTGCTACGCGCTGATCCGGCTCGGGCGCGACGCCACCTCGACCTCGCTTGCGATTCCCTTCCTGAAGGACATGGTGTTCAATTTCGGCTGGTTCTTCCTGATCTTCGGCGCGTTCGTCATTGTCGGCGCCGGCAACGCCGTGAACCTCACCGACGGCCTCGATGGGCTCGCGATCGTGCCTGTCATGATCGCCGCCGCAAGCTTCGGCATGATTGCCTATCTCACCGGCAACGCGGTTTTTTCCGACTACCTGCAGATCAGGTACGTCGCCGGCACCGGCGAACTGGCGGTGCTGTGCGGGGCGGTGCTTGGCGCCGGCCTCGGTTTCCTCTGGTTCAACGCGCCGCCGGCCTCGATCTTCATGGGCGACACCGGCTCGCTTGCGCTCGGCGGCATGCTCGGCGCCACGGCGGTCGCGGTCAAGCACGAGATCGTGCTGGCGGTGATCGGCGGGCTGTTCGTGCTGGAGGCGGTATCCGTCATCGTCCAGGTGGTGTCGTTCAAGCTGACCGGCAAGCGCGTGTTCCGGATGGCGCCGCTGCACCATCATTTCGAGCAGAAGGGCTGGACCGAGCCGCAGATCGTGATCCGGTTCTGGATCATCTCCGTGATGCTGGCGCTGGCCGGCCTTTCGACGCTGAAGCTGCGATGAAGAGAATGCAATCCCACCACTGTCGTTCCGGGGCGTGCGAAGCACGAACTCCGATGCGCAATTGCGCATCGGAGAACCTCGAGATTCCGGATAACCGCTGCGCGGTTTCCGGAATGACAGGCTAAATCATGATCCCCGTCACCTCCTTTGCCGGAAAGACCGTCGCGGTGTTCGGGCTCGGCGGATCCGGCCTTGCAAGCTGTCACGCCCTGAAGGCGGGCGGCGCGGAAGTGATCGCCGGCGACGACTCGGCCGACAATGTCGCCAAGGCCGCACAGGCCGGCTTCAAAACCGCCGACCTGCGCGCCGTCTCCTGGGCGAAATTTTCGGCCCTGATCCTGACGCCCGGCGCGCCGCTGACCCATCCGGCGCCGCACTGGTCGGTGCTGATGGCGCGCCAGGCCGGCGTCGAGGTGATCGGCGACATCGAACTGTTCTGCCGCGAGCGCCGCCGCCACGCGCCGGACGCGCCGTTCGTCGCCATCACCGGGACCAACGGCAAATCGACCACCACAGCCTTGATCGCCCACCTGATGAAGGTCGCCGGCTACGACACCCAGATGGGCGGCAACATCGGCACCGCCGTGCTCTCGCTGCAGCCGCAGCGGACCGGGCGGGTGCATGTGATCGAGATGTCGTCCTACCAGATTGACCTTACCCCCTCGCTCGATCCGTCCGTCGGCATCCTGCTCAATGTCAGCGAGGACCATATCGACCGCCACGGCACGCTGGAAAACTATGCCGCGGTCAAGGCGCGGCTGGTCGCCGGCGTGCAGCCGCAGGGCACCGCGATCGTCGGCGTCGACGACATCTGGTGCCGCAACATCGCCGACCGGCTCGATCAGGCCGGCAAGCGCGTGGTGCGGATCTCCGTGAAGAACCCGCTGCCCGACGGCGTCTATGTCGAGCGCGAAACCATCGTGCAGGCCTCCGGCGGTGCGCGCGGCGAGATCGCCCGGCTGGGCGGCATCGGTTCGCTGCGCGGCCTGCACAATGCGCAGAACGCGGCCTGTGCGGCGGCCTGCGCGCTGGCGATGGGCATCCCGGTCGACACGTTGCAAAGCGGCCTGCGCAGTTTTCCCGGTCTGGCGCACCGCATGGAACAGGTCGGCCGCCGCGGCAACGTGCTGTTCGTCAACGACTCCAAGGGCACCAACGCCGACGCCGCCGCGCACGCGCTGTCGTCCTTTGGCGACATCTTCTGGATCGCCGGCGGCAAGCCGAAGCTCGGCGGCATCACCGGCCTTGCCGAATACTTCCCGCGCATCCGGAAAGCCTATCTGATCGGCGAGGCCGCGCCGGAATTCGCGGAAACGCTGGGCGAGCGCGTGCCGCACGAGATTTCCGGCACGCTCGAGGTCGCGGTCGCCGGCGCCGCGCGCGACGCCGAAGCCTCCGGGCTCGCCGATCCCGTGGTGCTGCTGTCGCCCGCCTGCGCCTCGTTCGACCAGTACCGCAATTTCGAAATCCGCGGCGCTAGGTTTCGCGATCTGGTGACGGCGTTGCCGGGCGTGAAGCCGGTGGTGTGAGGGGCTGGGCTGCCGCGGCTGGCTTGGTTTGGCCGTCCGTGCTAGTATTTCGCTATGGAAACTTCATCGACTCGCGGCCTCCCCAAGAGGCTTTTTTCTGAACTGGAGAAGAGGTTTTTCTGGTGGGAGCCTGTGGGTTCGCAGCCGCGTTCCGACGCCAGAATTCTGGCCCAGGCGATGTGCCTTGCGGGGTTCGACGAAGTGCGGCGGCTGGAGCAGTTGCTCGGCTCCGATCGACTTGTTGAGACCATGCTTCAGGCCGAACCGGGATGGATTGACGAGCGATCCTGGGAGTTTTGGCGTGGCCGCTTGATGCGCGCCACCGGGCGCCGAATACCCGAAGCAGCTCCGGCGAGGTCGTTCGATGCCGGACTCGTTTGATCCACGGATTGATATCCTTCCGACGGCACAGAAGGAAATCTGGCCCCAGCTTGCTTACATTGTTGTGGCGGGCCCTTGACGGAGGGCCTATGGCGTTAGCATAGTATCTGTGTCGTTGACTTGGTTCTTGTTTTTGAGTTGCCGATAGTAAATCACGGATGACGAGGTCGAGGCTATGGTCGATATACCCCCGCCGCCGCCGCCCCAATCCGCAATCATCGAAACGGATAAGTCGATAAAACCGGATATTCGATTGCGCATTGATGTTATTCGCGCGTCCTTTTCTGCAGCTCGAAGTCTTGTCAAGCCCGATGGACCGGTCGATCCTTCCGCCGACCCGCAGAGCGGTGTACCGGTGGCTTTCAATCAGGCTCTGCCCTTCCAGAACTTCAATCAGTTTACCAACTTCAATCAGTTTTCGAACTTCAATCAATTTTCGAATTTCAATAATTTCAACAACAAATAGTCGATCATGAGGCTTATGGGCTAAACTTGAACATAACCTCGGCACCTAGCGATTTGCAGCCATTTCTCCTCAACGATGTCAAATGTGCGCCGCTTGGTCTTTTGGTTTTGCAGCCCACGACCTTTTGCAACATTGATTGCTCTTATTGCTACCTAAGTCACCGTTCTGAAAACAGGCGCATGAACGCATCCACCGTGCGGGCGATCGCTCGGTTCGTGCGTGGAATACGCATTAGCGAGGAGCGATTGTCCGTTGTCTGGCACGCTGGCGAGCCAATGACAGCGCCTGTCGCATTCTACGAAGATGCATTTCAGGAATTGCAGTCGGGCGCAGCGCCAATTCAGTTCCGTCATCATTTTCAGACCAATGGCATTTTAATAAACGACGACTGGTGCGCGCTGTTCAAGAAATGGTCCGTTCAGATTGGGGTCAGCATCGATGGCCCAAAGGAAGTTCACGATGCGCACCGGGTGGATCGATCCAAAAGGGGTACCTACGATCGCGTCATGCGAGGAATCGCCAAATTACGGCAGCACGAAATTCCCTTTACCGTGATTGGTGTTTTGACCGAAGACGCATTGCGGTCGCCCGACGATACTTGGCGCTTCTTCGAATCTTTAGGCGCGACGCAGGTAGCTTTCAATGTTGAGGAAGTCGAGGGTATCAACCATCTGTCGTCTCTTTCAATATCCGAGGCAGCAGGATCATTCCGCGCTTTTCTTCAACGGCTTGCAACGCTTCGCCAAGCGAATCCGGGTATTCGCGTTCGCGAGTTTGACGGGATGCGCGGACATCTGATGGCGCCCCACGGGAACGGCGTAATGCGCGCCGACAATATGCCGGGCGCGATCATCAACATCGACTTCGCGGGCAACGTGACGACGTTTTCACCGGAGTTGCTCGGCACGGAACATGGTCGCTATGGGACGTTCGAGTGGGGCAACGTCCACAACGACGATTGGCCGGCGATCGTTTCAAACGCCGGCTTTAAGTTGGCGTATGCGGATATCTTGGCAGGTATTCAGCGATGCGGGGATTCATGCGCATATTTTTCAGTTTGCGGTGGCGGCAACCCCAGCAATAAGCTTGCGGAACTGGGAACTTTTGCCGGAACAGAAACGCAATATTGTCGGCTGCACATACAAGCCTTTGCCGACATCGTCATGGAAGATCTCGAGAAAGAGCTCGGCATAGGTCAAGGCGGGCATGTTGGAGGCCCGAACCGAAAGTGAGCGGGCAGTTTCGGGCGGCTCGGAACAGGAAATATGGACTCGGGGGGTATCGTGACACAAGCCAGCGTCGTTCATGACGATAAGAGTCAGCTCAAGCATATAAAGAGAGAAGTCTATCTGGTCGGCGCCGGGATCATTTTCCCCGAACAGCTAACCATCGAAACGGTCGAAATCCTGACCAAGTGCAAGCGCATCTGCACGAACCTCCAAGAGTCAAATTTGGAAGGCTTACCGCAGGATCTGCGCGACAAGTGTATCAGCTTGTGGTCGCTCTACCAGGATGGCCGAGTCAGAACAGAAAATTACTCGGATGTTTTTCACGCGATCGTCGAATTGATTGAAGTGGACAGTCCGATTGCTTGGTTGACGCCGGGGCATCCAGTTATTTTTGACAGCGTTACCGCCTCTCTCCTCAAGGAAGGAAGATCCCGCGGATGGAATTTGCGAGTCGTTCCCGCTATTTCCTCTATCGATACGATGTTGGCTGAACTTGGCTACGATCCTGCCAATGGCATGCTGATCCACGAGGCGACTGGTCTGGTGAAACGTCGGATACCTGTGGTTCGTTCGATCGCCATGATGCTGCTCCAGCCGGCCGTGTTTGATGTAAATGTCGCAATAATCTATGAAAAAGGCGCGGGACCTGATTTATCGCCGTTGCGCGATTACTTGTGCGAGTTTCACTCCGCCGAACATAAGTGCGCGTTTATTCGATCGGCGTCAAAGCTCGGCGAACCCGAATTGGTAACTTGGGTGGCGCTTTGCGACCTTGCGTCAGTTCCTTATCGACTGGTCGCGGGTTCGACGTTATTTGTGCCGCCAGCCTAACCTGTTGGCTCATCTGAGATGAGCGTGGGGATATTCGAAAGGGTCCCCCGCTGAATTCTGGAAAGCGCGAATATGTCCAACAAGCAGCGCGACAGCATGGACGCAAATCCCATAAATATCTTATCAAGTGCCAAATCGGCATCTGCGGTTGTTCTATATTCGCCACGGTATTCGTTGTTCGACGTGGGTGGCAGGATATGTCTAAGTCGCGGAACGTGCCGAGCTGACACCATAGGCACGGGGGCTCAGCGATACGTGGCCGATGCCCGCGTTCCGCTGCCGGACTGGTATCCTGCAACGCAAGAGGAGTTGTCGGCGCTTTGGTCTGCGACAGCGCCGCCGGCGCATCGCGGCGTCGGGATAGTGCGGCTTTTGAGTCCGCAAATGATAAGGCTCTTTGAAAATCGTGACGATGTATTTCAGCGTGCTGATGATAGCGATACCTTGAAGCATCCGCTCATAGGATTGCTTCTCGATATAATTCGGAATGCCGGCATTCTAACCCGTCAGGTTCATTCGGCCAGGGTCGGGCGGGATGATCCTGGCCTTATCACAATGACAAGAGCTGTTGACCAGGATGCACGTGTTGGAATGCATTTTGACATGTGGGATCGACTTGCGGTGGATGATCTGGAATCGGGGTCTAACCGCGTGTCGGTCAACCTTGGTCCAAGCGACCGCTATTTCATTTTTCTAAACCAAACGGCGGCGGGGATGGCGGCAATCTTGAACAGGGAGAATGTTCCATTCAGACATGATGTGAATTCCATTGGTGTGGCTTTTATGTCTGCATTCCCGGATTACCCGATCGTCAGGGTCCGGCTCCGACCGGGAGACGCCTATATTGCTCCCACCGAGAACCTTTTACATGATGGTAACAGCTCGGACGTAGTGGACATAAATCACTACTTGTCAGTTCGCGGACGGTTCGATTTTGAAGCCGTGTGATGTCGCGCCACAGATCGTAAGTCCGCCAGGGGATGAGGACGTTTTTCGAGGCGTCATAGCGTTCATTTCTAGGAACAGCCGGCCCCATTAACCCCTTGGAAACCATCCTCGGCCACCAATGGGCGTTACCTCCGCCATTCCGGAAACGCCGATGCTCGCCCGTGACCAACCCACCCCGTTTTCGGACTGGTGGTGGACCATCGACAAGCTTTTGCTGGTGGCGATCGGGGCCTTGATGCTGGGCGGCGTCATCCTGTCGCTGGCGGCGAGCCCCCCGGTGGCGACCCGGATCGGACTCGATCCCTTCCATTTCTTCAGCCGGCACGTGCTGTTTCTGCTGCCGTCCTTGATCGTGCTGATCGGGGTGTCGTTCCTGTCGCCCAGGCAAATCCGCCGGCTCGCGCTGCTGGTGTTCGTGGTCTCGATCCTGCTGATCGTCGCGACGCTGGTGTTCGGCGCGGAAGTAAAGGGCTCGCGGCGCTGGATCACGCTGCTCGGCGTCAACATCCAGGCCTCCGAATCCGCCAAGCCCGCTTTCGTCGTGATGGCGGCGTGGCTGTTTGCGGAATCGACCCGGCGGCCGGAAATGCCGGCGACTTCGATGGCGATCGCGCTTTTGCTGATGCTGGTGGCGCTCCTGGTGATGGAGCCGGATTTCGGCCAGACCGTGCTGGTGCTGATGGTGTGGGGCGCGCTGTTCTTCATCGCGGGCATGCGGATGGTCTGGGTGGCCGGCCTTGCCGGTCTCGCGATGGCCGGGCTGTTCGGCGCCTACCTGCTGGTCCCGCACGTCGCCGGCCGCATCAGGCGCTTTCTCAATCCGTCCTCCGGCGACACCTTTCAGGTCGACATGGCCATGGAAGCGTTCTGGAACGGCGGCTGGTTCGGGCTGGGGCCGGGCGAGGGCGTCGCCAAGCGAAGCCTGCCCGACAGCCATACCGACTTCGTGTTCGCGGTGGCCGCCGAGGAGTTCGGCATCATCCTGTGCCTGGCGCTGGTGGCGCTGTTTGCCTTCGTCGTGATCCGGACCCTGATGCGCGCCTATGCGAGCGAGGACATGTTCGCGCGCTTTGCCGCCTCGGGGCTTGCGATCCTGTTCGGCATGCAGGCCGCGATCAACATGGCGGTCAACCTGCAACTGATCCCCGCCAAGGGCATGACGCTGCCCTTCATCTCCTATGGCGGCTCGTCGATCATCTCGCTGGCCTATGGCGTCGGCATGATCCTGGCGCTGACGCGGCAGCGCCCGCGCACCGAGATGGAATCGATGAACGATTCCGGCGTGGCGCGCGGTTACGCGTAGGGCGTGACTAGCGCCGCGGCGTCGGCTATCTGAAATCATGGGCAACGCACCTCTCATTCTGCTGGCTGCCGGCGGCACCGGCGGGCACTTGTTTCCCGCCGAAGCGCTCGGCGTCGAGTTGACCAGGCGCGGCCTGCGCGTGCGCCTGGCCACCGATGCCCGCGCCTTGCGCTACAGCGGGCTGTTCACCCCTGACAAGATCGACGTGGTGCCGAGCGAAACCGTGCGCGGCCGCAACCCGTTGTCATTGGCGCGCACGGCGATCACGCTTGGCTATGGAACGATGGTGGCGTTCAACCTGCTGCGGCGATTGCAGCCGGCCGCGGTGGTCGGCTTCGGCGGCTATCCGACGCTGCCGCCGCTGATGGCGGCGCGGTTGCGCGGCGTGCCCGCCGTCATCCACGACGCCAATGCGGTGCTCGGCCGCGCCAACCGCTTTCTCTCCCGACATGTCGATGCGATCGCCACCTCGCTGCCCGGCGTGCTCGATCGCGATCCTGATCTGGCCGGCAAGGCGACCACCGTCGGCACGCCGATGCGGCCGGCGATCCTGGCCGCCGCCGCGGTCCCGTTCGCCACGCCGGAACCGAACGGGCCGCTGCGCCTGTTGGTGGTCGGCGGCAGCCAGGGCGCGCGGGTGATGAGCGACATCGTGCCGGGTGCGATCGAGCACCTTGAGCCCGCGGTATCGAACCGGTTGATCCTGACGCAGCAGGTGCGCGAGGAAGACATGGCGCGGGTGCGCGCCGTCTATGACCGGCTCAAGATCAAGGCCGAGATCGCCCCTTTCTTCAGCGACCTGCCGGCGCGGCTGGCCTCCAGCCATCTGGTGGTCTCGCGATCCGGCGCCGGCACGGTGGCCGAACTCGCCGCGATCGGCCGGCCCTCGATCCTGGTGCCGCTGCCGGGCGCGATTGATCAGGACCAGTTCGCCAACGCCGGCGTGCTGGCCGAGGTGGACGCGGCCCTGCGGATTCCGCAGGCCGAATTCACGCCGAACCGGCTGGCGGCCGAAATCTCGGCCCTGGCGGCCGCGCCGGCACGGCTCGCCGCCATGGCGGCTTCCGCCCGCCGGGTGGGCCGGCTGGATGCGGCGGAGCGGCTGGCCGATCTGGTGATCAAAGTGGCGGGAATCTGACGTCTCGTCATTCCGGACGGTCCGCGAAGCGGACCGATCCGGAATCTCGAGATTCTCGGGGTGCGCAAGGGGCGCACCCTAGTTCGATGCTGGCGCATCGCCCCGGAATGACCCCAAAAAGCGCTTGTCAGCGCCTTCGAAAGCAAGGCATCCAGTAGGCGCGGCGCCTGATTTGAGCCTCGGCTTCGCGATACTGGGTCGTCCGCCCCTGTGCGCCATGGCGCACAGCGCCGACAGGGAACGCTTGATGAGACTGCCGCGCGAGATCGGACCCATTCACTTCGTCGGGATCGGGGGCATCGGCATGAGCGGCATCGCCGAAGTCCTGTGCAATCTCGGCTACACCGTGCAGGGCTCGGACGCGTCCGAAAGCGGCAATGTCGCGCGGCTGCGCGAGAAGGGCATCACCGTCTCGATCGGCCACCAGGCCGGGAACGTTGATGGCGCCGACGTGGTCGTGGTCTCGACCGCGATCAAGCGCGACAATCCGGAATTGATGGCCGCCCGCGCCCGCCGGATTCCGGTGGTGCGACGCGCCGAGATGCTGGCCGAGCTGATGCGGCTGAAGAGCTGCGTCGCGGTTGCCGGAACCCACGGCAAGACCACGACCACCTCGATGGTCGCGGCCCTGCTGGATGGCGGCAATCTCGATCCCACCGTGATCAATGGCGGCATCATCAACGCCTACGGCACCAATGCGCGGCTCGGGGCCGGCGACTGGATGGTGGTCGAAGCCGACGAGAGCGACGGCACGTTCCTGAAACTGCCGGCGGAAGTGGCCATCGTCACCAATGTCGATCCCGAACATCTCGATCACTTCAAGACCTTCGAGGCCGTGCAGGACGCGTTCCGCGGTTTCGTCGAGAACGTGCCGTTCTACGGCTTTGCGGTGATGTGCATCGATCATCCCGTGGTGCAGGCGCTGGTCGGCCAGATCGAGGACCGCCGCATCATCACCTATGGCGAACACAAGCAGGCCGACGTGCGGCTGACCGATCTCGCACCTGCCACAGGCGGGTCGAGATTCAAGGTCGTGTTCCGCGACCGCAAGACCGACGCCACGCACGAGATCGCCGACATCATGTTGCCGATGCCCGGGCGCCACAACGCCTTGAACGCGACGGCGGCGATCGCGGTGGCGCGCGAACTCGGCATCTCCGACGCGGCGATCCGCCAGGCGATGGCGGGCTTTGGCGGGGTGAAGCGGCGCTTCACCCGGACCGGGGAATGGAACGGCATCACGGTCATCGACGATTACGGCCATCATCCGGTGGAGATAGCCGCCGTTCTCAGAGCGGCCCGCGAATCCAGCGGCGGCAAGGTCATCGCCGTGGTGCAGCCGCATCGTTTCACCCGGCTGCAATCGCTGTTCGAGGAGTTCTGCACCTGCTTTGACGATGCGGACACGGTCGTCGTCGCCGAGGTCTATCCGGCCGGGGAGGCGCCGATTGCCGGCATCGACCGCGACCATTTCGTGCTCGGCCTGCGCGCCCGCGGCCACCGCGACGTGATCCCGCTGCAGGGGCCGGCGGAGCTCGCCCGGGTCGTTCGCGGCGTCGCCGGTCCCGGCGACCTCGTGGTCTGCCTCGGCGCCGGCAACATCACGCAATGGGCCTACGCGCTGCCCGGCGAATTGAAGGCGCTGGGGTAGCCGTGGCATTCCCCGACATCACGCCCGATCTCCAAGCCGCGATGCCGCAATTGCGGGGGCGGCTGCTGGCGAACCAGTCGCTGGCCGAACTGACCTGGTTTCGCGTCGGCGGGCCGGCGCAGCTGCTGTTCACGCCCGCCGACGAGGACGATCTTGCGTATTTCCTCAAGAATCTGCCGAGCGACTTGCTGGTCCATGTCGTCGGTGTCGGTTCCAACCTGATCGTGCGCGACGGCGGCATCGCGGGCGTCGTGATCCGCCTGTCGCCGCGGGCGTTTGGCGAGACGTCCATTGCGGGCGACGTCGTCAGCGCCGGCGCGGCCGCGCTCGACAGACGCGTGGCCGAGACCGCGGCGGCGGCCAATCTCGGCGGCATGGAGTTCCTGTTCGGCATTCCCGGCACCATCGGCGGCGCGCTGCGGATGAACGCCGGCGCCAATGGCCGCGAGACCAGGGATGTGCTGATCGAGGCGGCCGGCATCGCCCGCGACGGCGTCAGGCATGTCTTCACCAACGCCGAGATGAAGTTTGCCTATCGCGGCAGCGGCGTCGATCCCTCGGTGATTTTCACCGCCGCGCGATTTCGCGGCGTCAGCGACGAGCCCGAGGCCATCCGTGCCCGCATGAACGAGGTGCAGGCCCATCGCGAGACCGCCCAGCCGATCCGCGAAAAGACCGGCGGTTCGACCTTCAAGAACCCGCCCGGCCACAGCGCCTGGAAACTGATCGACGCCGCCGGCTGCCGCGGCTTGCGCGTCGGCGGGGCGCAGGTCTCGGAATTGCACTGCAATTTCCTCATCAATACTGGTAATGCCACAGGGCATGATATTGAAATGCTGGGCGAAACCGTGCGCGAGCGAGTCAAGGCGAATTCCGGAATCGAGTTACATTGGGAAATCAAGCGGATCGGAATTCCATAGTAATTGTCATTCCGGGATGGTCCGAAGGACCAGACCCGGAATCTCGAGATTCCGGGTTCGATGCTTCGCATCGCCCCGGAATGACAGATGGTAGAGGTTGATGCGAAACACCATTCTCTTCGGCGGCACCAACAAGGAGCGGCTGGTTTCGGTGGCGAGCGCCCAGGCGCTGCACGCCGCGTTGCCGGAAGCCGATCTCTGGTTCTGGGACGTGGCGGATACGGTGCACGAGGTCGCCTCGCAGCAACTGCGGTCTCACACGCGCCCGTTCGAGGATGAGTTCAAGCCCGGCAGCCGGGGTGTTGCGCTCGAAGCGGCGCTTGACAAGGCGAGAGCCGAGGATCGCTTGCTGGTGCTCGGCCTGCATGGCGGCCGGGCGGAGAACGGCGAACTGCAGGCGATGTGCGAGTTGCGGAACATTCCCTTTACCGGATCGGGCTCGGCGTCGTCGTATCTCGCCTTCGACAAGGTGGCGGCGAAACGGTTTGCGGCGATCGCAGGGGTCGCGGCGCCGGAGAGCATCGCCCTGGAAAATCTTGACGCCGCGCTCGCCCGATATGGCAGGCTGATCGCCAAGCCGGCACGCGACGGGTCGAGCTACGGCCTGATCTTTGTCAACGCGAAGCAGGATCTGGTTGCCGTGCACGAGGCCGCCAGGACCGAGGAATACCTGATCGAGCCGTTGGTGGCGGGCGTGGAGGCGACCTGCGGTGTGCTGGAGCGGTCGGATGGCTCGGTGCTTGCGCTGCCGCCGATCGAGATCGTACCGGCGGCGGGCGTCTTCGATTACACCGCGAAGTACCTGTTGAAATCCACCCAGGAGATCTGCCCGGGACGATTTTCGCCTGACATCAGCGCCGCGATCATGGACCAGGCGATGCGGGCGCATCGGGTGCTGTCGTGCCGCGGCTATTCCCGGACCGATTTCATCGTGTCAGCCAGCGGGCCGGTTTATCTGGAAACCAACACATTGCCGGGTTTGACCGCAGCCTCGCTCTATCCGAAGGCTCTGAAGGCGCACGGAATCGAATTTGCGGATTTTCTGCGTGACCAGATCGTGCTGGCCGAACAGCGCTGCCGTGAACGGGTTTGAAAGCCCGGCTTGGCTGCAACGGCCTTGCCGGGAGGGTTCTTTCGGCAGTCTCGGCGACCGCGCGGCAAACCACTCAAATGACGGCCCAAAACGGGTTCCACCCGCGCCGCTTTTACACTTTGTTTACCAGTAGGCCCGAAGGTTAACGCCGGCGGCGTATGTGGCGCTTGGCTGCCGGGCGTGTGCTGTTCCGACTCCGGGGCGGCGCTGATCCGGCATGTTCGAGACGCCAACCGTGCCGCGACCCGCAGAACCGCGTGCGGGAACAACATTTGGACGGGCTCGTGCAATGGATGGTGCAGGACGCCCCGCTCGGTCGCTGAGATCGCTGGGGCCCCAAGCTGACCTGAAAGCCGCCGCTGTTGGAGCGGTCGTATTGCTGCGCCGGCGGCTGGGCCGACATGCCCGCGTTTCCGCCCGGCCGGCCATCGATCGCACGCCGCCGAACCGCCTGGTTCTGTGGCTCGAACGTCATCTGCCAAATCGCCTTGGCGTCGGCCTGACCGTACTGATGCTGCTCGGCAGCGGCGCACTCGGCATCGTCAAGGGCGGTCACGTCGATGAACTGATGAAGGCACTCGACGATAGCCGCAACGCGCTGGCCAATTCGGCCGGGTTTCGCATTTCCACCGTCGCCATCAACGGCCGCAGGCAGTTGAGCCAGGACGAGGTGCTTGCGATCGGGGGCATCAATGGCCGCTCCTCGCTGCTGTTTCTCGACGCCGCCACCGTACGCGGCAAGCTGAAGGCGAATCCCTGGATCGCCGATGCGACCATCCTGAAGCTTTATCCGGGCCGGCTGCAGATCGACATCGTCGAGCGCACGGCGTTCGCGCTCTGGCAGCAGGGCGGCCGCCTTGCCGTGATCGCCGATGACGGCGTCGTGCTGGAGCCCTATCTGTCGCGGCGCTTTGTGACGCTGCCGCTGGTGGTGGGCAAGGGCGCCGACGCCGGCGCCCGTGATTTCCTGGCGCTGCTCGACCGCTATCCGCAGATCCGTTCCATGACCAAGGCCGCGATCTTCGTCGGCGAACGGCGCTGGAACCTGCGGTTGACGGATGGTCTTGATGTTCGCTTGCCGGAGAACGACGTCGGCAACGCGCTGGCAATGTTGAGCAGGCTCGAGAGGGAAGACCGGCTGTTCTCGCGCGACATCGTCGCCATCGACATGCGATTGCCGGACAGGCTAGCTGTGCAATTGTCGGAAGACGCGGCGAAAGCGCGCGAAGACCTGCTCAAGGACAAGAAGACCAGGAAAAAGGCCGGTGACGCATGACCGGTCTTGATCGCAACCAGACACCGAAGACGCGGCCGATGGGGCACAAGCGCACGGCGCTGGTGGCCTCGCTCGATGTCGGCACCAGCAAGATTGCCTGCATGATCGCGCGGCTGCGGCCGTCGCCGGCGAACGATGCGCTGCGCGGTCGCAGCCATGCCGTGGAACTGATCGGCTACAGCCAGATCCAGTCGCGCGGCGTCAAGGCCGGCGCGGTGGTGGATCTTGCCGAATGCGAGCAGGCGGTGCGCCAGGCCGTGGCGCTGGCCGAGCGCATGGCCAAGGTTCAGGTCGAGTCGGTCTTGCTGTCGGTGTCCGGCGGGCGGCTGCAGGGCCAGCTGGTCGAAGCGGTCGCCGATATCCGCGGCGGCTCGGTCACCGCCGACGACGTTACCCGGGTGACATCCACCGGCATGCGCCACGCCACCGGCGAGGGCCGCACGGTGCTGCACGCGCTGCCGGTCGGCTATGCGCTGGATGGCGTCAAGGGCATCCGCGATCCCCGCGGCATGGTGGCGCGGCAATTCGGCGTCGACATGAACGTGGTAACGGCGGACGCGACGGTCGCCCGCAACCTGATGCTGGTGGTCGAGCGCTGCCATCTCAACATCGAGGCCATGGCGGCGAGTCCTTATGTCGCAGGTCTTTCCGTTTTGACCGATGACGAGGCCGATCTCGGCGCCGCCGTGGTCGAAATGGGCGCCGGTTCCACCACGATTGCAACCTATTCCGGCGGTCGCTTCGTTCACGCCAGCGGATTTGCTCTCGGCGGCCACCACGTCACGATGGATCTGGCCCGCGGCATCGGGGCCTGCATTGCAGATGCCGAGCGAATCAAGACTTTATACGGCACCGTGCTGACCGGCGGGTCCGACGCGCGTGAGCTGATGTCCGTCCCCACTGCGGGCGAGGAACATGAGGCTCCGCAGATCGTCTCGCGCGACACGCTCGCAAACATCGTCAGGCATCGTGCCGAGGAGATCTTTGAAATGGTCCGGGACCGGCTCGCGGCTTCCCCGTTTGCGGCAGAGCCGAGGGCGCGGATCGTGCTGAGCGGCGGGGCCTCCCAGCTGACCGGCATCGTGGAACTTGCCGCCCGCATTCTCAACCGGCCGGTCCGGATTGGCCGCCCGCTCGGCTTCGGCAGGCTGCCGAGCGAAGCCAAGGGCCCGTCGTTTGCAGTCGCCACCGGGCTGCTCGTCTATCCGCAATACGCGCACCTGGAACACGTCGAACCGCGGCATACGCGGCAGCTCAGGACAGGAACCGACGGCTATTTCGGTAAGGTCGGACGATGGCTTCGCGAGGGCTTTGGATGACCGCATCTGTGACCAAACGACTTTCACCAACTCCCGCGGCCGCCGGCCGGGGCGAACCAACGCGCGCGTAATCGAGAGGCAACCATGGCACTCAATCTGACCCCCCCTGACATCAGCGAGCTGAAACCGCGGATTACCGTCTTCGGCGTCGGTGGCGCAGGCGGCAACGCCGTCAACAACATGATCACTGCCGGGTTGCAGGGCGTCGATTTCGTCGTCGCCAACACCGACGCGCAGGCGCTGACGATGTCGAAGGCGCAACGCATCGTGCAGATGGGCACGCAGGTCACGCAAGGGCTCGGCGCGGGTTCGCAGCCCGATGTCGGCGCCGCGGCGGCGCAGGAAGTGATCGACGAATTGCGCGACCATCTCTCGGGCGCCAACATGGTATTCGTCACCGCCGGGATGGGCGGCGGCACCGGCACTGGCGCCGCGCCCGTCATTGCCAGGACGGCGCGCGAAATGGGCATCCTCACCGTTGGCGTGGTGACCAAGCCGTTCCACTTCGAAGGGGCGCGGCGCATGCGCACCGCCGAGGCCGGCATCGCCGAATTGCACAAGGTGGTCGACACGCTGCTGATCATCCCGAACCAGAACCTGTTCCGGGTCGCCAATGAAAAGACCACCTTCGCCGACGCCTTTGCGATGGCCGATCAGGTGCTCTATTCGGGCGTCGCCTGCATCACCGACCTGATGGTCAAGGAAGGCCTGATCAACCTCGACTTTGCCGACGTCCGCGCCGTGATGAAGGAAATGGGCAAGGCGATGATGGGCACCGGCGAGGCGACCGGCGAGAAGCGCGCGCTGACCGCGGCCGAGGCTGCGATCGCCAACCCGCTGATCGACGATTCCTCGATGAAAGGCGCGCGCGGCCTGCTGATCTCGATCACCGGCGGCAAGGACCTGACGCTGTTCGAAGTCGACGAGGCCGCCACGCGGATTCGCGAGGAGGTCGACCAGGACGCCAACATCATCGTCGGCGCCACCTTCGACGAGCATCTCGACGGCATTATCCGCGTCTCCGTCGTCGCCACCGGCATCGAGCAGGCCCAGATCGCGCGCAATTCATCCAGTCCGGCCGCCACCACCGCCAGCGCCGCCGCCACCGCCACCGCCACCGCTTCCACCTCTTCGCCGGACACCAGGCTCGCCGAACTGACCGCGCGGCTGCGCGCCGACAACGCGCGCCTGGCCGAGCGCGCCCAGAAGCTCGATCCGGCGGCGGCGACGCCGCAGGCGATCGCTTCGGCCACGGCACCGGTCGCGACGCCGGCGCCGCGCGTCACCAGCAGCCTCGAGCGCGCCTCGCTTGCCGCGATCGCCTCCGCGATTTCGGCGCCGGACAACGCGCCGCAGGCGGCGATCCAGCCCGCCTCCTATGGCGACGTCACGGTTCGTCCGATCGCGCAGAAGCCGACTTTGTTCCCGGACCCGAATACCGAGACTGCCCGCGCCGAACCGGAGCCGCCCGCGCCCCCCGAGACCTTCATTCCCCAGGCGGCCGAGCGGCCCCCGGGGCGCATGCCCCGGATGCCGAAGTTCGAGGAACTTCCGATGCCGGCGCAGGCTGAAATCCGACAGGCCCGCGGCGAGGATGAGGAAGAGCATCCGCAGAAGAGCCGGCTGTCGCTGTTGCAGCGCCTGGCCAATGTCGGCCTTGGCCGCCGCGACGAAGAAACCGAGCCGCCGATTGCGGCCCGCGCCTCCGGCCCGGCCATGACGCCATTGCCGCCGCTCCCCGAGCGCAAGTTGCAGCGGCCGGCCGGCCAGCCGGCGGCGAATCACGACCCGGTATCGGAGTATGCGAAGCGCCCAGCGCCCCAGGGTTTGGACATCCACGGGCGGCAGGCAGCTGTTGCCTCGCAGCCACAGGGTGACGACCATCTTGATATCCCCGCCTTCCTGCGGCGGCAGTCGAACTGAAGAATGTTACAATTCAGGCGACCAGACAGGCCCCGGCGGACGCAGCCGGGGCTTTTGCTTGGCAGGAGCCGGCGCATTCGGAAAGTTACGCAACCGCCTGATTCCAAATCGTTAATTATGCATTACCGGTTGGAACTCGGGGTCTGGACGGAGCCCGGACGCGCCAGAATTTGGTTAACGCTTGGCGCAAATGCGGCAGAGATTGGGTAACAATCGGTAAAAAAGCGTGAGTTGGCGCGCTTTGGGGCAGTGACTATGGTCTGACATGACTTGGGGATGCCTAAAGATGATTCGGCGCGAAAGCGCGATTTATTTCTTTGGGTTAAGTCGGGTAGTGGGCACCTAGCGAATGAAGTTCAGCCGTCAAACCACGCTTCGGTCGCAAGCCACCGTGACGGGGGTCGGCGTCCATTCCGGCTTACCCGTCAATCTTACCGTTGGACCTGCATCTGTTGATGCAGGTTTTATTTTTGTCCGCACCGGGCTCGATGATGCCGATCGCGAAGTTCCCGCGGTAGCAGGGTCCGTCATCGCCACCGACCTTGCCACCGTTTTGGGTGACCGCGAAGGCCCGCTTGTTTCCACCGCCGAACACGTCCTCGCGGCCTTGCGCGGCATGGGTGTCGATAACGCCGTCATCGAAATCGACGGCCCCGAAGTTCCGATCATGGACGGCAGCGCCGCCGCCTTTGTCGCCGCCATCGATCAGGCCGGCATCGTGACCCAGTCCGCCGCGCGTCGGTACATTCAGGTATTGAAGCCGGTGCAGGTCGCGATCGGCGATTCCTTCGGCGAGGTCCGTCCGCACGCCGCCGGGTTCCGTGCCGAGGTCGAGATCGACTTCGCCAATCCGGTGATCGGCCGACAGAATTTCGCGCTGGATCTCAACCCCGAAAGCTTCCGCCGCGAGATTTCGCGCGCCCGCACCTTCGGCTGCATGAACGACGTGGCGCGACTCTGGAGCGCGGGCTTTGCGCTCGGCGCATCGTTTGAGAATTCGGTGGTGTTCGACGAAACCCGTCTGCTCAACACCGAGGGGCTGCGCTTCCGCGACGAATGCGCCCGGCACAAGGTGCTGGACGTGGTCGGCGATCTGGCGCTGGCCGGCCTGCCATTGCTCGGCGCCTACCGTTCGGTGCGGGGTGGCCACAAGCTCAACCATGCGGTGCTGACGGCGCTGCTGGCCGACCGCAGCGCCTGGCGAGTGGTCGAACCCGAATCGGCACGCCGGTCCCGCGGCCATGCCGAGGCAGGCGCGGGGATGGTGGGCGGCATGATCGCCCCGGCCTACGGCCCGGACGTTTCCTGAGCCTTATCCCGGCCGCCAGCCCGATTTCCGCAGTAACCACAAACAGTAACGATCATGCCCTGCCGCCTTAATCCGGGCGAAATGGCTGCGTATTCGGGTTGGTTAGCGACCGGATTTCAGGTACAGAGGCCGGCGGCTGCACGGCGCCGCGCCGCCAGCCCTCGTCACTGACCGCATCAGTTACCGTAGCAGTCACCAACCGCAGCAAGGGCGTCAGGTCTCGGATTTCATGTCGGCACAGCGTACGACGCGCGAACCATGCAAACGACCCGGCGTTTCCGGCCTCATCAGGGCCGGACGGTCGCTGCGGCTGGCGGTCGCGCTGGCGATTCCCCTGAGCGGCTGCGGCACCGGCGCGCTGTGGGACAAATTCACCGCCAAGGACGACACCTTCATCGAGGAGCCCGCCGACAAGCTCTACAATGAGGGCCTGTACTTGATGAACCAGCGCAAGGACCCGAAGGCGGCGTCGAAGAAATTCGAGGAAGTCGACCGCCAGCATCCCTATTCGGACTGGGCGCGCAAGTCGCTGCTGATGTCCGCTTATTCGTTCTACAATTCCGGTGACTATGACAGCTGCATTGGTGCTGCGACCCGCTATGTCACGCTGCATCCCGGCAGCCCCGATGCGGCCTACGCGCAATACCTGATCGCGGCTTCGCATTACGACCAGATCCCCGACATCTCCCGCGACCAGGGCCGCACCGAAAAGGCGATCGCGGCGCTGGAAGAGGTGATTCGCAAATACCCAACCTCGGAATACGCGACGTCAGCCAAGGCCAAGCTCGAGGGCGCGCGCGACCAGCTCGCCGGCAAGGAAATGGATGTCGGCCGCTATTACATGGAAAAGCGCGACTACACCGCCGCCATCAACCGCTTCAAGACCGTGGTCACCCGCTACCAGACCACCCGCCATGTCGAGGAGGCGCTGGCGCGGCTGACCGAGGCCTATATGTCGATCGGCATCGTCGGCGAGGCGCAGACGGCGGCGGCCGTGCTGGGGCACAATTTTCCTGACAGCCGCTGGTACAAGGACGCCTACAATCTTGTGAAGTCGGGCGGTCTGGAGCCGAGCGAGAACAAGGGCTCCTACATTTCCAGGGCCTTCAAGAAGCTGGGCCTCGGGTAGATCGCCCTTGCAGGCGCGATGGCGACCGGTTCGCGCCACCGATCCGGAAGCTCCCCTAACACCCCAATATCTGCTAGTGGTCATCCCGATTCTGACATTGGCCAAGGTGGGTCCCAGGCGGGGCGTGAGTGTTGGAACCGGACCACTAGGAACTTACCTCGCATGCTGGCGCGTCTGTCGATCCGTGACATCGTCCTGATCGAACGGCTCGATATCGAATTCTCCCGTGGCCTTGCGGTGCTGACCGGCGAAACCGGCGCGGGTAAATCCATCCTGCTCGATGCCTTCGCGCTGGCGCTGGGCGGCCGCGGCGATTCGGGGCTGGTTCGACATGGCGCGGAGCAGGGCCAGGTGACGGCCACTTTCGACGTCCCCAGGGATCACCCGGCCGCCAGGATCCTGTCCGAGAACGGGCTCGACGTTGCCGGCTCCGAACCATCTTCCGAAATGATTCTCCGCCGCGTCCAGCTGGCCGACGGCCGCACCCGCGCCTTCATCAACGACCAGTCGATCAGCGTGCAGACCCTGAAAGCGGTCGGCGCGGCGCTGGTGGAAATTCACGGCCAGCATGACGAGCGCGCGCTGGTCGACGCCGCCACCCACCGGCGGCTGCTCGACGCCTTTGCCGGGCTGGAGAGCGAGGTCGCGGCGCTGGAGACGCTCTGGGAGGCGCGCCGCGCCGCCACCGCGGCGCTCGACGCGCACCGCGCCGCCATGGAGCGCGCCGCCCGCGAGGCGGACTACCTGCGCCATGCCGCCGACGAGCTCAAGGCGCTGAAGCCTGCCGATGGCGAGGAGACGGCGCTGGCCGAGCGCCGCACCACGATGATGCAGGGCGAGAAGATCGCGGGCGACCTGCGCGAGGCGCTGGAGGCGGTCAGCGGCAGCCATTCGCCGGTGCCGGCGCTGGCGGCGGCGGTGCGCCGGCTGGAACGCCGCGCCGCCAATTCGCCGGCGCTGGTCGAGCCCGCGGTGAAAGCGATTGACACCGCGATCAACGCGCTGGAAGAGGCCGAGCAGCATTTGAGCGCCGCCCTGGTCGCGGCCGATTTCGATCCCGCTGAACTGGAGCGGATCGAGGAGCGGCTGTTTGCGCTCCGCGCCGCCTCGCGCAAATATTCGACGCCGGTGGACGGGCTGGCGGCGCTGGCCGCCAAATTCGTCGCCGACGTGGCGCTGATCGACGCCGGCGCCGAGCAACTGAAGAAGCTGGAGGCGGCGGCCGATGCCGCCGACAAGCGTTATGGCGCCGCGGCCGCGAAGCTTTCGGCGGCGCGAAGCAAGTCCGCCGAGCAGCTCAACAAGGCCGTCAACGCCGAGCTGGCGCCGCTGAAACTGGAGCGCGCCAAATTCATGACCCAGGTCGAGACCGACGCCAACGCGCCGGGGCCGCAGGGCATCGACCGCGTCGAGTTCTGGGTGCAGACCAATCCCGGCACCAAGGCGGGGCCGTTGATGAAGGTCGCCTCCGGCGGCGAGCTGTCGCGATTCCTGCTGGCGCTCAAGGTGGTGCTGTCGGACCGCGGCTCGGCGCCGACGCTGGTGTTCGACGAGATCGACACCGGCGTCGGCGGCGCGGTGGCGGACGCGATCGGGGCGCGGCTGGCGCGGCTGGCCGGCAAGGTCCAGGTGATGGCGGTGACGCACGCGCCGCAGGTGGCGGCGCGGGCCAACCAGCATCTCTTGATCTCCAAGGACGCGCTCGACAAGGGCAAGCGCGTCGCCACCCGCGTCAACGCACTCGCCCCCGACCACCGCCGCGAGGAAATCGCCCGCATGCTGGCCGGCGCGGAGATCACCGCCGAGGCGCGGGCCGCGGCGGAGCGCCTGTTGCGCGCGGCGACGGCGTAGCCTTTGTCCGTCATGGCCAAGACAGCAAAAGCCCCCCCCGACGTCGCCAAACTCACCAAGGCCCAAGCCAGGGTCGAACATTTGCGGCTGGCGCTGGAGCTGGAGGGTCACGACAAGCGCTACTATCAGGACGATGCGCCAAGCATAACCGACGCCGAATACGATGCGTTGCGGCGGCGCTACGGCGCGATCGAGAGGCGCTTTCCCGAACTCGTCACCGCTGAATCGCCGTCGCAAAAGATCGGCGCGGCGCCTTCCGGGCGCTTCAGAAAGGTCCGCCACGCGGTGCCGATGCTGTCGCTCGACAACGCCTTCGCCGAGCAGGACGTGATCGACTTTGTCGGACGCATTTCGCGCTTCCTCAAGCTTGGCGACGGCAAGATCGATTTTTCCGCCGAGCCGAAGATCGACGGCTTGTCGATGTCGCTGCGCTACGAGGGCGGCGAACTGGTCACCGCCGCCACCCGTGGCGACGGCGCGGAGGGCGAGGACGTCACCGCCAATATCCGCACGCTGCATGACGTGCCGCAACGGCTCAAGGGCCGTAACCTGCCTGATGTCTGCGAGGTGCGCGGCGAGGTCTACATGACCAAGCAGGCCTTCCTGGCGCTCAACAAGAAGCAGGTCGAGGCCGGCGAAGCCCCGTTCGCCAATCCGCGCAATTCGGCGGCGGGTTCGCTGCGCCAGAAGGACCCCGCCATCACCGCCTCGCGCCCGCTCGGCTTCTTCGCCTACGCCTGGGGCGAGATGAGCGCGATGCCGGAAGCCACCCAGAGCGGCATGATCGGCTGGTTCGAGCGCTGCGGCTTCAAGACCAACCCGCTGACCAGGCTTTGCCATTCGGTCGAACAGCTGATCGCGTTCCACCGCAAGATCGAGCAGCAGCGCGCCGAGCTCGACTACGACATCGACGGCGTCGTCTACAAGGTCGACCGGATCGACTGGCAGGAGCGGCTCGGCTTCGTGTCGCGCACGCCGCGCTGGGCGGTCGCGCACAAATTTCCGGCCGAGCGCGCCACCACCATCCTGCGCGATATCGAGATCCAGGTCGGGCGCACCGGCTCGTTCACACCGGTCGGCAAGCTTGAGCCAGTCGGCGTCGGCGGCGTCATCGTGCAGAACGTCACGCTGCACAACGAGGATTACATCAAGGGGGTCGGCGGCGACGGCGAGCAGTTGCGCGAGGGGCGCGACATCAGGATCGGCGACACCGTCGTGATTCAGCGCGCCGGCGACGTGATCCCGCAAGTGGTCGATGTCATCATCGACAAGCGGCCGAAAAGCGCGAAGCCGTTTCACTTTCCGAAAAAATGTCCGTGTCCGCTGCGTACCGACGTGGTGCGCGAGGAAACCGCGGCCGGCGAGGAGGGCTCGCGCGCCCGCTGCAGCGGCGAGTTCGCCTGCCCGTTCCAGAAGATCGAGCACTTGAAGCTGTTCGTCTCGCGCCGCGCGTTCGACATCGACGGGCTCGGCGAGAAGCAGCTTCAGTATTTCTTCGATCAGGGCTGGGTAAAGGAGCCCGCCGACATTTTCACGCTGCCGAAGCGCAACGCGAAGCTGAAGCTGGAAGAGATCGAGGGCTATGGCGAGACCTCGGTGCGCAACCTGTTCGCCGCGATCGCGGAGCGGCGCAGGATATCGCTGGAGCGGTTCATCTATGCGCTCGGCATGCGCCATGTCGGCGAAACCACGGCGCTGGCGCTGGCGCGCGGCTACGGCTCCTGGAAGGCGTTCCACGACGCCGCGCTCAAGGTCGCCGCCGGTGACGAGGAGGCGATCGCGGAGATGGACGCGCTCGACCAGATCGGCGACACCGTGATCAGGAGCGTCGGCGCCTATTTCGGCGAAAGCCACAATCGCGGCATCGTCGAGCGGTTGACGAAGGAATTGGACGAAATCATCGATGCGGAGAAGCCCAAGCGAAATTCGGCGATATCGGGCAAGACCGTGGTGTTCAGCGGGTCGCTGGAAAGGATGACGCGCGACGAGGCCAAGGCCGGCGCCGAGCGCCTCGGCGCCAAGGCCGCGAGTTCGGTGTCGAAGAAGACGGACTATCTCATCGCGGGGCCCGGCGCGGGCTCGAAGCTGGCCGACGCCAAGAAGCACGGCGTGACGGTGCTGACCGAGGACGAATGGCTGAAGCTGATCGGAGAGTGAGGCTTCGTCGTCTCTGCATCCAGCCTGTCATCACCCGCGAAGGCGGGTGATCCAGTATTCCAGAGGCCGCCGTGCAAGATCGAGAAGCCGCGGCGTACTGGATCGCCCGCCTTCGCGGGCGATGGCAGGGAGAATAGGCGCGCAACTGTATTTTTATACCTCCCGCTCTCCTTTGCATGGGGTTGTTTTGGCGATTTCGAATCTGCCCGCCGCGGCGGACCTTTGAAGGGGGCCGCAGGCGTCGGAGCCTTTGGGTAACATCGGCCTACAGCGGCAGCAGCGCCGCCGTCGCCTCGTCGAGCCACAGTTTGGTGGCGTCGTCGTCGAGATGAGGACGCACCTCGCGGCTGACGCGCGCGTGGTAATCGTTCAGCCACTTCAGTTCGCCCGCGCTGAGCGCGGCGAGATCGATCAGGCGGCGGTCGATCGGCGCCAGCGTCAGCGTCTCGAACGCGTTCATTGGTTTTTCCGCATCCGCCATGTCGGCGCCGACAACGAGTTCGAGGTTCTCGATCCGGATGCCATAGGCGTCGGCCTTGTAGTAGCCGGGCTCGTTGGAGAGGATCATCCCGCGCTTCAACGCGGTGGTGCCGAGCTTGGAAATCCTCGCCGGGCCTTCGTGCACCGAGAGATAGCTGCCGACGCCGTGGCCGGTGCCGTGCTCGAAATCGAGGCCGGCCTGCCAGAGATATTGGCGCGCAAAGGAGTCGAGCTGCGCGCCGGTGGTGCCGTCGGGAAACACCGCGCGCGCGATCGCGATGTGGCCGCGCAGCACGCGGGTGAAGCGGTCGCGCATCTCGGCGGTAGGCTCGCCGATCGCCAGGGTACGGGTGACGTCGGTGGTGCCGTCTTCGTACTGCGCGCCCGAATCGATCAGCAGCAGGTCGCCGGGAACGATGCGCCGGTTGCTCTTGCGGGTGACGCGGTAGTGCACGATGGCGCCGTTGGGGCCGGCGCCGGCGATGGTCGGAAACGAGACGTCCTTCAGCGCGCCGGTCTGGCGGCGGAACGTCTCGAGCGCCTCCACCGTGTCGATCTCGGTCAGCGCGCCGGAGGGCGCCTCGCGGTCGATCCAGGCCAGGAAGCGCGCCAGCGCCACCGCGTCGCGCTGATGCGCCGTGCGCGTGCCCTTTATTTCGGTGCTGTTCTTCACCGCCTTGAGCAGGCCCACCGGGTCGTTGCCGCGCACCGGCTTGCCGCCGGCCGCGGCGATCAGGCGGGACAAGGCGTCCGCGGCGGTGACGCTGTCGAGCGCGATCGAAGCGCCGCTACGCGCAAGCTCGGTCAGCGCCGGGGCCAGCGCGTCAGGCTCGTGGACGTCGGCGGATTGTTCGAGATGGTCGCGCGTTAGGTTCGACAGCTTGCGGTGATCGATGAAGACGGTGGGGCGGCCTTCCCTGGGCACCAGCGCGTAGGACAGCGGCAGCGGCGTGTGCGAGACATCGGCGCCGCGGATGTTGAAGGTCCAGGCCACCGCGTGGCTGTCCGACAGCACCAGCGCCTCGACGCCAAGCCTTGCGATCTCCAGCTGGATTCGCGCGAGCTTGTCGGCCGCGTCCTCGCCGGAAAACTGCACACTATGGATCGCGACGAGGCCGAGCGGCGGCGCGGGGCGCTCGGTCCATACTGCATCCAGCGGGTTGCTCTCGACCGCGACGAGTTCGGCGCCGGCCTTGGCGCAGGCTTGTGCGAGCTTCTCGGCTGCCGCCGAGGTGTGCAGCCACGGGTCAAAACCAAGGCGGTCGTCGACCGAGAGGTTCTGCTCCAGCCAGCGTTCCGGGGGCGGATCGGCCAGCGGCGCGATCTGCCAGGCCTTGCGGTCAACCTGCTTGGCGGCCTGCAGCGTATAGCGGCCATCGACGAAAACGGCCGCCTGGTGCGTGAGGACCACCGCCATGCCGGCCGAGCCGGTGAAGCCGGTGAGCCAGGCCAGCCGCTCTTCCGACGGGGCGACATACTCATTTTGCTGCTGGTCGGCGCGCGGAATCACGAACCCCGTCAGCTTGCGGCGCGCCAACTCCTCGCGGAAAACGGCCAGCCGTGCGGTCAGCGCCACACCGCTTTCGGGCTCTTCGAAGGTCTGGAAATGGGCTTCGAACATTGCCTGGCTACTCTAGAGTCGGGTGGCGCGGTCCGCAATGCGGCGGCGAGGGCCGCAGTCTGGCATGATCCGTGCTTCGAATGATCAGCCGCGTCCCATCGCAATGGAACTGTTGGCCGCTCGAACCGTTCGTAACGAGACCGGGGGAATTCCAGGAGTGTCTCAGCTCAAGGAGGAGATGCACCATGCCTGCCTTCATGTTCGAGAAGATCTCGCCGCCGGTCCGACGCGGCCCGATCGCACCCATTGTGCTCAAGCAGCGCGGGGTGATTGGCCAGATCCTGGACCGGTTGGTGCAAGCGCGCGTCAAACGAAATCTGCGCAAGGGTAAGGGCGCGATCGCCCGCGATCCGCAACGACCCGAATGAGGCTCAATTCAGCTTGCGCAGCAGCAGGGTGCTCCAGCCGTCGATACGCAGATGGCGCAGTGGCACCAGTCCGCGCACGCGATAGGCGGCAATGACGCTGGATGCCTGAGGCGTCAGCAGGCCGGACAGAATAACCAGCGCCGATGGCGCCAGATGCCGCGCCATCGGCGTTGCCATTTGGCGCAGCGGATTGGCGAGAATGTTGGCCAGCACCAGGTCAAACGGCGCGGCAGTTGCGAATTGCCGGGCGGAGAAACCGGTGGCGCGGATCGAACGCACCAGATGTCCCGATGCGTTCAGCAGGGCGTTTTCGCGGGTTACCTGAACTGAAACTGGGTCAATGTCGCTTGCGAGGATTTTCTCGCGCAAAGCCTTGGCGGCGGCAATGGCCAGCACGCCGGTGCCGGTTCCGAGGTCGAGCACACGCCGGGGCCGCCAGGCCTTGAGGATGTGATCGAGCAGCAGCAGGCAGCCGCGGGTCGTGGCGTGGTGGCCGGTGCCGAACGCCAGCGCGGCCTCGATTTCAACGCCGAGCTTGTTGCCGGCGATCCGATCGCGGTCGTGCCGGCCGTGCACGACGAAGCGTCCTGCGGGGACCGGGACGAGATCCTGCAGGCTGGCCCAGACCCAATCGCGGGGTTCAACGGTGTCGAAGGTGAGACCTGTTGCCGCTTCCGCCCCCGCCGCATTGATGACGATCTGCCGTACCAGCGCCTGATCGGGCGGGTCGGCGAAATGCACGGTGACGTCCCAGCAGCTGTCGGGCCGTTCGAACGCGGCCACGGCGGCCTGGCCCTCAAAAAAAACCTCGGTGAGAACATCGACGACCCGCCGGGCGGCCTGCTCGCCGCCGATCGCGAGACGGGCACGGTGGGTTGGGTCGATGTAAGCCATTGTCATGTCGGTATTAAAACTGGACCGGGACAGGGATCAGGTCGGCGTGATTGGTTCAAAATTTAGCGATTTTTCTCGCAAAATTCCCGAGAATTTAGCGGCCGTCCGTTAGAGCAACCTTAGCATCCGGTCGCTAGGGTCCCGCTGGAACTTGAGGGAACCCCTTGTTCTGCAGACATTAATTATGGATTGGAACCGCCATGAAATCACTCCTCTTGAAGTTCTGTAACGACGAATCCGGCGCCACCGCCATCGAGTACGGCCTGATTGCGGCGGGTATCGCCATCGCCATCATCACGGCGGTGAACGGTGTCGGCACCCAGCTCAGCGGCACGTTTGACAAGGTCAGCACTTCGCTGAAGTAAGCCGCTGATTTCGGAAGAATTGAGGGGGCCGGGCGTGCGGAGCGCCCGGTCCCTTTGTTGTTTCCGCTATCGCCCGGGCCACTTTTCCACCTTCGGTCCCCATCCGAGGCCAGGGCTTTTCCCAAGCCTGATACCCTCATTGTGTCGAAGTTTCCAACACCCCCGGAGACTGGACTTCAACAGGTAATCCACAGGCTTATCCACCGGTTACCCACAGCATACGCACGCCTTGTGCGGGGGTTCGCAGGACGGGATTTCGGTCGCTGGCCTATCTATCCAAACAGCGCGCGGTGATCGCCGAGGATCACCCGTGCGGCGTTGTGGCCGGGCGCGCCGGTGACGCCGCCGCCGGGATGGGCGCCCGATCCGCAATGATAGAGGCCCTTCAGCGGTCCGCGATAATCGGCGTAGCCAAGCATCGGCCGCGCCGAGAACAACTGGTTGAGCGTCAGCGCGCCATGGAAGATGTCGCCGCCGAGCAGGCCGAACTGCCGCTCGAGGTCGAGCGGCGACAGCACCTGACGGCCGACCACGCTCGCCGCAAAGCCCGGCGCGTATTTGTCCACGGTGGCGATCATGAGATCGGCGACCTCCTCGCGGTGGTCGTCCCAGGACCTTCCGTCCGGCAGTTCCGGCGCGACATGCTGGCAGAACAGGCTTGCGACATGCCGGCCTTCCGGCGCCAGAGAATCGTCCAGCGTTGAGGGGATCAGGATTTCGACCACGGGTTCGCGGCTCCAGCCATGGGCGCGGGCGTCCTGCCAGGCGCGGTCCATGTAATCGAGGCTGGGCGCGAGGATGATCCCCGCGGTGAGATGATCGCCCGTACCAGGCAGCGCGGTGAACGAGGGCAGGGCGTTCAACGCGACATTCATCCGGAAGGTGCCGGAGCCGTTACGCCAGCGCGCGATGCGCTCGAGAAATTCCGCCGCCAGGGCCCCGGGCGGGATCAGGCGCGTGTACAGCAATTTCGGATTGACGCCCGAGGCGACGTATCTGGCGCGGATGGTCGCGCCATTGTCGAGGACGACGCCCGTGGCGCGGTCGCCTTCGACGATCACTTCGCGAACGCCGGCGTCGGTTTCGATTTCGGCGCCGTGCCCGCGCGCCGCGCGCGCCATCGCCTGCGTGATCGCGCCCATGCCGCCGATGGCGTGGCCCCAGACGCCCTTCTTGCCGTTCACCTCGCCGAAAGCATGGTGCAGCATGACGTAGGCCGAGCCCGCGGCATAGGGGCTGGCGTAGTTGCCGACGATGGCGTCGAAACCGAACACCGCCTTCACCAGATCGTTGTCGAAGCGCTCGTCCAGCATTTCGCCGGCCGAGCGCGTAAACAGATCGAGCAGGCTGCGCTGCTGATCGAGCGTGAGCTTGCGCAGGATGCCGGCGGTGCCGACGGCGTTGAACGCCTCGCGGATCGCGCCGACGCCAAACCCCTCGACCAGGTTGGGCGGCGCACGCAATACGAATTGCCGCAGCACGTCGGCAATCGCCTCCAGTTCGCGCGAGAAGGTATCGATGACGCCGGCGTCATGCGGGCTGAGTTTGGACACCGAGGGGCCGGTGCGGCCTTCGCCAGTCAGCAGATAGCTGCCGTCGGGCGCGGGGAGGAAGTTCTGGGCGCGGCGCTCGACGATGCGCAGGCCGTGGTCGGCGAGGCGGAGGTCGGCGGAAACCTGAGGGTTGAGCAGGCTGACGGTATAGGCGGCCACCGAATTGCGGAAACCGGGGTGGAATTCCTCGGTCACCGCGGCGCCGCCGACAACCTTGCGGCGGTCGACCACCTTCACCCGCAGACCGGCCATCGCCAGATAGGCCGCGCAGGTGAGGCCGTTATGCCCCGCACCGATGATGACCACGTCCGTTTCGTTCATGCTCGCTTCAAGAAGGTTTGATGAGTGTTGGATTGGTCATCCCGGGATGGTCCGAAGGACCATACCCCAAGTGTGCAATTGCACACCGGGGAATCTCGAACTTCCGGGTTCGAGCTGCGCATCGCTCCGGAACGACGCTTCTTATCCCGCATTGCCCGCCGTGTCGCCCTATGCTCCATTGCCCCTCCGGCGGCTCGGCCGGAAATCCCGCCAACGGCACCCGCCCGGGTTCTCGCCGGAGTTTCGATGAATTCGTCTGATCTGTCCGTTTCATCGGGCCTGCCTTCCGAAAGCCGGAACCGGCTGGTCCTGATCGCCTACACCGCCGCGATCTTCGTCAGCGCGCTGCTGCTGTTCTCGGTGCAGCCGCTGTTCACCAAAATGGTGCTGCCGCGGCTCGGCGGGTCGCCGGCGGTATGGTCGGTGGCGATGGTGTTCTTCCAGTCGCTGCTGCTGGGCGGCTACGCCTACGCACATTACCTGATGCAGCTTCGCAACCGCGCGCTGCCGGTGGCGATCCACTTGGCGCTGCTGGCGGTCGCGATTCTGACGCTGCCGCTGTCGATCGCCGGCGGCTGGGGCGAGCCGCCGACTTCGGGTTACGCGCTATGGCTGCTCGGCCTGTTCGCAGTGTCGATCGGGCTGCCGTTTTTCGCGCTCGCCGCCAACAATCCGTTGCTGCAGGCCTGGTTCGTTCGCACCGGCCATCCCGATGGCCCCGACCCGTATTTTCTCTACGCGTCATCGAATATCGGCAGCTTCCTGGCGCTCTTGACCTATCCGGTGCTGCTGGAGCCGATGTTCACGCTGCGTGCGCAGAACCTGATCTGGACCGGCGGATACGTCGTGCTGATCGCGCTGATCGCAACCTGCGGCGTCATGCTGCTGCGCTCGCCGGCCGATGCGGCGGCGCTGAACATGCCGGCCGACGACGCCGACGCGCCGCCGCCGTCATGGATCCTTCGCGCGCGCTGGATCTTTCTGGCCGCGGTGCCGTCGGGCCTGCTGATCGCTGTGACCGCGCATATTTCCACCGACGTGGCGGCCGCGCCGTTGCTGTGGGTGCTGCCGCTGTCGCTCTATCTGTTGACCTGGGTGCTGGTGTTCCAGTCGCGGCCGTTGCTGCCTCATTCATGGATGCTGCTGGCGCAGCCGCTGGTCATTAGCGGAATCGTCTCGCTGCTGGCTTTCGGTGGCGAGCAGAACCTGCTGCTGACGCTCGGCGGGCATCAGCTCGGCTTTTTTGTCATCGCCATGGCCTGCCACGGCGAGTTGGCGCGGACCCGGCCGGCGGCGAAGCACCTTACCGGCTTCTATGTCGCATTATCGTTCGGCGGCATGGTCGGCGGCCTGTTCGCCGGCCTGGTCGCGCCTTTCGCCTTCTCGTGGATCGCGGAATATCCGGTTCTGCTCGCGCTCGCGGCCCTGTGCCGACCGTCCGGCCACGAGCGCCTGGCGCGCTGGACCGTCTGGTACTGGCCGTTCCTTGCCGCGCTGGCGCTGGCGCTGACGTTGCCGGCCTGGTCGAGCGGAAAAATGTTCGCCTGGTTCGTGGATCACCGGCTCTGGGTGATCGGTGGGGTCGGCGCGCTATCGGTGGTGTTGGCGCACGGCCTGAACGCCGACCGCTGGAAGATATTTGCGACCGTCGCGTTGGCCCTGGTGCTGCTGCGCGCCTATCCTTCCGACGACGGGCGTGTGGAAACCGTGCGTAGCTTCTTTGGTGTCCACAAGATCCTGGTGACGCCGAACGGCCAGTATCACGTGCTGATGCACGGCACCACGATTCACGGCGCCGAAAAATTCAGGAATACCGACGGCTCACCCGTCACCGGCCGGCCGGAGCTGATCACCTACTACCATCAGGACGGCGGCATCGGCCAGGCGATCGCCGCGATCCGGGAACGCAAGGGAGCGCCATTGCGGGCGGCGGTCATCGGGCTCGGTGCGGGAACGCTGACCTGCGCGGCGCAGGCCGGCGAGGACTGGAAATTCTTCGAGATCGACCAGACGATGGTCGATACCGCGCGCGACCCGCGATATTTTACCTTCATCCAGAAATGCGACCCGAACCTAAAGCTGGTGATCGGCGATGCCCGGCTGACCTTCGCCCGCGAGCCCGACGGCGCCTACGACCTGATCATCGTGGACGCCTACTCCTCGGACGCGATCCCGATCCATCTGGCGACCGAGGAGGCGATGGAAATCTACAAGGCCAAGCTGGCGCCGCGCGGGGCCGTGGTCATGCACGTCTCCAACCGTCATCTGGAACTGTCCAGCGTGGTGGTCGGCATCGCCGACGCCAACGACATGAAGAGCTGGGTCTATAACGAGGATTCGGGCCGCGACAGCGAATACATCTTCTCCACCACGGTCGTGGTGTCGGCGCGGGAAGAGGCCGATGTCGGCAAGCTTGCGGGCTCCGAGCAATGGACGATGACCGAGGCCGAAGACGGCCAGCGGGTCTGGACCGACGACTATTCCAATGTGCTGGGCGCCGTGTGGCGGCGGTTCCGGAAGGGCGAGGAATAGACTAGCCGCGGTCAGGCGGGGGCGGCTGGAGCGGCGTGACTTTGTTGGAACCGTCGTCGCACTCCAGCTCTTTGTTTGAGCGTGATCTCTCGGAAAACCGCTGCACACTTTTCCGGGATTATGCTCTATGTTCAGGCGCGTCCAAGCAATGGAGCATCCCAGTGGCCAATTTCACGCCGGTATCGGCCGCCATCGGCGGCCTTCTCATCGGGTTTTCCGCCGTCCTGCTGATGCTCTCGACCGGCCGGATCGCCGGCATCAGCGGCGTATTCAGCGGTCTGCTGAACTGGCGAAGCGCGGACAAGGGCTGGCGCCTCGCCTTCATTTCCGGGCTGGTGCTGGCTCCTGTCATCGCAGGCTTGATCGGCTACGGGATGACGCCGCCCAAGCTGCCGGGTAGCTGGGCCGTCATTGTCGCGGCGGGACTGCTGGTCGGCTTCGGCTCGCGCCTCGGTGGCGGTTGCACCTCCGGACACGGCATCTGTGGAATAGGGCGGCTGTCGCTGCGCTCCATCGTCGCGACCATTGTCTTCATGGTGACGGCGGTCATCACCGTGGCGGTCACCCGTCACGCCTTGGGAGGATGAGCCATGTGGATCGTTGTCCCCCTGATCTGCGGGCTGATCTTCGGCGCGGGCCTGTTGATATCAGGCATGCTGCAAACGACCAAAGTGCTGGATTTTCTCGATGTGTTCGGCGCATGGGATCCGAGTCTCGCGGTGGTGATGGGCGCCGCGCTCGCGGTTTCGGTGCCGGGCTTCATGCTGGCGGACCGCCGTTCGCGGCCTTGGCTGGCGAGCCAGTATTTCCGGCCAAGCAAAGCCGGGATCGATCTGCCGCTGGTAGCGGGCGCCGCATTGTTCGGAATCGGGTGGGGCCTCGTCGGGCTTTGCCCGGGGCCGGCGCTGGAAAGCCTCGCGACACTATCGCCCGGCGTTATCGTCTTTGTTGGCGCCATGACCGTGGGCACGATCGGGCATGACGCCTGGCAACAGTCGCAGCTTACCGCCGAACGCGACCGCCAGCTTGCGGGCGCGACCGACGGTTGAGGCTCCAGCTAATTAATCCTGATAGCCGAACATTCCGCGCTGCTGGTAATAGGGCCGGGGCTGATAGTATCCCTGCGTCGCCGGCGCATAGACCCGGTTGCCGTAATAGGGCTGCGCCTGCTGATAGGCTTGGGTGTCGTAAACGCGGCGGCTGGATGGCGAGGGATACCGTGCCTCGCTCGACGAGCCATCGGCGGGATAGATATACCCGTCGTCGGCGCGCGCCTGCGGCGCCAAGCGCTGCCCTTGCGGGGTGATGACGACGGGTTCGCCCACGCTATCATATTGCTGCTCATATTGCGGCTGCGGTGCGCGACGCGCGACGGCGGTGTTGCCGCGCGGCCGGGGATTGCGCGCCAGCGCGACCTGTGACGAGCCGCTAAGCTTCACCGTGGTGTTAAGCACACCTCGATCCTTCACGAGCTCAAAGAGCTTGGCGGCGTTTTCGCGCGACAACCGCACGCAGCCATGCGAGGCCGGAGAGCCGAGCCGGTTGACGGAATCGGTGCCGTGGATGGCGTGGCCGTCCTTGGTGAAGAAGATCGCGTGCGGCATCGGCGCGTCGTCAAATTCCTTGGAATAATGATCGGCTTCCATGCGGAAGGCGCGGAAACTACCGTTCGGCGTCTCATACGACGGCAGGCCCGACGATACCGGCCAGCGATACCGCTCGACGCCGTCGACGGCGACGGTCATCTGCTGGTTGTCCTTGTCGACGGTGATGGCGACCTTGGCCTGTGCAGCGCCCGCGGCACAGAACGACAGGGCAGCGAAAACAACGAGGAACGAACGCATCTACCTTTGGCCTCCCGGCCTTTCCATGGCGCTAAAACACTGGCGCCGCGGCTCGCCTCCGTCCCCGGCCTGTAATATGCCCTGAATCCGGCTTTGGTTCCAGAGACCTGCGCCCCATCGTTAACGCCTCTCGCGGCGCAAACAAGGCAGCGGCGGGGCGGAATCCAGCGCGGTCTCCCGCCAACGCGGAAGCTGCGTCAATTCTTCAACCGGTAACCGGTCCGGAAAATCCACCAGACCAGAACGAGGCAGATCGCAAGGAAGCCGAGCGTCACGCCGAGGCTCAAGGCCACGCTGACGTCGGCGATCTCGTAGAAGCTCCAGCGAAAGCCCGAGATCAAATACACGACGGGATTGAGAAGGGATAATGCGCGCCAGGCCGGCGGCAGCATGTCGATCGAGTAGAAGCTGCCGCCAAGGAAGGTGAGCGGCGTCACCACCAGCATCGGGATCATCTGCAGCTTTTCGAACCCGTCGGCCCAGATGCCGATGATGAAGCCGAACAGGCTGAAAGTCACCGCGGTCAGCACCAGGAAGCTCAGCATCCACCAGGGATGCTGAATATGCAGGGGCACGAACAGCGCGGCGGTGGCCAGGATGATCAGGCCGAGAATGATCGACTTGGTCGCGGCGGCGCCGACATAGCCGATCACGATCTCGAAATACGAAACCGGCGCCGACAAGATTTCATAGATGGTGCCGACGAACTTTGGAAAATAGATGCCGAACGAGGCGTTGGCGATGCTCTGCGTCAGCACCGACAGCATCACCAGTCCGGGCACGATGAAGGTGCCGTAGCTGACGCCCTGGATCTCGGTGATGCGCGAGCCGATCGCGGCGCCGAACACCACGAAATAGAGCGAGGTCGAGACCACCGGCGAGACGATGCTCTGCAGCAGCGTGCGCCAGGTGCGCGCCATTTCGAACAAATAGATGGCGCGGACGGCGCGGAAATTCATGACGGCCGCACCAGGCTGACGAAGATGTCTTCCAGCGAGGATTGCCTTGTATCGAGGTCCGAGATGCGGATGCCGGCGTTGCGCAGGTCGCCGAGCAGGCTGGTGATGCCGGTGCGTTCGCCCCTGGTGTTGTAATCGTAGGTCACGGCGCGGCCGTCGTCGGACAGTTGGAGATTGTAGGCGGCAAGCGAGGCGGGGATTGCCTCCAGCCTGGCTTGCAGATGCACCTTCAGTTCCTTCCTGCCGAGTTTCTCCATCAATCCCGCCTTGTCCTCGACCAGGATGATCTCGCCCTTGTTGATGACGCCGATGCGGTCAGCCATTTCCTCGGCTTCCTCGATGTAATGCGTCGTCAGGATGATGGTGACGCCGGAGGCCTGCAGGGCGCGCACCACCTCCCACATGCCCTTGCGCAACTCGACATCGACGCCCGCGGTCGGCTCGTCGAGGAACAGGATTCGCGGCTCGTGCGACAGCGCCTTGGCGATCATCACGCGGCGCTTCATGCCGCCGGACAGGGTGATGATTTTGGAGTCTTTCTTGTCCCACAGCGAAAGGTCCTTCAGCACCTTTTCGATGTGCGCAGGATTCCTTGGCTTGCCGAACAGGCCGCGGCTGAAGCTGACGGTCGCCCAGACCGTCTCGAAAGAATCGGTGTGCAGTTCCTGCGGCACCAGCCCGATCAGCGCGCGCGCGGCGCGATAATCCCTGACGATGTCGTGCCCATCGATGCTGACGCGCCCCTCGCTCGGATTGGCGATGCCGCAGATGATGCTGATCAGCGTGGTCTTGCCGGCGCCGTTCGGCCCCAGCAGCGCGAAGATTTCGCCGCTGACAATATCCAGGTTGATACCGTTGAGCGCCTTGAATCCGGAGCCGTAGGTTTTTGAAAGATTGGATACGGATATGATGGAGGGCATTACCAGCATGGCGGGGTGAACAGGATATCGACGAAAAGAACGCTTGGGCCGGCTCGAGGGAGAGGGGGGAGATAGGAACGGGGGCGAGGCTCCGCAATCCACCGTGCGGGCGAAAACGGGGCTATTCCGCAGCGTGAGCGCGCGCGGGCAGTTCGATCAGGGCGACCATATAGCTCTTGAGATCACCGGCGATTTCCGGGTCGGATTTCAGCTCGCTCAGCGTTCGCGGACGTGGCAGCGGTTTGCCGTCTTCTTCGTACCCTGCTGCATAAAGCTCCAAAGCTTCCGGCGCATTACGCAATGCCTCGTCGATATCATCGCCACCGGATGTGCAGCCGGGCAGGTCCGGAAACCAGACGCCAACGGCGCGGTCCGGTCCTGCATCCTCAATGAAAGCAATGTAGTGGGCCATGGTGAATCTCAGTCAGGTTTCCAACCTGCGCCCTTATGAATGGCACGAACCAAGCCTTTTCCAAGTCCTTCTTGGGGTGCGGAACGACAAGTGTTTCTGTTTCGCCTGAGATGGTACGTTTGAAAACGTGGTGGGAACCCGTCACGCGAACAAGAATCCATCTCTCCTGCTCCAGGCGTCGGATGATTTCACGGCTGTTCGTCAACATGAAAGCGGGCCCCCATCGAACAGTACGACGGGAAAATATCCGTGCCTAGCCTGCGACAAGTAAGCGAATTCACTGTCCTGTCGCTACACCCGCTCCACGAAACTGTCGACCACCTTCTTCTCGCCTGCCTTCTCGAACGCGATCGTCAGCTTGTTGCCGTCGACCTTCACCACGTTGCCGTAGCCGAATTTCTGGTGAAACACGCGGTCGTCGAGCGAGAATTCCGAAACCGTGCCGGTGGATTTCGCGACCAGTTCGCCCTCGATCACGACCGGCTCGCGCTTGTTGCGCGCGAAGCCGCCGGGCGTCTCGCCGCGCGGGGAGAAATGCGCCTGGTTTTCCTCAAAGCCGCCGCGGGCCTGGCCGCTGCGATTGCCCTGGCCGCGGGCGCGGTTGGCCTGCGCGCGCTGCCAGCCCGGCGTCGTATAGCTGGAGCCGAAGGATTCGACGTTGTCGAAGCGGGACGGGCCGTAGCCGCCGCTGCCGCCCCAGCCGGAGCCGCCCTTGGACTCCGTGATCTCGACATTGGCCGCCGGCAGTTCGTCGAGAAAGCGCGATGGGATCGTGGTGGTCCAGGTCCCGTGGATGCGCCGGTTGGTGGCGAAATAGAGTTTGGCGCGGCGGCGGGCGCGGGTCAGGCCGACATGGGCCAGACGGCGTTCTTCCTCAAGGCCGGCGCGGCCCTGTTCGTCGAGCGTGCGCTGGCTCGGAAACAGGCCTTCCTCCCAGCCGGGCAGAAACACGTTCTCGAACTCGAGCCCCTTGGCCGAATGCAGCGTCATCAGCGACACCGCTTCGTCAGCGGCGCCGCCGTCGCGGTCCATCACCAGCGAGATGTGTTCGAGGAAGCCTTGCAGGTTCTCGAACTCCTCCATCGAGCGCACCAGCTCCTTCAGATTGTCGAGCCGGCCGGCGGCGTCGGCGGAGCGGTCCTTCTGCCACATCTCGGTGTAGCCGCTTTCGTCCAGCACGATCTCGGCCAATTCGGTGTGCGAGGCGACCTCGCGCTGCGCGCGCCAGCGGTCGAAATGCAGGATGAGATCGCGCAAGGAGCCGCGCGCCTTCGGCTTCAGCTCGTCGGTCTCGACCACGGCGCGCGCGGCCTCGAACAGGGGAATGCGGCGCTTGCGGGCGTGGTCGTGCAGCATCTGCACGGTGGCGTCGCCGAGCCCGCGCTTCGGGACGTTGACGATGCGCTCGAAGGCGAGGTCGTCGGCAGGCGAGTTGATCACCCGCAGGTAGGCGAGCGCGTCGCGGATTTCGGCGCGCTCGTAGAACCGCGGGCCGCCGATCACGCGATAGGGCAGGCCGAGGGTGACGAAACGGTCCTCGAATTCGCGCATCTGGAACGAGGCCCGCACCAGAATCGCGATCTGGTTGAGGTTCTCGCCGGCGCGCTGCAATTCCTCGATCTCCTCGCCGATGGCGCGGGCTTCCTCCTCCGAATCCCAGGAGCCGGTCACGGTGACCTTCTCGCCGTCGACATCCTCGGTGCGCAGCGTCTTGCCGAGCCGGCCTTCATTATGCGCGATCAGGTGCGAGGCGGCGGCGAGGATGTGGCCGGTGGAGCGATAGTTGCGCTCGAGGCGGATGACCCTGGCGCCGGGAAAGTCGTGGTCGAAGCGCAGGATGTTGTCGACCTCCGCGCCGCGCCAGCCATAGATCGACTGATCGTCGTCGCCGACGCAGCAGATGTTCTTAAGCGGGGAGGAGGGCTGAGCCACGGCATTTCCCGCGTCATTCCGGGGCGCACCGGCAGGTGCGGACCCGGAATCCCGAGATGAGTCCTCTTCAGCTCGAGATTCCGGGTTCGCGTCTTCGACGCGCCCCGGAATGACTGACGCGGTAGTGCGCCCCGGAATGTCAGCAGGCTCCGTAGCGCCAGAAATCACGGACGAAAGCGGTGCGCCCGGTCGCGCTGGCGCCTGCGACAACAGCCGCAGCCACAGATATTGCGCGACGTTGGTGTCCTGATATTCGTCGACCAGGATGAACTTGAACCGGTTCTGGTACTGCCGGAGCACGTCGGGGTTTTCGCGAAACAGCCGGATGTTCTCGAGCAAGAGATCGCCGAAATCGGCGGCGTTGAGAATCTTCAGCCGCTCCTGGTAGCTGGCGTAGAGCTTGCCGCCCTTGCCATTGCCGAACACCGCAGCTTCGCCCGGCGGCACCTGCGCCGGCGTCAGCCCGCGGTTCTTCCAGCCGTCGATCAGCCCGGCCAGCATGCGCGCCGGCCAGCGCTTGTCGTCGATGTTCTCGGCCTGCAGCAATTGCTTCAGCAGGCGGACCTGATCGTCGACATCAAGCACGGTGAAATTGGACTTGAGCTGCACCAGTTCGGCGTGGATGCGCAGGATGCGCCCGCCGATCGAATGGAAGGTGCCGAGCCACGGCATGCCTTCCACGGCCTGGCCGAGCATCTGGCCAAGACGCAGCTTCATCTCGCGCGCGGCCTTGTTGGTGAAGGTCACCGACAGGATTTCATGCGGCCGCGCCCGGCCCTCGCTCAGGATGTGGGCGATGCGCGTGGTCAGCACGCGGGTCTTGCCGGTGCCGGCGCCGGCCAGCACCAGGACCGGGCCGTCCAGCGTCACCACGGCTTCGCGCTGTTCCGGATTGAGGCCGGCGAGGTATTGCGGGCCGGCTGCGGCCCGCGCATGCGCGGCGATGCCGCCAGCGGCGGGCTGGTGCTCGGGGACGCCGGGATGGGGCAGTTTGCTCGGCTCGGTCATGGTCGAATCGTCTCATTCCCACGATGGCACCGTGCGGCGGTAAAGGGGAGCCCTCATAGCGGGGATCGATGGCCATATAGGGCCTGGCCGGCTGTTTTGACAGGCTTTATCGCATCGCTATCTCTGGGGCATCGCAACCTTGCGGCCGATGCCCTCGGGCCTGGGAACGGCCGCGTGCGCATCCATCACGGTCTGGATGCGGGCGCTGATATCCGGCGGGAAGGGAGCCACCTTGCGCTGCCTCATGTCCATGTGCAGCGTCATGTTCTCGGAAGTGGCGGAAATCCAGCCTTCGGTTGCGTGACGCAACTCTTCGAACGTATGCAGCCGCTTGTCGTCGGCGCCGAGCAGATAAACCGAAATCTGCACGGGGTCGCCGAGGTGAATTTCGCGCAGATAGCGCACGTGGCACTCGGCGGTGAAGGTCGAGTGGTGGCGCTCCTTCATGTAGGCCGGCCCGATCCCGAGTTGCAGCCACATCTCGTCGATCGCGCGGTCCATCATCACGTTGTAGTAGGCCATGTTCAGATGGCCGTTGTAGTCGATCCATTGCGGCTCGATCTGCATCACCGAGGACAGGAACGGGGCGGAAGGCTTCGGCATGTCGTTCAGGTCTTCCTTTGGTGGTTCGTTGAGAAAGTTTTTTCCAGGAGGCCACGAGCAATTTTTGATTCAAGATCCGAGCCTGAAGCGAACGATAGAATCAAGCCGGCGGGTTCGATTGATTCGATTGTTGCCAAAGGTAGTATTCGTGGGCTTTTCAGCAAAATGCCCCGCTCTCCTCGCTCCGCGGTCTCTTGACCCCCCTTATATCCTTTGCCACGGTCGGCTCAAAGTCGGGAGGATTTGGCGTGGCGACCAAGATATCAGGTAATGCCAGACGGCCGGAGCCGCAGGCGCTGGCAGGCGCCGTCGCGGCGCTGGCGGCGCGGTTCGGCAACCGGTTGATCACCTCGCAGGCCGTGCGCGAGCAGCACGCGCACACCACCACCTGGCTGCCGGCGCAGCCGCCGGACGCGGTGGTGATGGCGCAGGAAACCGCCGACATCCAGGACGTGGTGCGGATCTGCAGCAGGCACGGCGTTCCCGTGATCGCTTTTGGCACCGGCACCTCGCTGGAGGGCCAGGTCAACGCGCCGGCCGGCGGCGTCTGCATCGACCTGCGCGACATGAACCGTATTCTCGAAGTCCATGCCGAGGATCTGGACTGCGTGATCCAGCCCGGCGTCACCCGCAAGGCGCTGAACGAGCATTTGCGCGACCAGGGACTGTTCTTTCCGATCGATCCCGGCGCCGACGCCTCGCTCGGCGGCATGACCTCGACGCGGGCCTCCGGCACCAATGCGGTGCGCTACGGCACCATGCGCGACAACGTGCTGGCGCTCAAGGTGGTGCGCGGCGACGGCGAGATCATCACCACGGGCACGCGGGCAAAGAAATCATCGGCCGGCTACGACCTGACGCATCTCTTTGTCGGCGCGGAGGGCACGCTCGGCATCATATCCGAACTCACCATCAAGCTGCGCGGCATCCCCGAGACGATTGCGGCTGCGGCCTGTTCGTTCGAGACCGTGCGCGGCGCCTGCCAGGCCACCATCCTAGCCATTCAGACAGGTATCCCCGTCGCGCGAATCGAATTGCTCAACGCCGAGCAGGTGCGCGCCTGCAATGCCTATTCGAAACTTTCGCTGCCGGAGACGCCGTTGCTGCTGCTGGAATTCCACGGCAGCGAGATCGAGGTCGCCGAGCAGTCGAGGAACTTCAGCGAGATCGCCCAGGAATGCGGCGGCGGCGATTTCACCTGGACCACCCGGCCCGAGGACCGCACCAAACTCTGGCAGGCGCGGCATGACGCCTATTGGGCGGTGAAGGCGTTGCGTCCGGGCGCGGGCGTGGTCGCGACCGATGTCTGCGTGCCGATCTCCAGGCTCGCCGATTGCGTCACCGAAACCGAGGACGACCTTCAGCGGATCGGCCTGCTGTCGCCGATCGTCGGCCATGTCGGCGACGGCAACTTCCACTGCTCGCTGGTCTGCGACGTCGACGACCCCGAGGAAATGGCGCGCGGTGAGGCCTTCATGCATCGCCTCGTCGAGCGCGCGCAGGCGATGGGCGGCACCTGCACCGGCGAACACGGCATCGGGCAGGGCAAGCAGAAATACCTCGAGGCCGAACTCGGCTCTGAGGCGATCGACGCCATGCGCGCGCTGAAAGCGGCGCTCGATCCTCAGAACATCTTCAACCCCGGAAAGATCGTGCCAGCCAATTGATCGCCTCGCGGCGCCGACCGATTCGTTGTTGCTAATTTGCACGCCTTTCGGTGATGGCCTTGCGGATCGCGGCCAGCGGCGCGGTGTCGTCGAACTCGAGACCTTCGCCCGGCGGATTCAGTCCGAGGTCGCGCCACAGCGCCGCAAGATCGGGGGTCACGGGTTTCGGCCCCATTTCGCCGTGCAGGCGGGTCAGCACGTCGACGCCGACTGCCTTGTCGGCGGTTGAGAGAACGCGGTCGATCGACCAAACCCTGTTCGTGATTGCCGCCCGCCGCGATCACGCCGCGCATGGCGTCCTGCAGGCCGAGGCGATTGTTCGTTCGCCTGCGGATTTCGATGTCGGCCAGCAGACAGAACATGGCGCCGCCCCAGTATTTCCGTCCCCAGGTGCCGGTGTTGTCGAGGCCATCGTCGCCGGCTTGCGGCAGCCCCTTCGGCATGTCGCGCATCATCGCCTGCCAGATCTCCGGTGCCGTGAGAGCTCCCGCCTGTACCCGCGCGACCGGCTCGACATAGACGGCAAGTCCCTCCGACAGCCAGGCGTGGCGGTTGGGCATATCCGGCAGGGCGGTATGCACCATCTCATGCACCAGCACCCAGTCGTGCCGCAATACCTCCTCGGTCACGTCGCGGCCAAGCGGGATGCGAATCGCGGCGCCGCGATAGCCCCAGGTGGTGCCGCCGCGAATCCGCGCGCCGTCGACGGGCACCAGCAGCAGCCGCAACGAATTGACGGGAAACCGTCCATAGTAGGCATGGACGGCGCTGGCCGACTTCCTTATCCAGTCCAGCAGCTTTTCCCTCGGCAGCGTGATATCGCCAGGTGCGAACGCGACGTGGATAACCCCGCCGGGCATCTCGATGTCGGTTTTGGGCAACCGGTCGAACGCATCGTAGGGCATGCCGCTGCCGCGCATATACTCCGATTGCGCGTCGGCGCGGAACGCGACCGTGCTGGCCAGCAGCGCGGCGGTGAGGGCTGCGGCGATGGTGCAGCGAACGGCGAAGGAGATGCTCATCGCAACACGGTTTGGATCGCGTCAGGTTGATGGCTTGCGGCGGGGCCTTTCACGATGAACGCGCCGATCTGTTCGTTGAGATCGTCGAGCATGGCGGCGAGCAAGGTTTCGCCCTTCGCCAGTGTCGCCCGTGTCGGATCGCCGTAGCTGCCGGAGCGGCTATAGTTCGGCGAATTCGAATCCGACGGCGTCAACGGCCCTGGCGTCGCGTGTTTCACCGCAGGGCTGGCTTCGGCGCGGGCCATGTCGACCAGTTCAGGCGCGATCGCCAGCATCAACGAGGTTTCCAGCTCATCTGCATGACTGCCATGGCTCTGCTCGGCCAGCGCCTTCGCCGCGCGGGGATAGCGCGGGCCTCCGTGGATCCACACATGCTTGACCCGACCGGCATCGAGACGCGCCAGCACGCGGTCGACCGGAGCCAAGGTGCTGATCCCGGTATTGAGCACCAACAGCTTGCGGCAACCGCTGGCGAGGATTGCCGCCGCGACCTCGCGCACCAGCGCCTCGAACGTCGAGGCTGACAGGCTGCTGTTGCCGGCATATTCGACGAAGGCGGGGTAATGGCCGTAGGTCAGCGTCGGCCAGACCAGCGCGTCGAACGGCTCCGCCAGTTTGCCGGCGAGCCATTCGGCCTGGATGCGATCGGTATTGAGGGGCAGGTGAAATCCGTGGGGCTTGGCCGCGGCGCCGATCGGCAATATCGCCGCCGCGCCGTCGCCGATCCGTCGCGCGACGTCGTCCCAGCGCATCCGCTCGATGAAATGGCGATCGGTGTGCGCTCCCATCCTCGGGCCTTTCATCGCCTTCCCAGACAATGCGTCGAATGTGCAAAGTTACGTGCCGATCGAAACGCCGGTCAGAAGTCCTGTGGCGATCCAGCCGTGCAGATAGCCCGCGCCGCGGCCGGCCGCGCCGTCGGGGTCGTCATAGGTCGCGAGCATCTCGCAGAGTACGCCGAACGAAATGCCGTTCTTAGCCTCGTCCCACATCATCGCTTCCTCCGCCGGAAGTTCGCGAAACATCGGCGTGACCTCCTGGCGCCAGACCAGCAGGCGGGCTGGCTGATCCAGCGCGGCTGCTTCCGGCGGGGCTTCGTCGTTCTTGAGTGCGAGCCAGATCGCGGATGCGTTGGTCACAAGATCGACCCTGGACACGCTGGGGTGCGGCTGGAACCGGAGGTCGGCCCAGGCTTCCGGCGCGAAGCCGGCCATGTCGGCCAGTCCGACCACCGCGCCTTCGCCGGCGTCAAAGGCGTCGTTGAGCGCCTTTTCCAGCGCGGCGAGATCGGCCAGCGCCGGATGATCCGAATAAGGCTCCGTCGATCTGAGGAAATCCGGCAGGCCTTGCGCGTACCAGCGCAGGTTAGGATGCCCTGATGGCCGCGCCTTGACATACGCATGCGCCATCTCGTCGAACGTCTCGTCGCCGAGATAGAGATGCAGCAGCGCGTGATCGTTGCTGATCGCCTCGACCAGGCGCGAGCCATAAGCATGGCGATAGACGCCGAACAGCCTTGCGCGCGTCTCCCGGGGGCTGTCGAGAATTTCAGCCAGCACCGTGTCGTCGTCACCGAGGATGCCGCGCTGGAAATCGGCCTGCTGTCGGGCGAGGTCCCTCATTCCCGCTGCCTGCCCGTCGGCAAGATTTTCTCCGCAATCTCGCGGGTCCTGATGACCTCAGCCAGGAGTTCGTCGAGCGGCGGTATGTTGTCGTCGCGCTCGATCATGGTCGAAACCCGGCCGAAGCGCTTCAGCGCGGCGACATAGAGATCCCAGACATCCTCGCAGACCGGATGATCGTGGGTGTCGATGATGTGGGTGCCCATGTGGCTGTGACCGGCCATGTGAAACTGTACCACCCGATCCGCCGGAATTCCGTTGAGGAAGGCGAGGGGATCGTAGCCGTGGTTGAAGGCGCTGACATAGACATTGTTGATGTCGAACAGCAGCCAGCATCCGGAACGGGCCGACAGTTCGGACAGGAATTCCCACTCTGTCATCTCGGAATTGTTGAACTGGACGTAGGTCGAGACATTCTCGAGCACAATGGCGCGGCCAAGGAAGTCCTGCACCAGTTGCACGCGGCTGACAACGTGGTCGAGCGCTTCCCTGGTGTAGGGGATCGGCAGCAGGTCATGCAGGTTCTTGCCGTGTACGCCGGTCCAGCACAGATGGTCCGATATCCATTTCGGCTCAACCCGCCGGGCGAGATTCTTCAGTTCCTGCAGGTATTCGAAGTTCGGCGGCGCGGTGGAAGCGATCGACAATGACACCCCGTGCATCACGACGGGATAGCGTTCGCAGATCCGGTCGAGCGTGCGCAGCGGCTGGCCGCCGGGCAGCATGTAGTTCTCGCTGATGACCTCGAACCAGTCGATCGTCGGATGGCCGCTCAGGATCTCGTCGTAATGCTGATGGCGCAGGCCGAGGCCGAAGCCGAGGAAAGGCGGCTTGGTCGATGTGGTCGAGCGGTCCGCAAGCGCCGCCGCCGAAGTGTCGGGCAATCTGCTTGCGACGTTCATGTCGTCTCCGATCGAACGCCCGCCAGGCCGGCGGCGTGTCCCAGACTTCCGAGCGTAAGCTACCACGGGAAGGAAGCCCGGCCTAAGCCGGGCCCCTTCCGCGCCGTCAGCGGTTTACGCCGGCGAATACTTGCCCTTGGCGGCTTCGCACTTTTCCTTGGTCATGGCCGAGAAGCCTTGGCCCTTGCAGGCGTTCTGACCCTTGCAGGCGTTTGCCCCGCCCTTGCAGGCGCTCTGGCCCTTGCAGGCGTTGGCGCCGACGCACTTGCCTTCGCCGGCGGCGTAGGTCGGGGTCGACATCGTGGCGCCGGCGAGGAACAGGGTGGCAGCAGCGGCGGCGATGGCGGCGCCGGACTTGGACGTCATCTTCATGGTTATCCTCCAAAAGAGAAGTGTCAGGCGCATCGCCGCCAGCCGCGTCAGGTCCGGCCGGCAGCTGCACCTGGGAGAGCTACGCGGCGTGTTCCGACTAGTTACACGCCGTACAGACTTTATTTTGGCCATAGCCTCGAGAAAGTGACGATCTGGCAGCCGGGCCCAGCTTTGCGGTTGCTTTCCTGACCCCGGTCACGGATACGTGAACTCAGATCGACTTCTCCCGGCCGCCGCTCGCGTTGACCAGCAGCCGGTCCAGCGAAGCGGCGCCGGGACCCGCGATCGCCAGCCACATGAAGGCGGCGAAGTATGTGGCCTCCTCAAAGCCAAGCAGCGTTTCCAGGGAATCGACGTCGCCCCATTTCGCCGACTTGATGGCCACCAGCATCACCACCGCCAGCATGGCGGCTGGGATTCGCGTGAACAGCCCAACGATCAGCATGGCGCCACCAAAGCATTCGACGCCGGAGACGAACGGGGTGAGGAGATTCGGAAACGGGATGCCCCAGCCGGCAAAATTCGCGGTGACCTGAGTCAAATTGTTCAGCTTGCCCCAGCCTGCCAGCATGAAGGTGTAGCCGACGACGATCCGCATGATCAGCGGTCCGGCCCAAGAGAAATAAGACGCGATCCGGGCGGGCAGAAGGATCAGAAGATGGACCATGAAATTCATGCAAATCCCTTCAAGTATTTTGCTCGCCTGAAGCCGCAAGCTGCGGGTTGTTTGGGACAAATGGTTGAAAAAGCATTCAATACCGCGACCGTGGCGATCTGGCCTCGGCTGGTAGTTCGCTCTGGCCAGCCCGATTGTTACGGGCGTGCGAGGGCTTTTCGAGCGAACGTCTGCCCGGACGTGGTCTGGGGTGAAAACCGCTTGCGCTCAGCCAAAGTTTTGCAGGGCGGGAAAGGTCTCCAGCAGCCAGATGCTAATGCTGGTCACCGAGCCGGTGAGAAAACCGATGCCGGTCAACACCATCAGGATGCCCATGGCGCGCTCGACCTTGCCGAGATGACGCTTCATCCGCGCGAACAGCGAGGAGAACTGCTCGATCATGAAGGCCGCCAGCAGGAACGGGATTCCGAGGCCGGCGGAATAGACCGCGAGCAGGCCGGCCCCCTTGGCGACGGTGGCCTCGGCGGCCGCGATGGACAGGATCGCCGCCAGGATCGGGCCGATGCAGGGCGTCCAGCCAAAGGCGAAGGCGAGCCCCATGGCATAGGCCCCCCAAAGGCCGACCGGCTTTGGCATGGGTATCCGGCCTTCGCGCATCAACAGCCCGATCCGGGTCAGGCCGAGGAAATGCAGGCCCATGATGATGATGACGATGCCGGCCACGATCGAGAGCTCGGCCGACCAGGCGCGAATCAGGCCGCCGACCAGCGAGGCGCTGGCGCCGAGCGCCACGAACACCGTGGAAAAGCCAGCCACGAACATCAATGCCGAAGCCATCACGGCCCGCTTGGAGGCCTGCGTCGTCTCGTCATTGGCGACATGCTCGATGGTCGCGCCGGTGAGATAGATCAAATAGGGCGGCACCAGCGGCAGTACGCAGGGCGAGAGGAAGCTGACAAGGCCGGCGATCAGGGCCGCCGGGATCGAAACATCGTTCATTGCATGACCTTCGAGAACTGATGCAAGGCATAGCGCCGTACCAGCCGGTACGGAACAGGCAATCGGCTTGTTTCGCCGCATTCCGGCGTTCACTCCGGTCACAGAGCCGTGTCCGGGACGCGGAAATGGCCTCGCCGGTGAAACGGACGCTGCTATGGTTCCGTATTGCGGTAGCAGCCCCGCGAACAAGGACCATCCGCATGCGCCTCGGCATCCGCAGCGCCATTTCGGCCCTCGTGCTGGCGTCGATCGTCGTCAGCGCCGTCGGCGTGCATCTGTTGTGGTGGCGCACCGCCCAGCAGATCAGCCAGACCCTGGCCAACACCATCAACGGCCAGATCGTGTCCGCGGTCGGTGACGAACTGCAGTCGGTCACGACCGAAGCGCGGTCGGCCATGCTGGCGGTGCGGACGCTGATGGCCGAAAAGGTGTTCGAGCCGCGCGACGAACGGAAGCGCGAAGTCGTGTTCCAGTCGCAGCTATTGTCTCACCCGACCATCTCCTGGGTCGCGTTCGGCTGGCCCGACGGGTCGTTCTTTGCCGGGCGCAAGGCCGGCGACGGCGTTCTCGAAATGCTCGCGATCGCCCCCGACCGCCGGATGCGGACCAATCGATATGAATTCGTCGGCAACGACCTTCGGCTGAAGAACACGCGGGACGAGGACACCGGCTACGCCGTCATCGACCAGGAATGGTTCAAGGTCGCCACCGAGACCAATGACGAACACTGGACCACGCTGACCACCCTGCCGAGCGGCGAACGGCTGGCGGCGGCGTTCGCGGCGCCGGTCGAGATCGACCAGAAGCCTGCCGGCGTCATTGCCATCATCATCATCGAACTGACCCGCGTCTCGAATTTCCTGTCGCAGCTCACGGTCGGAAAATCGGCCGGCGCCTTTATCCTCGAGCGGGACGGCAAGGTGGTCGCCGCACCCGATCCGGACGCCAACGAGGTGACGGCGCTGAAAACCGATCATCCGCTGTTTGCCGTCGCCGTCGATGCGATCCGCAACGCCAGCGCCTACCAACCCGGTGAAGGGGAGCCGTTTCACACCAAGGTAATGCGGGACGGCAAGGCGTATCAGGCGGTGCTGACGCCGATTTCGTTTCCGGGCTGGTCGCTGGTGACCGTGGTGCCGGAATCGGAGTTTCTCGGACCGGTGCAGATGACGATCCGCAACTTGCTGATCGGCCTTGCGGTCCTGATCGTGCTTGCCGGGCTGTTGTCGGCATGGCTGGCCCAGCGCCTGATCGCCGCGCCCCTGATCAAGGTGATGAGCGAGATCAGGCATGTCGAGCGCTTCGATCTCGACAAGGTGCAGCGGCATCCGTCGCGGCTGACCGAGATCGAGAACCTGTCGGGCGCCATCGGCGACATGGCGCAGGGGCTCGCCGCGTTCCGGAAATACATTCCGGCCGATCTGGTCCGGCGGCTGATCAGCGACGGCAACGGGGCGCGCCTCGGCGGCGCGGTGCGGCCGATGAGCGTGATGTTCGTCGATCTTGCCGGTTTCACCGGCATGTCGGAGCGGCTCGGCGACCGCATCATTCCGCTGCTGTCGCGCTATTTCGACGCCGTCTCGGCGCAGGTTCAGAGCCACAACGGCACCATCGACAAGTTCATCGGCGACGCCGTGATGGCGTTCTGGGGCGCGCCGGCGCCCAATCCCGATCACGCCGTCGACTGCTGCCGGGCGGCGCTGGCGTGCCAGCGCGCGGTGGCGCAGGCGCGCCTGGTCGACGACCACGGCCAGCCGGCCCGGATTCGCATCGGCATCAATTCCGGCGACATGCTGGTCGGCAACATCGGGTCGGAAGTCCGGCTCAACTACACCGTCATCGGCGACGCCGTGAACATCGCAAGCCGGCTGGAGAGCACCAACAAGGTCTACGGATCCACCATCATCATCGGCCCGGAAACCCGCCGGCTGGCCGGGAACCATATCGTGGTCCGCGAACTGGACCGTCTCGCGGTGTATGGCCGCGCCGGCGGGCTGCAGATCTACGAACTGCTGGGAATGGCCGGCGAACTCGATGGCGCGCCCGGCTGGGTGGCGTCCTACGAGGCCGGCCTCGCCGCCTGGCGCGCGCGCGAATTCACCGCCGCGATCGCCGCGTTCGAGCAGGTGCTGGAAACCCGCACCGACGACGCAGCCTCGCGGGCGATGATCGAGCGCTGCCGGCGCCAGCTCGAACATCCGGCCGGCGAGGGCTGGGACGGGACGACGGTGGCGCGGAGCAAGTAGTCGCTGCCGCGGTGCCGCCCGGGTTCCGCAGGGCGCTATCGTGAAGCCGCCAGGGTATCCGGTATTGCCATCCCCCGATGCGCTCTTTTGCCTTGACCGTGCTAGGATGTCGGCGGCCGGAAGGCCGCAAGTCAAGGGTTTGTAAATGCTGTGCCCGGCCTGTCAGATGGAAACGTTGGCGGAAGACAGGGTCTGCCGATCGTGCGGCATCAGCTTTTCCGTCATTTGCCCGAATTGCCGTCATCCCAACCTCGGAGCCGCGAGGTTTTGCGGGGATTGCGGTGAGCGCCTCGACCAACCGCAGGCGCTGGGCGAGCGCAAGGTGGTCACCGTCCTTTTCGCCGACATCGTCGGTTCGACCGAACTAATCGGGGACAACGATCCCGAACAGGCGCTCGATCGGCTGCCCCCCGCGCTGGCCCGCATGGGAAACGCGGTCAATCAATTCCAGGGCACCATCATCCGCAGCATGGGCGACGGCCTGATGGTGATTTTCGGCGTCCCCCACGCCCAGGAGGACCACGCGCTGCGCGCCTGCCAGGCCGCGCTCTTGATGGTGCAGTCGTCACACGACAACGGCATCACGCTTCGGGTCGGAATTCACTCCGGAGAGATCGTCGCCGGTCTGCCCGACAAGTTCACCGGGGAGCAAAGCGTCTACGGCGCCGCCGTGCATCTGGCGAGCCGGCTGGAGCACATGGCCCAGCCCGGCGACATCTGCGTCACCGAATCGACGTTCAGGCTGGTGCAATCGCATTGCGACGGCCGGCCGCTTGGCCATCAGGACGTCAAGGGATTTCCGCGGCCGATCGGGATCTACCGGATTGCCGGAATGAAGGCGTCGCGCGCGCCGTTCCGGGACAATGTCATCGGAGCCTATCGCGGGCGGGATGCGGAACTGACCATCCTTCACGACGCGTTTGCGGGGGCCGAGCGCGGAACCGGCAAGGCGATTGGGATCTCGGCGCCTCCCGGTCTCGGCAAGAGCCGCCTGTGTTTCGAGTTCGCCAAGGCCGCCAGGGACCGGATGGTGCCGGTGCTGGAGGCGAGGGCGTCACCCTATGATCATTCGGGTCCGTTGCAGCCGCTGGTGGAATTCTTCCGGACCTATTTCAGGATCACATCCGCGGACGCCCCAGAGACGGCGCGCGCGAAAATCGTATCGCGGATCGAGGCGGCGGTCCCGGAGCTTGTCGAGGACGTGGCGGTACTGTTCGAATTTCTTGGCATTGCCGATGCCAAGCTACCCCCGTCAACCCTCGATCCCAAGGTCAGGCATTCGCGACTCATTAACCTGGTCGTCAGCCTCGTGCGTGATGGAACGCGAACGCCCTCGGTGATCGTCATCGAAGATATTCACTGGCTCGACGAGGCGAGTATCGAGTTTGTGTCGGCGTTGGTGCGAGTAGCACCGGTTAGCCGCGTGCTGCTCGTGCTCAATTATCGACCTACCTTTCAGCCCCCCTGGAAGGATGGATTGGGCTTTCACGAAATCCGGCTCGAGGAATTGCGCGACGAAGACGTCTCCTCCCTCATCAGGGACTTGGTCGGCGATGATCCGTCCACCGCCGCCATTCGCGATCGCATCGTCGAGAGAAGCGGTGGCAACCCGTTCTTTGCGGAGGAATTGATCAGGTCGCTGGTCGACAGTGGCGAGCTGGATGGCCGGCCGGGAAATTACAGGGCGCTAGAAGGATCGCGGGCGGAAACACTTCCGGCCACCGTCCAATCCGTGATCGGAGCACGCGTCGACCGCCTCTCGCCATCGGACAAGGAGGTGCTGCAGATCGGTGCAACGATCGGGCGAGAATTTCCGGTGTCGGTTCTCGCCGAGATAACGCGAGCGACCGCCGCCGATCTCGCCGGCATTCTCGGCAGGCTGTCTCAGGTGGGGCTGGTCCAAGGGATGTCGATCGAGAATGAGCCCGATCGTTTCGCGTTCCGCCATCCTTTGATCCAGGAGGTTGCCTATGCCATGCAGTTGCGGACCCGGCGGATCGAGCTTCATGCGGCGGTGGCGAAGGCGCTGGAACGGTTTCATCATAATCAGCTCAGCGAATATGCCGATCTGATCGCATATCATTTCGAGGCGGCCAGGGATCTGGCGTCGGCCGCAATCTACACTGCCCGCGCCGCCGCCTGGATCGGGACCACGAATGCGAGGCTGGCGTTGAAGTCGTGGCAAAAGGTGCGGCTGTTGCTGCAGTCGCTGCCGCGCACGCCCGAAACCGACCGCCTGCGCTTCAAGGCATCCGGACAGGTGATGAATGCAGCGTGGCGGGAAGGCATCAGCGCCGAGGAAATCGCGCCGTTTGCCAAGGAAGCGCTCGATCTTTCCAGGGAGATGCAGGACTCCGCCGCTGAGGTGCTGACGCTAGCCGTGTACGGCCGGCTTTCCGCATGTACGGGCTCGGCGGACGATTATGTGAAACAGGTCTTGCAGGCGATCAATCTTTCCGGGAATGCCGATCCCGGCGTCAGGACCATGCTGCAGGTGTTCCTGTGCCAGGCCTGTGGTTACGCCGGAAAGCTTCGGGAGGCGCTGCAGGCCAGCGATACGGCGCTTGCGCGGATTGGAGATATCCGGCCGTCCCACGACGCGATGATCGGCTTCAGCGTGGAAAGGTGGGTTGAAAGCCTCCGGGCGCGGCTGCTGGTGCGAATGGGCAGTTTCGCCGCGGCGAAGCAAAGCATCGACAGGCTGGCGTCGAGTGAGAAGGATAATTCGGATCCTGCCGTCCAGTTCATTCCGCATCTGGCTGCGGTCGAACTCGCATGGCTCACACAGGACCAGAAACTCGCCGAACTTCACAGCAGCCGCATCGATGAGATCGCTACAAGCAGCCGCATTCCCTATGTCGCGGTCTATGCTGCCGTTTGCAAGTCGTTGGCGCTTTCGTTGTCAGGTAACCACGTCGCCGCAATACAGAAGCTTGAATCGGCCATCCGGCTGGCGACCGAGGCCTTTGCAGGAATGGAGTATCAAAGCGAAATGCTGGCGTTCCTTGCGGAGATCCATTTGAGGAGCAACAGCCCGACGGCCGCGTTCCGGGTCGCCGAAAGGGCGATGGCGGTTGCCAGGGATCGTCGCGCCCGATTGGCGGAATGCCGCGCCGCAATCGTCCTAGCGAAAGTGCTGGGCGAAGGAGAGTTCAGCCACTCCGAATTCAGGACCGGCGATCTGCTCGCGCTGGCGAGTCGACTTATCGAGGAGACCGGCGCACTTCCTTACAAGAAACTGCTTTCCGAGGCGCAGCCTTCTGCGGCTTCATGCGGATGAGCAACGTAAACTCGCGCAGGCCGTAATCTCCGAGCAATCGGACGCTGCAACCGAGTTGCTCCCTGCAGAAACCGGCCCAGCGTTGTGGGTTGCTGCGATAGAGCCCATCCTCGGTCGGCTTGTCGTCGTGCGGCAACAGGAAATTGACGGCGAAGCCGATCCGGCTGCTGGCGCGCATATCGGCGAGGATTGACTCCACATAATTCTCCCACTCGCCGACGGGGTGACCGAGACGGACATTGCAGACCCCACTGGCGATCGAATAGTCCGCCCTCCGACCGCAGCGTGAGCCCACGGCAAAAACCGCGCGTCCGTGGCTGCCCCAGCGTTCGCGGGCCACCGTGATCATCGACGCTGAAATGTCGATGCCGCGATAGCCGACTTCGGCCTCGGCATGTCGCATGTTCAGATACTCCAGCAGCGCACCGTAGCCGCAGCCGAAATCGTTCAGGCTGAGCGGCGCGCTGAAATCGCAAACCTTCATAAGCTGGGCGAACCGCAGATACTGCGAGGCCGCATTCGGCCAATCGACCCCAAGCGGGTTAGGGCCGTGGCGTTCGATCGTTCCCGAATAGTAATCGCGAACCCTGGCGCGCAACCCACGCATGCGCGAGCTTCAATCTACTTCTTGCGTGCGCCTGCCTTGGGCCGGTCCGCGCCGATGGTCGGCACCGAGATGGTGAGATAGGTCTTGGTTGAAAATGAGAACGGCTTGTCTGAGGTGATGTGAACGATACCTCGGGGAGATTCTGCCGGGTGCCAGGTGAAATAGACTGGCAAGGGCCGTGAACTTTCCAGGTTTTCCCGGAGCGAAGCGAGGATTTGATCGTGTCCGCTCAGCGTCGACGGCTTTTCATCGACGTCGGCTTTGGTTTTCATCAGGGATTGGAGGTATTTCATGAAGCCGTCGCGGTCGGTCTCTCCGACGGGGGCGATGTTGAGCAAAGCAAACGCGCTCTTGAGCGTATGTGGCCGTGAGAACAGCTTGAACTCGCGCTGAAACCCGATCATCTCGGTCAACGCATCGCCGATGGCGAACCGGGCATTCAACTGTTGCTGGACATGAGGGACGTACCCATCGGCGACTAACGCACCCATTCTACACCTCCTGAAAACACTGCTGAAAAAGCCATGTTAGCCTGCTTCCTGGTCCTCGGCCAGAAGCAAGTGGCAGGACATCCAGCGGCAGACGTGGATCGCGGTCGCGCAATTGCGCCGAGGTTCGGGCCGTGCATGATGGTGGCGCAGTATCCGCGTCGCCGCGACAGCGCGCCACCCAACTCTCACCCGGCCAAACCCCATGCGTCTTCCCTTCTTCTATGGCTGGCTGATCGTTGCGGTGACGTTCGTGACCATGGCGATCGGGGTCAATGCGCGGACCGCGTTCTCGCTGTTCTTTCCGCCGATCATCGGCGAGTTCGGCTGGGAGCGGGGCGTCACCGCGGGCGCCTTTTCCTTTGGCTTTGTGGTGTCCGCCGGCGTCAGCCCGCTGATCGGCCGGCTGATGGACCGCTTTGGTCCGCGCGCGGTGATGGAACTCGGCGTTGCGTTGATGGGGGGCGGGTTGCTGCTGGCGCCGCTGACGAGCGAGCCATGGCACCTTTACCTCACCATCGGCGTGCTGGTCGGCGCGGGCAGCGTCTGCCTCGGCTATTCCGGCCAGTCGCTGTTCCTGCCGAACTGGTTCATCCGCCGCCGCGGGCTTGCGATGGGGCTGGCGTTCGCCGGCGTCGGCATCGGCTCGGTGACGCTGCTGCCGTGGGTGCAGCACATGATCGAGCAGACCGGCTGGCGCACCGCCTGCACCGCAATGGGCATTCTGGTTTTCGTCGTGCTCGGGCCGATCAACCTGTTGCTGCGAATGCGGCCCGAGCATCTCGGCCTGCTGCCGGACGGCGACGCGGCGCCGTCGGCGACATCGGCCGCGCCAATCTCGAACATTGTCGATCCGGTCTGGGCCGCAACCGACTGGACGCTCCGCCGCGCGATGGCGACCGCGCGGTTCTGGTGGATTGCGCTCGGCTACTTCTGCGGCCTCTATGTCTGGTACGCGGTGCAGGTGCACCAGACCAAGTTCCTGCTCGACATCGGCTTCAGCGCCAATGTCGCGGTGTGGTCGCTCGGCGTCGTCAGCCTGCTCGGCATTCCCGGCCAGATCTGGCTCGGGCATCTATCCGACCGGATCGGGCGCGAATGGATCTGGGCGGTGAGCTGCGCCGGCTTTGCGATCTGCTTTGCGGCGCTGATCGGGTTGAAGTTCGCGCCGGCGCTGCCGCTGGTCTACCTCATGATCTTCACCCAGGGCGCGCTCGGCTATGGCCTGACCTCGATCATGGGCGCGGTGGTGCTGGAGATCTTCCAGGGCAGACATTATGGCAGCATTTTCGGCACCATCATGCTGGCGGCGCTGGCCGGCGGCGCCGCCGGTCCGTGGGTGACCGGGCTGGTGTTCGATCTTTCCGGCAGTTATACAGTGGCGTTTGCGATCGGCATCGTCGTCAGCATCCTGTCGGCAGTGGCGATCTGGCAGGCCTCGCCGCGCAAGGTGCGGGCGGTCGCGGGACAGGTGTATAAAGTCTCACAGGCCGGCGCGCGTTGACGGGTTGGCGTCAGGCCGCTGAGATGCCCATCGCCCTTTGCAGGTCGCCGATGGCGCGCAGGAAGCTGTCGGGCGGCGTGGTTTCCGGATCGATCAGGCGGTGCAGCCTGAAACCGTCTTCCAGCGCCAGCACCACGGCGCCGGCCCAGGTCGGATTGAGAATGGTCGTCCGGCCGCTGTTCCTGGCGGTGGTCTCGATGATGTCGGTGACCAGTCTGCGCCGGGCGCGCAGCCGCTTGGCGAGTTCGGGCCTGCGCTTTTCGGCGCGCGCCACGAACAGGATCATCTCCATATGCAGCAGCGGCGAGCGGCCGAGCGGGTCCTGCCGGCTGCGGTCCATGGTCTTCAGCGCGTCGATGAAATCCGCCAGGCTCTTGTGCCGGTCGAGCAGATCGTGAATGCGCCGGATCGATTGCTCGACATGGTTCTCGAGCATGGCGATGATCAGTTCGTCCCGGCTCTTGAAGTTCGAATAGAACGCGCCGCGGGTGAAACCGGCCGCGGCCGCGATCGCCTCGATGCTGGCGCCGCCGATGCCCAGTTCCTCGAACACGCGTGCCGCCGCCTCGAACAGTTTTTCGCGGGTGTCGTCGCGGGTGGGTCTGGTTCGGACTCTTGACATCGCTTCAGGTTAGGTCAGAATGCAACTCAATACAACAATGTATCGAGTGGACGGATTGCGCCCCGCGGCCCCCGCGGCAACAAGAGGTCACCATGAACGAGCATGTTCAGGCCGCGAGCAGCGCGCCATTGTTCGACCCGCTGTCCCCCGATTTCATCCGCGATCCCTATCCGCATTACTCGCGCATGCGCGCCACCGATCCGGTGCACCTGACGCCGCTCGGCATGTACGTGGCCAGCCGCCATGCCGAGGCCAGCCTCGTGATGCGGGACAAGCGCTTCGGCAAGGACTACGTCAACCGCACCATCCGCCGCTACGGCCCCAGAATCATGGACGAGCCGGTGTTCCGCAGCATGAGCCACTGGATGCTGCAGCAGGATCCGCCGGACCATACCCGTCTGCGCGGGCTGGTGGTCAAAGCCTTCACGGCGCGCCGGGTCGAGGACATGCGCCCGCGCATCCAGCAGATCGTCGATGAGACGCTCGACCGCATCATTCCCAAGGGCAGGATGGACCTGATCGAGGATTTCGCGTTCCGCCTGCCGGTGACCATCATCTGCGACATGCTCGGAATCCCCGAAGACCATCGCGAGGTGTTCTACGCCAGTTCGCGCGACGGCGGACGGCTGCTCGACCCGGTGCCGCTGTCGGCCGAGGAAATCCAGAAAGGCAACGCCGCCAACGCCATGGCCTCGATGTATTTCCAGCAATTGTTCGAGCTGCGGCGCAAGGATCCGCGCGACGACCTGATCACCCTCCTGGTGCAGGCCGAGGAAGACGGCAGCAAGCTCTCCAACGAGGAGCTGACCGCCAACATCATCCTGCTGTTCGGCGCAGGCCACGAGACCACGGTCAACCTGATCGGCAACGGCCTGCTGGCGCTGCATCGCAATCCCGATCAGCTCGAACTGCTGAAGGCCAACCCGCAACTGATCACCAACGCCATCGAGGAGTTCCTGCGCTACGATTCGTCGGTGCAACTGACCGGCCGGGTGGCGCTGGAGGACATCGAGGACCTCGGCGGCAAGCGAATCCCGAAGGGCGAGACCGTGCTGTGCCTGCTCGGCTCGGCCAACCACGATCCTGCGGTCTATCCAGATCACCCTGAGCGCCTCGTTATCGCCCGGCCCAACGTCAGGCCGCTGTCGTTTGGCGGCGGCATTCACTTCTGTCTCGGCGCCCAGTTGGCGCGGATCGAGGCCGAGGTCGCGATCTCGACCCTGTTGCGCCGGCTCCCGGAGCTGCGGCTCGATGACGCTGTCAATCCGGAATGGCGGCCGACCTTCGTGTTGCGCGGCCTGAAGCGCTTGCCCGCGAGCTGGTAACGGTTCCGGGCAGCGTTTCCCCCCCTGATTCGGTCTAATCGGGGCAGCTCGCGATGGCGCTGTGACTTCGGCACAGTTGTCTCTATATTCCGGGTTGCTCCGGCACCGGGTTCGGCGTGACGCGGCCTGCGCCGGGGCGGTTCAAGGGGAGACACCGTGCAGACGACGCTGCTCGGCCTGGCAATCGCCTTCATCATCGCGCTGATCGCCGCGCTTGTCGGGCCGTACTTCATTGACTGGAACCAGTTTCGGCCGCAGTTCGAGGCCGAGGCGACGCGGATCATCGGCGCGCCGGTTCGCGTCGGGGGCAAGCTTGACGCCCGGCTGCTGCCGTCGCCCTCGTTGCAACTGCATTCCGTGGTGGTCGGCGGCGCCAACGACCTCGGCAAGGTTCGCGCCGACAAGCTCGATGTGGAATTCAGCCTGGGGTCGCTGATGCGCGGCGAGGTGCGCGCCACCGAACTGACGATCAACGGCATGTCGCTCGATCTTGGGCTGGATTCCCGAGGGCGGATCGATTGGCCGGCCTCGACCGGTGCGTTCAATCTGGGCTCGCTGGCGATCGATCGGTTGAATCTCACCGGCCGCATCGCCCTGCATGATGCGGCCAGCCGTGGCACGCTCGAACTCAACGACATCGTCTTCAGCGGCGACGTCCGCTCGCTCGCCGGCTCGATCCGCGGCGACGGCACCTTCATGCTGTCGGACACCCGTTACCCGTTTCGCGTCTCGTCGGGGCAGGGCCCCGACGGCAACGGCACCCGGATTCATCTGAACATCGATCCGGGCCAGCGCGCGCTGGCGGTCGATCTCGATGGCGTCCTGACCTTCGAGGCCCGCGCGCCACGTTTCGAGGGCGCGCTCTCGTTCGCCGCTCCCGCCCAAAAAGGCAATGACGAGGAGACGCCATGGCGCATCGCCGCGAAGGTCAGGGCCGACTATTCGGCGGCCCGGCTCGAACAGGTCGAGCTGACCTATGGCGCGGAAGAGCGGGCGCTGAAGCTTTCCGGCGCCGGCGATATCCGCTTCGGCGCGACGCCGCTGCTGCGCGCGGCGCTGTCGGCGCGCCAGCTCGACGCCGACCGGTTCGTCGCCAAGACCAGTTCTACCAGCAACTCGGCGAAGAACAGCTCTGCGAACAATCCGGCCGAGCCGGTCCGGGCCTGGCCGGCTTTGCGGGCCCTGACCGCGGGAATTCCGCATCTGCCGCTGCCCTCGCAGATCCAGCTCGCCTCCGAACAGGTCATGCTCGGGGGGCGCCCGTTGCAGGATATTGCCGCCCAGTTGCACGGTGACGCCGGGTCCTGGCGGGTCCACAGGCTGGAATTCCGCGCGCCCGGCGCGACACGAGTCTCACTCAGCGAGGCGGGTGCGAAAAATGTTGGACTGGACCAGTTCAAGGCCGGCATCAACATCGAATCGACCGACCCCGACGCGCTGCTGACCTGGCTGCAGGGCCGCGGCGACATCGGCTATCGCAGCCAGAAACCGCTGAGACTGCGCGGCGACGTCACCATGGCGTCGGATGGCTTTGTCATCGACGCCATGAAGGCCGAGATCGACGGTGGCACCGTGGAGGGGCGCGTTGCGGTGTCGCACCGGAGGCCAGATCGCGGTTCCCGGATCGTTGCGGAAGTGAAAGCGGAGCGTCTCGATCTCGACGCCGCCACGGCGGTTGCACGGTCGCTGGCGGGGCCCCAGGCCGAGTGGCCGGATGAGGGGCAGCTTTCGCTCGACATCGGCCAGGCCATTTCTGCCGGGCAGGAGCTCAGGCCGTTGCTCGCCAGGCTGGGCTATTCGCCGAACAGGATATCGCTCGACCAGCTGAAGATCGGCCAGCCCGACAGCGTGACGCTGGAAGGCGCGGGAAGTTTCGACCGCGTCAATGCGTCCGGAAGGCTCGCGCTGGACTCCGGCGCCGCCTCGCTCGCGCGGCTCACGGGTTTGATCGCGCCGTTTGCGCCTTCGCTGGCAGCGCGGCTCGACGCGATGGGCTCCAGCCCGGGGCCGGCGCGCCTGAAACTGTCGCTCGATCTCGATAATCATCCCGGGCAGGCCGATCGCGCCCAGGCGCGCGCCGTCGTCGACCTCGACTCGCCGCAACTCAAGGGCCGCGCCACCCTCACCGCCAGGCCGCCCGTCGCAGCGATCACCGGCGTTGATCTGGCCGCGCTCGGACGCAGCGAAGTCGGGATCGAGGCGAAATGGTCGTCCGGGCAAGGCCGCGCGCTGCTGGCGTTGCTTGGTTTCGATGGCGCCGTTGCAGCCGGCGACGGCCCGGCGCAATTCGAGGGGACGGCGACGGGCGCGTGGGGCGCTGCGTTGCGGCTCAAGGCACGGATAGCAGGTACGGGGCTCGATGCCGAAGCGGAGGGTTCGGCCGAACCGTGGGCGCAGGACGCCAAGGCCAATCTCTCCCTGAAGGTTCGCAGCGCCAACCTCGGCCCGCTGCTCGGTCTCAGGCCGGCGGATACGCTGGCGCAGAACATCGGCCTGTCCGCGCGCGTCATACTTGCCGGTGGCCGGCTGACTTTCGACGATCTCGACAGCAGCATCGGCGGTGCGCGCCTGCGCGGTCGGCTGGCGGTCAATCTGGCGCAGGAGAAGGAGGTGGAGGGCGAGATCGGCGCCGACCGGCTCGCACTGGCGCCGGCCTTTGCCTTTGCGCTGGGCGCGGCCGGACATGACGCGGCCGAGCCGCTCGGGGCCGGTCTGATGAAGGGCTGGCGCGGCCGGATCGCGTTTCAGGCGTTGCAGGGACTGCTTCCGGGCGGAAGCGAAATTCAGCCGGTAAGCGGGATCATCAAGAGCGACGGCCGTTCGCTGACCTTCGATTCCATCCAGGGCAAGATCGGCGGTGGAGAGGTCACCGCCAGCGTCGATGCCAGGCCGGGAGCCAATGGCACGACGCTGAACGCCAGCGTTCAGTTCAGCGGCGTCGACGGCACGTCGCTGCGCTATCGCAACCTCGCAATGCCCGCGGGCCGGGCTTCGATGCAGATGACATTGACGAGCCAGGGCCGTAGCGCTTCGGCGTTGTCGGGGGCGCTGTCCGGCAGCGGAACGCTGACGCTGGAGCAGGCCAGGATCAGCGGGCTCGACCCGCGCGCCTTCGAGGCAGGAGTTCGCGCCAACGACAGCGGGCAGGCGAGGGATGGCGCGAGGCTCGCGCAGATCGTCGAGGCGGCGCTTTCGGCCGGCGCGCTCGCAATACCGTCGGCGCAAATACCTTTCATCATCCGGGACGGCCGCGTTCGCGTCGGCGCCACCACGCTCGACGGCAACGGCGTGCGTGCCGTTGTTTCTGGTGGATACGACGTTCCCGCCGATCAGGCCGATATCCGCGCCGCGCTCGCCCTGACGATGATGGCCGGGCGACCGGAGATCCAGCTGTTTGCCGTCGGCACGCCCGATGCGCTGACGCGAAGCATTGACGTGACCGCGTTTTCGTCCTGGTTGGCAGTGCGGGCGATCGATTACGAGACCCGGAGGCTCGACGCTATTGAACGGGGCGAGCCACCGCCGGCCATGCCGGCGCCGATATCACTGCCCGTGGATGCGCACGGACCCACGCCGGAGGCGATCCCACCCGGCGAGGCGTTGACCCATGTGCCGCTGCCCGGCCGCGACCCGCGGCGATCTCCGCAGAAGTCGAAGCCGGCAGCGCCGCGCGCGGCGCCGGTTGTCAGCGCCCCGTTAGCACCATCGCCAGCCGGCGGGCAGCCGCAGGTTGCGCCGCTACCGCCTCCGATCGATGTCAAGCCCGCCGCGGGCGCCGCAAAGCCGAAACCGCGTCCGCCGCTGGCGCTGACGCCGCAGGTCGCCAATCCGCCGCGTCCGCCGTTGCAGAACAGCAATTGATCGGGATTGGAGTTAAATCGTCCGGCGACGGTGGCTGGGGGCGCGAAAGCAATGGCATCCGCATGCATCTAAGCCTGCGAACGCTGCCCCTCCTGTGCGGCGGCGGGCATTGCGCGGGTTCGGAAATAGTCGAGCACGAAAAGCCGGATTGCCGAGGACAAATTGCCCTGCTGACGGTTGCTGTCGATCTCGCCCACCAGCTCCGACAATGTCATGTTTCGCAGGCCCGAAATTTCCTTCATGCCGTTCCAGAAGGCCTCTTCCAGGCTGACGCTGGTCTTGTGACCGCCTACCACGATCGAGCGTTTGACGACGGGCGACTTCATGATGCGTCTCCGTCTTCGATCCTGTGCTGGTCCAGCACATTGTTGGCGCGGTCCTTCTGATGTTCGTCGCGTACGCGTTCGGCTTTGGTCCGGCCGAACCGCGCGCGGTTGGCGTCGGCCTCGCTGGCCGATTGCTGCCGCTCGCTACGCTTCTTGAAGCGCTTGAAGTTGACCAGATCGCCCATTCCCGTATCCCTCATCCGGCGACTCGCAGGCGAAATTCATCGGCAAGAAGAAAGCCATCGGGCGGCGCGCAAGCAAAGACGACCGTCATCGGGGATCCCCGTGCGATGTGCTCTGATAGCATCAAAAGTCAAATTTCGCTCTTCGAAAACCAAACAATCCGTGCTTTTTGCAATATGTCGGCGGAACGGCGATAGTTTGATGCACTACAATCTTTAGGCGCTTGGTTGCAAAAATAATTGCCTGCTTCCGTAGTTTCCCGGTCCGCTGCAATCAGCCTGGGCGGGTCATCTTGCCCGGTTGCATGAGCCGGTCGAATTCCGCGGCGTCCACAAACCCAAGCCGCACGGCCTCCTGCTTCAGCGTCGTTCCGCGAGCATGCGCGGCCTTGGCGACCGCTGCAGCGTTGTCATATCCGATCCTGGGCGCGAGCGCGGTGACCAGCATCAGAGAACGTTCCATCAACTCGCGGATGCGCTTTTCGTCGGCTCGTATACCGGCCACGCAATGTTCCCTGAAAGAGCGGGCAGCATCAGCCAACAGTTCTATGGAATGCATCATACAATATGCCAGCACCGGCTTGTAGACGTTCAACTCGAAATGACCCTGGCTACCGGCCACTGTGATGGTGGTCTGATTGCCGAACACCTGGCAGCAAACCATGGTCATCGCCTCGCATTGGGTCGGGTTGACCTTGCCGGGCATGATCGAGGAGCCCGGCTCGTTTTCGGGCAGGATCAACTCGCCGAGGCCGGAACGCGGACCCGATCCCAAGAGGCGAATATCGTTGGCGATCTTGAACAGGCCGGTCGCGACCGAATTGATCGCGCCATGCACCAGCACGTAGGCGTCGTTCGACGCCAGCGCCTCGAATTTGTTGGGAGCGCTGGTGAAGGGCAGGCTGGTGATTTTCGCGACGTGCCTGGCGAACCGTTTGGCAAAACCAGGTTTCGAGTTCAAACCGGTACCGACGGCGGTGCCGCCCTGCGCCAGCGGGAACAGTTCCTTCACCGCCACCTGCAGCCGCGCGATGCCGTTCTCGACCTGCGCGGCATAGCCGGAGAATTCCTGCCCCAGGGTGAGGGGCGTCGCATCCTGGGTATGGGTTCGCCCGATCTTGACGATGGCAGCGAACGCCTTTTCCTTCTTGCGCAATTCGAGATGAAGTTCGCTCAGGGCCGGGATCAGGTCGGTGACGATCCGCCCGGCCGCGGCGACATGCATTGCGGTCGGAAACGAATCGTTTGAGGACTGGCTCATATTGACGTGATCGTTGGGATGAATCGGCGCCTTGGCGCCGATCTCTCCGCCGAGCATCTCGTTGGCGCGGTTGGCGATTACCTCATTGAGGTTCATGTTGGTTTGGGTGCCGGAGCCGGTCTGCCATACGACCAGGGGGAAGTGCTCGTCGAGCTTGCCCTCGATCACCTCGCGCGCGGCGCGGATGATGGCCCCGGCGCGGCGCGCGTCGAGCTGACCGAGTTCCTGATTGGTTTGCGCAGCCGCGAGTTTGACGATGCCGAGCGCATGGACGATTGCGATCGGCATGCGGTCCTGGCCGATCTTGAAGTTCCGCCGCGAGCGTTCGGTCTGGGCGCCCCAGTAGCGGTCGGCGGCCACCTCGATCGGACCGAAGCTGTCGGTTTCGCGGCGGGTGGATTTTCTGCCGGATGTCACCCGTCGGGCCATGCATAACGTCCGTTGCGCCGTCCAATGGCGGGACATCCACACTACCGCATCGCCGACTTTCTCGCGCGCGGATTATTTCTTGCGGAAACGATCCAGCCGCACCACTTCCGCGCCGTCGCCAGGCTTCGCCGGCGCATCGCCCCTTTCGGCGGCAGCTGCCGGTTCGATGACGGGCAGGGCGGACGGGGGGGCAACCGCGGGAAGCTTGGCCGCCGGCGTCTCAGTCGCCGCCTCCGACGGCTCGAACTGCAGGCCGAATTGAACGGAAGGATCGAGAAAGCTCTTGATCGCCGCGAACGGCACCACCAGCCGCTCCGGGATGCCGCCGAACGACAGGCCAACCTCGAAACGATCTTCCGTAACCACCAGGTCCCAAAACTGGTGCTGCAGGATGATCGTCATCTCCTCCGGATATTGCGCAAGCAGACGCGGCGACAGCTTGACGCCCTCGGCGGTGGACATGAAGGTGATGAAGAAATGATGCTCGCCGGGCAGCCCGTGCTCGGCCGCGTCGGTCAGTACGCTTCGCAGCACGCCGCGCAGCGCGTCGCGCGCCAGCACGTCATAACGGATGTGATCGGTCGCCATGGGTGTCCTGTTGCGTTGAGTGGCCGCCGGTCGCCCGACTCGCCCTGTTAGACTGATCGTATCCTGCCGCCGGCCGCAGGTCAGCAGCCGTGACGGGCCGAATTTGCGGCGGAAACCCGCCGCCGGGGCGGCCAAAGGCAAAAGAATGAGGTGGAGGCTTCTGTTGCCAGGTGCCTCCGGACCCCGCCTGACGGAGCTTAACCCGTCAGGACTTCAGACTTGGTCTTTCAGACTGCGTTACGCAGCCTGAGCAACCGGAGCATAGTTGTCGTTTGCAACTATTGCATAGCCCGATAACGGCGGAACCATACCGGGAAAAAACGCGCCCTTTACGCCCTCGTCGATCCTGGTTCGCCCCCGCCGAAGCCCGCCCGCGATTGGTGGGCTTCGGTGGAGGCGCCGGGTACTGCCCCCGGGTCCGAATGGTTTATTGCGACGGTCATTTATTTCCATAGCCGGCGAACCGGCATCCCCAATATAGGGCTAAATCCGGGAGAAAAACAGGGGCCGTCCGGGGACGGCATCCGGGCTGGCAATGCTGGCAGGCGGCAGCCGCGTCGCAAGGCGTGGCGGCCCTACCTCGGCCTTGCGGCGTATCCAGCCTTGGCGCGGGCCTAAAGCTCCGGGCGTTGCGGGCCGACCGCGGCTTGGGTTTTGCTGGCGTTATGTGAGAAAAATGCTAGGCAGTGACAGGGACAAGTATCCGGGTGATCCAAACAACGGGCAAGAAGCCCGGCTTTGGGGGGAGAGAGACATGAACGCTACGCCGGGCCATTCGCCGGTCAAATCTATCATGCCGAGATGGGTTCGCGGCCCGCAGGATTTTGTTGGCGGAATCGCCTTGATGGCGATTGCCCTGTTCGCGCTTTGGGCGTCGAGCGATCTACAGGGAATGCGCGGGTTTTCGTTCGGCGCCGGCACGGCGCCGCGGATGTTCGCGTTTCTGCTGCTGGGACTGGGCGCCGCCGTCACCGTTGTCGGGGTTTTGACCGAAGGGGCCCACCTCGCCAAGTATCACTGGCGCGGTCCGTTGTTTGTGACGCTCGCGATCCTGACGTTTGCCGTCACCATCCGGCCGATGGGAATGATCTTTGCCGCCATGACGAGCTTCATGATCGCTGCCTGCGGAACACCGGAGACACGGTGGACGGAGACGTTCATCGTCGGCGTCTGTCTGACCACGTTTTGCAGCCTTTTGTTTCCTTACGCGCTCGGCCTGCCATTGCAGCTCCTGCCGTCTTTCTTGATCCGCTGAGGGCACGATGGGCGATCTCTTTTCAAATCTTGGGCTTGGCTTCGGCGTCGTTTTCCAGCTCGTGCAGTGGAGCCCCGCCTTTCTTGGCGGCGCTTCCATCCCGATCCCGGTAAACATCCTGCTGTGCCTGATCGGTGCGCTGGTCGGAACACTGGTCGGCGTGCTGCCGGGAATCGGCACGATCGCCACTGTCGCCATGCTGCTGCCGATCACCTTCGGCCTGCCGCCGGTGGGCGCGCTGATCATGCTGGCCGGCATCTATTACGGTGCGCAGTATGGCGGCTCGACCACCTCGATCCTGGTCAATATTCCCGGTGAGGCCGGCTCGGTCGTCACTGCGCTCGACGGCTTTCAGATGGCTAAGCAAGGTCGCGCAGGACCGGCGCTGGCGATCGCCGCGATCGGGTCGTTCTTTGCCGGCTGCGTCGCGACGGTCTTGATTGCCGTGCTCGGCGCGCCGCTCACCAAGCTCGCACTGGCGTTCGGGCCTGCCGAGTATTTCTCGCTGATGGTGCTCGGACTGATCTTTGCGGTGGTTCTGGCGAAAGGGTCAGTGCTGAAGGCGATCGCAATGATCGTGTTCGGGCTGCTTTTGTCCATGGTGGGATCCGACATCGAAACCGGCGCGTCGCGCATGGCTTTCAACATTCCCGAACTGGCTGATGGCCTCGGCTTCGCAACGGTGGCGATGGGCCTGTTCGGTTTTGCGGAGATCATCCGCAACCTCGATGCCGGCGGCGAAACCGATCGCAAACTGGTTCAGGAAAAAGTCTCGGGGCTGATGCCGACGGTGAGGGATCTCAAGGATTCGACCCCCGCCATCTTGCGCGGCACTGCGCTTGGATCGATCCTCGGCATCCTGCCGGGCGGCGGCGCCGTGATCGCATCTTTCGCGGCCTACACGCTCGAAAAGAAGATATCGAAGAATCCGTCGCGTTTTGGCCGCGGCGCGATCGAAGGCGTGGCGGCGCCCGAAAGCGCCAACAACGCCGCGGCGCAGACCTCGTTCATTCCGCTGTTGACGCTCGGCATTCCTCCCAACGCCGTGATGGCGCTGATGGTCGGTGCGATGACCATCCACGGCATCGTGCCGGGCCCCCAGGTGATGCAGAAGCAGCCGGAACTGGTGTGGGGCATGATCGCCTCGATGTGGGTCGGCAATCTGATGCTGCTGATCATCAACCTGCCGCTGGTGGGGATCTGGGTACGGCTGTTGCGGGTGCCCTATCGCCTGATGTTTCCGGCAATCGTGGTTTTTTGTTGCATCGGCATCTATTCGGTGAACAACGCCCCGACGGACGTCATGCTCGCCGGCGGATTCGGGCTGCTCGGCTATTGGCTGATCAAGCACGATTTCGAGCCGGCGCCATTGCTGCTCGGGATGGTGCTGGGACCGCTGATGGAGGAGAACCTGCGCCGGGCGCTGTTGATCTCGCGCGGCGACTGGAGCGTGTTCCTGACGCGGCCGCTTTCGGCGGTGCTGATGGTTCTCGCCGCCGCACTGCTCGTGCTGGCGATCCTGCCCTCGCTGCGCAAGAAACGGGACGAGGTGTTTGTTGAGTCGGAAAACTGACCTGCGACGGTGCGTCACAGTCCGAAGGTCTGATCGACCCTGGGTTGGCTGATGTGCCAAGAACCAGGCCATGAAAAGAACGGCCGGCAGGTCCGGCATCACAACGAACTTTGGGAGATCAAGATGAAGCGTTATGGTCGCTCAGTCGCGGGCGGATTTCTGGCGGCGCTGGCCGTTTGGGGCTTGCCGTCTTCGCAGGCGCAGGCCCAAGCCTATCCGACGCGCAGCATCACCATGATCGTGCCGTTTGCGGCGGGCGGTCCGACCGATGTCATCTCGCGCATCGTCACCGGCCATATGGCGCAAACGCTCGGCCAGACCATCATTATCGAGAATGTGGTCGGCGCCGGCGGCACCACCGCCACGACGCGCGCCTCGCGCGCCGCCAATGACGGCTACACGCTGATAACAGGGCATATGGGCACCCACGCCGCTTCCGTGCCGCTTTATCCCAATCTGGCCTACCACCCGGAGAAGAATTTCGAGCCGGTCGCCTTGCTGGCGGGAACCCCGATCCTGATCCTGGCGCGCAAGGATTTCCCGCCAAAGGACCTCAAGGAATTCGTTGCGTATGTGAAGACCAACGAAGCCAAGGTCAACGCGGCGCACGCCGGCGTCGGCTCGGTTTCGAACGTGTCGTGCGAGTTGCTGAACTCAATTCTGGGCATCAAGCCGACCGGCGTTCCCTTCAACGGCACCGGGCCGGCGATGAACGCCCTTGTCGGCGGTCAGGTCGATTACATGTGCGACCAGATCGTCAACGCCGTCCCGCAGATCAACGGCGGCACGATCAAGGCCTATGCCATCGCGACGCCCCAGCGCAATCCGTCCTTGCCAAACGTCCCGACCACGGCCGAGGCCGGCCTGCCGGCCTTCCAGGCCCAGGCGTGGAACGCGATTTTTGCACCCAAGGGAACACCGCCGGCCGTTGTCGCCCGCTTGAACGAGGCGGTCGTCAAGGCGCTCGATGACGAGGGCGTGCGCAAGCGGCTGCTGGATCTCGGCAGCGTCATCCCCGCGGCCGCCGAGCGTACCCCCGCAGCGCTGGGCGCGCTGGTGAACAAGGAAATCGCCAAGTGGACGCCGGTGCTGAAACCGGTCCAAAATTAGCCAACATAATCCTGACATCGGGCGAGGGGCGGGACCCAGGTTCCGCCCCTTGTCGTTTGGCGGTGGAACGTTCCTTTTTCCGGGTATAATGGCATGAAGGTGCCGAATCGGCGGCGCCGGCGCCGGCCGCTAAAATCGCGCTCCCGAAGCCCCCGAACCACAGACCATGAACCAGTACCACGATCTGCTCGAACGAATCCTCAGCGACGGCGCGGAGAAGCAGGACCGCACCGGCACCGGAACGCTGTCGATCTTCGGTCACCAGATGCGCTTCAATTTGTCGGCCGGCTTTCCGATGCTGACCACCAAGCGGCTGCCGCTGAAGGCGATCGTGCATGAATTGCTGTGGTTTCTCGCCGGCGACACCAATATCAAATATCTGAAGGACAACGGGGTTTCGATCTGGGACGAATGGGCCGACGCCAATGGCGATCTCGGCCCGGTCTACGGATCGCAGTGGCGCTCATGGCCGGCGCCGGACGGGCGCAGCATCGATCAGATATCCAACGTCATCGACATGATCAGGCGCAACCCGGATTCGCGGCGGCTGATCGTCAGCGCGTGGAATCCGGCCGACGTCGACAAAATGGCGCTGCCGCCGTGCCACTGCCTGTTTCAGTTCTATGTCGCCAACGGCAAATTGTCCTGCCAGCTCTACCAGCGCTCGGCCGACGTCTTCCTCGGCGTGCCCTTCAACATCGCTTCCTACGCATTGCTGACGATGATGGTGGCGCAGGTGACGGGCCTGAAACCCGGCGACTTCGTGCACTCGCTCGGGGATGCGCACCTCTACGTCAACCATCTCGAACAGGCGCGGCTGCAACTGACGCGGCCGACCCGCCCGCTGCCGGTCATGAAAATCAACCCTGACGTCAGGGATATTTTCGGATTCCGCTACGAGGATTTCGCGCTTGAGGGCTACGAGCCGCATCCGCATATCAAGGCCGAGGTGGCGGTATGAGCCGCGGCGCGAGCGACTGAATGACCTTGCTGATCCGCCGCGCGCGCAAGGGTGAAGCCGGACTTGTCCTTTCGCTGGTTCGCGAACTCGCCGAGTACGAAAAGCTTTCGCACGAAGTGCGCGCGACCGAATCCGATCTGGACGCGGCGCTGTTTTGCGGCGCCCCGCGGCTGTTCTGCGAGATCGCCGAGTTCAGCGGCGAGGTGGCCGGCTTCGCGGTCTGGTTCGTCAACTTCTCGACGTTCAGCGGCCAGCACGGGATCTATCTGGAAGACCTGTTCGTCCGCCCGACGCTGCGCGGCAAGGGTATCGGCAAGGCGTTGCTGGCGCATCTCGCCAGGGAATGTGTGGCGAACGGCTGGCCCCGCCTGCAATGGTCGGTGCTGGACTGGAACACGCCGTCGATTGAATTCTACAAATCGCTCGGCGCGGTCCCGGTGCAGGAGTGGACGGTTTTCCGTGTCGGCGGTCCGGCGCTGGCGGCATTGGCGCAGGGAGCGCGCTAGTGGAAATCGTCCTCATCTTCGCGGTTGCCGAGAATGGCGTCATCGGTGCCGACGGCGCCATGCCGTGGCGACTCAAATCCGACCTGGCGCGATTGAAGGCGATGACCATGGGCAAGCCGGTGGTGATGGGCCGCAAGACCTTCGCCTCGATCGGCCGGCCGCTCCCGGGACGGACCAATGTCGTAGTGACGCGCGACAAGGGCTTTCGTGCCGACGGCGTCGTGGTGACGCATTCGCTTGCGGATGGCATGGCGGTCGCCTTGGGGGACGCTCTGCGGCGTTTCGCCACTGAGATCGCGGTCATCGGCGGTGCCGAAATCTACGCGCAGTCGATGGATCGCGCCGATCGCCTGGAAGTGACCGAGGTGCATGCCAAGCCCGAAGGCGATACGCTTCTGGCCGCAATCGATGCAACTCGCTGGGAAGAGGCGGCGCGGGTGCGGAATCAGGCCGGTCCCGGCGATAGCGCCGACTTCTCCTATGTGACATATCGCCGGCGCCAGCCGCGTTAACCGCGCTCGCCAATGTTTACATTGACAAATTCGGCGTCAAGCATAGCTGCTTCGAGCGGGAAGCTTGCGTTGTAAGGCCCCCGGCGGTCCCCTATAAAGCCGGGCGGATAGGCGAGGTCGGGCATTCTGCCCAACAGGCGGACCCGGGCTTCGCGAAGGAGAGTTTTTCATGCCGTGGAAGAATCAAGGCGGGGGCCCGTGGGGCTCGGGTCCCAAGGGACCGTGGGGCTCGGGTCCGCAGTCGGCCGGGCCAAGGCCGCCGGATCTCGAGGACCTTCTGCGGCGCGGCCAGGACCGGCTGCAGCAGCTGCTGCCGGGCGGTCATTTCAGCGCCATGGGCGTCGCACTGGTCTTGATCGGCGCGATGGCGATCTGGGGATTGTCGGGCTTCTTCCGCGTGCAGTCGGAAGAACTCGGAGTCGTGCTGCGCTTCGGCAAACATGTGCGCACCGTACAGCCGGGCCTCAACTATCATCTGCCCTATCCGATCGAAACCGTTCTGCTGCCGAAGGCGCTGCGCGTCTCCACCATCTCGATCGGCATGACGCTGACCGAAGATCCGGGGCGGCGCGGCCGCACCATGCGGGACGTGCCGGAAGAAAGCCTGATGCTGACCGGCGACGAAAACATCGTCGACGTTGACTTCACCGTGCTGTGGCGGATCAAGCCCGACGGCGTCGGCAATTATCTCTTCAACATCCAGAACCCCGAAGGCACCGTGAAGGCCGTGGCCGAAAGCGCGATGCGCGAGATGATCGGCCGCTCCAACATCCAGCCGATTCTCACCGGCGCCCGCACCACGACCGAAGCAGGCGTGCAGGAACTGATGCAGAAGACGCTGGATGGCTACGGAGCCGGTGTCCAGATCACTCAGGTCCAGATGCAGAAGGTCGATCCGCCGGCGCAAGTGATCGACGCGTTTCGCGACGTTCAGGCTGCGCGCGCCGACTTCGAGCGCTTGCAGAACGAGGCGCAGACCTATGCCAACCGCGTCATTCCCGACGCCCGCGGACGCGCCGCGCAGATATTGCAGGTCGCCGAAGGCTACAAGGAGCAGGCGGTCGCCGAGGCCAAGGGTCAGAGTTCGCGCTTTCAGAAAGTCTACGACGAGTACAGGAAGGCGCCCGACGTGACGCGACAACGAATTTATCTGGAAACGATGGAGCGGATCCTCGGCGGGGCCGAGAAGCTGGTCTATGACGGTGGCAATTCCGCGCAGAGCATCGTGCCTTATCTGCCGCTCAGTGAATTGACGCCGCGGCGTCCGCCGGCGCCGCCTGCCGCCAGCCAGCAGGGAGGCAACCGATGAAATCCCCCGTTACAGGCGTTGTCGCCCTGATCCTGCTGTTTGTCGTCATCATCGTCGGCTACAGCTCGGTCTTCACGGTCGCGCAGACCGAACAGGTGCTGGTGGTGCGGCTCGGCGAGCCCGTGCGCGTCGTCACCGAACCCGGCCTCAACTTCAAGGCGCCGTTCATCGACACCGTGATCTCGATCGACAAGCGCATCCTCGACCTTGAAAATCCGTCCCAGGAAGTGATCGCCTCGGACCAGAAGCGGCTGGTGGTGGACGCCTTCGCCCGCTATCGCATCAAGAACGCGCTGCGGTTCTATCAGAGCGTCGGCTCGATCCCGGCGGCCAACCTCCAGCTTACCACGCTGCTCAACGCGTCGTTGCGCCGGGTGCTGGGCGGGGCGACGTTTATCAATGTGGTGCGTGACGAACGCGAACTCCTGATGGCGCGCATCCGCGAGCAACTCGACAAGGAGGCTGACCAATACGGTATCGAGCTGGTGGACGTGCGTATCCGCCGCGCCGATCTGCCGGAAGCCAACAGCCAGGCGGTTTACCAGCGGATGCAGACCGAGCGGCAGCGCGAGGCCGCCGAGTTCCGCGCCCAGGGCGGCCAGAAGGCGCAGGAGATCCGTTCCAGGGCCGACCGCGAGGCGACCGTCATCATCGCCGAGGCCAATTCGACCGCCGACCAGACGCGCGGCGTCGGCGACGCGGAACGCAACCGGCTGTTTGCCGAGGCCTATGGGCGGGATCCGGATTTCTTCGCCTTCTACCGTTCCATGGCCGCCTATGAAACCGGACTGCGCTCCAACGACACCCGTTTCCTGTTGCGCCCGGATTCCGAGTTCTTCCGCTTCTTCGCCAATCCGTCCGGCCGTCCGCTGACGGCCGCGCCGAAGCCCTAAAGACTACGGCCGGACATGTCAGTGGAGCGAAGCGGTTGTCCGCTTCGCTGAAATAAAAAAAGCTCGGTTAGCGGGGGAAGTCATCCGATGAGGTCCATTGCGTTCGCCGACTTCCTCATCGGCCTGGGTATCCTCTTCGTGCTGGAAGGCCTGATGTTCGCAGCGAGCCCGGCCTGGATGCGCCGGGCCATGAAGAGCGCCTTGGCAACGCCGGACAACATCCTGCGGATCGTCGGCATCGCCTCGGCGGTCGTGGGCTTGCTCTTGATCTGGTTCGTCCGGCGCTAGGCATTCACCGTCATTCCGGGATGTTCCGAAGGACAAGACCCTGAAGAGATTCGGCTCGCTAGGCGCCCGGAACGCCGGCGATCGAAACCCCCGCAATGGGCTGTCGTGAAAACGAAATCGTGAGCCGTCGCCGGTCGGTTTTTCGCCGAATTGACCGGCCCAAATGCTTGCGCCTCGGACCCGTTCGGGCGCACTGTGGGCCCGTTCCGATATCCCTTGGAGACACCCTGACATGACCGGTGCCAGACCCGCCTTGACCCGTCGCCTGCGCCTGATGGGGATTGCCATCTCGCTCGGGGCAGCCAGCTTTCTGGTTGCGACGCCCGTCAGCGCGCGCGGGCCTGATGGCATCGCCGACATCGCCGAGAAGGTGATCGATTCCGTTGTCAACATTTCCACCTCGCAGAACGTCGAGGCCAAGGGCGGCGGTAACCGGGAAGCAATGCCTCAATTGCCGCCGGGCTCGCCGTTCGAAGAGTTCTTCGACGACTTCTTCAAGAACCGGCGTGGCGGATCTCCCAAGGGGGGCGACAGGGGCGGGGAGATGCAGCCGCGCAAGACCAATTCGCTTGGCTCCGGCTTCATCATCGACGCCGCAGGCGTCGTCGTCACCAACAATCACGTCATCGCCGATGCCGACGAAATCAACGTGATCATGAACGACGGCACCAAGATCAAGGCCGAGCTGGTCGGCGTCGACAAGAAGACCGATATCGCGGTCCTGAAGTTCAAGCCGGTGAAGCAGTTGACCGCGGTGAAGTTCGGCGATTCCGACAAGCTGCGGCTCGGCGAATGGGTGATCGCGATCGGCAATCCGTTCAGCCTCGGTGGGTCGGTCACCGCCGGCATTGTGTCGGCGCGCAACCGCGACATCAGCCAAGGGCCCTACGACAGCTACATCCAGACCGACGCGTCGATCAATCGCGGCAATTCCGGCGGGCCGCTGTTCAACCTCGAAGGCGAAGTGGTCGGCGTCAACACGCTGATCATCTCGCCGACCGGCGGCTCGATCGGCCTCGGTTTCGCGGTGCCGTCGAAGACGGCGGCCGGCGTGGTCGACCAGCTCCGACAGTTCGGCGAATTGCGCCGCGGCTGGCTCGGCGTTCGAATTCAGCCGGTCACCGAGGAAATCGCCGAAAGCCTCAACATCAAGCCTGCCCGCGGCGCACTGGTCGCCGGCATCGACGACAAGGGGCCGGCGAAGCCGGCCGGCATCGAACCCGGCGACGTCGTCGTCAGGTTCGACGGCAAGGACGTCAAGGACCCCAAGGATCTCTCGCGGGTGGTGGCCGACACCGCGGTCGGCAAGGAAGTCGACGTCGTGATCATCCGCAAGGGCAAGGAAGAGACCCGCAAGGTTACCCTCGGCCGTCTCGAAGACAATGAAAAGGCGCAGCAGGCGTCCGCCAAGGCCAAGGAAGAACCGGCTGAGAAGCTGGTGACGCAAAAGGCGCTCGGCCTCGATCTCGCCGCGCTCAGCAAGGATTTGCGCAGCAAGTACAAGATCAAGGACAGCGTCAGGGGCGTCGTCATCACCGGCGTCGACAACGCCTCCGATGCCGCCGAAAAGCGGCTGTCGGCGGGCGACGTCATCGTCGAGGTGGCGCAGGAGGCGGTCGGCAGCGCCGCCGACATCAAGAAGCGGGTCGATCAGCTCAAGAAGGACGGCAAGAAGTCGGTGCTGCTGATGGTCGCCAACGGCGAAGGCGAGTTGCGCTTCGTGGCGTTGAGCGTGCAATAGCGGCCGGTCATACTCCGCGAGAGCGGAGTACCCAGTACGCCGCGGCCCTTCGGTTCCATCGCTGATGGCTCTGGAATATTGGATCACCCGCTTTCGCGGGTGATGACATTTGGATGCTATCCTCCAACGAATTCCTCGCGCCGGTAACCCTGCGCATACAATAGCGCGGTGAGGTCGCCGTGGTCGATCCGCGCCGCCGCCGCTGCCGCCACCGCGGGCTTGGCGTGGTAGGCGACGCCGAGGCCCGCCGCCTCGATCATGCCGAGATCGTTGGCGCCGTCGCCGGTCACCAGCGTGTCGATCGCGTCGAGATCGAAGGAGTCGCGAAGCTCGATCAGGGTGGCGAGTTTGGCGGCGCGACCCAGGATCGGCTCGGTGACTTCGCCGGTGAGTTTGCCGTTGCGAAGCTTCAATTCGTTGGCGCGGTTTTCCTGGAAGCCGATGCGGGCGGCGACCGCGTTGGTGAACAACGTGAAGCCGCCCGAGATCAGACAGGTCCAGGCGCCGTTGGCGCGCATGGTCGAAACCAGCTCGCGGCCGCCCGGCGTCGGCGTGATGCGGCTGGCGAGCACCTCGTCGACGACGCTGACCGGCATGTCCTTCAGCAGCGCCACCCGCTCACGCAGCGCCGGCTCGAACTCGATCTCGCCGCGCATCGCGCGCTCGGTGATGGCCGCGACATGCGCCTTCAGCCCGGCGAAGTCGGCCAACTCGTCGATGCATTCCTGGCCGATCATGGTGGAATCCATGTCTGCCAGAAAAAGCTTCTTGCGCCGGGCCGCTTCAGGCTGCACCACAATGTCGATCGGCAGGTCGCCGCGCACCTGTTGCAGGCGAGCTTCGATGGCCTTGACGTTCTCCTGGCTGTCGAAGGGAATGTCGACCGCGACCTCGTCGAACAGCCATTGGGCTGCTCCGGGCGAGGGAAGAACGGCGCGCGCGCCCTCGACGATGCTGGCGTCGAGCGCGGGATTGGCCGGATTGCAGATGAGGGTGGCGACGAGGGACATGCAGGCGAGTTCGCTAGTTCCAGGCAAGGCCGTGCTTATCGCAGGGCCGACCGCCAGCGGCAAGTCGGCGCTGGCGCTCGAATTGGCGCAAAAGACCGGCGGCGTCGTCATCAACGCCGATTCTATGCAGGTCTATCGCGATCTTCGCGTCATCACCGCGCGACCGACGCCGGCCGAAGAGGCCGCTGTGCCGCATCGGCTCTACGGCCATGTCGATGCGTCGGTCAATTTCTCGGCCGGCGCCTGGGTGACCGACGCCGGCAAGGCGTTGTCGGAGGCGCGGGCAGAACGCCGCCTGCCGATCTTCATCGGCGGCTCCGGCCTCTACTTCAAGGCGCTGACGCGCGGTCTTTCGGCGGTGCCGCCGATCCCGCCTGAAGTGCGCGACGCCGTTCGCGCCCGGATGGAACGCGACGGCGTCGAGGCGTTGCATGCCGAACTGGCGCGGCGCGATCCCGTTTCGGCTGAACGCCTGAAGCCGCGCGACCGAACCCGGATTGCGCGCGCGCTGGAGGTCGTGGAGGCCACCGGCCGCGCGCTGCCGGACTGGCATCGGGACGGCCTGCCGCCGCTGCTGCCGCCGGGCGAATTCAGTGCGCTGTTTCTGGCGCCGGAGCGCGATCAGCTCTACGCGCGGATCGATGCGCGGTTCGACGCGATGCTGGCCGCAGGCGCCTTGGGCGAGGTGGCGGCGCTGGCCGCGCGAAAGCTCGATCCGCTGCTGCCGGCGATGAAGGCCCACGGCGTGCCGGCGCTGATCCGCCATTTGTGCGGCGAGCTCAGCCGCGAGGAGGCCGCCGAGATCGGCCGCGCCGACACCCGCCATTACGCCAAGCGGCAATTCACCTGGTTCCGGCACCAGCTGCCGGAGTTCGAATGGGTGGCGCCGGAGGCGGCAAGGGAGTGGCTGGCCCGAGTCATTCCGGGGCGCTCGTGAAACGAGCGAGCCCGAAATCTCGTGATTCCCAGATGCGCGATTGCGCATCTGAGGTTCGCGCTTCGCGTGCGGGCGTGTTCCACGCCGCCGGGCTGGAAATGGCAAAATTCCCGCTCGCCGAACGTCAGTAACCTCGCTAGACTGTCTAAATCGCGCTGAAAGCGTCCTTCCCTTGACTTCCAGGGATCGGACGGTATAACCCGCGCAACCTTTGAGAAGTATGAGCCCTCGAATGCGTAATATTATTACCAAACTGCTTATCGTCGTCGTACCCAGGCGCACCGCCGGGGGTGGCTGAAGCCATCCCGAATTCGGGCGGTGCGCATGGGGCCTCTGGGGCCCTTTTTTATTTCCCAAAACGCAAGACCGAAGCCAGCCAAGGAATACGTCATGACCGACAACAGCCACGATCCGAACCAGATGACCGGCGCCGCGATGATCGTGCGCGCGCTCATCGATCATGGCGTCAAGCACCTGTTCGGCTATCCCGGCGGCGCGGTGTTGCCGATCTATGACGAGATTTTCCAGCAGAGCGAGGTCGAGCACATCCTGGTGCGGCACGAGCAGGGCGCCGGCCACGCCGCCGAGGGCTATGCGCGCTCGACCGGCAAGCCCGGCGTGGTGCTGGTGACGTCGGGACCCGGCGCCACCAACATGGTGACGCCTCTGACCGATGCGCTGATGGATTCGATTCCGCTGGTCTGCATCACCGGACAGGTGCCTACGCATCTGATCGGCAATGACGCGTTCCAGGAATGCGACACCGTCGGCATCACCCGTCCCTGCACCAAGCACAACTGGCTGGTGCGCGACGTCAACGATCTCGCCAAGGTGCTGCACGAGGCGTTCTATGTCGCAACATCAGGCCGTCCGGGTCCGGTCGTGGTCGACGTGCCCAAGGACGTGCAGTTTGCGGTCGGCGCCTACCATCCGCCGCGCAAGTCCGACGTACATGTCTCCTACACGCCCCGGCTGAAGGGCGATGCGGCGCAGATCCGCAAGGCGGTGGCGCTGCTGGCGTCCGCCAAGCGCCCGGTGATCTATTCCGGCGGCGGCGTGATCAATTCCGGCCGCGAGGCCTCGAAGCTGCTGCGCGAGCTGGTCGAGGCTACGGGCTTCCCGATCACCTCGACCCTGATGGGCCTCGGCGCCTATCCGGCGACCGGCAAGAACTGGCTCGGCATGCTGGGCATGCACGGCACCTACGAGGCCAACATGGCGATGCATGGTTGCGACGTCATGCTGTGCGTCGGCGCGCGATTCGACGATCGCATCACCGGCCGGATCGACGCGTTCTCGCCAGGCTCGAAGAAGATCCATATCGACATCGATCCGTCCTCGATCAACAAGAACATCCGCGTCGACGTCCCGATCATCGGCGACGCCGCCAACGTGCTCGGGGATATGCTGCAGGTGTTCAAGGCTGAAGCCAGGAAACCCGACATCAGGGCCTGGTGGCAGGAAATTTCAAAGTGGCGCGCGCGCAAATCGCTCTCCTACAAGAAGAGCAACGATGTCATCCTGCCGCAATATGCCATCGAGCGCTTGTTCGCGGCGACGCACGGCCGCGACACCTACATCACGACCGAAGTCGGGCAGCATCAGATGTGGGCGGCGCAGTTCTTCGGCTTCGAGGAACCGCACCGCTGGATGACCTCGGGCGGTCTCGGCACCATGGGCTACGGCCTGCCGGCGGCGCTCGGCGTGCAGGTCGCGCATCGCGACAGCCTGGTGATCGACATCGCCGGCGACGCCTCGGTGCAGATGACGATGCAGGAAATGTCGACCGCGGTTCAGTACGAACTGCCGATCAAGATCTTCATCCTGAACAACCAGTACATGGGCATGGTGCGTCAGTGGCAGCAGCTCCTGCACGGCAACCGGCTGTCGCATTCCTATTCGGAAGCGCTGCCTGATTTCGTCAAGCTCGCGGACGCTTTCGGCTGCGTCGGCCTGCAGGCGATCAAGCCCGGCGATCTCGACGGCGCGATCAAGGAAATGATCAGCGTCAAGCGCCCGGTGCTGTTCGACTGCCGCGTCGCGGCGCTGGAAAACTGCTTCCCGATGATTCCGTCCGGCAAGGCGCACAACGAAATGCTGCTGCCGGTGGAAGCCACCGACGAGGCCACCGCCGCGGCCTTCGCCGGCGGCAAGGCGCTGGTGTGAGGTCGCCAGACACAAGTTCCGCTATCATCGCCCGGCTTGACCGGGCGAGCCAGTACGCCGCGGCTTCTCGATTTTGCTTGAGCGTCTCTGGAATACTGGATCCCCGCCTTCGCGGGGATGACAAGATCGAAGGAAGATTGACTGGAAGCCAGAATGTCTGACCTCAGCGAACTCGAACGCGCTCACGGGATTGTCGGGCAGGCGGTGCCGCCGACACCGGCGCATGCCTGGCCGCTGCTTGGCCAGCGGCTCGGCGCCGACGTCGTGGTCAAGCATGAGAACCACACGCCGATCGGCGCTTTCAAGGTCCGCGGCGGGCTGGTCTATCTGGATCGCCTGAAGCGGGAACGGCCGAACCTGCCCGGAATCATTTCCGCCACCCGCGGCAATCACGGCCAAAGCCTCGCTTTCGCCGCCCGCCGACACGGCGTTGCGGCTGTCATCTACGTGCCAAAAGGCAATTCGGTGGAGAAGAATCGCGCCATGCGGGCGTTCGGCGCGGAACTGGTCGAGCATGGCGAGGATTTCCAGGATGCCCGCGAGGAGGCTGAGCGCCGCGCCCAGTTCACTGGCCTCCACATGGTGCCGTCGTTTCATCCCGACCTCGTTCTCGGCGTCGCGACCTACGCGCTGGAGCTGTTTCGAACAGCGCCTGATCTCGATGTGCTCTATGTGCCGATCGGACAGGGCTCCGGCATCTGCGGCTGCATCATGGCGCGCGACCTGCTCGGACGCAAAACCGAGATCGTCGGCGTGCAGTCGACCGAAGCGCCGTCCTACGCGCTGTCGTTTGCAGCGGGAAAGATCGTGACCACCGAAACCAGCGACACGCTGGCCGACGGCATGGCCACGCGCGTTCCCGTTCCCGAAGCGCTCGACATCATTCGCAAGGGCGCCTCGCGCATCGTCCAGGTCACGGACGACGAGGTCGCCGCGGCGATCCGCGCCTACTGGACCGACACGCACAATCTCGCGGAGGGCGCCGGCGCAGCGCCGCTCGCCGCGGCGCTGCAGGAAAAGACCAGGCTCGCCGGCAGGCAGGTCGGCCTGGTCCTGAGCGGCGGCAATATCGATTTTGACCTGTTCCGCAAATGGGTGACGCCGAAAGGTGCCGTCGCCGACAAGGTGACGGTATGAGGTCGGCTATCGGTGCGCCACAACCATTGACGTCATTGTCCGACTTGACCGGACGATCCAGTACGCCGCGACCTCTCGACCGATCTGAGACGGCTGGCGATTACTCGATGCCCGCCTGCGCGGGCATGACGACCGAGAGTGACAAGGAGCGACAATGAACCAGCCCGCATCCGCCTACTTCCTGGAAGAGCGCCACGATCCGACCGAGTCGCACACATTGTCGGTGCTGGTGCAGAACGAGCCTGGCGTGCTTGCGCGCGTGATCGGGCTGTTCTCCGGTCGCGGCTACAACATCGAGAGCCTGACCGTCTCGGAGACCGAGAGCCAGAAACACCTTTCCCGTATTACCATCGTCACAACGGGCACACCGATGGTGATCGAGCAGATCAAGCACCAGCTCGACCGCATGGTGCCGATCTATCGCGTCGTCGACATGACGACCACCGGCCGTTCCATCGAGCGCGAGCTGGCGATGGTGAAGGTGCGAGGCCGCGGTGACAGCCGGGTCGAGGCGCTGCGGCTGGCGGACGCGTTTCGCGCCCGTGTGATCGATGCCACCACCGAGAGCTTTGTGTTCGAGATCACAGGCAACTCCGTCAAAATCAGCCAATTCATCGACCTGATGCGTCCCCTCGGCCTTGTCGAGGTGTCCCGCACCGGAGTCGCCGCGATCGGGCGTGGGCCCGAAGGGATGTGAAGCATGCTGGCGCGTGACTGGTACTACAATCAAAGGCGGCAGCTCGGGCTCGATTCCGCGGTCGCGTCGATCTATGACCGGCATGATGACAGCGACAGCCGCGCCCGCGCGGCGCTGAGCTTGCTCGGTGTGCGGCCCGGCTGGCGGGTGGCCGATATCGGCTGCGGCAACGGCGTGCTGGCCTGCGAGGCGGCGCTGATGGGCGCCGACGTCGATGCGATCGATATTTCGCCGGCGATGCTGGCGCTCGCCAAGATCCAAGCCCGCGATCGCAGGGTAGCGGTCCGTACCCAGCCTGCCGGCCTGCTGAGCTTCGCCTACCAGCCGAATTCCTATGACCTGATCGTCAGCGAGTTCACGCTGCACCATCTGCCGGATTTCTGGAAGGCGGTGGCGCTGGCCCGTATCCACGCGGCGTTGAAGCCCGGCGCCAGGTTCTATCTGCGCGACATCGTCTTCGTCAGCATGCCCGACGGCGTCGAACGCGATATCGAGCAATGGGCTGACTTCTCGATCAAGAACCACGATTTCGAGCGCGACAGCGTGATCACACATATGCGCGACGAATACTCGACCTTCGGCTGGGTCATCGAGCGCATGCTAACCGATGTCGGCTTCACGCTGGAATCGGTCGACTACCACGCGCCGCTGCACGGCACGTACATTCTGCGCAAACCAAAGCCGGACCGACAGAGCTAGCGAAATGAAACCGGCCGATGTCTGTATCGCCGTCCTGGTGGCGGTGATCTGGGGGCTTGCGTTTGTCGCGAGCCGGATTGCGCTTGACGAATTCTCGCCGGAACTGATGACCACGCTGCGCTTCGCTATCGCGGCGTTGCCGTGTCTCCTGGTACCGCGGCCGAAGGTTTCCTGGACGGTTCTGGTCTCGATCAGCTTTACGCTGTTCCTCGGCCAGTTTCTTGCCCAGGCCTTCGCCATCGCGCATGGCGTTCCCGTTGGCCTCTCCAGCGTCATCGTGCAGAGCCAGGCGCTGTTTACGATCGGCCTCGCAGCGCTGCTGTTCCGCGAGCGCCCGAGTTCGGGGCAGACCGTCGGCATCGGCGTCGCCGTCGCGGGGTTGGCGATGATTGGCGGCACCGTCGGTTACGATTTCAGCGTTGGCGCCTTCGCCATCCTGATGATTTCGCCGCTCAGTTTCGCGGTGGGCAACCTGTTGCTCCGGCGCGCGAACGATGTGCCGATGTTCGACCTGTTCGCCTGGCTATGTCTGGTTTCCGCCGTTCCGCTGTTTCTGCTGACGCTGGTCAGCAATGGTCCGCAACCGACCTGGCAGGCGCTGACGGGCATGTCGCTGACCGGCCTGTGGTGCATGATCGGCCTTGGCGGCATCTCCACCAGCATCGCCTACTGGTTGTGGGGCCGGCTGCTGCGGGATTACCCTGCCGCGCAGGTGGTGCCTTTCGCGCTGTTGGTGCCATTCGTCGGATCGGCCGCCTCCAGCGTGGTGTTCGGCGAAACCTTTGGGCCGCTGCGGTTGGCCGGAATGATCACCGTGGTCGGCGGAATAGCCATCATGTTGCTGTCGAGGCGGCCGCAGGTCCCGGCGCAGCCAGTTCTGCCGAAGATCGCGTAGGGCCGCCATGTCGCAATCGTTGCTGATCGCCTTCATCATGTTCGCCACCGTGATGTTCTTCACCCCGGGGCCGAACAACATCATGCTGCTGTCGTCCGGGCTGACCTACGGTTTCCGCCCGACCATCCCGCACATGATGGGCATCACCGTCGGCTTTGCCTTCATGGTGGGCGCGGTCGGGCTGGGGCTCGGCACCATCTTCATTGCCTATCCGGTGCTGCAGACGATCCTGAAATACGCCGGCGCGATCTACCTGATCTATCTGGCCTGGGCGATCGCGATGTCGGAGCCGGTCGAACCTGACGAGGACAACCGCCGGGGGCCGATGACGTTCTGGGGCGCGGCCATGTTCCAATGGGTCAACGCCAAGGGCTGGGTCATGGTGATCGGCACCATCACCGCCTATGCCGCGATCGCCGCCTATCCCTGGAATATCGCGATCCAGGTCGCCTTGAGCCTGATTCTGGGGGCGCTGTCCTGCACCGCCTGGGCGCTGTTCGGCAGTTCGCTGCGCCCGATCCTGAGCTCGCGGCGGGCGGTGCGGACTTTCAACATGGTCATGGCGCTGCTCTTGCTGGCCTCGCTCTATCCGGTCTTCATGGACGCATGATGCCGCAGTGCGCCATGCATAAACGGGTTTCCCCTCAGCGGGAAAATGCTCTAGACAACGCCGGAAATTCAGGGCGACCGGCGGTCCTTTTCTTCCCAAACGCCTGATTTAACCGGCCGAATTGGCCATCGATTAAGGAAACGACCATGCGTGTTTATTACGATCGCGACGCCGACCTGAACCTGATCAAGGGCAAGAAGGTCGTCATTGTCGGCTACGGCAGCCAGGGCCACGCCCATGCGTTGAACCTGAAGGATTCCGGCGTCAAGGACGTGGCGATCGCGCTCCGCAAGGGTTCGGCCTCGGCCAAGAAGGCGGAGACCGCTGGCTTCAAGGTCATGGAAGTCGCCGAGGCCGCCAAATGGGCCGACCTCGTCATGATGCTCACCCCCGACGAGCTGCAGGGCGACATCTACCGCGAGCACCTGCACGATAACATGAAGAAGGGCGCGGCACTGGTGTTCGCGCACGGGCTGAACGTCCATTTCAACCTGCTCGACCCCCGCGCCGACCTCGACGTGCTGATGATCGCGCCCAAGGGCCCCGGCCATACCGTCCGCTCCGAATACCAGCGCGGCGGCGGCGTGCCCTGCCTGATCGCGATCTCCAAGGACGCCTCCGGCAACGCCCATGACCTCGGCCTGAGCTATGCGTCGGCGATCGGCGGCGGCCGCGCCGGCATCATCGAGACCACCTTCAAGGAAGAATGCGAGACCGATCTGTTCGGCGAGCAGGTCGTGCTCTGCGGCGGCCTGGTCGAGCTGATCAAGGGTGGCTACGAGACGCTGGTGGAAGCCGGCTACGCCCCCGAGATGGCCTATTTCGAGTGCCTGCACGAGGTGAAGCTGATCGTTGACCTGATCTATGAAGGCGGCATCGCCAACATGAATTACTCGATCTCCAACACCGCCGAGTACGGCGAATACGTCACCGGCCCGCGCATCATCACGTCAGAGACCAGGGCCGAGATGAAGCGCGTCCTCGCCGACATCCAGGGCGGCAAGTTCGCCCGCGACTGGATGCTGGAGAACAAGGTCAACCAGACCTCGTTCAAGGCGACCCGCGCCAAGCTCGCCGAGCATCCGATCGAGGAAGTCGGCGCCAAGCTCCGCGACATGATGCCGTGGATCAAGAAGGGCGCGCTGGTCGACAAGACCAGGAACTGAACTGCCGACGCCCAAGCGCAATCAGGGACCGGGTTCTCGGGCGAAACCGCAAACGCGGTTTCGCCGCTTCCCTACAATTCGGCCGTGGACCGTCAGGCCGACCCAACCGGCTTCTTCTCGATCCGGTTGTGCAATTGCCAGAAACGGACGGTGCGCTGCGCTGTTTCCATCGACAGCCTGCGGTAATCCCGCTCGGCGATCTCCATCGTTTTCTCGTCGATGGCGGGGACCCTCGGCCGGTTGCGCAAGATCGATTCGACCGTCGGCCAGTTCAGCCGGCCCGACCGGCACGGAATCAGGATCAGGTCGGAACGGTGCCCTTCCATCAGCCGCGCCGTCATTTCCACCGGCATGTCGTTGAGAACCGCAAGCGCGACGGTGACCTCGTCGAACTTCCTCGATTCGGCGAACTTGTACACCGCCGCGTCGTCGAGCTCGTTCAGCCCCTTCATCAGTTTCACGAGCTCTTCGGCAACGCCAAAACTCCGCCCCGACGGCGTCGCCTCGCGGGCAATTTCGTTCAGGACCTGCCTGATCTCTTCCTGAATCGCGGGTGGCGCAATGGCCAGCAGCCGGGCCCGAACCGTCTCCTTGGCACGGCGCAACAGGTCGCCGAGAAACTTGACGGGAAAATCGGCACGCAGGCCGAGGATTTCGACCAGTTCGTCATCGGTGCCGGCGCGGGCGAGAATGTTGAAAAAGCTTTCGTCGGAGAATCTCGCGCCGGCGTTGTTGGCGAGTTTTCGGATCACCCGTCCTTCGCCGCGATCGACGATGACGTCGGTAACGGCTTCGGGCAGGTTGGCCCGCCCGGAGATCGCGAGCAGATGGTCCTGTCCCTTGCTGCTGGCGATCTTGACCAGCACGTCGGTGCCGAGCCGGCTGGAATGGGTCAGCACGTTGCCGGCGACCTCGATTTCATCGTCCCAGGCCAGGTGCTGGATGACCTCGAACGGCGCGTAGTCGAGCGGCGCCAGCCGCTTCGAAAGTTCGGCCTTCGCCCGCGTTTCGACACGGGCGATCAGGAGGCAGAGCACGTCGTCGAAGACCTTGACCTGGTCGTCGCTGAGACGATCGCCGTCGTTCAGAAAGAGGTCGGTGACCTGTCGCAGGGTTTCCACCCGCCTGACAGATGATCCACCTCTGACGGCGTCTTCGAGTTCGGCGATGATTGAATGCGCCGGCTGTTGCACCATCGTGGGCAGCCTGTTGGTTGTGGAATGGGTCTGGCTCCACCATGCCAAACCGAGCCTTACACCCGCGTTAAGGGTGGAGCCGGGCGGAGGTGGCGACCGACCGCGTTTAGCAGGCAGCTCATCGGCGGCGGCCATCGCACTGCAGCCATGCGCCGAAGCACAGTGCGGATTGTCAACATCACATTTCGAATTGCTTTACCAATTCAAGCACGCCAGCCGGCGCTGGATTCACCGGAAAATCCAGCGGGACGGGTCAATATCCGCTGCTTTCGGTATCGCGGTCCGCCTGCTATCCTCATCAGACCGTTCCCTCGGACGGTCCAATGGGAAATGATCTGGCAGGAAGCCGGCAAGCCTGGCCCCGCGCCCGCGGCGCAGAACTGGTCGGCGACCGCTTAAGAGATCCTTCACGACGAAGTTAACTTAACCCCCCGGGGAAGAGCCTGTAGCAGCATGAGATCCATGGTCATCACCGGCGCGTCCACCGGCATCGGCTGGGCCAGCGCAAAGCTCCTGCTGGATCGCGGCTTTCGCGTGTTCGGCAGCGTGCGCAAACAGGCCGACGCAGACCGCCTGAAGCGCGAGTTCGGCGTCAATTTCACGCCGCTGCTGTTTGACGTCACCGACGAGGCCGCGGTGCTGGCGGCGGCGCGCCAGGTGCGCGACGCGCTGGGTGGCGAAACGCTGGCCGGTCTTGTCAACAATGCCGGAATTGCGGTCGCGGGCCCCGTGCTCGGATTGGCCGCCGCCGAATTCCGCCGCCAGATGGATGTCAACGTCATCGGGCCCGTGATCGCGACCCAGGCCTTCGGCCCGCTGCTTGGCGCCGATCCAGAGCTCAAGGGGCCGAAAGGGCGGATCGTGATGATCTCCTCGGTCGCCGGCAAGAACGGCAATCCGCTGACGTCGGCCTATTCCGCCTCCAAGCACGCCCTTGAAGGGCTGTCGGAGAGCCTGCGCCGCGAATTGATGCTGTTCGGCATCGACGTCATCGTCGTGGCACCGGGCGCGGTGAAGACCCCGATCTGGAGCAAGGCCGAGGAAGTCGATATCTCCAGCTACAGCAACTCGCCGTACTTCCCGGCGCTGCAGAAGATCCGCGCCTTCATGATGCATCTGGGTTCGATCGGATTGCCGGCGGAGAAGATCGCCGAGAAGGTTTTCGAGGCGCTGACGCTGCCGAATCCGAAGGTGCGCTACACGATTGCGCCTGATCCGGTCAGGCAGATGGTGACGGCGCTATTGCCCAAGCGCGCCATCGACAAGATTGTCGCCAAGCGTCTCGGCCTGACACCGCCGCAGGGATGAGCATGATGGGCGCGCCGGCAAACGACTCTGAGCGCGACTCTTGCGGCCGGCCGGCTCCATTCGGCAGTCCTCAAGCAGGTCAGATCGCCGGCCGGACGCTCGTTTATGGCTTTGCCCGGATGAGATCGACGGCGACCTTTCGCGCGTGGGCTGGACAGCGCGGGCGGCTGTGCGCGCGGCCGAGGCGGTCCTGACGCCGTCATTCCGGGTCCGTGCCCCGCGTCCCCGAAAGACGGCGTCCGGTTGCCCCAGAACGGGCAAATTCATTGCGTGTTCATGACGTTTCCACTACGTTTTTGTGACGCGATGCGGGTTCCGGCCGGATCGTGCGCCTCCTGGTCGTCGCCAGTTAAGGCACTTGCATTGCGCCGGGTGATGTAGCGTTTGCCAGATGGCGCCCGCGCCAAATCCAGGCCCACCCGCTGTTACGCTTGCCGCAGGGATGGCCGCCATCGGCTTCTGGCGGCTTTCGGCCGTCGCCGCACCACATCTGGCGGCGCTGGTGATCATGCTGCAGACCGAGACCGATTTCGGCTCGCGCACAGGCTTCGCGCTGGCATGGGGCATCCTGAACTTTCTCTTTATCGCATTGTTGCGGCGGCCGGCGTTGTCCGGGGCGCTGTCGCTCACGCTGGTCGTGGTCCTGGTGCTGCTGTCGCGCCTCAAGCACGACGTGGTGCAGATGACCGCGAACTTCGTCGACCTGATGGTGATCGACCGCGACAGCGCGGCGTTTCTGTTCACGATTTTCCCGAATTTGCGCTGGTCGGTGGTCCTCACCGCGTTCGTCATCATTCCGCTGATGTACGCGCTTTGGTGGCTCGATCCGTTCCGCATCCGCCGTTTGCCGGCGCTGGCCGGCAAGCTGGCCTGTCTGGCGGCGCTGGTCGGCTATGCCTTTGCGTGGCCGGACGAAGCCTGGCGCGGCTACTACGCCGACGGCTATCTGTCGAAGTTCGCCCGCTCCGGCGTGACCGCGGTATCCGATTTCATCAACTATGGCTTCATGGAATCGGAGGCTGTGCTGGCGGAGCGGCTGAGGATGCCGCTGGTGGATTCCTGCCAGGTCCCCGGTCGTCGTCCGCACATCATCATGATCCATGACGAGTCCAGCTTCGACATTCGTCAGGCCGACGGCGTCAAGGTGCCGCCCGGCTATGGCGGCCATTTCCAGTCCTTTGACGGCCGGGCGCGCAAGTTCGTGGCCGAAAGCAGCGGCGGCGCCAGCTGGTTTGCCGAATACAACGTGCTGGCGGGCCTGTCGTCGCGCTCGTTCGGCCGCTTTGCCTATTTCGTCACCCGCATCGCGTCGGGGCGGGTCGAACGCGGGCTGCCGCTGGCGCTGCGCCGCTGCGGCTATAACACGATCTCGCTCTATCCGGCCTATGGCGCCTTCATGGGGGCGCGCGGCTTCCAGACCACCACGGGCATCCAGCGCTTCTACGACGCCCGCGATCTCGGCGCGAAGGGTATCGAGCCTGACAGCTTCTTCTACGATCACGCGATGCGGTTGATCGGCGAGCAGCCGGCCAACGCGCCACTGTTCACCTTTGTCTATCTCGCCGCCAATCACTTCCCTTGGGAGACCAGGTTTCGCACCGAATTGTTGCCGTCCTGGCGCAGCCCGGGCAATGCGCCGGTGGTCGACGAATATCTGCGTCGCCAGACCATGAGCGCCAACGACTACGCGGCGTTCGTCGCCGGCCTGAAGAAGAAGTTCCCGGCGCAGCCGTTCCTGATCGTTCGCTACGGTGATCACCAGCCGGAATTCTCCTCAGGCCTGCTGGATCCGGGCCTCGATGAAGCCAGGGTCGCCCGCAAGTTCAACACCTACGATCCGCGCTACTTCACCACCTATTACGCGATCGACGCCGTCAATTTCGAGCCGGTAAAGAGCCCCGCGGTGATGGATACGATCGACGCGCCCTATCTGCCGCTGGTGATCCAGGAAGCCGCCGGCATTCCGCTTGACCCGTCCTTCGAGGAGCAGAAGAACATCATGCTTCGCTGCAAGGGAATCTTCTATGCCTGCAAGGGCGGCGCGGAGGCGCGCAGGTTCAACCGGCTGTTGATCGAGGCCGGTTTCATCAAGGGCCTTTGAGGAAACAGGGAGCAGGGGGGACGCCAAATGCCAGCCGTGCTGGAACCTGAAGTGAGCGAAAGCAGCCGCGCGGAAGCGCGCGGCGCGCGCTCGCCGTTGATAGGTGCTGGCCTGCTCGTTGCGATCCACCTGGCGGCGTTGGCGGTGCTGCTGACGACCGAATACGGGCCGTTTGCAATCACGCTGTCGCTGCTGGCGTGGGTCTTCGTCAATGGCCTGCTGCTGGTGTTGCTGCGTCGGCCGGGCATTTCCGCGGCGCTGGCACTGGCGTTCATGGTGCTGCTGATCGCGCTGTCGCGCTTCAAATTCGACATCCTGCAGCTTTCGCTGACCTTCCTCGACTTCCTGATTATCGACCGCGATACGGTCTCGTTTCTGCTCTCGGTGTTTCCGCGGCTGAAGCTGCACCTGATCGCGGCGGCGCTGGTCGCGGCTCCGCTGCTGTGGCTGATCTGGCGCTTCGATCCGTTCCGCGTGCGCCGCCGGCTCGCGCTGGCCGCCGTGGCCGCCTCGGTTGCCTTGATATCGGCGATGTCGGTCCTGTCGCCCGAGCAGCCATGGGAGCCGTTCCAGGGCGTCAACCACATCTCCAATCTGGCGCGTTCGGGCGTTGTGTCGGTGTCGCGGCTGGCCTCGACAGGCTGGATCGAGGCCGATCCGCCGCCGGCCAGCCCGCTTCGGATTGCACGGGGCGCGCACGCCGCCGGCATGCCCACGCTGCCTCCGGCCGAGGCTTGCGATCCGAAGGCCAAGCGCCCGCACATCATCCTGCTGCTCGACGAGTCGAGCTTCGACGTCACCGCCGCGCCCGGCATCAAGGTGCCGCCGGGATACAAGGATTACTTCAAGTCCATCGACGGCAAGCAGCGCACCATGATCGCGGAGGCGACCGGCGGTCCGACCTGGTACACCGAGTTCAACGTGGTGACCGGCCTGTCGGCGCGCTCGTTCGGCGACTTGAAGTTCTACGTCACCCGAATTACCGCGGGTCGGGTGACGCGCGGTTTGCCGCAAGCGCTGCAGAACTGCGGCTACAAGACCTTCTCGCTCTATCCGACTTACGGCAATTTCCTCGGTGCGCGCACCTTCCAGAAAGCCGCCGGCGTCGGCCATTTCGTCGACATGGCGGAGATGGGCGTGAACGAGGACATGCAGCCCGACAAATTCTACTTCAATCAGGCATTGAAGACGTTTGCGCAGGCGCAGCCGCAGCAGGCGCCGGTTTTCATGTTCGTCTATTTGACCGCCAACCACTTTCCCTGGACCGATGTCTACCGGCCCGATCTGACGCCGCCGGGCTGGACGCCGCCCGGCAATACGGCGGAGGTCGATGAATACATCCGCCGCCAGGCGATGACGGCGCACGACTACCGCGAATTTGCCGCGCGGCTGCAGCGTGACTATCCGGACCAGTCCTTCCTGGTGCTGCGCTTCGGCGATCATCAGCCGGCGATCTCGCAGAAGCTGATGGAGCCGGGGATAGACCAGCCGACGCTGGCGAAACGCCTGATGGCCGCCGATCCGCGCTATTTCTCCACCTATTATGCGATCGACGGCATCAACTACCGGCCCGGCGATCTGTCTTCCGCGCTTGAAACGGTCGATGCGGCGTATCTCCCGCTGGTGCTGCAGGAAGCCGCGGGGATCCCGCTCGATCCCACCTTCGCGGAGCAGAAGCGCATCATGCTCCGCTGCAACGGGACGTTCTACGATTGCAGGAAGGGTGCCGAAGCGCGCCGGTTCAACCGGCTCTTGATCGACGCCGGGTTGATCAAGGGGCTTTGATCGCCTTGCGAGGACCCGTAGGGTAGCCAGAGCGAAGCGTGCCCAACCGCAGCTGTCAGACCTCATTAGCCGCGTAGCGGCGTCTCGAAGGATGAATGGGAGCAGTGGGGCCACATGGTTCGAGACGGCGCTAAAGCGCCTCCTCACCATGAGGGTTGGGTGACCTGCAAAGCCGTCCTGGCCTGCTACTTCTTCCCCACCTTGTCCCACAGCCACTGCGCCACCGAGTCCGGCGAACTGGCGCCGTCGTTGCCGGCCGCGCGCAAATTGGCTTCGCGCATGGTGGCAATGTCGATGCGACCGAGCAGCGGCGTCATCGCCTTGCGCAGCGCCGCGTCGCTGGCGCGCTTCGGCGCGACCAGCACAATGGCGTCGTAGGGCGGGATCGCGCGCCTGACGTCGGTAAGCGCCACCAGATCGTATTTCGCAATCAGCCCGTCGCTGGTGTAGCCGGCGATCACGTCGACTTCGCCGGAGGCCACCGCCGCGTACATGAAATCCGGCTGCATCTGCCGTTGCGCGCGGAACGAGAGCCCGTAGGTTCGCCGCAGCGCCGCCCATTCCGGCCGCGAGAAGAATTCGTAATCGCCGGCGATCGAGAGCGAGGCGGCGCGCGCGGTGAGATCGGCGATGCTGCGGATGCCAAGCTGTTCGGCGCGCTTGCGCGGCATCACCATCGCGTAAGCGTTTTCGAAGCCGAGTTCGCCGAGCAGCGTGATGTGCTGCCTGGCCAGCAGCGTCTTCAGTTCGGCAAGCAGCTCCTGGCGCGGCCGGGTATCGGTGCGCTGGAACTGGTTTGCCCACAGCGTGCCGGAGTAATCGACATAGACGTCGATGTCGCCGGTCGCCAGCGCTTGGAAGATCACGTTGGAGCCGAGGCCTTCGCGCGAGGACGCCGTGAGGCCGGCCGCCTTCAGCCGCTGGGTGATCAACGCCGACAGCACGTATTGCTCGGCGAAGGTCTTGGCGCCGACGACGTAGCCTGACGGCGGGCGCGACAGCGCAGGCGCTATCGTGGCCGCGACCAGTGCGACGATGCCGGCGCCGCCAAGGATTGCGCGCAGGCGGCTGCGATGGCGCAAGCCGATTTCGATCTGCGCCAGCAGCTGATCGACCGCCAGCGCCAGCCCGGCGGCGGCAATGCAGCCGAACAGCACGAACACCCAGTTCTGGGTCTGCAGGCCGGCGAAGATGTAGTTTCCGAGGCTGGTCTGGCCGATCGGCGTCGACAGCGTCGCGGTGCCAATCACCCAGACCGCCGCGGTGCGAATCCCCGCCATCATCACCGGCAGCGCCAGCGGCAGCTCCACCATGAACAGCGATTGCCGCGGCGTCATGCCGACGCCCTGGGCCGCTTCAAGCAGCGCCGGCTCGATGCCCTGCAGGCCGGTGATGGTGTTGCGCAGCACCGGCAGCATCGAATAGAGCGCCAGCGCCAGCACCGCGGGCAGAAATCCGAACGCCGAGAAGGTAAATCCGAACCACGACAGCGCCAGCGCCGCGAGCGCCAGCAGTAGCGGGTAAAACAGCGCCAGCAGCGCCAGCCCCGGCACCGTCTGCACGATGCTGGCTAGCCCGAGCAACGCGCCGCGCAGCACCGGCCGATGGCGTGAGACAATGGCGAGTGGCAGGCTGACCAAGAGCCCGAGAGCCAGCGCCGTGACGCTGACGCGGACATGGTTGCCGAGATAATCAGGCAAATGGCCCAGCGCTTCGCCCCAGCGCGGATCGGTGAAGACGCTCATTCCGCACCGTCCCGCGCCAGCAAGGAACCCAGCCGCTCGGCCTGCCGCCGCGGCGTGCGCAGGAGTTCGCCGACATAGGCGTCGCCGGAGCGGGATAACTCTTTCGGCGTGCCCTGCGCCAGCAGCCGGCCGCCGCGCATGACCGCGATGCGGTCGGCGAGCAGGATGGCCTCCGTCATGTCATGGGTGATCATGACCGTGGTCAGGCCGAGCTTGCGATGCAACTCGCGAAAGTCGTCGCCGAGCGCGTCGCGGGTGAGGGGGTCAAGCGCGCCGAACGGCTCGTCCATCAGCACGATGCGCGGCTTTGCAGCCAGCGCGCGCGCCACGCCGACACGCTGGCGCTGACCACCGGAAAGTTCGTGCGGCAGGCGGTCGCGGTATTCGGCGCGGTCGAGCCTGACGAGCTCGAGGAGTTCGTCGACCCGCGCGGCAATCTCGGCCGGCGGCGTGCCCAGAAGTTTTGGCGTGATGCCGACATTACCCGCGACGCTCAAATGCGGAAACAGACCGGCGCTCTGGAACACATAGCCGATCCGCCGGCGCAGCCGAACCGGATCGACGGCGCGCACGTCGTCGCCCTCAACCGTGATGACGCCGCTATCGGCTTCGATCAGCCGGTTGGCGAGCCGCAGCAGCGTTGTCTTGCCCGACCCGGAGCCGCCGACAATGGCGAGGAATTCGCCCTCGGCGACCTCGAGCGAGACGTCGTCGACGGCCACCACGCGGCCGCCGTCAAAGGTCTTGCCGACATGGGCATAGGCGATCAGGGGAGCGGGCATGCGGTCTCGACTCGTAACCCGCCCGCCGAGGGCAGGGTCAGGACAACTATCACGTCGCCCCTCCGCGTTGAACTTATCCTTGGTAACCGCTAAGGCATCCCCCAAATCCTGGGGAGAACCATGGCGGACACGGCACAACCCATAGCGGTCGCGCTTGAAGATGCGACAGTGTCGTTTCGCGTGGCCGGGGATCGCGTCTATACCGCCGTGGCGCAGGCCAGCCTGTCGGTGGCCCATGGCGAGTTCGTCGCCATCGTAGGGCCGACCGGTTGCGGAAAGTCGACGCTGCTCAACGTCGCCGCCGGGCTTTTGAAGCCGGCCGCGGGATCGGTGCGGATCTTCGACCGGCCGCTTGACGGGTTGAACCGCGACGCCGGCTATCTGTTCCAGGCCGACGCGCTGTTCCCCTGGAAGACGGCGATCGAAAACGTCGCCATCGGGCTCGAGGTCATGGGCGCGCCGCGCGCGCAGGCGCTGCAGCGGGCGCAGGGTTGGCTCACGTCCGTCGGGCTCGGCGCGTTCGGCAACCGCTATCCGCATATGCTGTCCGGCGGGCAGCGCAAGCGTGTCGGCCTGGCGCAGGTCCTGATCCGCGATCCCCGGATACTTCTGATGGACGAGCCGTTCGGCCCACTCGACGCCCAGACCCGGCAGATCATGGGCAATCTCTTGCTGGAGTTGTGGAGTGCCGATCGTAAAGCGGTGCTTTTCGTCACCCACGATCTCGAGGAGGCGATCGCGCTGGCCGATCGCGTCGTGATCATGTCGGCAGGCCCCAGCGCGCGCATCATCGGCGACTGGCGGGTGCCGCTGCCGCGTCCGCGCGATATTGCCGAGATTCGAATGGAAAAGGATTTTCACGCGCTGCACCGGGAAATCTGGCGCGTGCTGAAGGACGAAGTGATGAAGGGCTATGCGCAATCCTCGCAAGCGGCGGAGGCGGGTTGATGTCGCGCTCGACGCTGTTGATGCTGCAACTGCTGGTCGCGGTGGTCGGGCTGGCGCTGTGGCAGTTCCTCACCACCGTGCCGGTGTTCGGCCGGGTGCTGCTGCCACCGTTCTTTTTTTCCAATCCGGTCGATGTCGCCAGCCAGATCGCGAAGTGGTTCTGGACCGGCGTGATCTGGAAGCATTTGATCATCACGCTGTGGGAGTCGATCCTGGCGTTCACGATCGGCTCGATCGGCGGCGTGCTGGTCGGGTTCTGGTTCGCGCGCCAGCCCCGTGTCGCCGCAGTGTTCGATCCTTACGTGAAGATGGTCAACGCTCTGCCGCGCGTGGTGCTGGCGCCGATCTTCACGCTGTGGCTGGGCCTCGGTATCTGGTCCAAGGTCGCGCTCGGCGTGACGCTGGTGTTCTTCATCGTGTTCTTCAACGTCTACCAGGGCGTCAAGGAAGTCTCGCCGACCGTGCTGGACAACGGCCGCATGCTCGGCATGAGCGAGCGGCAATTGACGCGGCATGTCTACTGGCCGTCGGCGCTGTCGTGGATGTTCTCCTCGCTGCACACGGCGGTCGGCTTTGCCGTGGTCGGCGCGGTGGTAGGCGAATATCTGGGATCGGCCGCGGGCCTCGGCTATCTGATCCAGCAGGCTGAAGGCGTGTTCGACGTCGCCGCCGTGTTCGCCGGCATGTTCGTGCTGTCCGCCTTTGTCATCCTGATCGACATGGTGGTGACGCTGGTGGAGCGGCGGCTCCTGGTCTGGCGGCCGTCCGCGGCAGAGGGCAGGGGATAACGCTCGCCGCGGGCTTTGCCGGCGCACGAATGACCGATCTCGGAAGTTGCCGAGGTGGTGTCACCATAGCGGAACGCCAATTTCTTCCGGTTGTTTGATGCGTGCGTTACACGCGAACCGTATTTTTACGGGAGTTTGATTTTAACGCGATCGTAAGTTGTGTCGCGCAACCTTTCACGGCTGGCATGTGTTCTTGAGTGAAGCGTGAAGGAACAAAGCGAATGTCAAACCTGGAGGCACTTTGGAGTTCCGTTGACAAGTCAATCAAGAACCGCGTTGTCCTTGTTGCCGACAGTCATCCCTATTTTCGCTCAATAACCCGGACGATTCTGTTGCAGCTCGGCGTCAAGGCGACCCAGGAGGCCAGCGACGGATTTCAGGCCATCGAGGCCATCTGCGCGTTTGACCCATGCGTCATGATTCTGGATTTGAACATTCGAGGCATGGATGCCCGGGAGGTGGTGCGCGTCATCCGAACATCGGGAGTGGTTCCGGATCCGCAAATGCCGATCATCGCGATTTCGGATCCGATGAAGCGGTCGAGGGTGGTCGAGGCCAAGCAGTTGGGTATAAATCACATCTTGATAAGGCCGATTTCTCCCATGCTGGTGCAGCAGCGGCTTTTTCCGGTGTTCATGAGGTTGATCAGGCCGGCACCCTCTGCCGATGAAGCCAGCGACAGCCTGCTGACGGCAAAGGACGCGGCTGAGGTTCTCAAGGTCGCCCCTTCCTGGCTCGCCAAGGCGCGCAAGAGCAACGAAGGGCCGCCCTACGTCCGGGTCGGCCGCTCCGTTCGCTACCGTCCGGCCGATCTGACAAGGTGGGCCAAATCCAACGGTGCGAGTCGATCCGGGCGCAACGACGCGTCGGTGCGGGCATCCCAAAGGGGATGAGTGGTCGAAGCGATCTTGCGTCGAACGCCGCGTGGTTTGTTCGGCAGCATCGCGTTCCGTCCAGGGCTACTGAGTTCGCAGCGCAGGATTCGATGTCCGTTTGCGGAGCCTGGATCGCGGCGGCGGCTTCTCAACGGTCGCGGGCTGGCCTATCCTGCCGCCCGACCAATGGAGGATGCCATGAAGAAACTGTTCGGCCGGCTGGCCGCGACGCTGCTGGCGCTGGTGCTGACCTCGGGACTTGCCGCGGCGCAAAGCAAGGTCACGATCGCGATCGGCGGCGGCGCCTGCCTGTGCTATCTGCCGACCGTGCTGGCGCGGCAACTCGGCGAGTATGAAAAGGCGGGCCTCGCGGTCGAACTGGTCGATCTCAAGGGCGGCTCGGACGCGCTGAAAGCCGTGCTTGGCGGCAGCGCCGACGTGGTGTCGGGCTATTTCGACCATTGCGTCAACCTGGCCGCCAAGAAGCAGGAACTGCAGTCGTTCGTGATCTATGACCGCTATCCAGGCCTGGTGCTGGTGGTGTCGCCCAAACATACCGGTGAGATCAAGTCGATCAAGGATCTCGCCGGCAAGAAGGTCGGCGTCAGTGCGCCGGGTTCCTCGACCGATTTCTTCCTGAAGTATCTCCTGAAGAAAAACGGTCTCGATCCGACCAGCGCCGCGGTGATCGGCGTCGGACTTGGTGCTACCGCGGTGGCGGCGATGCAGCAGGGGCAGATCGAAGCCGCCGTGATGCTCGATCCTTCCGTCACGGTTCTGCAAAGCGGCTATCCGGATCTGAGAATCCTGGCCGACACCCGTACGCAAAAGGACACGCTCGCGGTGTTCGGCGGCGAGTATCCGGGCGGCGCGCTGTACACGACCGTGGCCTGGATCAATTCACACGAGAAGGAAGTGCAGGCGCTGACCACGGCGATCGTCAACACGCTCGCCTGGATCCATACGCACAGCCCGGAAGAGATCATGGCAAAAATGCCGGAAGAGATGGTCGGCAAGAACAAGGAGCTCTATCTGGCTGCGTTGAAGAACACGATCCCGATGTACTCCGAAACCGGCTTGATGGATCCGAAGGGCGCCGACGCGGTGCTGGCGGTGTTCAGCGTAAGCTCGCCCGAGATCGCCAAGGCCAATATCGACGTGAGCAAGACCTGGACCAACAAGTATGTCGAGCGGGTGAAGAAGACGACGGGCGTGAACCCGAAATAGCCGATCGCGATGACGAGCGAGCCGCCGGTCATTCATCGCGTTAGTTCGCTTGAGCTGGCGGTCGCGCCGTTTACCTGGCCGTTCGCCGTGGCGCGACGCGCCGATATTCTGGCGCATTTCGCGCTGAAGCTGCGCGAGAAACCTGCACTGTGGAACGGCCGCGTGCTGCTCGGGCGCAACCCGGTGTTTGCAGTCGGGCGCTTCAGCGCCAGCTACTTCGAGACCGATTTCGCCAGCTTTCTGGCGTGGCGCGACTGGGGCTTCCCGGACACGGGCGTTTTCAACGGCTTCGGCATGGGCGCGCTGCGCTGCGCCGACGGCGCGTTCGTGCTCGGCGAGATGGGCCCGCACACCGCCAACGCCGGGCGCATCTATTTTCCGTCCGGCACGCCCGATCTCGGCGACATCAGTGACGGCGCGGTCGATATCGCCGGCAGCGTCGTCCGCGAGCTCGAAGAGGAAACCGGCCTTGTCCCCGGCGACTACGACATCGATCCCGATTGGCATTGCGTCTACACCGGGGCCGCGGCGGCGTTGATCCGCATCCTGCGGGTGGACATGCCGGGGGAAGCCCTGCGCGCCAGGATCGAAGCCAATCTCGCTTCGCAGCGCCGGCCCGAATTGTCGGCGATTCATCTCGTGCGTGGAACCGCCGACCTCAGTCCTGCCATGCCGGATTTTGTCACCGCGTTCATTGCGGCGCAGTTCGCCTCCCAACCCTGAGGTGTGGGCTTGGGCGGGTCTGCGCGGCGAGGCCGCAGTAATACGCTTGACATCGGCCCGCGCTATCAATGTGATAGGCGCGAACCAGAAAAAGCAAACGCACTGCACAAAAATATTCTTCCAGGGAGGTTTTCCATGCCGGGGCGCAAAGCTGCACGCCTTCTCGTTGGGTTGACTGCCGCAGTCGCGGTACTGGGGTTGGCGGTTCCCGCCAACGCCCAGGAAAAGAAAATCAAGATCGGCGTGATCTACGACCTGACCGGCCCGCTGGCGGGCGGCGGGTCGGAACTGCAATATATCGGCGCCAAGATCATGCTCGACCAGTTCACCAAGACCGGTGTCGAGGGTTACAAGATCGAGGCCGTCTACGCCGACGCCCAGAGTAAGCCCGATGTCGCCATCAACGAGGCGGTCCGGCTGATCGAGCAGGAAAAGGTCAACATGCTGCTCGGCTTCTTCTCGTCGGCGCAGTGCGTGCCGGTGGCCGCGCGGGTCGAGCAGCTGAAGAACTTCATGTGGATCACCACCTGCATCTCCTCGGCAGTGCTCTCGGACAAGAACTTCAAATACGTATTCCGTCCGCAGGCCTCGGGCGACCAGTTCGGCCTGATGACGACGGATTTCATCGCGCAGAACGCCAAGGCAAAACTCGGCAAGGACCCGAAGGACCTGCGCGTCGCCATCATCCACGAGGACGGCGCCTACGGCGTCGACGTCTCGAAGGGCAACGAGGCCGGCGCCAAGAAGGCCGGCTTCAACATCGTGATGAAGGAAGGCTATGCCGCCACCGCGCCCGATCTTTCGGCCCTGGTCACCAAGCTGAAGCGCGCGCGGCCCGACGTGATCTTCCACACCGGCTACAACCCCGACATCACCCTTTTCGGGCGCCAGGCGCGCGAGCAGGGCCTGAAATTCGCCGCCCTGGTCGGCCACGGCGCGGGCTATGGCGTCTACGAGAAACTGAAGGAAGGCCTCGGCGGCGACGTCAACCACGTCTTCAACGCCGACCCGATCTCGATCTGGGCTGCGAACGAAAAGGGCCTGAATGCCAAGCTGCCGCCGGTCATCAAGATGGTCGGTGAGGAGTTCGACAAGGTCAAACCGGGCGTCGCGATTCGCTCGGCCCATGTCGGCATGGCCGCGTCAAACACCTACGTCTTCCTGACCGAAGTGCTGCCGCGCGCGATCAAGAAGTATGGCGGCGTCGATCCGGAGGCGCTGCGCAAGGCCGCGCTGGAAGTCGACCTTCCCGAAGGCGGCACCATGCTTGGCTTCGGCGTCAAGTTCTTCGGCGAGGGCGAGCAGATGGCCGGCCAGAACCAGCGCTCGTTCCCCGTCGTGATCCAGTACATCGACGACAAGTCGTATGTGGTGTGGCCCAAGAGCCAGGCCCAACGCGAAGCCGTGCTGCCCCTGCCCAAGGGATCGACGTTCAGCAACCAATAAGGCCCAAGCAAGCGGGTGAGCGGAGGTTCCGGGGGTGCTGACGGTAGACGGGTTGGTGAAGCGCTTCGGCGGCTTCACCGCGGTTAACAACGTGTCGTTTCGGGTCGAGCAGGGCGAGATTCTCGGCCTGATCGGCCCCAACGGCTCCGGTAAGAGCACGATCTTCAACATGCTGTCGGGCACGCTGACCCCGTCGGCGGGGTCGATCCTGTTCAACGGCTCGGAGATCGGCGGCCACCCTCCGCATCGCATCATCAACAGCGGCATCGGCCGCACCTTCCAGATCCCGCGGCCGTTTCACCGGCTCAGCATCTTCGAGAACGTGGCGCTGGCGGGTTACTACGGCCAGGGTAGCCATAGCCGGGCGAGGGCCGATGAGGCCGCCGAACGGGCGCTCGCCATGGTCGGCCTTTCGACCGACCGCTACGCCAGCGTCGATGGCCTCGGGGCCGCCGGGCTGAAGAAGCTGGAGCTGGCAAAGGCGCTCGCCACCGGGCCCAAGCTCTTGCTCGCCGACGAGAGCCTCGGCGGGCTTGACGAGACCGAGATGGATCAGGCCGCCGAGATGCTGCGGAAGATCCGCGACGAACTCGGCATCACCATCATCTGGGTCGAGCACATCATGGGCGTGTTGATGCGGGTGGTGGATCGCGTGATGGTGCTCGATCACGGCGAGAAGATTTCGGAAGGCTTGCCGAGCGCGGTGGCCGGCGATCCCAGGGTGATCGAAGTTTACCTCGGTACCGACGCGGATTCGAGCCAGGCCGCGGCGGCGGAAGCCCGCCGGCCGGCAGGGGTCTAGCATGCTCGAACTCAGATCGGTCGACGCGGGTTACGGCAGCTTTCAGGCCTTGTTCGGCGTCAACCTCGACGTCCGGGCGGGCGAGGCGGTGGGCGTCATCGGCCCCAATGGCGCCGGCAAGACCACGCTGATGCGGGTGATCTCTGGCTTGATCCGGCCGACCCGGGGCGCGATCTCGATGGAAGGGATCGACGTGCTGGCGACGCCGGCGCATCGCATCGTCGATCTTGGCATCGCCCATGTGCCGGAAAACCGCCGGCTGTTTCCCCGCCTCACTGTCGACGACAATCTGAAGATGGGCGCCTACATGCCGGGCGCCCGCGCCAAGTATGCCGAGCGGCTGGAGTTCGTTTTCGACCTTTTCCCGCGCATGAAGGAACGCCGCAACCAGATGGCCGGCACGCTGTCGGGCGGCGAGCAGCAGATGTGCGCGATCGGCCGCGCGCTGATGTCGAATCCGAAACTGCTGCTGCTCGACGAGCCGTCCGCGGGCCTCGCCCCGGTCGTGGTGCAGCAGGTGTTCGAACTGGTGAAGCGGATCCGTGCCGGCGGGCTTACGGTGCTGATCGTCGAGCAGAACGTGCAGCAGGTGCTGAAGGTGGTCGACCGCGCCTATCTGCTCGAGGCCGGCACCATCAGGGCCTCGGGCACGTCGGCGGAAATGCTGGCGACCGATACGATCAAACAAGCGTATCTCGGGGTATAGGCATGATGACGTCAAGTCGAACGGCGAAGGGACCGCGCTCCCTCTCCCGCTTGCGGGGGAGGGTTGGGGTGAGGGTGTCTCCGCGAGCGCTCATAATGGAGTAAGTTTTCCCCCACCCGGATCGCATCTGCGATGCGATCCGACCTCCCCCGCAAGCGGGAGAGGTGAAGTGAAGCTGGAATAGGGCCACAACAATGCAGGCGTTTCTGGACATCTTCGACATCTACCTGCTGGAGGCCGTGGTCAACGGCATCCTGCTCGGCGGCGTGCTGGCGCTGCTGGCGCTCGGGCTCAACCTGATCTTCGGCGTCATCGACGTGACCTGGATCTGCTACGCCGAGCTGGTCATGATCGGCATGTACGGCATGTACTACATGGTGCAGGTGTTCGGACTGCCGTACTGGGCTGCCGCCCCGATCGCGATCCTGCTGGTGGCGGCGCTTGGCGCGGCGCTGCACTACATCGTCATCGCGCCGCTATTGACCGCGCCGCCGATCAACCAGCTGCTCGCCACCGGCGGTGTGCTGTTCATTCTGCAGAGCTTCGCCACCGTCGCCTTCGGCATCGACTTCCGCAATCTCGGCATCCGCCTGCCGGTGCTGGCGATCGGCGAGATGCATCTCAGCTACTCGCGGCTGTTGTCGTTTGCCGCGGCGCTGATCGGCATGGTGACGGTCTATTTGTTCATGACCCGCACCTACACCGGCACCGCGATCCGCGCCATCTCGCAGGACCGCCAGATCATGTCGCTGATGGGCGTCGATACCAAGCGGATCTATCTCATTACCTCGGCGCTGGGCGGCGCGCTGGCGGGCCTCGCCGCCTGCCTTCTGGTGCTGCAATATGACGTGCATCCGTTTGTCGGGTTGTCGTTCGGGCCGATCACCTTCCTGATCTGCGTACTTGGCGGGCTCGGCAATTTCGTCGGCGGCTTCATCGCGGCGTTCGTGTTTGCCGAGATCATCTCGCTGGGCGGGCTGTTCTCGGACCTTGAATGGGGTTACGTGCTGGCCTTCGCCTTCTTCATCGTCATGATGTTCATCCGGCCCGCGGGCCTTTTCGCGAGGCGCTCGTGAATTCCCGTAACGCCGCCTGGGCTACAGGCCTCGCCGCGCTGATCGCGCTGCCCTTTGTCTACCGCGAGCCCTACCACCTGCACCTGCTGGTGCTGATCCTGATCTGGTCGTTCGCCTACACCTCGTGGTCGATCATGGGCCGCTTCGGCCTGGTGTCGCTCGGCCATGGCGGCTTCATGGGCGTCGGCGCCTATGTCACGGCGCTGCTCTGGAACCATCTCGGCGTGTCGCCATGGATCGGCATTCCCCTGAGCATGGTAGCGGCCGGCGCGCTGGCGCTGGTGGTCGCCTATCCCTGCTTTCGCTTTCGCATTACCGGGCACTATTTCGTGCTGGTGACACTGGCGCTGTCAGGCATTGTGCTGCAGGTCATCACGGCCACGCGGGACTATACCGGCGGCTCGCTCGGCTACACCCCCAACCGCACCAAGGGCAGCCAGCTCTTGGCGCTGCAGTTCGACGACAAGGTGACCTGGTATCTGATCGCGCTGTTCGTCTGGGTGATGGGCCTCTTGATCTGGCGCTGGGTCGACCGCAGCATGAGCCGCTACGCCATGGAGGCGATCTCGGAGGACGAGGACGCCGCGGCTGCCGCCGGCGTCAACGTCACCGCCGAAAAGCTCAAGATCACGCTGATCTCGGCGTTGATGACGGCGCTCGCCGGCGCGCTCTATTGCCAGTACCAGATGTTCATCTCGCCCGACACCGTCAGCGGCATTGCGGTGTCGCTGCAGATGGTCTTCGCGGTCATTGTCGGGGGGCTCTATGTCTCGCTCGGGCCGACGGTCGGCGCGATCATCACCATCCTGCTCGCGGAAATCCTGCGGATCGGGTTCGGAACCAAGGCGGTCGGCTGGGACAACCTCGTCTACGGCGTGCTGCTGGTGGTCTTCATCATCTTCCTGCCCAAGGGTATTCTGGGCAGCATCCTCGATCGGTTCAAGACGCAACCCAAGCCGTCGGGGACGCCATGAACAAGAATTCCTCGCAATCGGTGGCGGACGAACTGAAGCCCTTTGTGGCCCCGTTTCGCTTCGACGGAAAAGGCGAGTTTCACCTGAAGTCGCACAAGACCAACGAGAAGGGCGGTCTTGACAAGGAACAGGCGACGCGGATCATCGAGGCCAACCGCAAGCGGCTGAACGACTTCCAGGAGAAGCTCTACGCCCAGGACCGCTGGTCGCTGCTGCTGATCTTCCAGGGCATGGACGCGGCCGGCAAGGACAGTGCGATCAAAAGCGTGTTCGAGGGCATTAATCCGCAGGGCTGCGACGTCACCTCGTTCAAGCAGCCTTCCACGATGGAGCTCGATCACGATTTTCTATGGCGCAGCATGATCGCGTTGCCGGAACGCGGCCGGATCGGCATCTTCAACCGCTCCCATTACGAAGAGTGCCTGGTGGTGCGGGTGCATCCGGAAATTCTCGCCAGGCAGAAGATCCCACAGCAATTGGTGACCAAGGATATCTGGAAGGAGCGCTTCGAGGATATCTCGGCGATGGAGAACTACCTCGCGCGCAACGGCACCGTGATCCTGAAGTTCTTCCTCAACGTCTCCAAGGAGGAGCAACGCGAGCGGTTCCTGGAGCGGCTGGAGGATCCCGCCAAGAACTGGAAATTCTCGCTGGCCGATATCGGCGAGCGCAAGCTATGGGCGAAATACCAGGCCGCCTACCAGGACATGATCCGCCACACCTCGACGCCCGCCGCCCCCTGGCTCGTCGTTCCGGCCGACTACAAATGGTTCGCCCGCGTGGTGATCGGCTCGGCCATCGTCTCCGCGCTCGATCGGCTCGAGCTGCATTTCCCCGAGGTCGACAAGGAGGACCGCGGCGAGTTCAAGCAGGTCCGCGAGGCGCTGCTGGCGGAAGGCAAGGGCGGGGGGAAGGGGAAGTGAAACCCGACGCCGCCTACCCGCGCCGTCATTCCCCGCGAAGGCGGGGAATCCAGTACGCGGCGGCCTCCTAGGGTCTCGCCTAGGTCTCTGGAATACTGGGTCACCCGCTTGTGCGGGCGACGACGAGTATGCTGAACCGCATAGGTCATCCCTCCTGACCATCTTTTGGCATTGCCGCCGGCCATAATTCTCGTCTAGAAACAGCTTGGAAGCGCCGTCCCGGCAACCAACCGTCAACGGTTTTGGCCGAGATTTGGCTTCCAAAGGGTCTGGCAATGCTGATTCGCGGCGAAATGTCTGGAGTTCGGGGGGGAGCGGCGACCGCTGCGCCCTCGATTTCGGCTGCGTCCGCGTCCACCCTGCTTCTTGGCGGGCTTCTGCTTCTTATCGGCCCCTGAGGGCCGTCTGGGCGGTTTGCGCCTGGGCACTCAGGGGTTCGCGCGAGATCACCAGCCCCTTCAGCGCTTGCAAGACGGCGCACCGACCCAAAAGGAATCCATGACATGACCACCGCAGCCAAGTCCGAAAAGGACCGCGTCATCGTATTCGACACCACCCTGCGCGACGGCGAGCAGTGCCCGGGCGCGACCATGACGTTCGAGGAAAAGATCGAGATCGCCGAAATGCTCGACGACATGGGCGTCGACGTCATCGAGGCCGGCTTCCCGATCACCTCCGAAGGCGACTTCCAGGCGGTCAGCGAGATCGCCCGCCGCTCCAAGAACGCCGTCATCGCCGGCCTGTCGCGCGCCAATCCGAAGGACATCGACCGCTGCGCCGAAGCAGTGAAGTTCGCCAGGCGCGGCCGCGTCCACACCGTGATCGCGACCTCGCCGCTGCACATGCGCGTCAAGCTGAATTTGACGCCGGAACAGGTGATGGAGCTGTCGATCGCCAACGTCACCCGCGCCCGCAACCACATCGACGACGTCGAATGGTCGGCCGAGGACGGCACCCGCAGCGAGATGGATTTCCTCTGCCGCATCGTCGAGGCCGTCATCAAGGCCGGCGCCACCACGGTCAATATCCCCGACACGGTCGGCTACACCGTGCCGGAGGAGTACACCAACTTCATGCGCACGCTGATCGAGCGGGTGCCGAATTCCGACAAGGCGGTGTTCTCGGTGCACTGCCATAACGACCTCGGCATGGCGGTGGCGAACTCGCTGGCCGGCATCGCCGGCGGCGCGCGGCAGATCGAATGCACCGTCAACGGCATCGGCGAGCGCGCAGGCAACGCCGCGCTGGAAGAAGTCGTGATGGCGATCAACGTTCGCAACGACGTGTTTCCGTGGTGGAACAAGATCGATACCACCATGCTGACCCGTGCCTCGAAGCTGGTGTCGGCGGCGACCTCGTTTCCGGTGCAATACAACAAGGCGATCGTCGGCCGCAACGCGTTCGCGCATGAAAGCGGCATCCACCAGGACGGCGTGCTGAAGGATGCCTCGACCTACGAGATCATGCGGCCGGAGATGATCGGCCTGAAGAAGTCGTCGCTGGTGCTCGGCAAGCACTCCGGCCGCCACGCCTTCGTGCACAAACTGGAGGAGATGGGCTACAAGCTCGGCGCCAACCAGCTGGAAGACGCCTTTGTGCGGATGAAGGCGCTGGCCGACCGCAAGAAGGACATCTACGACGAGGATATCGAGGCGCTGGTCGACCAGGAGATCGCGGCCGCCCACGACCGCATCAAGCTGGTTTCGCTGACGGTGATCGCCGGCACCCATGGACCGCAGCGCGCGACCATGAAGCTCGACATCGAAGGCCAGACCAAGATCGAGGAAGCCGAAGGCAACGGTCCGGTCGATGCCGTCTTCAACTGTATCAAGGCGCTGGTGCCGCACGAGGCCAGGCTGGAACTCTACCAGGTCCATGCCGTCACCGAAGGCACCGACGCCCAGGCCGAAGTGTCGGTGCGGCTCGCTCATGAGGGCCGCTCGATGACCTCGAAGGCGTCCGACCCGGATACGCTGGTGGCGTCGGCCAAGGCCTATCTCGGCGCGCTCAACAAGATCGTCATGAAGCACCAGCGCGACCGGCCGGCGCAGGCGGCGAGCTGAGGCGTAGCGTCATTCCGGGGCGCGGAGCGAACCCGGAATCTCGAGATTCCGGGTCTGGTGCTAACGCACCATCCCGGAATGACGTCGATAACAGACAACGAACCGCGGCGCCTCAAGCGCCGCTTTCATGTTCGCTGCGTCCTCGCTGCCGCTTGCCTTGAAGCCAATACTATTTTCCGGTCTGATGCACCTCGACGATGTTGCCGTCGGGATCGTGGAAGAAGATCTGGTACCAGCCCTTCATCGCCCAGGTTCCGTAGTCGGAGTAGGGGATCTTCTTTTCCTCGAGGCGGCGCTTGAACCCTTCGATATCGTCGGTGCGAAAGCAGAAATGGCCGCGGTCGAGCGGGTTGATGAAATGCTTCATGCGAAATCCGAGGTCGACGTCCCTGCGCGCGAGGTGGAATTCAATCGCGCCATCGGTCACGAAGTCGACGTTTCCGCCATAGCCATCGGCGGTATTGACGCGGGTGTGCGCCACCGACCCGAGGTCGAGGATCGAGCGATAGAATTCAGATAGCCGCGGCACATTCTCCGAGCACAGATTCATGTGGTGAAACTGCAGTTTCATGGTGGTGCTTCCTCTTTGGTGCGGGTTAAGCGTGTCGCCAGCGGCTGAAGGCGGTTCAGAAGGAATTCCTGCAAGGCGCCTGCTAACTCCACGGTTTCATGGATGGACATTCATGGTCAATAAATTTTACAAACAGATTTCACAGGTTATGCGCGGATAGACTGCGAGGGCCTGAGCTCTCGTGCGGGGACGTAGATGCTGCTTCAAGACAAGGTGTGCGTCATCGTCGGAGCCTCGTCGCTGCGAGGCATCGGGTATGCAACCGCCGAGCTGTTTGCGCAGAACGGCGCGCGGCTTGCTCTCGTCGATCTCAGCATGGACGAGGGTATCGTCGGCGACATCGCGTCTTCGATCGCCAGCAGCATCGGGCATCGGCCGCTCATTGCCGGGTTGCGGTGCGACATCGAGAATCCGGCCGATTGCGAGCGCGCGGTCGCTGAGGTGGTGGCGCGGTTCGGGACGATCGATTGTCTGGTGAATTGCGCCGGGATCGTTCAGGCGCGCGCCATGCTTTCGATTGCGGAGACCGATTATGATCGGGTGCTCGGCGTCAACCTCAAGGGCGCCTTCAATATCTGCAAGAGCGCGCTCGCGGTCTTCGCCGGGAAGAAAGCAGGAGTCATCATCAACCTGGCGTCGGTTGCCGCGCAGCGCGGCGGCGGCCTTGTCGGGGGCGCTCACTATGCCGCCTCCAAGGGTGGCGTCGTCAGTCTGACCCGAACCATCGCCCGCGAGTTCGGCCCTGTGGGCGTCAGGGCCAATGTCGTCTGCCCGTCGATGGTGGAGACCGGGATGCTCGATGGCCTCACCCGCGAGAAGTTCGACGAGATCGTGTCGGCGATCCCGTTGCAGCGGGCCGGGCGGCCGTTGGACGTGGCGGGCGCGTGCTTGTTCCTGGCCTCCGATCTTTCGGCCTATGTCACCGGCGCAACGATCGACGTGAACGGGGGCAGCCATATCCATTGAAGGCGCGCGCCATGCTGCAGCGCCGCGGCTGGCCTGAGGGCCTGCCATCAGCCAGCGCCGCTTCCGGCGGAGCCGCGCAAAGACCGCGCATGACCACGAAATTTGGCAGGCTCCGGGGGATCAATCGAAGGGGAAGGAAATCAATATGTATAACCATACGCGCCTGGCACTTCTCGTGGCGGCCTTCATCGCTGGCCTAGCCGGCCTCGCGCAGGCCCAAACGCCGTCGCCGGCACCAGCCCCGGCAGCGACGCCACCGCTGTTTGCGGCCACCAAGGTCGAGGGGACCGAAAACGTCTATATCTTCCGCTACCAGAATCATCAGTCGATGTTCGTGGTCACGCCCGCGGGTGTCATCGTGACCGACCCGATCAGCTATGGCCGCCCCGAGGCGGCCAAGGCCTATCTCGACGAGATCAGGAAGATCACGAAGGCGCCGATAAAGTACCTGGTCTACAGCCACCATCACTACGATCATATCGCCGGTGGCAAGCCGTTCAAGGACGCCGGCGCCGTCGTGGTGGCGCACCGCCGCGCCAAGGAGCGGCTGGCGACGCTGAATCCCTCCATCGTCGTCATGCCCGACCAGGTCGTGGATCAGAGGCGCGTCATCAAGCTTGGGGGCACCACGCTTGAACTCATCTATACCGGGCGCAATCATTCCGATTCCTCGCTGGTGATGTTCCTGCCCAAGGAGAAGATCCTGTTCGCGGTCGACTTCAATTCGCTCGGCGCGGTGCCGTCGCGGCTGGCGGTGAACGATTCCTATCCCGGCGAGTGGGAAGCCTCGCTGAAGCGGACGCTGGCCCTGGGATGGGAGCGTCAGATCCCCGGTCATCCCGGTCCCGGCGGCCGGCTCGGCACCAGGAAGGACATGGAGCAGCAGCTTGCCTTTATGACCGACCTTTCCGCGGAAGTGAAAAAGGCAGCCGACGCCGGTAAATGTTTCGATCCCGCCACCAAGGAAGTGCGGGTGCCGCAGCACGCGACGCTGCAGAACTACGAGCAGAACATCGAATGGCACACGCACCGCTGGTGCGGCTATTGGGGGCGCGGCATCTGATCTCCAATCGATGGCGTTGAAATAATCCGAAGCCCGGCGCGACGAGCGCCGGGTTTCGCGTTTTCAACGCGTGCGCTCCACCCTCATTGTTCGAGACGCGCGAAGACGCGCTCCTCACCATGAGGGACTGACAGTCATTTGTCGGGCAAATCAGTAAGACCTGTCCAGCCCTCGCGCGAAAAATATTCCCCCTTCCGTCGTCGGGCAAATCAGCTTTATGAATCTGCCCGTCTCACCCGATGAGACGGGGCGGATCGCGATCGTCACGAACGCGCGGTGGGATGCGGTGGACGCTGAGGTCAAAGAGACGATGTTGACCGAGGCGTACGGCGAAATCGCGTGGTCCTG